>ERZ808051.1012-NODE-1012-length-22350-cov-5.650159_pt1 | contig 22350 bp, 20 predicted proteins | sample MGYA00380199_ERZ808051 | MGnify/ENA primary metagenome ERZ808051 (study PRJEB31490, sample SAMN06133391) | mouse gut metagenome | isolation source: J11 | host: mice | place: China: Chengdu | collected 2015-05 ...
TCATGTCATGTCTCAGCGCTTTTACCTTTTCTTCTCCCTGCAGCATTACATCCAGCTGATTTACATAACCCTGAATCCTTTGACGGAGCATCTCGTTTTCATATTGGTTTACAAGGGCCTCCGACATCATGTTATACAAATAAAAGGTAAAGAAATTCACCAGAATCAGACCGATGCTTGCTATGACAAGCCCGGTCTCCGTACTGCTCTCCGTATAAATCATCCCGCAGAGCATTCCTATGCTGCACAGAGGTACCAGCCCCAGCGAAATATTTCTGATGTTTTCCTTTTTCCTTCTCACATCCACAATCTTTTCCGTAAGCAGCTCGCAAATCAGTATCAGAAATATATCCAGCACCTCATAAATCTGGCTGAAGCCCAGACCATCCTTATAATTTACAAACGGAAGAATGGCAATCGTGCTGCAGCCCATGTTAATCACATAGACAGAACCTGTCACAAAAAGAATCGTCTTTACCGACCTGCTGTAGGTGAGCATGATCAACCCTATTCCCACCAAATTGCAGGCAATATTGACCCACACCATGTGAAATACAAGATACAGGGCCGTATTGATTACGAAAAAAAATCCATAAGCCAGCATATGGCATAAGCTGCCGCAGCGGTTTCCGCCCTCTTTATCGTCAGTAAATATGTGTATAAAGCGGCTGATCAAGTAAACTCTAAACAGATTTGCTGCAACGCAGATAATAAAATCCGCCATTTCCTACCCCCTTAACAGTTTTTCACGCACTTGCTTTCGATACGCTTTACTGATTGGCAGCATCATACCATTGTCCATCTCCACCATTTCATAGGCATACCGTACCACATGGGTCTTATTTATCACATACGACTGGTGAATCGTGAAAAATTCCCCGGGGAGCTTTTTCTCCAGCTCCCTTATTCCTCCATAAAACTCTTTTTCCGCACCCGCAGCCACTATTTTTATTTTCCGCCCCTGGCTCTCAAAATAAATGATTTCTCCATATGCCATATAGTAATAATCCCTGCCGTTTTGGAACTGAAACTTCTCCGCATTTTTCTCCAGCAGCTTTACCGCCAAGTCCAGCGAATCCTCTATCTGCCGGCGGGTAATGGGCTTCACCAGAAAATCCAGCGGCTGAGACTTGAATAATTTCTGCGCATAGGCAGGCTCCCCGGATATGTAAACGATCTGCATTCCTCTGTCTTCCAGGCTGTTGCGGATAAAACCGCCTACCTCGATCCCCGATAATTTAAACAATTCAATATCAAGGAACAAAACGTCAAGATGGCCTCCCTGTTCTAAATATTTACACAGTTCTTCGCCTGTGTACCATATCTTAACATCCATCTTAACCTTATTTCTTTCCGCGTACAGCAAAATCATCTCCTCAATAGAGGAACAAATATTAATTCCGTCGTCACATATTCCTATATTATACATACCGCGCCTCGTAATATTTCTTTTATAAAATAATACATCTTCCATGTTTATATTTCAACCCTTCATTTAATCGGTGTGCGCTTAAGCAAGCCCTAAATCAGCGGCACATCCTGATTTTACGGGATTTTGCCCGGCTGCAATATCATAACACGCTCCCCCGTATCAATCAAACAGACCACAACGCCTCTGCCCGTCAGCTGCAGCGGCGGTCTCTGCACCTGGGCAATGCCGCTTACGATCATGCTGTTGGGATCAAACGCGTATGGATTCGTTTCCTGCTGCATCAGCCCATACAGCTTTGGAACGCTCTTATAGTCAAACAGATGCGCATCCTCATTGGACAGCTCGCTGCGCCTTAAGTACACGATAGTATAAAGGTTATCTATACTGACCACACATTGATCCAAATTCCTCGTCTCCACAAATGATACCGGAAAATCCGTCAGGATATCAAAATAATCATTAGAGAGAATTTTGTCCCTGCATTCCATAATCCTACCTCTCTGCCCAGACCCCTCATATTTGGTCGAAACCTCCAAATATGCTTATCTGCATAAAACCTCATTTTAATAATAATATGTGTGTTTCCGATTCCGGTGACTGGGTCTATTGGGCGCGTTGGGCACGCATTCGCAGGCAGCGACGCCGTCAGAGAGGCTGCACCCTGCGCCGCTGCAAGGCATCAAAATACAATAGACAGCCCACATGCGGAATGCTATACTTAGGAGAGTGCGAAAAATCAGGAGATGAGAAAATGCCCAATTTTACAAAAATGGCGATTAAAGCCACCTTTATCAAGCTTCTCAACGAGAAGCCCTTAAATCGGATCACCGTAAAGGACATCGTAGAGGAATGCGGAGTGAACAGGAATTCCTTTTACTATCATTTTGAGGATATTCCGGCGTTGCTTGAAGAAATCGTGACGGAGGAGGCAGACCGTATCATTGCGGAGTACCCTTCCGTGGATTCCATCGAGACCTGCCTCAACGCGGCGCTGGACTTCGCAGGAAAAAACCGCCGTGCCATTATCCATATCTACAATTCGGTGAACCGCGCTATCTATGAGCAGTATCTCTGGAAGGTCTGCCGACATGTGGTATCAGTGTACAGCGACGGTATTTTTTCGGGCAGAGATATCAGCGAATTTGATAAAGAAGTTCTGAGAGGCTCTTATGAGTGCGAATGCTTTGGTATGGTCATGCGCTGGATGGACAGCGGCATGGAGGACGGCATGAAGGAGCGGATTTCCCGTCTCTGCGAGCTGCGCAGGGGAATGGTGGAGGAAATGACAAGGCGCTGCTCGGTATAGGCAGAAGGCAATATAAACAGAAGGCATCTTTTCAGGCGCCGGACGGAATCAGTTTTTAGACAGTTTCCGCCCGGTGTCTGTTTTTTGGTCTTTTTTTATCCGGTGGCTGTTTTTTGGTCTTTTTTCTTCCGGTGCCCGATTTTTGGGCACGGAGCGAATGCTGACGGTTTTAAAGCTCTGATCTGCCTGTTATACTGACGTTACAAATTTTGGTAAAGAGAGGTGATCAAAATGAAGACACGTTCTGTGACGCCCATGAAGCTTGCGAAGGCGGGGTACATCATAATGTCGGCCGTGTTCTGCGCCGTGGGTCTGCTGTTCATCCTTCTTCCCGAACTGTCCACTGTGATAATCGGACGTGCGCTGGGAACCGCGATGTTGATATTCGGAGGCATCAAGCTGGCAGGCTATTTTTCCAAGGATCTGTTCCGGCTGGCATTCCAGTATGACCTGGAATTTGGAATCCTTCTGATCGCACTGGGGCTGATCGTTCTTATACGGTCAACGGATGTGATGAACTTCATCTTCATTGCGCTGGGAATATCCATTTTCGCAGACGGACTGTTCAAGGTACGGATTGCCCTGGAGGCAAAAGCCTTCGGCATCACAGAATGGCTGTTGATACTAATTCTGGCTATCCTCACCGGCTTCGCCGGGCTGCTGCTCGTGTTCCGTCCGGCGGAAAGCGCGAAGATACTGACCCGTCTGCTGGGCATTTCGCTGCTGGCGGAGGGAATCCTGAATCTCTGCGTGACGCTGAGCACCGTTAAGATCGTAAGGCATCAACAGCCGGATGTGCCGGAAGCAAATTACTATGAGCTGTGACCGTATAAGCTTAAAGCAAGTATAAAAGAAAGGATGATACGACAATGAATTTTGCAAAAGCCGTGGTGAAATACCGCATACCGATTCTTATTCTGGCGCTTGTGCTGTCAGTGCCCGCATTCTTCGGCATGGCGGGTACGAGAATCAATTATGACATGCTGGACTATCTGCCGGAGGACATGGATACCGTAACAGGGCAGAAAGTGCTGATGGACGAATTTGGCAAGGGGGCTTTTTCCTTTATTATTGTGGAGGATATGCCTGTAAAGGATGTTGCGGCGCTGAAAGAAAAAATAGAAAACGTGGAGCATGTGGATTCCGTGGTCTGGTACGATTCCCTTATGGATATCTCGGTTCCCATGGAGCTTCTTCCCGACAGGATTTACAGGGAATTCAATACGGACCACTCTACCATGATGGCGGTATTCTTTGACAGCTCTACCTCCGCGGACATTACAATGGACGCCATCCGCCAGATCCGCTCCATCTGTGGAAAGCAGTGCTATGTGTCGGGAATGTCCGCGCTGGTGACGGACTTAAAGGACCTCTGTGAAAATGAGGAGCCTGTCTATGTGGGGATTGCGGTGGCGCTTGCATGCGCGGCAATGCTGCTTCTTCTGGACAGCTTTCTGGTTCCATTTGTCTTTCTTGCCTCTATCGGAATCATGATTCTGTTAAACATGGGTACCAATTACTTCCTGGGCGAAATCTCCTATATCACCAAGGCCCTGTCTGCCGTGCTGCAGCTTGCCGTAACCATGGATTACTCCATTTTCCTCTGGCACAGCTACAACGAGCAGCGGAGAAAACATGACAATATCAATGACGCCATGGCGGCGGCTGTAAAAGAGACTCTGACCAGCGTCCTGGGCAGCTCTATCACCACCGTTGCCGGGTTCATCGCCCTGTGCTTCATGTCCTTTACCATGGGCCGTGATCTGGGAATCGTCATGGCAAAGGGAGTCCTGCTGGGTGTGCTGGGCTGTGTAACGGTGCTGCCCGCCATGATTCTGGTACTGGATAAACCGCTTCAGAAGACAAAACACAAAGCGCTGATTCCCAATATGGGACGGTTTGCGGAGCGCACGATAAAGATATTTCCGGTCTTTCTGGCAATTTTCGCGCTGTTGGTTCCGCCCGCTTATTACGGATACAAAAAGACCGCCAACGAGGTCTATTACGATATGGGCGAATGCCTGCCCAAGGATATGGCATATGTCATTGCCAACTCCAAGCTCCGGGAGGATTTCAATATAGCCTCCACTCATATGCTGCTGTTGGACGCAGGGCTTGACCCGAAAGCTGTCAGAAGCATGATAGACGAGATGGAGGATGTGGAGGGCGTGAAATACGTGCTGGGTCTTAAGTCCGTTATGGGAGCCAGCATCCCGGAGGAGATCCTTCCGGCATCCATTAAGGATATACTGAAAAGCGACAATTGGGAGCTGATGCTCATTAATTCCGAGTACAATGTTGCGGGCGACGAGGTAAATGCGCAGATAAACGAGCTGAACGCCATTCTGAAAAGATACGACAGGGGCGGAATGCTCATCGGGGAAGCGCCCTGCATGAAGGATATGATAGAAACCACCGACCACGATTTTAAGGTTGTCAACGCAGTATCCATCCTTGCGATTTTCGTCATAATCGCCTTGGTGGAAAAAAGCATATCCCTTCCCTTTATCCTGATTTCCGTAATCGAGCTTGCCATCTTCGTCAACTTGGGGCTGCCTCACTATATGGGACAGAGCCTGCCCTTTATCGCTCCTATCTGTATCAGTACCATACAGCTTGGCGCAACCGTGGATTATGCCATCCTTATGACCACCCGGTACAAGGACGAACGCATCGGCGGAAAAAATAAGAAAAAGGCTGTAGGCACAGCACTCGCAGCATCCGTGCCGTCTATTCTGGTGTCCGGCACAGGGCTGTTCGCGGCAACCTTTGGAGTAGCGGTATATTCCAATATCGACATAATCAGCTCCATGTGTATGCTGATGGCAAGGGGAGCCGTGGTGAGCATGCTTTCCGTGACCTTTGTCCTGCCGGCGCTGCTTCTGCTCTGCGACGGTCTGATCCGCGCCACTACGTTTGGTATGAAGCAACTAGAGAAATCTGAAAACAAGAAAATGGAGGTAAAAGTATCATGAAACTGACAAATCATGCAAATATTGAAAACAAATCATTTTATGGAAATAGGAAAATACCTGAAAATAAAATTTTCTGTACAATCAGAACATGGAAAAAAGCCGCAGCATCGGCATTATGCTCCGCTTTGCTCTGCAGCGGATTCGGGCAGCCGCTCTGCGCGCTGGCGGCGGAGCCCGCGCAGGAGGAGCCGTTCAAGAAAGAGACCGTCTATATCCTGGCCGACCCGGAGGGAAGCGTCGGGAAAATCATCGTAAGCGACTGGCTGAAAAATCCTTCCGGCGAAAATACCATTATAGACCGTTCGACGCTGACGAATGTGGAAAACGTCAAGGGTGAGGAAAAGTTCACCCTTGGAGCAGACCAGGCAATCGTCTGGAGCGCCGGGGGCAACGACATATACTACCAGGGAAGCACAGATAAGGAGCTGCCCGTAGGCGTGTCCGTCACCTATACGCTGGACGGAAAAAAGGTCGCACCCGAAGATCTTGCAGGCAGGAGCGGGAAACTGACGATCCGCTATGAGTATGACAACAGAGCGTATGAATATGCGCAGATAAACGGCGTAAAGACGAAAATTTATGTGCCCTTTATGGCACTGACGGGAATGAACCTGGATGACGAGGTTTTCTCAAATGTGGAGGTGACAAGGGGCGAGCTGATAAACGACGGAAGGATGACCTTTGCCGTTGGCCCGGCTTTCCCCGGGCTGCAGGAGAATCTGGGCATTCATACGGATGATCTGGACATTCCGGACAGCATTGAGATTACGGCGGACGTGAAAAATTATAAGTCAGGAATTGCTTTCACCATTATCACTAATGAACTTTTTAGCCGAAGCGAAGGGGGCGAGACGGATTCCATGGAGGATTTAAAGAATCCTCTGGGCGATCTGACTAATGCCACAAAGCAGCTTAAGGACGGTTCTTCCCAGCTTTATGAGGGTCTGTGCGCACTGCTGGAAAAATCCGGTGAATTGGGAGAGGGCATTGATAAGCTGTGCTCCGGAGCCGGCGCGCTGCAGACAGGCGCGGAAGGCTTGAATGACGGGGCGGCAAAGCTGCACACGGGCGCCGAAACCCTTCAGTCAGGCCTGAATGCCCTTGCCTCCAGCAACGATCAGCTAAACGGCGGGGCAAGGCAGGTCTTCGAGACGCTGCTTGCCGCGGCACAGACACAGCTTTCTGCACAGATGTCTCCTCTCGGCATAAGCCTGCCAGACATGACCATAGATAATTACGCGGACGTGCTAAACGGTATCATGAACGCTCTGCCTCCCCAGTCGGAGGGCGTACAGGCGGTGTCAGCCCTGAAAGCATCCCTGGACAGCTACCATACCTTTTACTGCGGGCTGCAGTCCTACACCGCAGGCGTAAGCCAGGCTGCCGCAGGCGCAGGAGCCCTGAAAACCGGTACGGATGAGCTGAAAAACGGCGCCGGAAGGCTTTCGGCGGGAATGACGGAGCTGCAAAACGGTCTGCAGTCCCTGCAAGCCTCCGTTCCCGCGTTAACGGACGGCGTCACGCAGCTTCGGGACGGAGCCAAAAGACTTTCTGAGGGCATAAATGAGCTTGACGAAAAGACGGCACAAAAGCTGGCTGAGGCCATGAAAGGAAATCCCGATGAGCTGGCGGATAGACTGCGGGCAATCTCAGACGCCTCAAAGCGCTATCGATCCTTCTCCGGTATCAGCGACGATATGGGCGGCTGCGTAAAGTTTATTTACCGGATCGATGCCATTGACAGCGAAAGGTAAGCTGGGCGGGTAAGGGCTTTGCACCCGATTTACAGCCCCTGCCCCTGTCGGGACAAGGGGCTGTCGCTCTCAGCCGTTGGCCATCCCGCAAAGCTCCTCCAGCATCCTGGGAAGCTCTGTCTCCATGTTCTCGTCCGTGAACTGGCAGGTGCCCACCTTTTTATGTCCTCCGCCGTTGTATTTCAGCATCAGGCTTCCAACATTCACATCCGAGGTCTTGTTTATAATGCTGTACCCTACTGCGGCGGAACAGCCCCTGCCGCCCTTGCCGCTCACGATCCACGCGGAGATATTCTGTTCCGGATACATGCTGTATATCATGAAGCGGTTGCCCGTATAGATCGGATCTACCCCTCTCAGATCGGAAATAATGACATTCCCCTCCACTCTCGTATACTTCGCCACCATTTCCTTAAATTTCTCCGTCTGCTCATTGTACACCTCGATGCGCTCCTGTACGTCAGACAGGGCAAGAATCTGCTCCGTGGTCATGGTACGGCAGGCCTCCATCAGCTTTTCCATCAACAGATAATTGGGAATGGTAAACTGCCTCCATCTTCCCAGCCCCGTCCTGGGGTCCATCAAAAACCCTACCAGAATCCATCCCTTGGGATTCATGATCTCGTCGACGGTAAGATTGCCCGAATCCACCTTATCCACCGCCTCCATCAGTTCGTCGAACTGGGGAAAACGCTCTCTCCCGCCATAATATTCATAGATAATCCTGGCACAGGACGGGGTAATCCGGCTTTCGCCCTTGTACCTTCCCTGAAGCTGCAGCCTCTCATGTTCGCTGGAATGGTGGTCAAACCACAGCCCGCAGCCCTCCACAAACGGCACGTTTGCCAGACAGTCATTTTCATTTATCTCTATCAGACCATCCTGCAGATCCTTTGGATGCGCAAACTTCCAGCTGTCAATAATGCCTACCTCCAGGAGAAGCGCACCGCAGGCAAGACCATCAAAATCCGAACGTGTCACCAATCTCACAATCATATCCTCCTATTTTTAGTTTCCTCTTGCGGGAATTTCCCTCCAAGTGTGTACCTTGTACACACTGCGCCTCATTTTCGAGACTATATATTCAAGAATACTCGGTAATAAGTGTATCATATTTTTTCCAAATATTCTATACCTCATTTCCGTTTTTTCCAGAAGAACGGAAGCGGTATTCTGCAGCTTGACAGACTGTCCAAACCGCCGCAAACATGCGTGAGGCACACCCGTCCCACACCGCCGCGCTCCATGCGTGTTATCATAAACAAGTGTATAACCGCTATAGACAAACGCATTCAAACTATGTTAAATTAATATATATACACGAGAGGTGAAAAAATGATGAAGGCATGTACATTCCAGGATATATTTAACGAAAACGTTCTTCAAAAGCTGACCGATGCCCTGTCTGTGTCCTTAAGGGCAAACATACGCCTGTGTCGTGATATTTCCGCCCTCACCGACAGCGATATAAAAATTATTCTGGGGGAGGCGCCTGTGGCAGGGTTTATCGTGGAAGCTCCTGCGGCGGACGCGCCGCTTTCCCCTGAACATATTGAGGATGTGCGGACTGCCCTGGTGCTGCTGGCCGAGCAGCTTTCGCAGCTTGGCTATCAGACTTTATATCTGAAATCCCTGGTAAACTCTCTTGAGGACCAGGAAGCGCTGCATCGGAAGGAGCGCAGCCTCCTGAAGGACATGGCCGAGAAGGATTATCTCACCGGACTGTTTAACCACCGGAAATTTGAGGAGGCAATGGAGCAATACTCAAAAAGAACCGATCTGAGCATATGCATCATATCTGCGGACGCAAATTTCCTGAAGCTGACCAACGATATTTTCGGGCACGAATCCGGGGATATCATGCTGAAAAAGATTGCAGGCATCATGTCCAAGCTGGCTAGAAAGGGATGGATCGTCGCCCGCTGCGGCGGGGATGAATTCCGTGTCCTTCTGCCCGACACCAAGCTGATTTCCGCCATGGATTACTGCCGCAGGGTAGCTCACAACTGCAAAAACGAGCACGGCTATGCGTTCCCGCTCTCAATCGCTTTGGGCGTCGCCGAATGGCAAAGCGACAGGGAGACCCTGCAGGAATGCTTTACCCGGGCCGACGAAAAAATGTACCAGAACAAAGCCGAATTGAAAAAGGAGCTGCATCTTCCGGATTATATTTTGGAAAGGCTTTATGACAGACAGATACTTAATGAAGATATTCTGAGATTTTCCATTCAGGTGGCAGGCGAATTTTCAAGGTATCTGAGGCTTCCCGAGTCCCAGGTCCAAAAAATCACCCTTGCGGCGCGCTACGAGGATATCGGTATGGCGCAGCTTCCCGATTGCTTTATGATCCGCGGCCAGTCCAAGACCCTGGAGGAGCAGCAAATGCTGCAGGGGCATGTCACCCGGGGCTACGACATGGCAAGGCAGTTTGAGGAGCTGTATCAGATTGCGGATATTATACTTTGCTGTCATGAGAACTGGGCGGGCAACAGCTACCCCAGGCAGCTCAAGGGAAAAGAGATTCCCCTTGAGGCAAGGATTATCCGAATCGCAAACAACTACTGTTACTGGGTAGTCCCCACTGCCTTCGGCACCTCTCTTTCAAAGGGAGCCGCCAGAGAGCGCCTTGTCAAGTACAGCGGGGACATGTACGACCCGGAATTGGTAGAAAAATTTATACGGTTTGCAGATAAAAACGGCTATTGAAAAGGCTGTCTATTGCAAAACGCTTTAATTAATGTACTTCCTACGTCAACGGCTCTTTTTAAGGTCCTTCAGCGCCGTGCCCAGCTTGATGGGATTTCCGTATCTCAGAGTTCCCATGCGATAGATCTTCGCGCCCAGCCAGCCTGCGCCCAGAGTGGAGAGCACCAATAACACGAAGGATAAGATAATTTCCCAGAGCGCCACAGTACCCATGGCAATGCGCGCAAACATGGTGCTGTAAGAGCTGAAGGGCAGGAAGGATAATATCTTGATAACGGTTCCGTCAATGTTTGACAGCTGTATCAGAGAGAAGAAATACACACCCATAATAACAAGCATCAGACCCGAAACGCTCTTGCTGATATCCTCGGTCTTGCTGACAAGGGCTCCCATAGCGCCATAGAGGAACGCATAGAACAAATAACCGCCGATTCCAAAGAACACAAAGGCAATCAGCACCTGAGCCGGAATGTGGAAGAACATGTCAAGCATGCCGCCCCACTGCTCCCTGTTTGCCTGATAGGAAAGCAGGGTCGCTCCCAGTATCATCCCCATCTGGAACAGACCGCCGACCGCTCCCGCAATCACCTTGCCGAACAGAAGGCTGTTCGGTGTTGTGCTGGTTACCAGCACCTCAATGGCACGGTTGCTTTTCTCACTGGTGACGGATACCGCAATCATCTGCCCATAGTATACAATAAGCATAAAGACGATAATAACAAGCCCGTAGCAGTACCAATAATTGCTTCCGGAATCCTTATTGAGAATCTGTTCCGTCACTTCGATGGGCACCTCATAGGCTGCCGTCAGCTCATTGAAATCCAATCCCTTCTGCGCGCAGTAATCCATGCGGTAGAACTGCTGCATCGCCAGGTTGAACACCGCCGTATTGCGGTCAGTCATTGCCTTGTTAAACACATAGTACTCATAGCTGGCCGGTCCGGTCACCACAAAGCCTGCCTCATAGCCTGCCTGGACAGCGGTCTCCAGCTCCTCCACACTCTCCAACCTGTGCCAAATGCTGTTGGGAAACATCTGGAGAAGAACCTCCTCACGTACGACTCCCGCCAGATCCACATAGCCATAGCCGGTCTTATCCTGGCCGGGCTCCTGCTCTGTCGCTTCCTCCCCGCCGCCCACTACCTTCACGCCGGTAAAGTCGGACATATCCACAAAACGGGGCAGGAACAATAAGGCTGCCCCCAGTACAGCCAGCAAAAACGTCAGAATCATAAACGTTTTATTGCTGAAATACTCCTTTAACTCATATTTTAAAACAATGCTGAATTTCTTCATTTTTATTCCTCCCTGTGCGCTTCAGCGCACATACCCATCAAAATTCTTGACAATAAAATCCTGCTCTTGGATTTTATTGTATGAAAGCTTACTTTCAAGCGGATTGCCTTCAGGCCTCTTCACCCACTTTTGCCACAAAAATATCGTTCAGCGACGGTTCATAATTTCCGTATCTCTCCACGGCAATATCGGACTTTGCCAGCCGTTCCACCATAGTCTGCTTATCCGCGCCTTCCTTCAGCTCCAATATCAAAAATTCCTTCTTTCTCCCGGAGACGCTCACGATCTGTGCCCACTCCTTTTCCAGCTTGTTTGCAAGCTCATCCAGAGAATAGTTTTCCGATGCCAGCATCAGACGGTTCCTGCCGTAGTCCTTTTTAATATCCTTCAGCTTTCCGTCCAGAACCACCTCTCCCTGATTAATAACAGAGATATTGTCACAGAACTCCTCCACATAGCTCATCTGATGGCTGGAAAAAATCACCAGCCGCCCGTCGGTTATCAGCTCGTTCACCACATCCTTCAGAATCTGGGAGTTGACCGGGTCCAGGCCGCTGAAGGGTTCATCCAGAATCACGATCTCCGGGTTGCTCACCAGCGTAGCCGCCAGCTGAACCTTCTGCTGATTTCCCTTGGAGAGCGTCTCCAGCTTCCTGTTCACATACTCCGCAACTTCCAGCCTTTTCAGCCATTTCCCGGCGCTTTCCTTCGCCTCTTTGCCGCTCATTCCCCGCAGCGAAGCAAGATACACCATCTGGTCCATAACCGTGCGCTTGGGATACAGCCCTCTCTCCTCCGGCAGATAACCGATTTTGTGTTTGGAGGGAATGAACCTCTTTCCATTTAAAAGGATCTCTCCGCTGTCAGCATGGAATACGTCCATTAAAATCCGAATGGTGGTGGTCTTTCCGGCGCCGTTTCTGCCTAAAAGTCCCAGCGCACTTCCCGCCTCCACCGCAAAGCTGATGCCGTGAAGGACTTCCTTGTCCCCAAAGGACTTGCGTATGTCTTTTACTTCCAATTTCATTTTACATACTTTCCTTTCTTTATATCCGTTGTTTTTTGCTTTGTATTACTGCCTTTTTTCGCTCTTGTCGGCGAATTACAGCGCTTGTTCCGGTCCGTAAACAGGCGCTTACGGTTTTACTACAGGCTTTCCCTCTTTATCAAGCAGCGGCGTAAAGCCTCCTGCGTTTCCGCTTCTGCGAAACAAATAATTTACGCCTGTTTCCGTGTCCATCCAGATTTCAACAACTTCAATTTTGCCCTGGCTGTAAACTTTTTTAAAACGATCCATTTTTATTCCTCCTGTTATTATCTTTATTCCTGCGGGCAATGAGCCAGGCGGATGCGTCAGCTTCCATTGGGCGAATGCCGCCAGGTATTTGATTTAATTCTCTGTGCCGGTCTCTTTTACATCTTCTTCCCTGCAAAGCTCTATGGCGTCAGCACCCCAATCACAAAGCCGACGATGCCTCCAATCAGTCCGCACAATATCATATATGCTCCATATTGCCCCACAATGGAGATGCTTCGCAGGCTGTTGTCATACCTGCCGTCGTTTAAGGGCTGTACCTTCCCCTCCTCACCCTTGTAAATGATGCTTCTGTTCTCCAGGGCACAGGCAAAGCTCCAGCCTCTTTCCTCCGCGTCATGGACACTTTGAAGCTCCCAGTCGCTGTTCATGCCGACCCAGTCCTTGCCGTCGCTGAATATGCTCTGGTCCCGGGCCTTTCTCCTCCGGTTCACAAGGTATTTGCTGTCCATCGTGTAGATCATTTTCTCGCCGCAGGATTTTTCAAAGAAATACCGGACAGGCGTAACCTCTGTCAGTATCCATCCCTCCGCCGCCTGACGGCTCAGGAAACGGTTAAGTCCCCGGTTGGTAAGTATCAGCTTTCTGACGACCTTGTGGGTAGCGGGATTCACCGAATCCTCCCACTCCTGCCTTGTCATGGAAAGCTCCCTTTCACAGCGCACGCCGCGTCTCCACGCCGCCACTGCCTGCCCGTTGCCCAGGCATACATAGATCAGCACAAACCATTCATACCATTGCATACTAAGGCGCGTCGACATATCGCAGCTCAGCAGGAACAGCTTCAGCCAGATGCTGACCGCAGCAGTCATCATCACCCAGAAAGCATATCTTTTGGCAGATATATGATAAATTTCCTTAAATTTCTGCGCCCTGTATCTGCGGGAGTCCTCGTCGTTACAGAGCTCGTTGACGCCGTCCTCCTCATACTCCTTGGCAAAGTAATAGTTCATGCTCTCGTCATGGGTAACCTCCTGCCACCCCATCTCCTGGGCCAGCTCAAAAAAAAGCTCCTTACGGCGAATCTCCTCAAGACCGGGCTTTTTGGGCAGACTGAATCTGTCCACATCATAGAGCATTTTCTTAGGTTCTCCCTTAACAAATGTAAAGATCATCCCCAGAGTCAGATTGGATAGAAACCAACCCCTTCCTGCCATCTCCTCCAGCCATGCTCTCTCCTTTTGAAAGCTGAAAAATATCCTGAAAATTCTCTTGTTACAGCACCTGCTCTGATTCATCCGTTATTCCTCCCGCCCTCATAACACTCACCCCATCCACAAGCTGCTTTCCCAGCCGCTCCGTCTCAATTCTTAACAGCTCTACGCCGATGTCTGTTATCTGATATGCCTTTTTCCCTTCCTGAGGAATCTGTACAATAACACCGTCTGCCACCAATCTGCCCACCATGGTATACAGAGTGCCTGTTCCAAGCACAATCCGCCCCTTGGTCAGCTCACTGACATACTGCATAATGGCGTACCCATGCCTGGGCACAATAATCGACAGCAGAGTGTAATAGGTTGTTTCCGTCATTGGTATATATTTTTTCTGTATCCCCTCCTCCAATATTTTACCCCCCCCCCTGTCATTTCGCGACATGTATTCTCTCGATATGTCGAGTATCGACATGTCGTTTACAGACTTAAAATAACACACTCTTTCCCTCATGTCAATACATTTTTTATAAAGGAGGCACAAAAGGCTGGCACAACAAAAAAGGACAAAAAAAGGCTGTTGCAAAACAAAGATTTTATACAATATATGGCATATATAAACGAAACAAAAGCCATATATTGTATTTTCTCTGAGTTTTGCAACAGCCTCCATGCATGCCTTATATACTTTTAGATTGCATGCCCGGCAGCCGGATAATAATGCCTCATAAATTTTCAGCCTTCAGAGCGGCTCTGAGACAATGATATTTCTTTTGTCAGTCATGCCTCTCCTCACTGTCGAAGGTCTCGCAGAATCTGGCGGCAAAGGCGGGCTCCTCGTCCCCCGCATAGAGATGGGAAATATCCCCGAATCCGGTCAATCGAAAAATTGCCTTACCCTCCCTGCGCTCCTCCGAGACAACGGTGGTCACAGAGCTGGGCGCGGCGCAGGTATGATGCCAGAGAATCATGGGAGAGACATTCATAAGCCGGCTGAGAAGCACGCATTCCAGCCCGAAATGACAGAAAAAAACGATCGTGTCCCGGTTCGCTCTCTCTGCCCGGTAATACTCGCCCTCTCTTACATAGCCGTGCTCCGCCAGCAGTCTGTCAAAATTTTCAATGACGTCTGCGTACGCCTCCTTCACCTTTCCCTCCCGCATAACCTCCGTATCCGCCCACTTGTCCCGCAGAAAATAAGCCGGCTGTGCGGTCCAGTCCTCCGGCAGCCAGTCCCAGGCGATCTTTTTCCTGTCCTTTACGTCGGGACGGCTGATCTGGGGCGGAAACTCTCTCAGCCAGCCGCATTCCACTGCCGTTCTCCCCATTTTGTCCAGGGTAAGGGAAGCCGTAGCCTTAGCCCGTCCCAGAGGGGACACATAAAACGCCTTCACATCCAGCCCGGACAGCTTATGGGCAAGCAGACCTGCCTCCCGCCAGCCCTTCTCTGTCAGAGAATCCTTCTCATAATCCGGATCTCCGTGTCGTACAATCATTAATCTCATCGTTTTTCCCTCAGTGCGCGTAAGCGCGCATGCCTATGTTTATTCCTCATAATTTGAATCGTTTTGACAATTGAATCCTCCCCCGGAAGGATTCCGATACATAAGTCCTTTGGTTTCCGCACTCCCCATTACCCCAACGCCACATCCAGCACCATCATCAGCACAAAGCCTGCCGCAACGCCGATGGTGCCCACATTGGTATGCTCACCCGACTGGGATTCAGGAATCAGCTCATCCACGACCACATATATCATGGCGCCCGCCGCAAAGGCAAGCAGATAGGGCAGAATGGGCACTACCTGCTCTGCCAGCAGAACGGTTATCACCGCCCCTATGGGCTCCACAATGCCCGACAATACTCCGTACCAAAATGCTCTGGGCCTGGATGCCCCCATGCTTCTGAGAGGCATTGAAATAATGGCTCCCTCCGGGAAATTCTGTATGGCAATCCCCACCGAAAGCACCAACGCTCCCGCCATGGTAATTCCCGTGTTGCCCAGCATTGCCCCCGCAAGCGTAACGCCCACCGCCATCCCTTCCGGCAGATTGTGCAGCGTCACCGCAAGCACCAGCATGGTCGTTTTCTGGAAATGCGATTTGACCCCCTCAGGCTTTTGGTTTTCCGTGTGCAGATGAGGCACAATACTATCCAGAAGCAGAAGAAACCCTACGCCCAGCCCAAAGCCTGCCGCAGCAGGCAGCCAGGCATTTCCTCCCCGTTCACCAGAGAGCTCGATTGCCGGAATCAGCAGCGACCACACGGAAGCCGCTATCATCACCCCGGAGGCAAAGCCCAAAAGCAGCTTTTCCAGCTTTACGTTCATCTTCGCCCTCATAAAAAAAACCATAGCAGCACCCAGGGCTGTCCCCAGAAAAGGAATTATAACAACCGCAAACTCATTCATGAATTTTTTTCACCATCCTGCTTATCATAAAATAAATACTATTTTATAGTATGCAAAATAGTCTGTTCAAAATTCAACATAAAAATTCAATAAAAGCCTTCCCCGCGGTCATACTCCTTCTTCAGTCAATCCATATTCCTGCAGAAGCCCTCTCTGATAGACCGCATCTTCAAAAGAACGCTTTATATCCTCCTGCCGTCCTTCGGACGCCATCCTCTTATACAGCTCAGTTATCATATCGATGCCCTGGCTAAGCCCCTGACTGATTCCCTGACTGATCCCGCGCCGGAACCCTCTCTCCTCCACCTTATCCAGCCATTTATCCACAGCGATTCCTCCCCCGTTTTCTTCATCCTTGCTGCCCGTTACTGTCCTGGCATAGCTGCTATACCTTTTATCATTCTTAACCACAGCTAAAGTATACCATGTATCCGGATACTTGGCAACCATGCCTTTCATCATTTCTTCGTTACAGTCCTCCCTCATGGCGGTAAAAAATATCTTTAAGTCTCCCGTAAAGCGACTCAGCTCCTTCTCGCTCATATGTCGTGCGTCAATGAGATGCATAGGGTAATTGGGCACATACTGCTTCAGCCATTTCTTTTCTTCCTCCTTCAGACCATACATATCATACAATTCCCGCGGACTTCCTCCCCTGTACATTATACAAAAAATAATCGTGCGCCTCAGGGCACATGGAATCGGAATCAGAAACCGATACAATCTGCTTGCCCTGCGGCAAATGTGATGAGGAAAGATATAAGAAAGGTGGCAGAAAGCCATATTTTATCGAGCTTTGCGGCACTCCGAAATGGATAAATCTCTATGCAGTAGCGTCTATTATAACTATGAAGCGTGAGAAAACGAGATTGTCTAAATGAAGTTGGACAAGCTCATTTTCTATAGGAAACCGCACCATCGTCAGTCCAAATCATGTGTACTTTACTAAGTTGACTTTTTGAGAAAAATCGGATATACTATAGTAAAGTAAACAATTGTTGATAAATTTACGTGTTGTTTAGTAGAGGTGAGACAATGCTTGATGAAAAATCGATAAACGATGTTAGGAAGATTTTTTCCAAACACGATTATATAATGACGACAGCAGAGCTGGATTCCTACAGGATTTACTATGCTGATATTCAGCAGCTATTAAACGAGGGTTTCATTGAAAAAATCAAACGGGGCTATTATCACTGGACGGAAACCTATGGCGAACAGGAAGTTAAAATCATCAACCGCCTTTTCCCCGAAGCGGTGCTTTGTATGGAAACCGCCCTCTTTTACTATCGATACAGTGACCGTAACCCCGCCGAGTGGAATATTACGATTGATAAAAATGTCTCCAGAAGCCGTACAAACATTGATTATCCATTTGTAAAGGCGTATCGGGTTGAGCCGATTTTAGTACCCCTCGGCGAAGCAAAAGGCAGTATCAATTTTGTTGATGTCCGTATCTACGACCGTGACCGTACTATTTGCGATGTACTGCGGAATATGAACAAAATGGATAAAGAGATTTTTAATAAGGCAATACAAGGGTATGTAAAAGACCCGAAAAAGAATATACCGAATCTGATGAAGTATGCCAAAGTATTGCGAATGCAAAAAAGAGTAAAAGAATTGATTGGAGTGTGGTTGTGATGGCTGATGTAGCGGCATCTGTTTTGGCGAAGCTTAAGAATAAGACGAAGGCGGCTGGCATCAGCTATCAGCAGTGCCTACAACTTTTTATGCAGGAGGAATTTTTGCGAAAACTCTCAAAGTCTGGATATGAGGATACACTTATTCTCAAGGGCGGATTGTTTATCTATACGCTCACCAATTTTGAAAGCCGGGCAACGATTGATGTAGATTTCCTGCTTCGAAGTGTTTCCAATTCGTTGGATGAGGTAAAAGCCCTTATCCTAAAAATCCTTGCTACGCCTACAGGCAATGATTATATTGAGATGAGTGCGAAAGGATTTGAGGAAATCTCACCGCAAAGGAAATATCATGGCATCAGTACACAGATTATCGGAAAGATAAAAAATGTCCGAGTTCCCTTTAACGTGGATATTGGGGTAGGCGATGTGATTGTTCCCCGTGCCGAGCAACGGACTATCCATACACAACTCCCCGATTTTGAAGCTCCTGTTATTATGACCTATTCACTTGAAAGCACCATAGCCGAGAAATTTGATGCGATTCTACAACGATTTGAACTGACAGGCAGAATGAAAGATTTTTATGATATTTACTATTTGGCAAGGACTTTTGATTTTGACGGAGCAAAATTGCAGACGGCAATATCCAGAACATTGGAGCGGCGAGGGACATCCTACGATAAGGATAGCTTCAAGCGTATTCTCACACTTGCCGAGGATGTGGATTTGCAGAAGCGTTGGAAATTCTTTTTGAAAACTATAAAAAATGATACGCTCGAGTTTTCAGCGGTCATTGAGGAAATACAGACTTTTCTTGAACCTGTATTCGATGCGATTGTAAATGAGGAAGAATGGCAAAAACAATGGACTACAATTAGTGGATGGAGGTGATTATGAAGTTTGAATCTATTATAATAAAGAATTTTAGAAACTTTGAAGATATTGAGCTGAATTTATCAAACAAGAATATTTTCTTTGGGCTAAACGATGTTGGTAAAACAAATTTTTTATATGCACTGCGTTATGTATTCGATAAAGATATACGAAAACTGAATTTCTCGGACTCTGACTTTCATAACAAGCAGATTGGAAAGCCCATTGAGATTATTCTGACCTTAGATATAAGCGATACTGCTAATAGCGATTGTCAAAAGCTTCGTGCTCAACTCAAAGGAGCATTACAGAGCAAGCATGAGAAGGTCTATATAAAATTACTCGCCGAATATAGTAAAAGCGAGTTATTTGCGTTGCCAATACTATATTGGGGCGGAGATTTAGATAATCTTCAGGAAATGAAGCAACGAGGATATCTTTATGAAATAGATTATGTTTTCAATGTGATTTATATCGACTCATATGTAGATTTGTATTCGTTATTCAAAAAGAATGTAAGTCAACTAATTAAAAACGAAAATGATGATGACAAGATAGCCTTGGCAAATATCCAAAAGGCTGTCGATGAATTAAATACCCATATATCTTCCTTATCGGGAATTAAAGAATTTGAAGAAAAACTTACACCAGAATATCAAAAGTTCCGTGATGAAGGAATCTCAGTATCTATTAAATCTGAGATTGCTGTAAAAGGGCTATATTCAAATATTATCCCATATATCAAGCAAGACGATGATGAGAACTTATATCCAACTGCCGGGGAAGGAAGGAAAAAGCTGTTAGCTTATTCAATTTTTGACATTTTGGCGGATGAAAATGCAGAGAAAAAAATAACACTCTTTTTAATTGAAGAACCAGAAAATCATTTGCACAAATCTATGCAGATTGCGTTGTCACAAATTCTCTTTACAGACTATAAGTACACATATCTGTTTGTTACAACGCATTCACCATTTGTTCTTTATGAAATGGATGATGTAAATTTGGTGCGGATATATAGTGACAGAAAAATCAATGGAATCAGTACTTTTTACAAGGTTCCAGAGAATTATGAAAAAGCGAGAAAAATGTTAAATTGCTGTTTATCTGAAGCTATTTTTGCCAACAAAGTTCTTTTAGTAGAAGGACCGTCCGAGTATATGCTTTTCAGTAAAATTCTGTCAGTAGTACGTCCGTTTTATGAAGCGGATGGAATTTATATCTTGCCTGTTGATGGTGTAGGCTTTAGTATGTATTTTTCTATTTTAGATGAACTTGAAATATTTAATGTCATTAAAACTGACAATGATTTAAGAGCAGTAAAGGGCAAAGGTACATATAGCGTATTAGGCTTCTCACGCTGTAATAAATATATTGGAGAGAAGTTGTTACCTACAAAACAACTTCAAGAAAATTCTATTTCTGCAAAAAGGACTTTATATGATGAAAATCAAAAGACATTAGATGAAATACGAAGCGAATATCATATCTTTTTGTCAAAAGTAGATTTAGAAAATGACTTGGATGAGGTTATGCATGAAAGATTAGCAGATTTACTAAATGAGACTTCGCCTGTTGATTATTTGCAAGACGCCAAGCACTATCATATGGTAGAACTGGTTGAAAAACTCTCAGATAAAGACTGCAAAGCCATATATGACCATTATAACTTTGCATGTTTAAAGGAGGTTGCCGAATGAATCTATCTCCTATTCAAGAAGAAATCGTAAATACCCCTGGTAATTTAATTGTTAGAGCCAGTGCAGGTACAGGTAAAACACATACAATGGTGAGCAAGATTGCAAAAGAAATAAATGAAAACCACACTCACAAAGTAATTGCCGCCATTACATTTACAATTAAAGCGGCACAAGAAATTAAAGACAGATTATCAGTTGATGTTACTCGGCATTTCATAGGTACAAACAATAGCTTTGTGATTGAAGAAATTATAAAACCTTTTATGAAGGATGTGTATGGTTCTGATTATGATTTGGACATGAGTACTGACTATTCAAAGGAAGCAAAAGTAGATACATTCCAAGCCGCTGTTGAGAAAATTAAAACAGAAGGAATACTTTGCTCATATACTGATAACAAGAAGAACTTTATTTTTGAGTTGGCTCAAGAAATAGTGGAGAAATCAGTTGCTTACAGATTGTTTCTTCAAGCAAAATACTTCAAAATATATATTGATGAATACCAAGATTGCGATAAATCTATGCACAAATTGTTTATGTATCTATGTGACACCTTGAAAATTGAAACATTTGTAGTCGGCGATGAAAAACAATCCATTTATATTTGGCGTGGAGCATATCCAAAAGCGTTTGTGAGTATTTGGGGTAAGAACAATTTTACCACCAAATTTATGGGAGACAATTTTCGTTCATGCAAACAGATACAGAATTATTCTAATTTGTTATATGAGGAAACATGCTGCTTGTATTCCCCAATAAAAGAATTAAATAACATTATTTGGTTATCTACTACAACAACAGCATGGTCATCAGCGGTTTTGAAATATATAGACCCTAATAAAAAGTCCGCACTTTTACGTTTCAGTCATGATAACGCAAGGTTAGGGGCGGGAGAACTATCGTTAAACGGTGTAAATTATACCTATATTCCTCAAACGCCTATTGCTGAAATTACGACAGATACAGCGTGGCTATATTCTGCGATAGCAAAATATTTAATAATTGAAAAATATTCTGCCTATAATTTAATTTCTGAGATTCCTGTTGAAGGAAATGAAACTCGCAAATTAGTATCTGCTATTAAGAGAATGCTTAAAAAAATTGAACAATCGATAGATGACGAAGATGGTTTTTATTCGGCGACTAATGTTTTGGCAACATATTTGGGATACGCAACAAAAGGGGAACACTTGAAGAAATTGTTTGAAACAATAACAGATGAAAAGTATTTTGTTGCTTTTGAGCCAGAAAAATATCAGCATGTCGCTATTACTTTTCATTCTTCAAAAGGATTGGAATTTGAACAAGTAATTGTTTTTGCAGAAGATTATCGCCTGTCAGATGTTTCAAGTCTATGTAATCATTATGTTGCTGTCACTCGAGCAAAAAGTAAACTAATCATTGTGAAGTTAAGCAACTATTATGCAAATTGTTTCCAAACCAATTTGGCGAAAATATTTGCTAAAAGTGGCGTGAGTATAAATGATATACTTATTCAAAAGTAATCTTATAGATTGGTTGATAACGAAGTGAGCCATTTCGGTGACCTCGACCCACTGAAGCATCGGAAATGTTCCACTCTCCCGAAATGCCCGAACAGCCTTTATTTGTGGGCTTCTGGGTAGATGACATTGTAACAAAGGACAAGCCCACAAGGTATGGAAAGAACAACCATTTTACATACGCTGAACAACCAACCGTTATCACAACCGACTACAGAAAACATTATATCAAAACAAAAGGCGCATGTAAAGCATCAAAATCGATGCCTGCCATACGCAAT
>ERZ808051.1013-NODE-1013-length-22349-cov-4.119747_pt1 | contig 22349 bp, 19 predicted proteins | sample MGYA00380199_ERZ808051 | MGnify/ENA primary metagenome ERZ808051 (study PRJEB31490, sample SAMN06133391) | mouse gut metagenome | isolation source: J11 | host: mice | place: China: Chengdu | collected 2015-05 ...
TCTCTGTTTGTTCTTTTCGCATAAGAACCTATAATGATAATACTTTCAATATACGAAGTATTCCTTGCATATTCTTTAAGTTTGTCAAAGAAATCTTTAAACATAGTGTTGCTGCTCCCCAAAATTGCCAGCGTCTACCCATTGTCTGTAATATTCACAAAAAAGTGTTTCCTTGTTCATATTTTTTAGTATAAGCTGCCTCTATTTCTTGAAATTACTTACGCTGATACAAACAGCCAGAAAGGATAAAATAATGTTATATTCAATGGCCGATAAGTGGCTTGATTTCCGTATCCAGCGTTTTTTTAAGCTCCGCCATCATCTGTGTATAATATTTAAACTTGGGGAGGGCTTTTTCCCTCGACTCTTTATAGCTGGTATAATCAATGGTTGCCTTTATCCTGCTCTCGTTTGGTATTTCCCCGTTCCTGTAATGGCTTGCCGCATACATGACGTCATCCTTCGAGGCATACCATATCAGGCAGAAATCCGTGATCACTCGGTCTATGCAGTCTTGCTTCATATTTTCCACGATATTTAAGATGGATTTTCCTTTATATTTTTCCGCATCCGTTTCAATTTCATTAATCAGCCCTGACATAATATCCGCAATTTTCGGGTTGTCCCTGCGGAGTTCTTCCACATACTGCCTGATCTCGCCAATCTTTTTTTGCCGTTCTTTGGGCGTGATGCATCCTTCATTGTCGTCTGGTGTAACAATATTCTGGATTAGATTAATGATATATTCATAATCTATTTTTGTGCTGCTGTACGCCATTAGCTCATAATCAGAATCTATCTGCACAGTTTCAGTACTATCCGGTTCCTTATCTGGTTTATTCGCCTTTATTTCCTCCAGCACATTAAAATAATGCCCCGCATAATTATCATATTCCTCCTGCGTGATGCCATATCCTGCAAGCATTTTGTCATTATAATTAGTAAATGACTTTATCTGGGCAAATAACCTGTCAAAATTCTGGAATACTTTGGCAAATACTTCTTTCTCTTTTATCGACATCCTAGAAACTTCTGAGGGAGTTCCCGCTAAAACACGCAGCGCAGAGAGTGCTTTCTTAAATGCAGGCTCTATTTCGTCCCATTCCGCTAACAGCGCTTCTTTTGTTCCTCCTGCAGAGTACAGTTTTACTGCCTCATCCACACATTTTTTGAATAATATGGGAGCCTGGAAGGTAACAATCTGTCCGAAGGGTTTATATTGATTGTCATAAATACGGTTTGTCCTTGAAAATGCCTGTATCAGGTCGTGAGGGCCCATCGGCTGCCTGTCAATAAAAAGGGTTGACAAACATGGGGCGTCAAACCCCGTAAGAAGGCGGTCAACAACAATTACTAGATCAAGCTGCTGGCTGCGGCTTTTAAATATTGCTTCCTTTCTTGCAAGCCTTCTATTGAGGTTCTCGTTGTAAGTTTGAATCTGAGCAAATTCACATGATGTGCCAAACATCTGGTTATAATCATTAAGGGATTCCTGCATTTTCTGCTGGTTTACCTGGGAGCTTTCCTCATTCTCGGAAACAGAATAGGTAATTGCAAATTTAGGGAAGTCAGGAAGTGCCTGTTTTATCTTTTCATTTATTATAAGCGGAGTTTCCCCGTTTTTTACCTTTGTCAGCAGGTCATAATATTTCTGCGCCATCTGGATAGAACTTGTTGTAAGGATGGCTTCAAACGTCATTCCCTTGCCTCTTGGGAAACCAAGTTTATAATAGGACTTGTTTAGAATGACATCCAGCACTTTCAACATATGCGCCTCATTGTCATATGCGCTGCTGTCTGTTTCATCAGTAATATTCTTAGGACCATTGTGTTCCACCTGAAACCCAAGAACAGCCCTATCATGGATTGCATTTTGTATTGTGTATTTATGTAAGCATTCCCCATACATTTCTTCTGTTGTCCTTGGCAGATCCCCCATCTGTGGATACGGGTTTTCTGCAAATCTGGGGGTTCCTGTAAAACCAAACCACAAGGAATTGCCAAAAAATCTTTCCAGCTCCCTTTTCGTTTTTGGAGATACAGCTCTGTGGCACTCATCCACGACAAAAGCAATTTTCAGGCTGCGGATTTTCTTATATTCTGGCGTATCCTCCTTTAGCCTTTTTGTTATCAGCCGTTGCAGTTTTTGGATTGTTGTCACAATTACTTGTCTGTCATCTGATTTCAATTTGTTCTTTAGGTCGTTTACATTTTCCGTTTTATCAACATCTATTAGGTCATTATTTGCATATGCCTGAAATGCCATTGTGGTCTGGGCGTCCAAGTCTTTGCGGTCAATCAGGAATATAGCCTTGTCAATTGCAGGTATGTCCATTAGGAGATTTCTGGTAGATTTGTATGAAGTCAGCGTTTTTCCAGAACCCGTTGTATGCCATATAAAACCTGATTTACCAATTTTAGAAGCTTCCCTCATTGCTTCAATGGCATGAATCTGATATGGGCGCAAAAGAATCAATTTCTTTGCATTTTTATCCAATACCATATATCTTGCAATCATCTCGTGGGCTTCTGGGATGCCAAGGACACTTTTGGCAAAGTCAATATAATCTGTTACCGGATTATTATCTTTATCCAGCCAGCCGCTGATAAATTCTTTTTCCAGCTCTGTATCACTTGCGGCGGAAAAATATTTCGTATCTACACCGTTGCTAATAACAAACATCTGGACAGCCGAAAAAATGCCTGTAAATTTTCCTTCCCCAATATATTTTTTAATCTGCCGGAATCCGTCCATATAAGAGTGCTGCTTATTTTTCAATTCAATATGGATCAGAGGGAGCCCGTTAATTAAAAGAGTAACGTCAAACCGCCTGTCCCTTATGGGAGCTTTTCTGTCCTCATCTGTCTTTAATGCCTTATATTGGTTGATAACCTCATAGACACTGCTTCCGCCTGCAATATGCTCATGGTTCATTACAACGAGGTGGAGGCGCTCTGTATCCCTCTGCACATGCACCTGAACTTTCCCATTTTCTCCTACCAGCCACTCGCCTGCCCTGTAAAATGATGAAAACTGAAGCTGGTTCTTTACCTGTTCAAATTCGCTTTCTGTCAGAGATTCCCCATTCAGCTTGTCTTTATTATTTTGTTCAAGGATATATTTGAAATTCGCCCATAAATCATTTTCTGTTTTTAAATCTTCCCTGTATACCCATTGTGAATCTCCGTAAACAAGCTGTTCTATCAGTTTCTTTTCAATCGTTAATTCTAATTCCGGCATTTTTAGTCTCCTTTGTTATGATAATCTCAATTTCTATGTAATGTAGGGCATTTTTAATGCAGATAAATTTACGCTGATGAAGGGTGATGAGGAGGTCGAGGTTGCCGAAATATATGACAATCTTCGCTTGCTCTGCCGCTGACAGAAACATCAATGATATTCCCATAAATTCATCATAGCCAATATTTAATAAGCTATCCATTTTAGCCCCAGAAGAAATCAACTTATCAAGTTCTCTGTCCGGCAATTTTGTTGCAAAGTAATATTCAACAAAATCTGCGCTACCCTTTATAACTTTGAAACTATGATAAACTCTTGGTACAAGTGCTTCTTCATAAGTTTGCAATGAAAAAACAGCTCCATATTTTGCTAGTTTTGAATTACCATGATTATATAATAACTCACCTTTGCAAAGTAATGTATAATTCTTTTGTTCCTTTCCTGCAATATTACCCGAAAATCTATTTTCCTGTTTTATCCAACCATTTCCAGCAGAAATAGTTAATATAGGAAGTTCCATTCTTCCATCATTACCTTGTACCCTTGAACAAACTTCTCCCAACTTACGCTGTTCCCAAGCTATAATAAAAAAGATTTTTATAAAGCCAAACATATTTATTTTTTTTGTTGCTGCATAATAAATGGTGTCATTTTTTCCATTAATTCTTGAGATAAACGTTCACTTTTTTCTTTCAAAAGTCTTTTCTGCTCAGCTCGCGCCCAATTAATCGCTTTTATCTGTTCCTCTAAACGTTCGCTTAAAATTATTTGCTCTTCCATAAATACGCCCTTCATCACCGATTCTCATATTTGATACCAGCTCTATAACAATTTTTTAAAAAATAATCAGCCACTTTTTGTAATTCTTTTAAATTTCTTGCCTCATTGTTTGCATCAACCGCCTCATTAAACAATGCAACTGCTTTTTCATAAGCATATTCTTTTCCTTTAACCAGATAAGATATACTGCCAAGATTGGTAACAACTACTATCATCTTAATATTAGCATATTGTAGTAAAAATTGTACATCTGACAAGGAAAAGTTCGATAGAGATGGATGATTGTGCAATACAATTATGATACATTCTTTTGCAGAGACTACCAAGTGATAAGCTATAGTACTGCTTATCGGATTGACCTCATGTTCATTACCTAACGCCACTCCGATATATTCCTCACCTCTTTGAATTCGTTCCACACTGTCCATTCCATATGTTATCGCCACTTTATTAAAATTATTTTCATTTTTGGAAATAAGCAAAACATTTCTTGCCAATTCCTGAATTGTATCATATTTTTTTCTGGTTTTTATCTTATATTCTTGGTACTTTTCTTATGGCTTCATCTGTAATCATAATTTTATGCTCTCTTTTTTTGCCATCTCTAGGTCTTTTAAATTCTTTTTATCTTTTTGCTGTCCCAAATGGCATCATTCCCTCCTACTTACTTTTCCATAGTGAAATAATTCAATTCCTATTTATTCATAATTATATATCTATATTATCACACAAACATCTTCTTTAACATAAATTCCTTGATTTTTAGCAGTTCTTCATACTTGTGCTGGTGAAGGGTGATGAGGTGATCAAGGCTTATAAAATACTCCCCTATCTTTTTTTGCTCTTCCAATTTTGGAACAGGAAATTCTTCGTTTAGAAAATCATTTGTGACTAAATCATGCATCATTGTTGACGCTTTTGTTGAACGGGATAAAACTCTTTGCATCAAACCTTCATGATTGATTGCATATTTCCAGAAGTTCAAATCATAATCAACAATCGGTCTAAAAACTGCAAAAATATGAGATACAATTCCGTCTCCAATATCATTTTCTACAAATCTACCAAAACGAAATTCTTTACTTTGATGCCCCTCAAAAGCAATATCTCCTAATTTGAGAGTATAGTATGTTTTCAAATAATCATCTGTTGATACCTTTACATCTTCTTTATACTGCATGGTGGCTACAGTAATATTTTTATTCATTCCTATACTACCATCATTCTTTTCACTTGATTTTTTGTATAGTTCTCGAAACTTACGCTGTTCCCAAGCATTAGTAAATCCATTAAATCTAATTTTGGGAATATCGCTGCCGTTTTGAGGGAACATATTTTGTAACATATATTTTTTTAAAATTTTTGTTTCTTCACACTTGCGCTGGTGAAGGGTGATGAGGAGGTCGAGTTGTTCAAAATACTCCCCCAGTTTTGACTGTTCTGCTAATGATGGATATGAGATATTTGTGCATCCAACAAGTTCTTTATTGAGATTATTGACGGTACTACCAGCCGCCATTGCCTTATATTGATTCAACATATTTTCAGTTCCAAGAAGTATGCAAAGGAACTTCAAATCAAAGTTTTTTTGAGTATCTCTTATTAAAAGCCAACCATCATGAATACAGCCATCTATCGCCATTATATAGGGCTTTCCGAAGCTCATAGAATTAGATAAAATCAAATCTCCTGGATGAACCTCTCGCGTTTTTGATAAGCCCTCTGGAATGATTTTCTCAGATGTATGAGTAATATAATTTCCTTGTTCAGGGGCATCTCCAATCTTTATCCAATTCAGTCCATTTACATCCTTTGTAATAAATTTGTCAATAGGTCTTGGAGAACCACCACGTTCTATTGTTACAAGTTTAGAGAACTTACGCTGTTCCCAAGCCTCTGTGTACCCCTTGAATCTAATGCTTGGTTTATCCATATCCATCACCTCTCAATCATCTGAATCAAATCATTTAACGTTTGATTGATGTTTTCATCAGAAGAAGTTAGTTCTTTCAGCAAAGATACAAACTCCCCCTGAACATGGCTGATTTCTGCGTCAGTCTGTTTCATATTGGTCAGAAGGGCTTTCAGGTCTATTTCTTCCTCTTTCTCAAAATTGTCCACATATCTGGGAATATTCAGATTGAAATCGTTCTTTTCAATATCCTCAAATTCTGCAAGAAAGGACTCTTTTTCTACAGTTTCCCGCTTGTTGTACAATTCTATAACAGAATCGATATGCTTGTCTGTCATTGTATTCTGTTTTTTCCCTTTTTCAAATTTTTGGGATGCGTCTATAAATAATACATCCCGTCCGTCCCTGTGTTTTTTTAGTACGATAATGCAGGTGGGAATGGACGTGTTGTAGAATAAATTTGCTGGAAGCCCGATTACTGCATAGATATTCCCAGCCCGGAGAAGTTTTTCCCTTATCTTCCCTTCCGCTGCGCCCCGGAACAAAACCCCATGGGGTAGTACGATTGCCATTGTTCCGCTGCTTTTCAGGTGGTACAGGCCATGCAGCAGAAACGCATAATCGGCTTTTGACCTTGGCGCTAATACGCCGTAATCGCTAAACCTTTCATCCTGAAGAAATCCGGCGGCTGCACTCCAGCTTGCCGAATACGGCGGGTTCATAAGCACCATGTTAAAATTGGTTTCCTCATCCGTAGGCCAGTCCCCATCAAGAGTATCGCCGTTGCGAAGATTCTGGTTTTCGGGTACGATGCCATGCAAGAACATATTCATTCTTGCAAGGTTATAGGTAGATGTCATTAGTTCCTGTCCATAATATTTAATGTAGTCTGGCTCTGCGGCATATTTCTTTGCATTTAGCAGAAGGGAACCAGAACCCATGCAGGGGTCATACACGGACAATCCCCTCTTTTTCTCCTGTCCTGCAATCGCAATCCTAGTCAGGATTTTTGATACTGCCTGGGGCGTATAAAATTCCCCCGCCTTCTTGCCTGTTTCAGAGGCAAACTGCCCAATTAAATATTCATAGGCATTTCCAAGAATGTCTGAATCTGTATTTAGAAGATCAGCCCTGTCAATTTCCCTGATTAGGCTTGATATAGTATCGCTCTGTTTCTGGTCCCCTGTTCCAAGACGGTTAGAATAAAGGTCAATATCAGTAAATAGATCCGCAAACAACGGATCGCTCTGCTCAATGTTATTAAAGGCTTTCTGAAGCTGTTCACGGCTGAATGTGTTATTCCTAGCCGCGTCCGCAAAACAAGTATAGGTCAGATCTGGCTCAATAACATAATGACATTCTTCCCTGATCTGTTCTTTCAGTTCTTCTGCACTCTCATCCTCCAGCGCTTCCCTGTATGCTTCTAGCGCCGCCTTTAAGTTTTGCGGTTTATCATCATAAATCAAATCATATGCCTTGATCAGGAAAGAGTCTGACAGGTATTTGTAAAATACAATGCCCAGCAGATAATCCTTATACTCATTTGCATCCATTTTAGAACGCAGGATATCCGCACCACTCCACAGTACACTGATTAGGTTCCTGCTGTTTTCAGGTTCCGCCATTTTAATCCCTCCATTATTGCTTTTTAATTTCCACTATGTTATCCATTCCGCAGCCAAGAGCCATTACAGATCCTTACCAGTACATCCATAGTAACATAGTTGTTGTTTATTATCTTAAACACCATGTTCCTTGTTTTAATCCATCTGCAGCGGTTAGGAGAATTATACGGGTTGCCTTATGGCAGTAGAGGATACCGTTTTCGCTCCACTTATTGCTGCCGTTATAATTGTTATTGATTGTTAAAATGCGTTTGCCAGAAATGCTTATGTCTATGGTTCCCCACATACCACATTTTTTATATGGACATTTTTTATAACCATATTTTTTACAATACCGTCTGTATAACCATTATGTTTAGTAGTAATAGAAAGGTTTTCAAAGGTAAAATCTTCCATGTCATATTGTCCTTTTTGGGCAGTAACGTTAAAGTAAGTATTACATTTACACTCACAGTTTTTCATAACAATATGGTTAATGCTAGATTTTGGCATATCGTGCCTATCTTTTAAATCAAAAAATTGTGCCCATGGATTAATAGAGATAAAGTTTATGATATTGGCATTTACATCCTCCACTGTAATATATTCGTAATGTTGGGGAGTATCTGGCCGCATTTTTAGCCATAAAAAGTTAGCAGCATTATTTACATGTAGCCTGCGGATAATAATATTGCGGTTATGGATAGATTCAGAGCCGCAGGTTAGGCAGCCATGGCAAAACCCATAGCAGCAGTCTTCTACAATAATTCTTTCATTCGAGCCATTTTCTGGCAAAGTGTCTGCCCAAGGGCCTTTACCGCCTTTTAAAACTACTGAGTCGTCATTTACTTCCATATAACAATTTTTTATTAGGAAATCGGAACATACATCAATGTCAATAGCATCTGTACTAGGTGCTTTTATTGGTTTGGCAGGAGAAAAAATATGGCAGTTTAAATATTTTATATGGTGGCTTTTATAAATATGGTTTGTCCAGAAATGGGCATTTTGTAGGTGTAAATCTGCAACAAGTATATTTTTGGAGTTGGAAATATAGATAAGGCGGGGCCTCTGTTCGTCTTTATTGGTGCACTGGGGGTTCCATTCCCTCCTTAACCAAAATGCTTTCCAAGATTTTAAACCATTGCCATCAATTGTGCCAGGGCCACATATGGTAAAACCATCTACATTATCAGCATTAATTAAAGCTGAAAAATAAAGGCATGTTTCTCCCTCAATACGGGTTTCACAAATTTGGTAATCGGATATGTCATCGCTTCCTTTTAGTGTCCCTCCTTTTGATATATAAAGGTTTACGCCTTGTTTGAAAAAAAGGGAACCTGTAAGGTAAGTCCCAGCAGGCACTACAATTACGCCGCCTCCTTGTTCTGCTGCCATATCAATTAAGCCTTGGATTTCTTTTGTGTAGGTTTTCCCATTATCAAAAATATGGTATTGGGTTAAAATATATTGTTTTCCAAGCTCTTCAAGAGAAGGGACTTTAGTATCGTAGAACCAATTATCAATAGGGGTTCCATCAGGGAAAAATTCTTTTTTTGTATTTTCCATACGGATCTCACTTTCCGCCGTAAAAACGACATAGGTATTATATACTTTATAGGTACAAGAAAATAGGGAATATTAATTGGTATTATATCATAATTTTCTATTTTTAGCGATCTTAATCTAAAATTTAAAACAAAAGGCATTACAGTCGCATTATTTTAGGGATTATATATTATTGTCTATTAGAAGGGAATTGGATACAGATTGAATTTTATATGAAAATAGGTTATACTGTGTTTATGTTTATTATTGAGGATTAGGTTGATTTTTCCTTGTTTTGAAAGAAGGATGCGATATGTCAAAGAAGATCATGCTGCCAGGCAGTATAAAAAAAAGCACCATAACAACATATTTGTTAGCAATATTTTTAGGGATATTGGTAGTTTTTATTGTGGTATGGACATATTGGCTCTATTATGCGTTAAACCAAAGGATTGATAAGGAAAAACAAGCATATTTCAGTGAAGTTACAGGTAAAGTAGAAGAGAGTATAGATATAACAGAAGAAGACAAATTTTTGGACTTGCTTCTTATTTATTTTAAGATAGTCAGTTTTGTAGTAATTGTTATGTTTTTTATAGCGATTTTTTATGTGTCAAAAATTAATGTAGAAAGAAAAATTGGCAGAAAGAAAGATGAATTAAATGTACGTTTAGTAAAAAGGGCTGAATCTTCAAACCAAACGAGCCAGGCAAAAAGTGAATTCCTTTCGAATATGTCCCATGATATCCGCACGCCGATTAATGGTATTATGGGCACGACATTAATTGCAAAACGGAATATTGAGGATAGGGAAAAGGTTTGTGAATGTTTGGATAAAATAGATATTTCTTCACAATATCTTTTAGCATTAGTGAATGATGTGTTAGATATGAGCCTTATGGAGAGTGGGGAAGTAAAGGTAAGTTGTGAGCCTTTTAATATTAATCAATTATTGCACACTTGTACTTCCATTATTATAGGGCAGCTACAAAATAAAGGAATTCGGTTTGACCAAGAATTTGACTGTTTTAGCCAGCCAAATTTAATGGGGGATGAGCCCCATTTGCGGCAAATTTTTATTAAAATATTGGGGAATGCTGTGAAATTTACGCCAGATGGTGGTTCTATTGTGTTCCGTGCCTGGGAAGAAGGGGCTACAACAGAAAAAGTGAATTTTGTGTTTGAAGTAGAAGATACGGGGATGGGAATGAACCCAGAGTTTTTGGAGCATATTTGGGAACCATTTGCAAAAGATAAGAACAAAGCCTGGCCAGGTTATAGAGGGACAGGCCTTGGCATGGCTGTCACAAAACAATTTATTGATTTAATGGGAGGCACCATATCAGTAGATAGTGAGCTTGGAAAAGGAAGTTGTTTTACAGTAAGGCTCGCTTTTCGGGTAAATAAAAATGTGCTAAGCAAAAAAGAGCAAGAAATTAATGTAATAGGCATGCGGATTTTATTAGTAGAAGATAATGAATTAAATATGGAAATTGCTACAGAATTGTTAAAAGATGAGGGAATAGAAGTAGTGCAGGCAGAGAATGGAGAAGTTGCGGTACATCTTTTTGAAAATGCAGCACCTGGATATTATGATGCTATTTTAATGGATGTTATGATGCCTGTAATGGACGGCTTGACAGCTACAAAGACAATCCGCAGCATGGCACGCCAGGATGCAGGGATCATTCCTATTTTAGCTATGACAGCCAATGCTTTTGAAGACGATATAAAAGCCACAAAGGATGCAGGCATGGACAACTATTTTTCAAAACCAATTGATATTAAATCTATATTAAAATTTTTATCACAGTATAGAAAAAAGAGTGAAATAAAATAGAATATTATAACTTTAATTAAAATGTATTAAAAAGGAAAATTCAAGCGTGATATCGTCTTGAATTTTTTAATTTATGGAATTTATATATATTTTATATGACCTTTTAAAAGGAAAACATGACATTCTGTTGGCAGGTTTATATGTTATAATATACGGGAGGTGATGAAAATGCAAGAAAACAGGTTATTTAGAATGGTGTACTATCTTTTACAGAATGGAAAGGCAACCGCCCCTGAACTTGCCCAAAAATTTGAAGTGTCAATTAGGACCATTTACAGAGATATGGATGCCATAAGCAGTGCTGGAATCCCTATTTATGCAATACAAGGAAAAGGGGGAGGTATTTCTATCCTTAATGATTATACGTTGGATAAATCTTTGTTTTCTGGACAAGAACAGGAACAAATGCTGGCAGCACTACAAGGAATGGCTGCAACCACAGGAAAAAATTCTAATGAATTGCTTACAAAGTTAAGCGGTTTATTTCAGATAAAATCTACAAATTGGATTGAAGTTGATTTTTCAGACTGGGTGTATTGTGCCTTGCAGCAAGATATATTTAATATTATTAAAGAAGCCATTTTCCAAAAGAGAGTGATTTCCTTTTGCTATTTTAGCGGAAAAGGAAAGAAAGAAAAGAGAAACGTAAAGCCTATCCGATTAGTATTCAAGAGTAAAAGCTGGTATTTATATTCGTTTTGTTTGTTAAAGAATGATTATCGTTTTTTTAAGTTGACAAGAATAAAAGAGCTTAAAATGCTGTCTGAAACTTTTACGCAGGATTTTACATCAATAAAAATTGAAAAACAAATACAAGTTGAGAATACTGTTGCTGTTAAATTGAAATTTGATAAGCAGGCGGCTTTTCGTGTTTATGATGAATTTGCAGATAGAGTAACAGAAGATTCACAGGGAAATTTATATGTCCAAGTAGATTTACCCAATAATGAGATCTTGTATTCTTATGTGATGTCTTTTTCCGATAGCGTTGAAATAATAGAACCGCAGTTTGTACGGGAACAGATGAAAAAAAGATTACAGAAAATGCAAGAAAAATATAGAACATGACTTTAGGTGTCAGGTTATGTTTGATACAATGTTCCCCATAGGAGGAGCTGATATGAAATTTGAATGGAGAAAGTACGAAAAGGCTCTGTATGGAGCAAAAAGTATGCCTGCTTTAGTAGATATACCCAAGTATAATTTTATTATGATGAAAGGAAGTGGAAATCCTAACAATACAGATTTTTCAGATAGGGTAGCTGCTCTTTATTCATTAGCATATGCCATTAAAATGGACTATAAATCTACTGTAGCTAAAAACATTTTATCAAATGAAATCCACGACTTTACGGTTTACCCTTTAGAGGGTATCTGGAAATTGAAAAACGCTGGTACGAAATCTGCTGCCAATGAACTGATAAAAGAAAATCTAGAATATACCATTATGATACGTCAGCCAGATTTTATTACAGCAGAAATGGTATGTGCTGCATTGGAAAGGGTAAAAATGAAAAAGCCAAACCGACTGTATGAAGAAATTATTTTTGATGCAATACATGACGGGAAATGTGTTGAAATTTTACATGTTGGCTCATATGACAATGAACCTTCTTCTTTTGAACAAATGGATAGATTTGCAGAAGAAAACGGTTTACAACGGATAACAGATTGCCATAGAGAAATTTATTTGGCGAATAGAACAAAAGCGGATAGGCTTAAAACAATTTTAAGATATAAAGTAAATTAGTAAACAGTAATTCCGTCTCCTTTAGTATATGGTTTGGTGTTTTCCAGCCCAAAGGCTTTATGGGAAAGAGGTTGTAATCCCTTCGATTGTATTCTTTTAATTGCTTCGCAAATGGTGACGGCTGGTCCTCTTCGGATAGTTTAGGCATTATCAAAGGGGGTAGGGCCGTTTCTATGGCTTTCCCTTTTCTGTTTTTATAATATATTTACCAGCAAGGTTCAAGATAGAACATATACAATTCCACGAAAGCTTATTTTATCAGTACTTTTGGGATTGTATCTGTTGCTTGGATGCCTTGGTTTAAAAACAGGTTTTTTTAGTAGGCTAAAAATACCTGTCGAAAGCTGTCACAATTTTTAATACGATAAATGTTTACAGATGTAAAATTATGTTATATTATACTTTTCATAATACTTTCTTGGCTAATATATGGCTTCTAAAAACAGATGCGATTATGATAGTGGGGGATAAAAGAGTGTCTGAATCTAGTTATCTTATTTATTTTTTTCCATTCCTAATCCTAACTTTTTAATAATATAAAGAAGTGAAGTAACAGGAAAAAAGTACTGTTGCATCCCATATGCGGCAGTACTTTTCTATATTTATTATGAAATATAAACTTTATTAAGCAAAAAGGTTTATTTTAAAGGATTATACGAAAACAAGCTTGACATTTATAACATTAGTTTTTATAATAGTCTTAGATGTGCACGAGCACACTTAAATATTATTCTAGGAGGAAACGCAGATGAACAATGTTCCAGAGGTAAAGATTGGTATTGCTGCTGTAAGCAGGGATTGTTTCCCTATGACACTTTCTGAAAGAAGGAGAAAAGAGTTAGCAGCAGCTTATCGCCCAAAGTATGGTGATATTTATGAGTGTCCAACGGTAATTGAAAATGAGCTGGATATGAAAAAGGCTTTAGCAGAATTAAATGAGGCAGGCTGTAATGCCCTTGTAGTATTTCTTGGTAATTTTGGACCAGAAAGTTCTGAGACTTTGCTTGCAAAATATTTTAATGGCCCAGTTATGTTTGTTGCGGCAGCCGAGGAACATGGTGATAGCCTTTTAGATGATAGAGGGGATGCATACTGTGGTATGTTAAATGCAAGTTATAATTTAAAATTACGCGGTATAAAGGCATACATACCAGAATATCCAGTTGGCACAGCAGAAGAATGTGCAGATATGATTGCAGAATTCCTTCCAATAGCAAGGACAATTATTGGGTTACAGAATCTAAAGATTATTAGCTTTGGCCCACGCCCACAAGATTTTATTGCATGTAATGCACCAATTAAATGTTTGTATGATCTTGGCGTAGAAATTCAAGAAAATTCTGAATTAGATTTATTTGAAGCATTTAACAACCATGCTGGGGATGAAAGAATTGCTGGCATTGTAAAGGAAATGCAGGAGGAACTTGGCGCAGGGAATAAAAAGCCAGAAATCCTTGAAAAGCTGGCACAATATGAGTTGACTTTGTTGGATTGGGTAGAAAAGAATAGAGGCTCTAGGGAATATGTGGCAATTGCAGGAAAATGTTGGCCTGCTTTCCAGACACAGTTTGGGTTTGTTCCATGTTATGTAAATAGCCGTTTAACTGCAAAAGGTATCCCAGTATCTTGTGAAGTGGATATTTATGGTGCATTAAGTGAATTTATAGGCACTTGTGTTAGCTTGGATGCAGTTACATTATTAGATATTAATAATAGTGTTCCTGCTGATATGTATGAATCTGAAATTAAAGATAAGTATAATTATACATTAAAAGATACCTTTATGGGCTTCCATTGTGGAAATACTCCTTCTTGCAAGTTGTCTTTCTGTGAGATGAAGTACCAGAAGATTATGGCAAGGAGCCTTCCTGTTGAAGTAACAAATGGCACACTGGAAGGAGATATTGCAGCAGGAAAGATTACATTCTTCCGTTTGCAGAGCACAGCAGATGCAACACTTAGGGCATATGTGGCAGAAGGAGAAGTCCTTCCTGTTGCGACACGTTCTTTTGGAGGCATTGGTGTATTTGCTATTCCAGAAATGGGACGGTTCTACCGCCACGTTTTAATACAGAAAAATTATCCTCACCATGGCGCAGTAGCATTTGGGCATTTTGGCAAGGCTATTTTTGAGGTATTTAAGTATCTTGGAGTAGAAGATATTGGTTTTAACCAGCCAAAGGGTATGCTTTATAAAACAGAAAACCCATATGCATAATGGCGGATGGCTGTCACAATGAAGCAGATTGCTGAAGCGTGCCAGGTTTCTAGGGGTACGGTAGACCGAGTTTTAAATAACCGGGGCAGAGTACGGGAAGAAATAGCTGCCAAGATCCGTAAAAAAGCTGAAGAACTAGGCTACCGTCCCAATACAGCAGGCAAGGCGCTGGCAGCAAGAAAGAAAAATTATGTGGTAGGTGTAATATTGACCTCAGAGGGCGTGGAATTTTTTAGTGAGGTTTTAAATGGCATACAAAAAGGACAAGAAGAAATCGCGGATTATGGGATAACTCTTCTTGTCCGTAGTATGAAGGGCTATTATGTGGATAAGCAGCTTGCCTTAATGCGGGAAATGAAGGACAAGGTGCAGCTTTTGATTTTGAATGGGATTAATGAGGAGCAGATTTCAAAAGAAATACAGGATTATATGGAGGATGGGATTCCAGTTATTACGATTAATGCAGATGTAGAAAATAGTGGGCGGCTGTGTTATGTGGGCTGTAATTTTTATTCTAGTGGGCGGACTGCAGGCGGGATATTGGGGCTTTTATGCGGGGGAAAAGCTACAATAGGCATTGCAACTGGCACAGTGAAGGTTTTGGGGCATAACCAGCGTATTACAGGGTTTTCTTCTTTATGCAGGGAACGATATCCAGAGATGAAGATAGTAGATATTATAGAAACGAATGATGATGATGAGGCAGGATATGAACAGGCTTGTTTTATGCTGAATCATTATCCAGAAATTTCTGCAATTTATATTGTAGCTGCAGGGGCAGCGGGTGTGTGCCGTGCCGTAGTGGAATCAGGAAGGGCAGATTCGATTTTAGTAGTAGCAAGTGATAATACAAATTCAGTAAGGGAATGGATGAAAAAAGGTGTTATTAAAGCGGCTGTCTGCCAGAATCCATTTGGGCAAGGATATCATGCCGTACAGATAGCTGCTGGCTATTTAGTGCAAAATATGGTGCCAGAAGCAGATTATATTGTAAAGAATGAAATTAGGATATTAGAAAATATTGATGAATAAGGGGGATTTTCATGAGATATTTAATTGGTATAGATCTGGGGACCTCTGCGACAAAGACAGTATTGTTTGATGAAGATGGGGCAATTATGGCATCTGCATCTCAAGAATACCCACTTTACCAGCCACAGAATGGTTGGGCTGAACAGAACCCAAAGGATTGGGCAGATGCAGCACTTTCTACTATTACTAAAGTAGTAAAGGAATCTGGCGTGGCAGCAGAGGATATAAAAGGGCTTGGTATCTCTGGGCAAATGCACGGGTTAGTTATGTTAGATGAAAATGGGGAAGTAATCCGGCCATCAATTATTTGGTGTGATCAAAGGACAGCGGCAGAATGTGAGGAAATTACAGAAAAAATCGGCAGGGAACGTTTAATAGAGATTACGGCAAACCCGGCGCTTACCGGTTTTACGGCATCGAAAATTTTGTGGGTGAAAAACCATGAACCAGAAAATTATAAGAAATGCCGCCATATTCTTTTGCCTAAAGATTATGTACGCTATATATTAACTGGAGAATTTGCCACAGAAGTGTCAGATGCGTCTGGTATGCAGCTTTTGGATGTCCCTAACCGTTGTTGGTCAGATGAGGTACTGGAGAAATTGGAAATTGATAAAAATATGCTGGCGAAAGTATATGAATCAGTAGAAGTAACCGGTACAATTTTACCAGAGATTGCAGAGCAAACAGGGCTTTCGAAAGAAACTGTCGTAGTTGGCGGGGCTGGGGACAATGCTGCCGCTGCAGTAGGGACAGGGATTGTAAGAGAAGGCAGGGCATTTACAACAATAGGGACAAGTGGAGTTGTGTTTGCCCATAGTAATGAAGTAACCATTGATCCAAAGGGCAGGGTACATACTTTTTGCTGTGCTGTACCAGGGGCATGGCACGTTATGGGGGTAACACAGGGGGCAGGGTTATCTTTAAAATGGTTCCGGGATAATTTCTGCCAAGATTATATAGAGAAAGCAGAAAAGGAAGGGAAAGATCCTTATGACTATATTAATGAGGATGTGTCACAAATTCCGGCTGGATGTAATAAATTGTTATATCTGCCTTATTTAATGGGAGAACGTACTCCTCATTTAGACCCAGACTGCAGGGGTGTATTTTTTGGCTTATCGGCTATCCATACTAGGAAAGACATACTCCGTGCAGTAATGGAAGGCGTATCCTATTCTTTAAAAGACTGCAACGATATTTTAAAAGAAATGGGAGTCCAAGTAGAAGAAATGATGGCTTGTGGCGGTGGCGGGAAGAGCCCGATATGGCGCCAGATGCTTGCCGATATGTATGGATGTAAGGTAAAAACTGTTACCGCAAAGGAAGGCCCAGCCCTTGGCGTGGCAATCCTTGCAGGCGTAGGGGCAGGGATTTATGAAAGCGTAGAAGCTGCATGTGATAAAGTGCTCCATATAGATAAAGAATGTGCCCCTAACCAAGAAACATCAGAAATATATAAGGAATACCATAAAATATATAAAAATCTTTATCCAGCATTAAAAGAACAATATAAAGAATTAGCAAAATTGGGATAATTTAATTAGATAAAAAACAGGGCAATTTAGGAAGCCCTGTTTTTGTATATAGATATATTTGTTAGAACTTAAATTGATATACTTCGTGTTGTACGCCAGAGGCTAAATGGACCAATTCTTCGCTTGCGCGGGTAATTTCTTCCATAGTATGGTTTTCATTTTCAATAGTGGCAGTAATCTCTTCTGAGCTGGCAGCATTTTCTTCTGATACAGCAGAAAGGCTTTGCATAACACTAATAATGTTTTCTTTTCCAGTGTTCATCTGGTTGGTAATATCATTAATTTTATTAAATACTTGGTTAAGGTAATTAATATTGTCAGAAAGGCCGTCATATTTTTGATGTGTTGTCACCACGCTTTCAGATTGCCTGGCAACTACATCTTGCATTTCAGTAGTGATTTCAATGGTTTGTTCCATTTCTTTTGTTAGTTTTTTTATAACTTCTGCAATTTCTTTGGCAAATTTATCAGTCTGTTCTGATAAGGTACGTATTTGCTCTGCAACAACTGCAAAGCCAAGCCCTGCATCACCAGCCCTTGCTGCCTCAATAGCGGCATTTAACGCAAGCATATTAGTCTGGCTGGCAATTTGCTGTATTTTTTCGCTGCCTTGTGAGATAAGCTGCGCGCTTTCATTAGTAGTAGCAATAGTATCCCGGACAAGGGTAGTTTTTGTGTTATTTAACTTTGTCCATTCAACAAGCTGTTTTAATGTTTCTACGCCTTCATCTTTAATAGTATTTACTGTAGAAAGTGCACTATATAGCTGATCTGCAGAAGTACGGTTTTCAGCAATTAAATTTCCAAGTGCCGTTACTTCTTCTGCTCCTTGGGAAGTTTCTGTTGCTTGGGAAGTGGCGCCTGTGGCAATTTCTGTAATAGCAGTAGTAATCTGTAACATATTTGCATTATTTTGTGTACAAGATGCAGTTAATTCTTCTGAAGCGGCAACTACATTATCAGACATATCAATAATTTTGTGGATTAAACTGGATAAATTTTTCCTCATTAATTCCATAGCGCTAAATGCCCGCCCAATTTCATCTTTGCGTTTACTAGAAGAAAAAAGAGAAGGGGTCATATCATAAGCAGACATACGTTCTAGTTCCTTGGTAATTATTGTGAGGGGGCGGATTGTAGATATAAATAACATAGTAGAAATAATAACAATTGTTAATAGCATAGCTATTACAAAAGAAATAATAATCCCGCTTAAAGAGTGGACTAATATGCCATTTAGAGTAGCCTGATCGACAGATACCCCAATATTTAATGCGCCAATTAAGATATTATTTTCATTATAGATAGGTTCTAGTATATCTAATACTAAAGAATCTGTAACAGAATAGGTGTAATAATCGGCGTATTGCTGCCCATTTTTAGCTGCTGCAATGCTGCCCGCATCACTTAGGGTAATCCCTATACGCGATGGATCGCTGTGGGCGGCTGCGGTAAGGTTAGAATCAATAAATAAGGCATAGGCAAGATTGTTTTCTGCATCAATCATATCGATAAAACCTTGCAGGTTGTCCATATCAATCATCTTGCTATATACTTTAATTAATTTAAGGTTATCTGTTTTCCATTGGGATAATACTTCATTTTTTAAAATATTACACATAAGAATAGAAATAACAGAAAAAGCTACTACTAAAATTAAGGTAAGAGTAGCGGTGATTTTAACAGTAATATTATTAAATCTGGATTTACTTTGCATAGTTTATGCTCCTTTCCATAATAGCCTATAATAAAGGCACAGGATTACGTTTGTACATTAGCATTATAGTGGATAATAGGAGATTTCGCAAGAAAAAAGAAAAATAGCTATACATATATAGAAAATAGCTTGCTTTTTAGATGGACATGTGGTAAAATAGCTATTCGTGATATATTATAAATTCCTTGTTTCCTATATAAAAAGTAGGAAGCCAGAGACCAGAAGGAGGTACGGTTAGCATGAACAAATATGAAGTAACAGTTGTTGTTAATGCAAAGATCGAAGATGAAGAAAGAGCCAATACCGTGGAAAAAGTAAAAGAGTATATTACTCGGTTCGGCGGTACAGTGACAGATGTGGATGAATGGGGTAAGAAGAGGCTTGCTTACGAAATCCAGAAAATGAAAGAAGGCTTTTATTACATCATTAAATTTGAATCTGACAGCAATTGCCCAAACGAAGTAGAAGCACATGTTCGTCTTATGGAAAATGTTATCAGATATTTAGTAGTAAAACAAGAAGACTAAAAGGACAAACTGGTTTTGGGGAAAATTTTTATAAAAAACCAGTACAAAATAACCCAGGAGGAGATTGTATGAATAAAGTAATCTTAATGGGGCGGCTGACAAGAGACCCAGAAGTGAGATATTCACAGGGCGATAATACAATGGCAGTTGCCAGGTTTACGCTGGCGGTTGACAGAAGAGGCAGGAAAGATGCAAATGGTGACGGGACACAGACAGCAGATTTTATTAACTGTGTAGCATTTCGCACCAATGCAGAGTTTATTGAAAAATATTTTAGGCAGGGCATGCGTGTATTGATATCAGGAAGGATCCAGACAGGTAGCTATACGAACCGGGATGGGCAAAAAGTCTACACTACAGATATTGTTGTGGATGAGCAGGAGTTTGCAGACAGCAAGGGCGCTGCTTCAAATTCAAATGGGGATACTAGTTTCCAGGCGGCACCAAGGCCACAGCCAGGGAATGCAGTAGGAGACGGCTTTATGAATATTCCAGATGGCGTAGATGATGAGGGCCTGCCGTTTAATTAGGATTGTTAAAGGAGGTAATAGAAGATGGCATTCAATAAATCAGAAAAAGGCGATAAGGCAGAAGGCGGAATGAGAAGGAAGCCAGCGATGCGCAGAAGGAAAAAAGTTTGTGTATTCTGTGGTGACGCCAATAATGTGATTGATTACAAAGATGTAAATAAATTAAAGAGATATGTATCAGAAAGAGGCAAGATTCTTCCAAGAAGAATTACTGGAAATTGTGCAAAGCATCAGAGGGCATTGACAGTAGCAGTAAAAAGGGCACGCCATATCGCACTTATGCCTTATACATTAGATTAATATAGAAATATGCTGCTAAGGCAGCACGTAGATTGTGCAGCGAGTAGGAGAGATAATTCTCCTACTCGATTTTTTATGAAAAATTTATAATTCTTTTTATTTGTTTAAGTGCAAATGAGAAAAAGGCATGTTATACTATAAAAAAGCGACTTTTGGAAAATTGTTGTTAAAGTATATAGGTAGGAGAGAAACAAAGGCATAGTAATATAAAGAACAGGAGGAAGTATGAAAATCAGGACAAAACTAGCAATTGCATTTTTTACGATTATTATAGTTCCACTGGCTTTATGTTTAATTACATGGCTGGTGCTTAGCCAGTACCAATTTAGGATTATTAAAGATTATTATGGAATAGAGACCAGTTATGATACATTTTCTGATTCTACATTATTTTTAAACCGGGTAACAGAGACGTTATATGGGGAAATTGAAAGGGATGCCAAGAATTCGCCAGAGGTTTTCCAAGACAGGGTATATATGGATAATCTAAATAGCCAATTAAGGAATAAATATTCTTTTTTAATTGTACGTGAAAATGATACTATCACATATCATGGGGGAAGTGAAATCCATGTAGAGAATTTGGTATTACCAGACTATAGTGATGAAGAAGACGTGGGGAACCGCGTAATAATGGATAGGGAGAATAAGTATATTTTAAAGCAGGTGGATTTTTTAACAGAAGCAGGAAAAAAGGGAAGTGCTTTTATTGTTACAACGCTTGGGGAGTTAATTCCTGAGATGCGCTGGCTACTAAGAGATATTATATTGGCCATGGTTATGATTTTGGGATGTACAGCCGTAATTTTAATTGCATGGATTTACCAAAGCATGGTAAAACCTCTTCGCCAGCTCCAGGAGGCCACACATAAGATAAAAGAAGGAAACCTAGATTTTACAATTATTGCAGATAATAGGGATGAAATTGGCGAATTATGTAGGGATTTTGAAGATATGAGAAAACGCCTTAAGGATACTATGGAAGAAAAAATGCAATATGATATGGAGAGCAAGGAACTAATTAGTAATATTTCCCATGATTTAAAAACGCCTATTACGGCGATTAAGGGGTATGCAGAAGGAATTTTAGACGGGGTAGCAGATACGCCGGAAAAGATGGATAAATATATCAAGACAATTTATAATAAAGCCAATGAGATGGATTTGCTGATCAATGAACTGACGCTGTATTCCAAAATAGATACAAACCGGATTCCTTATAATTTTACAACCATTTCCGCGAAGCAGTATTTTCTGGACTGTGCGGAAGATCTGTATATGGAGTTAGAAGCAAAAGGGGTGGAATTTGAATATCGGAATTATCTGGAGGAAGATTCCAAGGTGATCGTGGATCCGGAGCAGCTTCGAAGGGTAATCAATAATATTGTTTCCAACTCTTTGAAATATATGGATAAGCCGAAAGGCAAGGTCACGATGAATTTAAAGGATGTGGGAGATTTTATTCAGGTAGAACTGGGAGATAACGGAAAAGGGATTGCCGCCAAAGATCTGCCCTATATATTTGATCGTTTCTATCGGACGGACGCCTCCCGGAACTCTTCGAAAGGCGGAAGCGGAATCGGGCTTTCTATCGTGAAGAAGATTGTAGAAGAACACGGGGGCAATATTTGGGGAACCAGTGAGGAAGGGGAAGGAACCATAATGTATTTTGTGGTGAGAAAATATCAGGAGGTACCAATGAATGAGTAAACGAATTTTGATCATTGAGGATGAAGAAAGTATTGCAGATCTGGAAAAAGACTATCTGGAGCTGAGTAATTTTGAAGTGGAGGTTGCCAACGACGGGGAGAC
>ERZ808051.1016-NODE-1016-length-22335-cov-5.435843_pt1 | contig 22335 bp, 18 predicted proteins | sample MGYA00380199_ERZ808051 | MGnify/ENA primary metagenome ERZ808051 (study PRJEB31490, sample SAMN06133391) | mouse gut metagenome | isolation source: J11 | host: mice | place: China: Chengdu | collected 2015-05 ...
ATTATTGACAATAAGAAATGGGTTTTTACCGTACAGTGTTTTCACTCAAGCGGGCTGCTCGTTTCTTTTTTTATTGCCAAAATATCATACAGATACTTCCTGCCATCATTCGCATGACGGACAAGCATACTTGCTGAATAAATATTATGTCTTGCTATTTTCCCTGTTTTGTCATCATATACGGGCAATGCAAATCTGATGTTGTAGCGATACCATCCATATACCGCATCTGTTTTGTGTTTTTCTTTCCGGTTTGCCTCATGTTTTGGATTGGTGGCTATTCTTATAAGTTCAGGAACAGCCTGTGAAGCATTTGCCTTAGCCTTTGCGACAGCGCCTTTTAAGGCGATACGGCTTTCTGAACTTGCGTATTCATCGGGAAAATCTGCCGAAATATATATTTTTTCAGAAGTTTCCTCAATTTCGTAAAAATCCCCGATATACGCTTTCAGGTATTCTTCGACAGCCGTCCAGTCATCCCGCACTTTTGCCTTGAAACGGATATCGTTAATCAAGACCAGCTTTTTACCGTCCGCATCGGTTATGATATTTACATTCCTGTTTTCAATCATCTCTTTTGTTTCCTTTCTTCTTTTCCCTTGATTTGTAGACATTAAACTGGTTCTTGCACTTCTGGCTGCAAAATTCATTCCCCTTCCTGCTTGCGACAAAGGCTTTTTTACAGTGTTTGCACATGCGCATATCACTGTCCTTATCCGTGAGCATGAATGAGAAGCACATCTGCACCATGATTAGCAGTGAATGGAAATCCCATACGATAACGGGCGAATCCTTTTCAAGCGCGATCCGGTAAGTCGGGGATATGCCGCCGAAAGCGGAAATGCCCTGACGGTACAGGCTGCGTGTCTGTTCGTCAATCGTATCATAATCCATGTAATAAAGGAAACTTGTCATAAAAGTAAACGCCCAGTCAGTAAATTCCTTCACAAGCCAGTCGTATCTTTCCACATATTCCTTCTGCAATCCCATCGCCACAGCCTGTGGCGCATTCCCCATAGCCATTGTAATTGCAATGCCATCACGGTCAGTCACAGACCATCCTGATTCCATGCCGTTCTTTCTGAAATCCGGCATATCAAAAGGGTAAAAATAAGAAAGATACTCATCTGTGGAGAGTGTTTCTGCTTTGATAAAGTGGTTTTTGGGCAAATATACTGATTCATAGGTTATAAAATCTGCTGTTGTCGGCAGGGCGGTCATAAAACCGAGAAAACCATATTTATGAATAAAATCAAGCACGGACATTTTCAGTTCTTCTTCCGGAGCCTTGTGCATGGCGGTAAGCCCGACATTTATGGCATCAATGACGAGCCGTTTTGCTTCCTGCATGGGACGGTACATTTCCGGTTTTGCGTCTTTGGAAACCGTTATGTAGAGGTTATTGTCATTGCCTGTCATATATTCATAGCTGCTGTACCGAATCCACGGTGCGCTGGTATGTTCAAATAAGTTTTTCATAAAAAATCTGCTCCAATCCATCAATCCTGCCACATTATCTGATGTAATATTTCTTATATTATAAACGGTTACTTGTTATCGGTCAAGCTGTCCGGTGTCCTTTTCTTCCGCGCTCCGTTTTCCAGAAAATATTTTTCGTCAAGCGTCAGCGGCAGATTGTTTTCTTTCCTGTATGTAAGTATGCCGCCGTAAAGTTTCCGCATCTTTTTCAGTGCAGTTTCCCTGATACCACGAATATTCCGGCCAGTATGTCCGATGATCTCCGCATATTCTGCTGTGGAATAGTCACGCAGGAACAGGTAATAGAGCATATTTTTTAGATGCGGCTTTAGTTCTTTCAATATTTTTGATATATCCGCATCCGTGACAAGCTCATGTATTGTTTCAGGGTTGTCAAATATAATATCGAGGAAATCACCTGCAAGCATGAGTCTCCTTAGGATCATGTCATAGGAAGGTCTGCCGGAAAAGTACAATTCATATGCGCCCCATTCCAAAGGAACAGCAGAGCGTCCTGTCTCGTGGTCTCTTTCTTTCCGTTCCCTGTTGGTGCCCAGTTTGTCCCACCACCTGATGACTTCCTTAAAATCTTCCTCTGTCCTTACACTTTCTTCAATACGCCGGATCGCAAAAGCGCATGCTTCACGGTGGAGCATATCCCCGTCTGCTTCCGTTATGAAATTCTGCTCCCTAAATGCCGGGAGTTCAGCATATTTCGGCATTTACAGTCAGTCCTTTTCAAAAAAATAAAATTTTGTAGCTGTTTTTTTAAAAACACTTCCGTTTTTATAGCCGTTTTTCTCCTATTAGTGAAAGAGTAATTCTTTTTGACTAAAAACAATTACAAAAAAGGAGGAACAGCTTATGGAGTACGGATAAAATCAGAATCCGGTTACTAAGTGCGGAAGTCAGGGAACTTGACGGTTCCCCGAACAATTATAAGGGAAATGCGTGTGAAGCGCAAGAAAGAAAAGTATATTCATCCATTAACGCAAGATTCCCAGTTGGATGATATAAGGCAAAGCGCAGAAGAAAAGAGGCAGGCAATAATAAATTGTTACAGTATGCTCGAATGGTCGTTCCATTATTTTTCCTTACGATATCCGATATCAGACGCTGTATTACAAATATTCAAGACGCAAAAGACTTATGAAAATTTTGAAACAATAAAAAATTTTTCTAAAAAAATTGGGCTGGGCAATATTGACAATATCTACACGGAGATTTTCTGCCGGAAGCGGGTGAAACGGTGGTTCTGACGGGAGATTCCAGAGGACCTTTCGGGGAAATGAAGTATGTGGTGGAAGAGGCATTTTTAAAGAGGATTGAGTTGCCTTTTTATGGTGAGATCAAAATGGCGGAGGAGTGCGTTCTTGTGATCAACAGCCATGTAACCGAAGAAGGCCGGGAGAAAGATGGAGAGGCAATCTATCAGTGCAGAGTGGGTGTGAAGTTCTGCGTTCCCATTTCCAGTATTTCCGGACAGGGAGTGTGGATGAGCATAGATTTTGGAGAAAGTTATCAACTGTATGTTAATTTCGATGAGGGGATATCTTTGGACAATGCCGCGGATTTTATTGCTTCCATAACGGGAAAAAGCAGTCTGCCGGATACCCCTATTCCGTTTTTCGACCGGGGGCAGGGGGGGCGCCCGGGCGGAATAGACCGTGCAGTGGAACATGCTGCATATCGGGGGCTTTCTTGCGATTGTCGCCGGATTTCACGGGGTGTGGAAAAATCATGACCTCAGAGTGAATATCACGGTGCCTGATCTGGAAATCAGAGGAATCTATGAACAGGAAATGGGAAAAGAGACGGCAAACGGAATTTTTCCCGGCTTTATGGACCTGGCGGTAAGATATATCCGGCTTCATGGCTATCTTCCGGAAAAGTCTTAGCTTGCCGCCACGATGGAATTTACGCTGCTTACGGCGGTCCTTGTGCTGGAGGGAATCTATGAGAAAGGAGAAGAGGGGCAGCTTTTGACCTTAAGAGGCGGTCTTGCCAGGCCGTTTCGGGTGTCGGAGCTGGTTGCCCTGATCACGGGGAAAGAAGCGGCAAAGAAGGGCCTGGACTTTGTGGTCAGCACGCTATCCGTGGTTTACCAGACGGAGCTGGCGGGAGGACAGGAATCCGGCAATTCACTGGGTACGCCTCGCTATTTCGAATTTTTGTGTGCCATTGCCTTTGAGTGGGGAGATCAGAATCAGATTGCTTCTTCCTTTCATCTGCAGTGGGAGAAGGATGTGTACCGATTCTGGATTACGGCCGGCATCACCTTGTTTGAATACTTTGAATTTGCCGTGTCCTGCCAGGTTGCCATAGAAGGCGGGGAAGCTTCTTTTCAGGATTTCCAGTTTATGACGAAAATCCGCGGCATAGAGATTACGGCAAGCTATGACGCGCAAAAAAACTTTATGTTCCGGGTACTCAATTTCAATCTGGGAGAGCTCATAGAAGGGCTGATCAGCCTGATCGCGCCGGACCACAACTGGTATCTGCCATGGCCGTCCGGCATTTTGAAGCAGATTACGTTAAAAGAGCTGGAAGTAGTCATGGACAGACAGGAGGAAACCATTCGGGCAAGATATAAGATCATCAGGAGGACCGGCGGTCGGGTGAAGAAGATACTTATGGTCTGACATATCTGTTTTTTACCGGAAAAGGCGTCTTCTATTTTGGGCTGTTAAATGGGGACACCTCAAGGGCGGTGCCCCAGGTGTCAAGAGGGCATTTTGAAGTGGTCGTGGAGCTGGGGATCGGTATCTCGGCGGGGTCGGCAGAGAAATCGCCGCAGGCCCGCTGAAGGCAGGCGCTTATGTGATGCTGACGGCAATATTTGAAGGGGTACTTGCCAATTATGTCCCTGACGGAGAGGGGCAGAAGGATTCCATATATTACAAGGTAAAGGCACTGGCTGGGGTAACGGCCTCCATCTATGGAAGCGTGGATTTTGTGCTGATCCAGATCGGATTTTCCGTGAACCTTTCTTTTTTGACGGAGCTGGTTTTGGAAAGCTATCAGCCTGCGGAACTCTCCGTAGAAATGTCACTGTCGGTGGACGCTTATATTAAGATTCTGTTTATTAAAATATCGTTCAGCTTTTCATTTATGTGGAAAGATAAATTTATTTTGGGAAATAAGAAAGTTGCTCCATGGGAAATCGACAACTCTGTGCGCAGGTCAGAGCTTTTGGAGAAGACTTCCTCCTATGAGATCCAATGGTACGACGGGGCGGTTGCTGCGGAAAGGCAGGAACTATGTGCGGAAATTATTTATTATATTGCGTTTGATGAGCCGGAGCCTGGAAAAGAGTGCTCCGGGAAGCGGAAGATTGCCTTTTTGGCTCTGCTTCATGGAATGGCAGAGGAAAACTGTCTCAAACTGGGTTATGAGGACAGGCTGGACACTCCCTTCGTGCGGCTTGCGGAAATCTGTTTCCGTCGCGCGCTGCTCTCTGTGAGGGTGGATGGGCAGGAGCTGGTGGTTGACCGGCAGCTTTTGGAATATTTATCGGAGTATTTGTCCCGTACGGAGAGCTTTGAGGAGGAATTTTCCTATGAAGAACTGAACCGTTTTCTGGCCTGCAACGTAACATTTTCCTATATCAGGAGCAGCGGAACAGAGGAGGCCGGGGAAAATGCGCAGATTGATGGAATTCCGTTTCCTCTCTGGCCCCAAATGGAACTCACCTGGTTTTCCGCTCCTGATACAACCGTGATCTGCGATCTGGAAGAAGAACCTCTTGTGGGAGAACATTTTTTTGCCGACATGGAGGCGTATTACCGAGAGCTGGCCATGTGGAATCCGCCCAACTGCGTGTATTCTTATGAGAAGAACAGAAAGACCGGGGGGGACCTCGGTTTCGGAATTTATGTTTTTCCAGTATTTTTATATGCTGACCAGGACCCTGGTGTCTCTGGCTTCGGACAGAATCGGGGACACGCAGATGAGTTTGGATCAGGCTGTATCAAAGAACCTTTGGGGAACCTGTGCTTTAGGGCAGAAATCGTTCGGACGGAGACAGACGTGAGGGGCTGGAGTGGAGCTTTACCAAAGCGGAGCTTACCTATCCGGAGGGCGTTCTTCAAATGAGCTATAAGCCAGAGGTGGAGCCATTTTACCGTAGGTAGCCGAAGACGCTGGAATTGAAGTGATCGAAAAGCTGACGGTGATTCTTAAAGATCAGGCAGTTTCGATTACGCCGTATCGTTATACCAATGAATTGGATTTGGAGCACTGCGGATTTGCCGGCGTGGATGAAAGAATATTTCTGTACCGCCATAATTTGTGCCTTGAGGCGGAAAAGCCGCAGCTTCGAAAGATCAGGGCGCAGACGGCAGCAGGCAGGGAAACAGAATTTCAACTTTTTAAACCTCACCCTGTTTGCAGAGAAGCACAATAGCAGAAATATAAAGCAAAATCAATGATAGAAAGATCTGCGGATGACGGGATGTCTGCTGGTGGCTCCGGCAGATGAGCCGGAGGAATATCTGGAAACGAAGGGACGGGAATCCAACGTAATCCCCGATATTCGCGATGGACTCATTGGAGTACTTTAAGAGGTTTGCCGCCCGCTCCACCCGGAACCGGGCAATGTATTCCTGCAGCCCGGAACCGGGCAATGTATTCCTGCAGCCGGATCTTCATTTCTTTGGAAAAGATCCTGGAAAGATAGGTGGGACTGATATGGAGGTCGGCCGCAATCTCATCTAGAAGGATCTTTTTTTGAACTCTTCCGAGCCTGTGAGGCTGCCGGCTGCTATGAGCTGACCCGCCGCCGGATGGAGTGGTGGATCCGCCTGTTGGACAAACACTGCGTCACCTGCCCGGAGACCCCGGAGCGAATGCCACGGTTGGAGCGCACTGCCCATCTATGAATTTCTCAATGTGATCACCGGAGTGCGCAGGGAGACCGGACATCCAGTCGTCCAGCCGCATATGGAGGGACTCTTATCGGATCTGGAAGGAGAGATTGCGACAGAGTATGGCAGGATCGGATTCCGGTATGCTTATGCGGACGGGCAGATACACGGGGAGATCTCGCTTCCGGAGGGAATGAACGGAAAATGGATCGGGACGGACGGGGACAGCAGGAAGCTGAAACCGGGGAAAAATGTGATTTAAGGGACGGAAAGCCGCAGAATTCTAAAAAGTATCCTGCGGCTTAGTGGAGATCGTTCTTTTTTTGATGCTGTCGTCAAAGATTGTATTTTTCTAAAAAATCTGACGGAGTAATTGCAGGTACATTTGAGTTTGAAAAATCGCCGGTGTTCCGGGTGATGATATAGTCTGCATGGCTTTGTGCAGCACATTCATCTTGCAGGCAATCCTCAAAATCGGGGAAATCATTTCTCATTCACTGCCTTTTTATCCTTTTCCTTCTGCAATGCCGCTGCTTTCCACTGCTCACGGTAATCCGACGGAGCCACTTCATACATCTCTTTAAATATCTTACTGAATACAGACGCATTTGAAAAACCACAGTCAACAGCAATCTTCATAATACTTTTTTCTGTATAAAGCAAATCCTGCATAGCATATCGAATTTTGAAGGTTTAGGTACAGAACCGAATTTGACGTGTGCTATGAACCGGGGACATTAACTGCGGTAACCTATGAAGGTGAGGAAGAAACAGGAAGAATGTCATTGGTTACTGCCGGGACAGAATACTGTCTGGTCCTGAAAAAAGAACCAACCCGTCACCAAAAGGTAACTTTAATCAAAATGTTACGGAGACATACAATGGAAGGGCATTCATGATTTTGAAAAAAATGATGTATGTGAACATGTCAGAATAAAGGTTACAGCGGAAAATAATATAGAGGCTGAGCTGGAAGTTTAAAGGATCTTATGTCCGCTCAGGTTAAAGCCCATGTCGTTGTGCGTTATTGTCCGTGTATCCTGCCATGATTATAATAATCATATAAGAAGTGCAGAATCACGAGATAAAGGAGAGAGAAAAAATGATCAACTTTGCGACAAAACACAACGATCCGGAAGCCAGTTTGGGCTGGGGCGAACGAATCGGATATGGTACAGGAGGCTTTGCTTTCAATATGATCAACGGGATCATCGGTTCCTTCCTGACCATTTATTTCACTTCCGCAGTCGGGCTGAATGCGGGGATCATTGCGACGATCTTTGCAGTATCCAAGGTATTTGACGGCATATCAGACCTGATCGTCGGAAGAATGGTAGACCGTACAAGATCAAAGCTTGGCAAAGGGCGCGCGTGGCTGGCAAGAATGTGCATTCCGTTTGCGGTTACGACAGTCCTGCTGTTTTACGTGCCCCAGGGGCTGCCGGAGATGGCACAGTATGTCTATGTATTTCTTATGTACAATATCGTGAATGCCATCTGCCTGACCGGTATGCTGGTTCCTTACTATTCCATGGTTTCTCTGGTTACGGCCAATGCTTATGAGCGCGGATTCTTAGGAAACATCCAGCAGATCTTCCAGACCCTGGGAAATGTAGTTGTCAACGCTACTTTTGTGACCCTGCTTGGAAAATTCACCAGCAGCACGGAAACGCTTTACACCCAGCGTGCGTTTACGATCACGATGCTGATCTACTGCTCGGTCATGGTCCTGGTATCTTTCTTCTGCGTATTCAGCACGAAAGAACGTGTGACAGACCAGAACGCTTCCGGCAGGGAAAAGCAGGAAGAAAAGAAAGACAATGGAAATATCATGGCAACGGTGAAGGCTCTGCTGACCAATAAATACTGGGTCATGCTGACGATCGCAAACTTTGTGGTATTCTTCGTGATCATTATGTATGCAATGGGAAATGTATTCTACTGTCAGTATGTGCTCTATGATATGGGGCAGTACGGCTGGGTATCTAACTCCATATCGATCGCGCAGTTTGCGATCATGTTTGCGACACCGTTCTTCATGAAAAAATTCGGCAAGACAGCCATTTTCAATGCGGGTATGGCTACGATGGCGCTTGGATTCCTGGGATTCGGCCTGCTGGGAGGCTCCAATACCACAGTCATGATCATCTGTAATGTCCTGAAGGGCTGCGGCGTCGGAATGGCGGGCGGAATGGCTCTGGGGATGGTTGCGGATACGGTGACATACGGTACGCTCAAATCAGGGATCGACACCGTAGGCATGGGAAACGCAGGAATTTCCGCGGCGCAGAAGATCGGACTGGGACTGGGAACCGCGGTATTCGGATGGGTGCTGAACGCGGCAGGCATGGACGGAACTCTGGACGCGCAGGGACTGCGTCAGCCGGAGAGCGTTACTACAGCGATCAACTTTATGTATAACTGGCTGCCGCTGATCATGGTTGCGGTCATCTTCGTGATCCTTCACCTGTTCTACCACTGTGAGCGCGACCTGGAAAAAATGTGTGCGGGAGATGAGGTATAAATCTATTTATCAATAGTTCCTGATAACAGGATTGCTGTAAATATGGTCTATGGATGCCTAAACTGCGGGTCAATGAAAACGGTAGAAGAAACAGAATCGTAAACACATAGTATAAAAACGCGCTTCAGAAGAAAAAAGTCTGAAGCGCGTTTCACTGTATATCAACGCATACGCAAAGCCTGCCCGTGACAGGTTTTCCGCATTCATCATACGATCACCTCAGCCTCGGTCAGGTACTTCTTCCGATATTCTGTAGGCGTCAGGCCGTACTGCTTTTGGAACAGGCTGTAAAAGTAAGTCGCATTGGAATACCCGACAGTTTCAATAATAGAATGAATGGAAGCATTTGGCTGCTTTAATAACTCACAGGCTCTGGAAAGTCTGGACTCCTGGAGCAGCTCCGTGAAGGTTTTTCCGGTATAGTCCTTCAGGATCCGGGTGATCTGCCGGTCGCTGTAATTAAAAAAGGCGGACAGCTCTTTCAGTGTGATCGTATTCAAGTGCTGCTCAATATACTTTAAAATAAAAATGATATTTTCTTCCTGCTTTTTTCCGGAAGGATTTCCTGCAATGATTGTTTTTTCATGCTTGCGCAAAAGCTGGATAAAAAAAGTGGTCAGAAGCGCGTTTAACAGAGCATTGTAATAACTCTCCTGCCGCTGATATTCCTGATACATCTGCTCCGCCAGTCCGCGCAGCGCCGGATCCGCTGGCTTTTTGAAATACAGGTACGATTCTGTGCCGGGCTGATGCAGCGCCCGGGAGAAAAAGGCATACAGCGTCCCCTGCTGGGGCAGCGCGTCTAAAAAGGTTCTGCGGAAGGTACTGCTTTTTACGGCCAGGTTGTAGATGGCGCAGTCCTCGCCAAACGCGCTGAGAGCATGAACGGCGGTCGGCGCTACAATGCAGATCTCCCCGGCTTTCATTTCCAGAGTCTGGCTGGCGAAAATATTTTTGCAGGTTCCGTTCAGGACACAGACGATCTCAAAAAAAGAGTGGGAGTGCAGAAAAGCAGGTGAATACCGTTTGTGCGGGATCACCGCGATGTCCAGAAACTGCGGAAAATAGGTCTCCTGGAGAGAGTCCGCAGGCTGATAGGGGCTCGAATGATCAACTACATCAAGCTCCGGGCAGAGAAGGTGGATCTCCTGCACGGTTTTTGCCACATCAAGATGAGCCTCCGGGAATGTCTGGTATGCTCTTTTAAACCGCAGTTCATCGCGGTCAAGCGGCGGAATCTGATACATAAAAAACCTCCTTTTTCCGACGGCAATAGAGCCTGCCATATCCTGACAGGAATACGCAAACCCTCCGGGGATGCGCGCTGCGCGCATAAGGAAAATGGCTGCTGTTGCAGCCGCGCTCCGGCGCGAGTGTATGTCAAGACGCACATTTTTTATGTTATCGTATCATTTCAGTCTGAGAAAAGCAAGTGTTCTGTTAACAATGTCCGCAAAGGTTAAAGCGAGTGTCCTTGTCCGTTATTGCTTTTGGCGGAGTTTTTGATTATAGTAAATGTATGATGAAGCAGACAATATGAGGAGAAAACATATGAAGATCAGCAAAATAAAGATCAACGGAATGACGAATCCTGTGGGTTACGCGTTTGACAGTGTCCGCGCTGCATGGCTGGTGACGGAAACAGAGGCAAAAAAAGCGGATCATGTGCGGATTGAAGCCGCGGAGGATCCAGGGTTTGAGAACATCATCTGTACCAAAGAGGGATCCGCTCTGGATTCCGCGGGCGAGGAGCTGGAGATCCGCCTGAAATGCAGAACCAGGTACTATGTGCGGGTAAGCGTCAGGGGAGACAATGGGGAAGAGGCAGTCAGTGAAGAATGTGCTTATTTTGAGACTGCGAAGAGGGAGGAGCCATGGCTGGGAAGCTGGATCAAACCTCAGCCGGGAGACCGTTTCCATCCCATATTTGAAAAGACATTTTCCGCACGGGGAGATGTGACGGACGCACGGCTGTATATTTCCGGGGTTGGAATGTACACGGCGGCATTGAACGGAGAGAAAGTAGGGAATGAGACTCTGACTCCGTATTTCAGTGACTACCACACAGAAGTCCAGTACCAGACCTATGACGTGACGGACCAGATCCGGGAGGACAACACCCTCTGCGTGGAGCTGGGAAATGGCTGGTATAAAGGGGCTTTTGGCCTTTCCTATACATCCGGCATTTACGGCAGTGAATATCAGATGATCGCGGAGCTGCATTTGAAATACGCAGACGGGTCGGAGGATGTGATCGCTTCCGATGAGAGTTGGCTTTACCGAGGCTCGGATACGGAGGACGGCGATGGGATCTATGACGGGGAGACCATCAACCGTCTGCTGTGGGAGGGCAGGGACAATCCGAAAAGGGTGCCGGTGAGCGGCGGTGTGGAAGGCTCTCTTACAGAGCGGTACAGCGTTCCGGTCACAGAGCATGAGTCCATGCCGGTACGGCAGGTCATCCATACGCCTGCAGGGGAGACCGTTCTGGACTTTGGACAGAATTTTGCAGGATATGTACAGTTCCATGCAGATCTCCCCAAGGGGACAAGAGTGGTATTGGATTTTGGCGAGATCCTTCAGCAGGGAAATTTTTACAGAGAGAATTACCGCAGGGCAAAATCCCAGTTTGTGTATGTTTCCGGCGGCAGAGAAGAAATCGTGAAACCCAGGTTTACCTTCTTTGGCTTCCGCTATGTCCGCATGTCCGGCTGGGATGGGGAAGTGGATCCGGAAGATTTCTGCGGAAAGGCCCTCTACTCCGAAATGGAAGAAACCGGTTTTTTTGTGACAGGGCATGAAAATGTGAACCGGCTTTTTTCGAATGCGAAATGGGGACAGAAGTCCAACAGTATCGATTTCCCGACAGACTGCCCTCAGCGTGACGAGCGGCTGGGCTGGACCGGAGACGCCCAGGTATTTTCCGGCGCCGCCAGCTATAATATGAATACGGCTGCGTTTTACAATAAGTTCCTCCATGACCTGCGTACGGAACAGGTGAAGCTGGACGGGATCCTGCCGGGGGTGATCCCGGTACTGGATCCGGAAAATGTAGCTTATGCGGCGGTGTGGGGAGATATTGCGGCATTCCTTCCAACCGTGCTCTACGAGCGGTTTGCGGATAAAAAGGCGTTGGAAGCCTACTATCCGATGATGAAGGACTGGGTGGACCGGATCGACCGTGACGACTCGGCGCGGGGACATCATTATCTGTTTAACTTCAACGCTCAGATGGGGGACTGGCTGGCCTTGGACGGACGCAGCGAACAGAGTATGAAGGGTGGGACGGATGATTATTTTATCGCATCCTGTTATTATTCCATGTCTGCGAAAATGGTATCTGACGCGGCAGGAGCGCTGGGCTATACGGAGGACCGCGCCCATTACGGCGCGCTGAGCGGGAAGATCCGCAGGGCGGTTCTTCGGGAGTATTTTACAGAGAGCGGAAAGCTGGCCGTGGATACCCAGACCGGCTATATCACGGCGCTTTACAGCGGGATCTACCGGGAGAAGGAACGTCTCGTGGAGGACTTTAGGACCCGCCTGTACAAAGACTGCTATAAGCTGAAAGGCGGGTTTGTGGGAGCGCCGCTGATGTGCAGGGTGATGGCCGAGAACGGCATGGAGCAGGAGGCGCTTTATTTCCTGACTCAGGAGGGGTATCCGGGATGGATGCACTGTATCGGCCTGGGAGCCACCACCATCTGGGAGCGCTGGAATTCGGTCCTGGAGGACGGTACCATGAGCGGCACCATGATGAATTCCCTGAACCATTTCGCGTTCGGCGCGGTTGTGGAATACCTGTACCGGGATGTGGCCGGGCTGAAAGCGCTGGAGCCGGGATTCCGTAAAGCTTCCATTGCGCCGCAGATCAGTAAAAAGCTGGGGTTTGCCAGACTGTCCTATGATTCGGTATACGGAACCTTCCGGTCGGAATGGAAGATTCAGAAGGACGGCTCAGTCAACATCTTTGTGGAAGTGCCATTTGGCTGCAGCGCGGAAGTGGAGCTGCCGTATGCGCCGGCTTTGGACAAAGAAGTTTTCGAGGTGGGAGCCGGGGTACATGAGTATACCTATCAGCCGACAAAGAACATGAACGCGCTTTATGATAAGAAGACGCTGTTTGTGGAAATGGTGGACGATGAGAGGGCGATGGAAGCCATCGGGAGGCATACCCCGTTTTTGAAGCTTTTGCTGGATCAGAGAGATGAGGAGTTTCTGCATGAAAGCCTGACCGGACTGAGGGAGCTGTTCTACATGGGATTTGCGGAGGAACAGGTGGACGCGCTGGCGGAGGAATTGCTGAGGCTGGAAGGTTAGTGTAAGGCGTAACCGTACAGTGTGGCGCGCGGCCCAGGAGTGAACTGTAATTGTTTTATACTGCATGCCAGATTTCGTTGACCGTGAGTATTGGAAGGAGGTAGATAAAATGGTAGAATATTACACAGCAGAAAAGGTAACGGATGCGGTGACCTGTATCCGCAGCATGACAGGGGAGCTTCTGTATCTGATCGAGGGAGCGGCGGAAGCGCTGCTTGTAGATTCCTGCCTGGGAGTGGGGCAGCTGCGGAGGTTTGTGGAAGGGCTGACAGAGAAGCCGGTGACGGTGGTTCTGACCCACGGGCATCTGGATCATGCCCTGGGTGCGCCGGAATTTGATCGGGTATTTATGAACCATGCGGACAAGGAGCTTTATGAGCAGATGTCCCCTCTGGAACAGCGGATCGGTTATATCCGGGGCGGGCTGAACGGAAAGCTTCCGGATTTTGACGAAGCGGATTATGTACCTCCTTCGCCCATGGATTTTCAGGATTTGAAGGATGGGGACAGCTTTGACCTGGGCGGGATCCACGCAGACATCTATGGGCTGCCAGGCCATACAAAAGGCTCCATGGTCGTGCTGGTCCGTGAGGAACGGATCCTGATCCTGGGGGATGCCTGCAATAAGTCCACCTTCCTGTTTGATGAAAATACGCTTCCTGTGAGAGCCTACCGTGAGGAGCTGATCCGGATTGCGGGGCGGCTGGAAGGGCAGTATGATCGGGTGTTCATCAGCCATCATCAGATGGAGGTGCACAAAGAAATCCTGCAGAATGTGATCCAGGTGTGCGATGCCGTCCTGGCAGGGGAGACAGACGACGTGCCGTTTGAATTTATGGGGCAGCAGGCGTATATTGCGTTTTCGGCGGATGAACACATGAACCGGGCGGACGGCGTAGACGGGAATCTGATCTACAGCAAGGAAAGGCTGGGGTAATTATGATGCGGTGCTGGAGCGATGTTTCGTAATGAGATCCGAAAAGAAGAGTACATTTGTTACATGTCACACCTTGACCAATCACTACGCTGATTGGTCAGGAGGATGCACATAAAAGCTGGGATTCAGGCCGTCCATTGCCGTAGGCAATTTTAAATGACGGCCTGAGTTACAGGGCACGCCTGGACAAGGTGTGACCAGTAACGTACATTTTCCACCGATAGTGTTCACAGGTATCCAGCCCATTGACAAGCCGCCGGGGAATGAAGTAAAATCGGAGTAACTGTTTACGTCAGGATTGCGCGGCAAATACAGATGACAGCTGCAAGTCACGCCTGGTTAATGCGCGGCATGCGGCGGATAATATGGGGGCTGGGGGAAATATGTACATATCAAAAATTGCGGCACAGGCGATCGTAGAAGAGATCGGGGAGGAGATCCACGAGCATGTAAACATGATGGATGCCGAGGGCGTCATCATCGCCAGCACGAATTCCGCCAGGATCGGGCAGACCCATGAGGGGGCGCGGAGGATCATTACGGAAGGACTGCCGGAGCTCTACATTACCGGAGACATGGAGAACGAGACCACCAGGAGGGGAATCAACCTCCCTCTGATCGTGCGCGGGGAGATCGTAGGCGTCGTGGGCATCACCGGGGAAAAGGAGCGGGTCGTGGGCTACGGGAAGATCGTCCGTCGGATGACCGAGATCATGGTGACGGACAGCATCCAGAAGGATAAGAAACGCTACGACCAGAGGGTGCGTTACCGGTTTATCCAGGAATGGATCGAGAAATCCGCCGCAGGCTCCTACAGCCGGAATTTTATCGACCGGGGGAACCATCTGGGAATCGACATCACGAAGCCTTATCGGGTGATGGTACTGTATTTCCGGGACTACCAGGAGCTTTCGGATACATTGGAGGGGCAGAAGCTTCTGGAGGAGATGGAGGCCACCATCCGCCATGAGACGGACCGGAGCAGGATCCTGTATCTGAGAGTTCCGCCAAGGCAGATTTGTCTTCTTCCGAAATGCAGTGATGCTCAGATGGAGAAGACAGCAGAAAAATTCATTGGGATGATCGACAAAAAATACGGCAGAAGCGTGACAGCAGGATTTGACAGCGCATCGGGCAGCGGAATGGATATTGCCCGGGGAGTCGCGGAGGCGGTCCGCGCGGCATCCCATGCCCTGACCTGGAAAGAAAACTTCTATTATTATGATGATCTGAATATTGAATTATTTATCAACGAGATCTCTGAAGCCACAATGACAGAATACCTGGAAAAATTATTCGGAAGGGATTTCGGGGACAAGCTGGGCGATCATATGAACCTGATCGAGCACTATTTTGCCTATGAGGGTTCTGTGGGAAAGATGGCGGAGGCGCTGTACATGCACAAAAATACGCTCCAGTATAAGCTGAAAAAGCTGTCTGCGATCACGGGAAAGGATATCCGTCAGCCTTCTAATGGGGCGATTTATTATATGGCGCTTGCATTTTATCAAAAGCTGTATATGGAGAGGATTCATTTTCATGACACGGCGGAGTGAGCAGGCCGCGGCATCGCGGTCAGGCATTGAATCATGGCGGCATGCTTCGCCTTGATCCGGTCTAACACGCGCCGAATCACAACTATATGGTACGCATAACAAAATATATAAATTTATATGTTTTGCATACTATTTACCTGAAATCCGAAATATGCTATTCTTTATATAAATAAAGCACAAAGGAAATGCAAAAACATATAATAAATTGTGCGTTTTCCACAAAGTGCAGAAGTAAAAGGAGGAATAGAGTATGACAGGAGTTCCATTTTTAATCGTGTTTGTCGTGGCTATCGTGGTCATGATCGTGATGATCAGTAAATTTAAGATCCATCCGTTTCTTTCTATTTTACTGGTTTCGCTGGTGCTGGGGCTGATCGGGGGGATTCCGTTCGCTGCGGTTACGGATGCGGACGGCAACACCATTGACGGGATCGCGACGGTGATCGGAAGCGGATTTTCATCCACATTTACCAGCATCGGTATCGTTATCATTTTCGGAGCCATGATCGGAACATTTCTGGAGGCCACCGGAGCTGCGCTGAAGCTGGCGGATATGGTGGTAAAGCTGGTAGGGCCGAAGCATCCGGAGCTGGCGATTGAGCTGATGGGGTGGGTGGTATCCATTCCGGTGTTCTGTGATTCCGGATTCGTTGTACTGAACCCCATCCGTAAGGCGATGGTGAAGCGTACAGGAGCTTCTTCGGTTGCGATGACGGTCTGCCTTTCCGCGGGTCTGTACGCGTCCCATGTATTTATCCCGCCTACGCCGGGGCCCATTGCGGCAGCGAATACGCTGGGCGCGGGGGACAGCCTGCTTCTGGTCATGGGGCTTGGCGCATTGGTTTCCATCCCTGCCCTGGCAGGCGCATGGTTCTACGCGAAGTATATCGGAGGAAAGGTGCAGTCCAATGATGAGTCGGATCAGGGCGGTGTGGTAAAGAGCTATGAAGAGCTGGTAGCCTCCTATGGAAAGCTGCCGTCCGGCTTTATGTCGCTGGCGCCCATTATCATTCCGATCATCCTGATGGCAATGTCCAATGTATCCTCAATCCTTGGATGGAGCGGCGTCCTGGCTGTGGCATGTACGTTTCTTGGGACACCGATTATCGCATTGGCAGTGGGAGTGGTGCTTGGAATCATCGTTCTGGTGCAGGCGGACATGGGAGAGAAGCTGTACGACCTGACCAATGATACCTTGAAAACCGTTGGGCCGATCCTGTTTGTGACGGCGGCAGGCGGCGTGCTGGGCAAGATCATTTCCTCGACCAGTCTGGTGACATTTATTACGGATCATGCAAATGTCCTGGAGTCCATCGGTATTTTCTTCCCGTTCCTGCTGGCGGCGATCCTGAAGTCCGCACAAGGTTCTTCTACGGTTGCGATCACGACCACCGCAGGAATCATGGCGCCTCTGATGGGCGCGCTGGGAATGGATTCTACCGTGATGTCCGTGCTTTGTGTTATGGCGATCGGAGCCGGCGCTATGACCGTATCCCACGCAAATGATTCTTATTTCTGGGTAGTGACGAACTTCGGTGAAATGACACCGGATCAGGGATATAAGACACAGACGGCAGTGACGCTTGTGGAAGGAATCTGTTCTATCGTATTTATCTTTATCCTTTCATTGTTTCTGCACTAAGGGAGCTGCCGTGATAAAATCAGGAGGAAAGCAGATATGGGATTGAGAGAAGACGCGGACCGGATCGTCCGGGAATCCATCCGGAAGGTGCTGCCGGATGAGGCGGTATCCCGCGCTCTGACAGGGAAGGATTTTGGAAACGGGAGGGTCTATGTGGTGGCTGCGGGAAAGGCGGCCTGGCAGATGGCGAAAACGGCGGCGGATATCCTGGGAGACCGCATGGAGGCCGGTGTGGCCGTGACAAAGTATGATCATGTAAAGGGCGATATTCCGGGGATGAAATGCTTCGAGGCCGGACATCCGGTTCCGGATACAAATTCTTTTGCCGGAACCCAGGCCGCGCTGCGGCTGGTAGAGGATCTCCGGGAAGAAGATACGGTTCTGTTCCTGCTTTCCGGCGGCGGCAGCGCATTGTTTGAAAAGCCGCTGATCCCGGAGGAGGAGCTGGCCGATATTACGAAGCAGCTTCTGGCCTGCGGCGCGGATATTGTGGAGATTAATACGATCCGGAAGCGGATTTCCGCAGTGAAAGGCGGCAAGTTTGCAAAATTGTGCGAACCGGCCCGGGTGTTCAGCATTGTATTAAGCGATATTTTGGGAGATCCGCTGGACATGATCGCGTCCGGCCCGGCTTATCCCGATTCTACGACCTGCGCCCAGGCGGCAGCGGTTGCGGAAAAGTATCAGCTTCGGTTAAGCGAACGGGCCAGAGAGATGCTGGGACAGGAGACGCCGAAGAGCCTGGACAATGTGGAGACGGTCATTACAGGCAGTGTGCGTGACCTCTGCAAGGCGGCGGCGGATGTCTGCCGGGAGCTTGGGTATGAACCGGAGGTGCTCACCGACCAATTGTCCTGTGAGGCAAGGGAAGCCGGGGCATTTCTCGGGGCAATCGCAAAGAGCCATCAGGACAGTGAAAAGAGCCTGGCCTTTCTGGCAGGCGGCGAGACGGTAGTTCATCTTACGGGAACGGGCATGGGAGGCCGGAATCAGGAGCTTGCCCTTGCGGCGGCCCAGGGGATTGCAGGGCTTTCGGATACGGCGGTATTCAGTATCGGAAGCGACGGGACGGACGGTCCTACCGATGCGGCCGGAGGATACTGCGATGGCGCTACAAAGGGAGCGCTGGAAGAGCAGGGAATGGATATCTATCATGTGCTGCAGCAGAATGACGCATATCACGCGCTGGAGAAAAGCGGCGGTTTGATCATCACCGGGGCAACCGGGACCAATGTGAATGATGTGGCGGTGCTGCTGATCCGGAGATAAAATAATAAAGAAACGATATCTGGCGTTGAATATAATCATATTTTACAGAAAATATCAACTCAGGAGAAAATAAAAATGAATTGTCCGTCATGATCAGCAAGTCCACATCGTTGTAAAGAAGGCACTCTAAGGGTGCCTTCTTGCTGTATCTAAAATCAAAAAAAGAGAGGACAATTCACCCATGAAACGAAATATCTATCTCATGTATGCCATTGCATTTCTGCAGGGCATGGTATTTTACGGCCCTGTTGCCACCCTTTACCGGCAGGCCGCCCTCTATTTTCTCTCCAAAATCATATTCTGGCAGGCATCCGGCTTTGTCGGTTTTCTGGCGGAACGTGTCCTGCTCACTGTGATCAGCTACGGAATGGCGGCGTTTCTGTTCGGGGCGGGGATCTGTGCGGCGGGAGCGGGATTCCTTTGGAGATTTTCCAACCGCCTACTTTTACAAAATGGTTACAGCCATCCAATTGAAAACTCGGATCCTGTGATATAAAATAGAACTTAACTGCGGCGGCTTCCAATGCGATTCAGAATTCACTATATATTGGGCCTCATCCCCTGGTGTTCCATCCAGTTCAGGAGTTCTGTTTCTGGCTGGATAGAGTACTGGATTCATATTTGGAAAGGAACCAGACTATGAAACTGCAGACCAAGATTACGTTAGTGGCTACGATTTCCATGCTGTTTTTATCCATGGCATTTTCATTGTGGAATCTGTCGATGACCCAGCGGCAGATCATGGACAATATCCTGCTCTATGAAGCGGAGCAATTGCAGAACGACATTCGTGCCTTCGGAAAGCCATCGGGAGATGAAAATGCGCAGAGCTTACTGGAAAAGAAGTATCATGCGCAGAGCGTGTTCCGCTCCGGTCTCAGCAGAGACGCCATACTGTACTATGACGGAGAGGAGATTGACAATCGCTGTCCTTACATATTTGACATAAAAAATGCGGAAACGCTTTCCAGTCAATACCAAAGTGACGCAATTCCGGAGGGCTGCCCTGTTTCTGTGTATTTGGAAGAACTGAACGGGAAGCGGCTGCTGTTCCTCTATGAGAGCAATGGTCCCATTCAGCTGCTTCATTACCGGGATGTGACCGAAGTTTTTCATTCCGGCAGGAGACTTTTGTACCGGGGGATCGCTGTGGCGGGGATTCTCTCCGTCCTGCTGGCGGCGCTGCTGATGCTGACTATTCGGAGGATCCTGATCCCCTTCTACCAGCTGCGGGATGCGGCAAATGTGATTGCGGACGGAGATTACCAGAGACGGGTAGACCGGCCCGGGACTGACGAGATCGGGCAGGTTTCCCAGAGTTTTAACCGGATGGCGGACCGGGTCGAGGAGCACATCCATACACTGGCGGAGATGAACGAGAAGCAGAGGCAGCTCCTGGGCTCTCTTGCCCACGAACTGAAAACCCCTATGACCGGTATCCAGGGCTATGCCGAACTGCTGCAGCGGGTAGAGCTTCCCACGGGAAAGCAGTCCGACTGCCTGCATTATATTGAAGAGGAGTGCAAGCGTCTGTCCAGACTTTCTGCAAAAATGCTCCAGCTGACGGAGCTTTCTGATGAGACCGTGATCGAAAAGACCTGGCAGGCGGTGGAGGGGCTTTTCGAACAAGTCAGACAGATCACCCGTTTTCGGCTCCAAGAAAAAAAGCTCCGTCTGGAGATGGATTTGGAAGAAGGGCTACGGATGGAATGTGACCGGGACCTTCTGCTCAGCTTTCTGACCAACCTCATCGACAATGCATGTAAGGCCAGTCCGGATGGGGCCGTCATCCGTCTGATCGGCACAGGGGAAGGGCTGTTTGTGCGGGACGAGGGCTGCGGGATCCCGGAGGAGGAGATCCGGCGGGTTACGGAGCCGTTTTATATGATCGACAAATCCCGTTCCCGGAAGCAGGGCGGCGCAGGATTAGGACTTGCGCTCTGCAGCCAGATTGCAAGGCTTCATGGGGGGATACTGGATATCCAGAGCGTCCCGGGAGAGGGGAGCAGGATCGGGATGCGGATCGCTGTGGCAGGTTTTGAAGAGATTCCGGATTGCAACCGCACAGGTGGAAAAACTTGAAAATGAGAGGAGGAGGTTTGTTGAAACGAAACAGGAAGATTTTTATGCGGCGTATGCCTTTGATCCTTTGCAGTATGATATGGATGCTTATCTCTGCTTCCTGCGCGGGAAAGAAGGACAGCCTGATCGTACGTGAAAACCCCGGACCGGGGGCGGACAGCTATGGGGAGACTTTCGGGCCGGATGAAGTGGATGATGGATCCGGAGGAACAAATAAAGCGGGCAGCAATGGGGCGGATTCCCTTGCGGAGCGGCTGCAGGTGCCGGAATTATATGAAAAATCCATACAATCCGAGGACGGTACATTTCAGCTGACCTGCAATGCAGAGACCGTGGTGCCGGATGTGTCACAGATTCCGATTTATAAGGTGAGGCCAAAAGAAATTGACGGGGAGTGGATTGACTGTATAACGGAAGCATTTTTCGGCAGCTATCCGGTTTATGACGGGGCTTCCTATCTGCCGGATCCGGAGATTTATGGGAGTGATGTTGAGAATCCGATGAAAAAAAAGGAAATACATCCATGGCTGGAGGATCCGGACAATCTACCGGAAACGTCAGAATATTATAGCCACTATTTCTACGGTATCGTGGAAATGGAAGAAGATCTTTTCAGCTATAAGCTGGAACGGACAACCAACAACAGTCTGGAGGCTGAAATAGTAAGAAAAAAACCAGAAGCACTCAATGCAGTATTATATTGGGACTCCGGCTATTATGCTTCCGAGGAAACGACAACTTATCCAAGACCTTCGAAAGAAGAAGCGGAAAGGCTTGCCGGAATCACACCGGAGCAGGCTCAGGAAATGGCAAAGGAATACTTAAAAAAGCTGAAATTGGATGACTTTTCGCCTCAATATACCTGTCTGGGTGTATGTTACTATTTTGATGAATCGGGCATTAGCATGAATCACGCAAAATTTATTGATGCGGGATATCTGGTTAGTTGTACAAGGAAGGTCGGTGAAATTCCGATTACAGAAGAGGCGAAGGTTGGAAACTGGTCTGAAACAGGGTTGGATGATATTAGTATTAGTAAATGGGCATATGAAAAAGTGCAGTTTTTTGTCAATCAGGAAGGACTTCAGGAAGCCAGGCTCTACAACCTGTACCGCATGGAAGAGCAGCAGGCAGCAAGCACAGAACTGCTGGGTTTTCCGGAGGTCGCGGATCTCTTTGAACGGGCAATGCAGATGAATTATAAAGATACGGATGCTCTTCATACAGACATCCGTATTGAACGTGTACAATTGGGCTATATGCGGACCTACAACCCGGGCGTGGACAGTACCAACGGTGTGCTGATCCCGGTATGGGACTTCTTCGGGAGCACAGAATGTGTTGGGAGTAAAACGCAGGAAGAGTGGAAGGATCAGGTGTTCAAACGGGCTGAGCCCAATAATAGCCTTCTGACGATCAATGCCTGCGACGGATCGATCATAGACCGGCAGATTGGTTATTGATATCCAAACAGCTGCTATACAGGATACGTTATTGCTTCATTAAGCACAATTCAAAAAGGGGCTGTTGCGCTAATATAGTGCTTCAGCCCTATTTTTGATGGAAATTTTTTCATCTAAATACAAAAAATAGAGCCAGATACTTGTAAAATCTGGCTCCTGTTGTAAAATAAAAATTATGCGAATTAATACTTTTATTTT
>ERZ808051.1017-NODE-1017-length-22298-cov-5.876603_pt1 | contig 22298 bp, 14 predicted proteins | sample MGYA00380199_ERZ808051 | MGnify/ENA primary metagenome ERZ808051 (study PRJEB31490, sample SAMN06133391) | mouse gut metagenome | isolation source: J11 | host: mice | place: China: Chengdu | collected 2015-05 ...
CGCCTTTGTTTATCTGGCCTCTATCGCTATTTTGTTGATTTAGCATAACTTCCACGTTTTTTCAAACAAGCCCTAATCATGTGGGGAACTTCTGCGAGGCCCCGGTGATGCTCACCGAGGATGGGCGGGATTTTTCCCTCATGGACGAATACTGGAGGGAGGGACAAAATGCTAAAAAAACTGATCTGGAACGATGTGCGGCAAAACAAGCTGCTGTCCGCCGCGACAGTATTCTTTATGGCCGTGTCCGCTATGATGCTGGCGTTGACAGCGCTGCTGTTTTCCAGCCTGCTGGGTTCGGTGAGCGCCCTGATGGAGCAGGCCCAGGTCCCCGACCTGCTGCAAATGCACACTGGGGAGCTCAACGAAGGAGACATCGCCCGGTTTGCCAAAGAGCGCCCGGAAATTGGCCGGTGGCAGATCTGCCGTTTTCTGAATCTGGATAACAGCGAGGTGTCGCTGGGCGGCCACAGCCTGCTGGACAGCACCCAGGACAACGGCCTGTGCGTTCAGAGCGAGAGCTTTGACTTTTTGCTGGACATGGACAACCAGCATCCAAAGGTACTGCCCGGCCAGGTCTATGTCCCCGTCTGCTACCGTGCGCGCTATGAGCTGAACACCGGGGATACCATGGGAATCGGCGGCGAGGAGCTCACCATCGCCGGATTCCTGCGGGACGCGCAGATGAACTCCATGATGGCCTCCTCCAAGCGGTTCCTTGTGAGCAAGTGGGACTATGGACGGCTGAAAGCCGGCGGAGAGGAGGAATATCTCATTGAATTTCTCCTGAAGGACGGCGCGGACATCAATGACCTCAGTACCGCATACACGGATCAGGGGCTTCCGGCCAACGGCCCCGCCATCACAAAGCCGTTGATCCGCATGATGAACGCGCTGTCGGACGGCACCACCATTTTCATTATCTTTCTGGCGGCTGTGGTGGTGCTGCTGGTCGCCCTGCTCTGCATCCGTTTTATCCTGGCCATCCGCATGGAGCGGGATAAGCGGGAGGTGGGGATGCTGAAGGCCCTGGGGTTCGGAAAGAAGGAAATCAAGCGGCTCTACTTCTCAAAATACATTCTGTTCTCCGTCTGCGGCGGCCTGCTGGGCCTTGGCGCTTCCGCTGTTCTGCGAGGGCCGCTGGAACAGCAGATACGGGAGTTGTACGGCACTTCAGACAACATTGTACAGACGGCGGCAGTTACCCTTTTCGCCGCCGCTGTGGTGGAGGCCGTGATCCTGCTCTCCGTGTGGCGTAGCCTGAAGCAGACGGATCGGCTGTCCGTACTGGCCGCGCTGTTCCCGGTTCGGGAGCAGCAGCGGGACTGGCAGCAATATCTGCTGATCGGCCTTGTATCCGCCGCCTGCACCTTTTTGATGCTGCTGCCCCAAAATCTTTACTCCACCCTGTCCTCCCCTGACTTTGTCACCTACATGGGCATTGGAAACGCGGACATCCGTATGGACATCCGCCAGGGGGCGGACATCAGCGCCGTTACGGCCCGGCTCACCGTCGTCCTAAAGGGGGACGGACAGGTGGAGCGGTACGCCGTACTGCAAACCCAATCTCTCCCGGCTATGTTATCAGATGGTACGACCTGCAATCTAACCGTGGAAATGGGCAACCACACGATATTCCCCGTGGAATACTCGCAAGGGACGCCGCCGGTCACGGAGAATGAGATCGCGCTGTCCTCGCTGAACGCAAAAGAGTTGGGGCTGTCTGTTGGAGATACCCTGCTGCTGCGAATCGACGGGGAGGAAATACACCGCACCGTCTGCGGGATATATTCTGACATCACAAACGGCGGGAAAACAGCGAAGATGAGCGGCAGGGCGGACAACGCTCCTGTGATCTGGAGCGTGATCTATGTTTCGCTCAAGGACCGGTCAGCCGGTGCCCGGTGGATGGAAGCCTACGGTCAGACCGGGGCCGATGTGACGGATATTGAGGAATATGTGCGGGATAGCTATGGGCCAACGCTGGCTCAGCTCCGTCTGGCCTCAAGAGGGGCCATGCTGATCGCCATGCTGGTGGCCTTTGTCGTGATCGCGCTGTTTCTCCGGCTGATCGTGGAGCGGAATCGTGACGCTATCTCGCTGCAAAAGATCCTCGGATTTACCGGCGGTGAAATCGGCCGCGCCTACTTTTTCAAGGGTGCTTTCTCCGCCGGGGCGGGCGTCATAGCGGGGCTTGCCATGGGCACCCTGCTGGGCGAGGGCCTTTGCGGGGCCGTGCTAAGCTCCTTTGGCGCAGACGGCTTCCGATTTGTCATTGCCTGGGGGCGGGTGCTGGCGGGGATCCCCGCTGTCATTCTGGGAACCACGATACTGGCGGTTTTGGCGGGCACCGCGGAAGTCCGGCGCATCAAAGCCTATGAGTGCTGCATGGGGAGGGATTGATCACGATGGAAAAGCTATTGCGGGTAGAGAACCTGACAAAAGGACAGATCCTGCACCAGATTTCCTTTGATATGGCGCAGGGGGAAATGCTGGCGGTCATGGGGCCGTCCGGCTCCGGGAAATCCACACTGCTTTACAACGTGGCCGGGATGGATCAGCCCACCAGCGGACAGGTGTGGCTGGGGGACGTAGAGGTCACAAAGCTGTCTGAGGATGAAAAAGCAAGGCTGCGGCTGCGCCGCATGGGCTTTGTGTTCCAGCAGATGAACATGATGGCGAACCTAAATATTCAGGACAATATTCTGCTCCCGGCGGCACAGGCCAACAGGGGCAAGGGGCGAAAATCGAAAGAAGAATTGAACCTGCGGGCGCGCGGGCTCATGGAGAAGCTGGGGATCGCCGGACTGGAAACGCGCGCAATTACCCAGGTGTCCGGGGGCCAGCTCCAGCGGGCGTGTATCTGCCGGAGCATGATGAACGAGCCGGAAATCCTGTTTGCCGATGAGCCCACCGGGGCGCTGAACAAAAGCGCAGCGGAGGAGGTAATGGAGGAACTGGTCAAGCTGAACCAGGAGGGAACTGCGATTTTGATGGTGACCCATGACAGCAAGGTTGCCAGCAGCTGTGACCGAATTATTTACTTGCTGGACGGCCGGATCTCCGCAGAACTGGCACTGGGCAAATCAGTGGCCGGGGCGGAGAAACAGCGGGAAGAGAAGACGGCAAGGTGGCTTATGGAGATGGGGTGGTAACCTTATTTTGAATGTCTTGTCCGGCTGCTATCATAGCAACTGATTAACAAAATGCGACAATCACGTTTGATTGCCGCATTTTGTTATGCCCTGAACGATTATTTTGTTGTTGTCCTTGTGCGGGGTAGCCCTTGCCTCCGGGGGTTTTGTATGTCAGCGCGGAATTTACTTCACAAAGCCGGTGAGTACGGACGCCAGCTGGGCCCGGGTGACGGTGCCGCTGCCGCTGGGCAGGCCGGAGAGGGTGACATTCTGGCTCTTGGCGTAGCCGGTGAGCGCGGATGCCAGCTGGTCGGCGGTGAGCGTGCCGGCGGCAGTGGGCAGCAGGCCCTCGGCCTGAGCCCAGGCGGTCACGTCGGCGGTGTCGGGCCGGCCCGCCAGACGGTGGAGAACGGTGGCCAGCATATCCCAGGTAACCGCCTGATCCGGCGCAAACCGGTCGGACGCCACGCCCCGCATCAGGCCGGCGCAATAGACGGCCTTGACGTCCGCGTAGCAGTCGTCGCTCTCCGCCACGTCGGTGAAGGGCAGCTCGGGAACCAGCTTGTTGCCGGCCATGAACCTGGCGTCACGGATGGGGTCCATGGCGTTGGCCAGGGCCTGGGCGGCGGCCAGGTTGGCCGCGGTGCCCCGCTCGGCGGCCATCTCAGCCACCAGCTCCGCCACCGCGTAGGCGGACTGCACTACGGGATGGTCGGTGTCCTGGGTGGCCTCGTCAGCCACCAGGCGCATATGGTCGATGGCCATATCGCCCAGCAGGGCGTCCAGCGCGGGCTGGATGTCGGTGACGGCGGTGTGGTCGCTCAGCCCCTGATAGAGGATGTTGGCCACAAATCCCAGGGTGGAGGCGGTGTACCAGTTGCCGTCAAAGGTGTTGGGGGCCGTCTTGTTGTCGGTGACGGGGGAGTTGATCTTGTTGGTCAGATAGACGATCACCAGGTCGCTGGCGGGATCGATGCAGGTGAGGGTGCCGGTCCAGCCCTGGTGGCCGATGGTGCCGCGGGACGCCTGCACGCCGAAGTACCACGGACGCTGGCAGTCGCCCTGCCGCCACCAGCCCTGGCCCCAGTTGGCGAGGGTATTCTTGCGGGAGGTGAAGTAGCTGTTCACATTGGGGTTGAACAGCTTGGTTTCGCCGTAGCCGCTGTGGTTCAGCATGGCCTGGGCCAGAATGGCCAGATCCTCGGCGTTGGAGTACAGGCCCGCGTGGCCGGACACGCCGCTCATGGCGTAATACGCCTTTTCGTCGTGGACGGTGCCCTGGATGACGCCCTCGCGGATGCCGGTGAAGTCGATGACGCCGTCGCGGCTGTTGCCGTTGAGCTCGGTGGCCGCGCAGTCGCCGGCGGTGAAGCCGTGCTCCAGCGGGGAGAAGGTCAGGTGGGTCAGGCCCATGGGCTTGTAGAAGGTCTCTTTGACGAAGGTGTCCAGATCCTTGCCGGTGACCTGCTCGATGATGAGGCCCAGCAGCATGTAGTCCACGTCGGAGTACACGGTCTTGGTGCCCGGCTCATAGTTCAGCGGAGCCTTGCAGATTGCCTCGGTCACCGCGGGACGGCCGATGGCATAGAGGGGATTGTCCACTCCGGCCTCGGGCTTCTGGGTGTTCTGGTTGAACTGGTCATTGTGGAACTGGGGATCGGGGTCGAAGCCCGCCTGGTGCATCAGGATGTCCTGAATGGTGAGCTGCTGCTTCCAGACGACGATCTGGTCCTTGTCCGCGTCGGTGGTGGGGTGGCCGTCAAACTCGGCCTTGTACGCGATGTTCTCCTTCACGGCGAAGTCGGGGAAGAACTTGGTGATGGGGTCTTTCAGGGACAGCTTGCCGTCCTGCACCAGGTACTGGATGGCGTAGTTGGTGGCGTACATCTTGGTGTTGGAGGCCAGGTCGTACAGAGTCTCGGTGGTGGCGGCCTTGTAGTCGGCGTCGCCCTCCTTGATCCGGGTGCCGTCGGAATGGTAGGAGCTGACCGCGCCCCAGGCGTTGGAGTACACCATGCGGCCGTCCTTGACCACCGCCAGCTGGGCGGAGGTAAAGCCGTGGTCCACGTCGGCCTGAACCAGGCTGTCGATCAGATCCAGGGTGCGGCTGTCGATGCCCACGTCGGAGGGCTTGCCCTCAATGACCGTGGGGTTGACGCTGACCATCAGCAGGGGAGCCTCGCTGCCCCGCGGGGTGTCGAGGGGCATTCCGCTGACCTGAACGGTATTGCGGCCGTTGACCGCCACGGAGGACACGTCGATGGCGAAGAAGCCCACCTTGTCCTGGTTGAGCATGGCGGATACGTCCACCTCCGCGCCGTTGACAAACACCTGGAGGGAGGGGATGGACTTGCGCACGGCGAAGTAAATGGTGCCCTGGCCCTCATAGGTCTCGAACCATGTCACGCCGTTCTGATAGCAGGTGGAGGTGCCGGTGCCGTAGGCGCGGGGGAAGTAGACGGCGTTCTGGTCGCCGCTGGTGTAGTTGCCCTCGGCGTCGGCGCAGGGCATGGAGCTCACGGCAACCGCCTTCAGGGAGGCGGCGGGAGCGGTATCGCTGCCGGCCTTCACCGCGCTCAGCCGGGTCTGGAGCTCAGCCAGCCACTTTTTCGCGTTGTCCTGGTTGGCCTTGCTGTCGATGTACTCCGCCACGGCGGCGCTCAGCTCGTCCAGAGCGGCCTGGGCATAGTCCTTCATGGTCTGGCTCTGGCGCTTTTCCGCCCGGGTGACGCACCAGTCGGTGAGGGCGAAGGCGTCGTTCATGTGGGGGGCCTCGTCATAGGCGCCCTTGTGGCCGCTGAGCATGGTGATGCGGTCCATGGCCATCTGCATGGCGCTGGCGTCCATGGCCTCGGGGGAGGACTCCAGAGACTCATAGACGTAGCCCACCACGCAGCCCAGGCCGCCCAGCACCATGTTGTCCGAGAAGAAGTCGTTGGCGGACTCGGTATTGTCCATCACGGGGGAGTTCTTCTTGTTGGTCAGCAGCACCACCACCAGGTTCTGCTCGGGGTCAATGACGGTGAGGGTGCCGGTCCAGCCCTGGTGGCCGATGGTGGAGCTGGAGGAGCGGGTGGTGAAGTAGTTGTTGCGGCCCACGTTGCCCTGCCGCCACCAGCCCAGGCCCCAGGTGGGGTAATCGGTGCTCTTGGGCTTGATGAAGTCGTCGATGACGTTCTTGTCGAAGAACTTCAGGTCGCCGTAGCCGCCGCTGAGCATGATGGAGGCCAGCTTGGCCAGATCCTCGGCGTTGGAGAACAGGCCGGCGTGTCCGGAGACGCCCTCCATGGCGTAATAGGCCTTCTCATCGTGGACGGTACCCTGGACGACGCCCTCCCGGCAGTTGGCAAAGTCAATGGCCCGGCCGTGGCCGGAGGAGTCGGTGCGGTGGTTGCCGTCCAGCTCGGTGGCCGCGCAGTCGTTGGCGGTGAAGCCGTTCTGCAGCGGGTTGTAGGTGATATGGGTCAGGCCCATGGGGTCCCAGAAGGTCTGCTTCAGGAACTCGTCCAGCCCCTGGCCGGAAACCTGCTCCAGAATGAAGCACAAGAGCATGTAGTCCACATCGGAGTAGACCGTCTTGGAGCCCGGCTCGTAGGTCAGCGGAGAGGCCAGCACCTTGCTCAGGGTGACGGCGCGGTCCTGGGAGAACAGCAGGTTTTCCACCCCCGCCTCGGGGGTCTGGGTGACCTGGTTGAACTGGTCGTTGTGGTACTGGGGATCGGGATCGAAGCCCGCCTGGTGCATCAGGATGTCCCGGACCGTCAGCTGGCTCTTCCAGGCGTAGATCTGCTGCTGGTCGGCCTCGCTGGTGCCCTCTTTAAAGATGGTCTTGCCCGCATCGTCAAACTCGGGGAAGAACTTGGTGATGGGGTCGTCCAGGGCGATGTCGTAGCCGGTGTGGCTGAGCATATACTGCAGGGCATAGTTCACCGAGTACATCTTGGTGTTGGAGGCCAGGTCGTACAGGGTGTCGGTGGTGACGGCGACGTAGTCGCTGTCGTCCGGCTCGATGCGGCTGCTGTCGCTGCGGTAGCCGTTGACGGAGCCCCAGGCCTGATTGACCACCATCTTGCCGTCCTTGATGACGGCCAGCTGGGCGCCGGAGAAGCCGTACTTCACCTCGGCGTCGATCAGGTCGCTGATCATGTCAATGGTGCTCTCGTCCATGTTCACGTCATCCAGCGCGCCGCTGATGACAGTGGGGTAGGGCACATTGATCTGAACCGTGGCGGTGGAGGGGGTGACGGCGGACACCTGAACGGTATTGGTGCCGTCCACGGTGAGCTTGGAGATGTCCACCTTCCAGGTGCGCCCCGCCTTCATGGCGGAGGTGCTCACCTCGGCGTTGTTCACGAACAGGCGGAAGCTGGTCACATTCTGGTCAGGGGTGACATACAGCACGCCCTGATCCCGGAAGCCGGTGAAGCTGTACAGACTGTTCATGGCCAGAGTGTCGTCCACATAGCCAGCCCAGTCGGGGAAGGTGACCTGGACCTGCCACTCCTGACTGGGCAGGGCCACGGCCTGGGGACCGCCGGCGTTGGCCGCCAGGGCGGGCGCCGCCAGAGACAGGCACAGCACCGCCGCCAACATCAGGCTGAGCAGCTTTCGTAGAGCTTTTTTCATACTCATTTTCCTCTTTTCTGTTTTTTTCCTTGCCTGGCGCGGGCATGTCTGCCCGCTGGGGAAAAGCGGACTGCTTGCTGCATTGGACTTCGGACTGATTTCGGACTGTCTGCGCGGAAGAGCAACCTGAAACGTTTTGATTTGTTTGTGCTTTCTAAAATATAGCAAAATTTTCTGTTTCCTGTCAAGGGACGAGCGCCACAAGAAATGCGCCTTGTTTTTGTGCAAAATAAATAATTTCGATCCCACCCATTTTGTAGTGTTTAACCAAATTTTATAATTTTCGGTCAAAACCGTCCGTTTTATGAAACAATGTACCGCAAGTTGCAAAATATCTTGACACATCCAAAAAACGGAATAATATTGAAGCGTACGGCGCCGCTTTTGCTTGGCGGCGGCGCTGTACGCACGGGCTGTGCTTTCGGACGGTACAGCCCGCTGCGCGGGAAGAAAACAACTGAAACAACACTTCTTTCAAAGAGAGGAGTTTGCTGTGACAATCTAAAAACAGGACCGACCAGCTATCTTTTGCCCGTACTTAATCTTTGCGGCCTGCCTGAGCATGTCCCAGGCAGGCCGCTTTTCGACAGAGTGAAGGGCGGGCCGTCGGGCCCGCCCTTGGTTTATGCGGTTGGGCCGGAGGCGTGGTCCGGCGGGCGGTCCTGATCCTGCCATACGGGCAGGAGGCCCGCTGCCAGCAGAAAAGGGATGGCGTAGGTCATGGGCATGGCGTACCGGTAGCTGCCGCTGACAGGGGACAGGAGCAGCACCGCCACCGTCAGAATCGAGGGGAGCTGAGGCAGGAGGAGGGCGTACTGCTTCCGCCGCAGGGCGTCCAGAAACAGGAACAGGATGGCCCAGGGGTAGCCGCCGATGCTGAACAGCAGCCCGATCCCCGGCAGGTGCTGGACGGCCCGGAGAACCGTCTGGACGGCGGGCTCCAGCCGGGCCAGCAGGGGGGGCGTGGGGATGCACAGCTCCGGGTAGGAGGCCACCTCCCGGTTGTCATAGTGGGTGTAGGACAGAGGAGTTTCGTGCTGGAGGTAAAACCCGGCGTACACGTTGCTGATGAATGCCTGGACGTAGGCGTCCGGGTGCCGCCGGAACATTTGGAGCCATGCGCGGTAATAGGCGGACATCTCCTCCTCCGTGGCGTCCTGGTTGAAGGTGAACTTCACCCCGTCGGACTGCATGGGGGCATAGAGCACATCGAAGCGGTCGTAGTCCAGAACGGCCCGGATGGCTTCCTCCTCCTCCGCCGTCACATCCTCCGGATAGGTCAGGACGCACCGGGCGGTCTGCTGGAACAGAAGGCCCAGAGTTTCCTGCTTTCCGACGGGGGCCACGTTCCACATGGGGAGCAGAATTCCCATCCAGACGGTCTGGAACAGGACCGCCGGGAGCAGCAGGGAGACGGCCGCCCGCGTCCGGACGCGCCGGCACACCAGACAGGCCAGCCCCACCAGGATGATGAAGTACACCCCCTGGTTTTTGGTGAGCATCACCGTCCAGGCGGTGAAAAAGAGCAGGGCGCAGAACCAATTCTCTTTGAGGCACCGGCCCCTGGTGCGGGCGATTTCGAAGAGAAGGGCCGACAGAACCAGACAGGCCAGGGAGAACAGCGAGTCTTTGAGCATGGTGATGGCGTACAGGGGATACAGAGGGAAGAGCGCGGTGAACGCCAGCCCGCCCCGGAAGATCCGGCGGGGCAGGCCGAGGCGCCGCAGGTAGAACCAGAGGCCGGTCATCACCCCCGCCGTCAGCAGCAGCTGGAGCAGGCAGTACAGCGCCACCCCCCAGCGGATGTCCCCCAGGGCCAGCCCGATTCTGCCGAACAGGCCGAACAGCAGGGTGGTGAAGTAGGGGTGGTGGTTGGTGGCGTACACCCCCTCTCCCCGGACGGGGGAGTATTTCAGCCAGTCCGTGGGGTAGTGGAGGGCCCAGGCAATCTGCATGCTGGTGTCCGGGTTGTTCAGGCCGGGGAAGAACAGGATGTAGTAGGGCAGCCAGCACAGAACGGTGAGCCCCGCCGCCAGCAGGAAGCGCTTCCGGGTGGAGACGGCCCGTTCCAGCCCCCCGCCGGCGATCCGGTCGGTGAGGCGGAAGGCGTACAGCGCCAGGCAGGAGGCCAGCAGGGCCTGCCCCGCGAAGGCCGCCGCCGCCCGGAACAGGAGAAACCGGGTGCCAAAGAGGGCGTCCCAGCTCTGGTACTGGGCGTAGGACCGGCCCAGCACCTGCATAAAGGCGAACAGTCCGCCGAATACGGCGGCAAGGGCCCGCTCCGCGCCGGAGGCGTTCAGCCGGGGGACGTTATACAGCAGCACGCCCGCCCCCGCCGCCAGACAGGACGACACCCCCAGCTCCACGGAAAACGAGCGGGCGCAGTAGGTCAGGAAGCGGAAGAGGGCGCTGTGTCCGGCCAGCGCCTCGTCCGCCGCGAAATAGGGCTCGATGCTCATGGAGCAGGTCAGGCTGACGGCGATCAGCATGGAGAGCAGGATCAGCGCCGCCGCCCGCGGCGCCCGGAGGAACCTTTCCCGTCTGTTCATAGGTCCGTTGTCCACCTCACATATTGGTCGTGGACCTGCTGGAGCTTGAACTCAAAATCCCGCAGGTCCTTCTGGCGCACGTTGTCCAGCAGCAGTCCGCAGAACAGGGACACCACCGCCGCCAGCGCCCCGAAGCCGCTGACGATCAGCGTGGGGAAGCGGGGGACCAGGCCGGTCTGGAGATAGGTGACCAGGACAGGCAGGAACAGCAGTCCGCTGACGGCGGCCAGGATCAGGGCCAGCACGCCGAAAAACCCCAGGGGGCGGTAGCTGCGGAACAGCCGGCCGATGGTGAACAGCACCTTCGCGCCGTCGGAGTAGGTGTTCAGCTTGGACAGGCTGCCCTCCGCACGGTCCCGGTAGTCCACCACCACGTTTTCCACCCACATTTTTTTGTCCACGGCGTGTATGGTCATCTCCGTCTCGATCTCAAAACCGGAGGACAGCACCGGGAAGGTTTTGGCGAACTGGTAGCTGAACGCCCGGTAGCCCGTCATGATATCCCGGATGTCGCTGCCGAACAGGCGGTTGATGGACGCCCGCACCAGGGTGTTTCCAAAGCCGTGGAAGGGGCGCTTGTTCTCCTGAAAGTAGGTGGAGGAGAGCCGGTCGCCCACCACCATGTCCGCCTCCTCCTCCAGCACCAGCCGGACCATCTCCGGGGCGGCCTGGACGGGGTAGGTGTCGTCTCCGTCCAGCATCAGATAGCACCGGGCGTCGATCTCCCGGAACATCCGGCGGATCACGCTGCCCTTGCCCTGGCGGCGCTCCCGGCGCACCACCGCCCCGGCGGCCCGGGCCAGCTCTCCCGTGCCGTCGGTGGAGTTGTTGTCGTAGACGTACACCACCGCCTCCGGCAGGGCGGCGGAGATGTCGCGCACCACCTTTTCAATGGTCTGGCTTTCGTTGTAGCAGGGGATCAGGACGGCAATCCGGTCCATAGGCGGCATCTTCTCTCTTAAAAAATGCCCGTTCGCGGGCGGTTTTGGCCATGATATCATGGACGGGGTGAGGTGTCAAGACCGGCGTCCGGCGGCGCGGGCATCGGGATGCGCGTGATTCCGGCGGGGCGGGCCGCCGGCGGTTTTTCGGCTTGTCCAGGAAAAAATTAGGAAATCAGCAAAAAAAGTGAGGCGAAACCCCTTGCAGTCCTATACAAGATATGGTATAGTGAATATGGAGTAGTGCGGGCGGGCGTGCGCCCGCTGAGAGGAGGGAGCCGTATGAGAGAGGCGGTCCCGCCCTGGGAGATTCCTGCCGCCGGAACACGCGCCGGGGGCGGCAGGGTGACACGAAGGGCGCATTTTGGCAAACCATCGGAAACGATGGGACGCAAAGCTATGGGGACTAAGTCGAAGCCGCGCTCCGGCGCGGCGGAGATATGTTCGCCCGGTTGCTGAAAAAGGCAAACCGCGGGAAACCGCGGGACGCAAAGCCATGGGAACTAAGGCGTTCTCAGACAAAGGAGGCAATGGGGATGAAGACCCCAACCCCCGTGAGGATGCTAAGTCAGCCCGGCTGCTGGATCAAGGCAAACCATTGGAAACAATGGGACGCAAAGCCAGGGGCCTAACGGCCCGGAGACCCAGGCGAATGGAAACAAAGTAAGGTCAGGGGTATACCCCTGAAGCCGTTTCGAAGAAACGGCTTCATCCGGGCTTATGGCAGCCCAGCCGCCGGATTACTTTGCATCCGTTATTTTCAGCAAAGAAGGGACGAATTAAAATTATGAAGACTTTGAAAAACGTTGGCAAGCGCGTTGTGGCGCTGGTTCTGGCCCTGATGATGTGCGTGGGGATGCTGTCCACTACCGCTTTTGCGGCAAAAGAAACGCATAGCAACGACAAATACTGCACTCTGTGTGCTTCTGGTAATCATGATTGGGGTGTGTATTGGTCCCATGATCATCCTGAGTGGGGTACTAGTGTTACAAGCAGAATCTGCAAATGCTGCGGTGCGGAAGATGTTTACCATGCTGCGTGCGTAGATCATAAGTATGAGGCTGTTGTAACTCCGCCTACCTGTACGAAAGATGGCTATACCACATATACCTGCAACAAAGTAAACTTGGGTAAAGTGTGCGGCGCATCTTATACGACAGCCTATGTAAAAGCTACCGGAGTGCACACCCAGGACAGCGGCACGGTAACCACTGCGGCTACCTGCCTGCACGAGGGTGAAAAAACCTTTAAGTGCACGGGTTGTGATATGGTTATGAGTACCGAGCCCATTGCGCTAGATGCCAACAATCACGATGCTGACTGCCACGCAGAGAGCCGCGGACACAATGACACCCAGCACTGGGTAGTGCTGACTTGTGATGTTGCGACCAACTATCAGAATCATGACTTTGTTGGTAATGTCTGCAACACCTGCGGCTACACCAAGACCACTGATCCCGTCACTCCCCCTGAGCACGAGCATATCTGGGGCGAAGTTCAGGTTGAGCATCCGGCCACCTGCACCAGCAACGCGACTGGTAAGCAGGACTGCACCGTTGCGGGATGCAATGCCTCTCGGGACAATGTGGAAGTTGAGGGCACCATGCTGGGCCACAGCTTTACCAACAAGTGGATTCAAAAGGGTACTGGCCATGTCAAGCAGTGCGACAGATGCGAGTACACGTCTGCTACCTCCTATGGGGCTCACACAATGGGCGACTGGAAGGACACTGTTGAAGCCACCTGCACGAGCGAAGGCAAGGAGACCCGTGCCTGCACAAAGTGCGATTACACGGAGAGCCGCCCTACGCCTAAGGCTCAGCACGTATACGAAAACGGCTCGTGTGTGAACTGCGGCCAGCCTGACCCCAACTCTCCCTGTGAGCACCAGTGGGTGAGATATGATGGCGAAGAGGTCTACAAGGCCCCGACCTGCACGGACAATGGCGTTGAGTATATTGAGAAGTGTAGTCTGTGCGGCGCTCAAAAGACTTACGCCAACACCGCTCTGGGCCACGACTTCCAGGACGTGGACGGCACAAACACCGCTACCTGCACGAAGGCGGGCCAGAAAGAGCAGAAGTGCTCCCGCTGCGAAGCAACTCAAATTGTCGAGGCTGAGGCTCTGGGCCACAGATACAGCGAGAAGATTGATGAAATCCCTGCCACCTGCACTGACGCGGGCATGAGGGCCCACTATAAGTGCACCCGCGAGGGCTGCGAGGCTCTGATGGATGGCACTCATGTGGTCAAGGCTGAGGACCTGGTGATTCCCGCCACCGGCGAGCACACCTGGTCCGACTGGGAGGCTGCTACTGACGAGCACATCGGCAAAGAGTGCCGTGAGTGCACGGTTTGCGGCCTGCACGAGACCCGTGACCCCGTGACCACGACCGACCCCGGCACTGATCCCAGCGCTGACCCCTCCACCAGCCCGAGCCCCGCTCCCACCACTCCCGGCACCGGCGACGGCGGCGACGTGGTGATCGACGACACCAACCCCCCGCTGGGCGGCGACCCTGACGGCGGCGACGGCGAGGTGGAGCTGGACGACATCGATGTGCCTCTGGCCGGCCCTGTGACCCGCGGCGAGTTTGTGGACTACCTGTACCGCCGTGAGGGCGCGCCCGACACCGCGCTGTCCACCTTCGTGGACGTGCCCGCCGACCATGACTACGCCAACGCCGTCGGCTGGGGCCAGGCCAACAACATCGCCTGGGGCATCAGCGAGACCGAGTTCGCCCCCGACGAGCTGGTGACCGTGGAGCAGGTGAAGCTGTTCCTGTCCCGCTACGCCGCCTTCAAGGGCAGCGAAATGCCTGAGCTGGCCGCGCTGGTGGGCCTGGACGATCAGGACCCCGCCATGAACTGCGACGAGATTCTGGGCGAGTTCTTCGGCGCCGACGAGTAAGCCAACGCGGACCATGTTCTGAATTCCCGGCAAAAGGCCCCGGACGCTTCGGCGTCCGGGGTTTTTTCCGGCGTTGGGAATAAATCCCTTGAAAAACGGCGGCGGAGCGGCTATAATAGAAAAGAATACCGTCCGGACGCGGGGAGGGAACAGGTTTGGATCGGGAGCGCATCACCAGCCGGGCCAACCCTCTGCTGGCCCGGGTACGGAAGCTGAACAGCCGCCGGGCGTACCGCCGGGCGGAGGGGGCGTTTTGCGCCGAGGGGCCCAAGCTGCTGGCGGAGGCCCTCCGCTGGAACGGGTCGCTGGAGGCGGTGATCTGCGCGGAGGGGGTCTGTTTGCCGGAGCTGCCGCCCGGGGTCCGGACGGCGGAGGTGCCGGAGGGCCTGCTGGCGTCCGTGGCGGACACGGAGAGCCCTCAGGGCGTGGTTTTTATCTGCCGGGGCGGGGCGCTGGCGCTGCCGGAGCGGCTGGAGGCGGGGCGCTGGCTGGTGCTGGACGGCGTGCAGGACCCGGGCAACGTGGGTACGGTGTGGCGCACGGCGGACGCCTTTGGGGCGTCCGGGCTGATTTTGTGCGGCGGCTGCGCGGACCCCTGGAATCCCAAGACGGTGCGGGCCACCATGGGGGCGGCGTTCCGCCTGCCGGTGTACGAGGGGGAGCTGGACCAGGCGGCGGAACGGCTGGCCCGGGCGGGTGTTCCGCTGTACGCCGCCGCCCTGCGGGAGGACACCGCGGATGTGCGGGCCGTCCGGCTGGACGGCGCGGCGGTGGTGATCGGCAGCGAGGGCCGGGGCGTGTCCCGGCGGGCGCTGGAGCTGTGCCGGAACACCATTAAGATACCCATGCGGGCCCGGTGCGAATCGCTGAACGCGGCGGTGGCGGCGTCGGTGGTGCTGTGGGAGATGGCGCGGGGAGATTAGGCGCTGAGGAGGCGGCTGGATATGTCCAATTTGAAGCACTGGATCTGGCTGACCCAGCGCAGAGGCCTGGCCGGGCAGGAGGCTGTACGGGTGCTGAACCACTTCGGCACGCCGGAGCAGGTGTTTTTTGCCGATGAAGAGGCATATGTTCTTCTGGGCGGGCTGAGGCCGGAGACGGTGCGTTCGCTGATGGACAAATCGCTGGACCGGGCGGACCGGGTGCTGGGGGACTGCGAACGGCTGAGCATCCGTCCGCTCACCATGCAGGACGCGGCCTATCCGGGACGGCTGCGGGCCATTGCCCAGCCGCCCATGGTGCTGTACTGGAAGGGCAGGCAGATCGCCTTTGACGAGGAGGCGGCCGTGGCCATTGTGGGGACCCGGGCGGCCACGCCCTACGGCGTCCGGATGGCGTCCAGGCTGTCGGCGGGGCTGAGCCGGAGCGGAGCCCTGATTGTCAGCGGCATCGCCCAGGGCATTGACGCGGCGGCGATACGGGGTGCGCTGAAGGCGGGCGGTCCGGTGGTGTCGGTGCTGGGCGGCGGCATCGACGTGGTGTATCCCAAATATCATGGAGAGCTGTATGAGGACGTGGCGGCAGCGGGCGCCCTCATATCGGAATACCCGCCGGGGACTGAGCACAAAGGCGGAAACTTCCCCATTCGGAACCGGATCATCAGCGGCCTGTCGGCGGGCGTCGTGGCGGTGGAGAGCGGCCGCTACGGCGGCACGCTGTCCACGGTGGGCCACGCGCTGGATCAGGACCGGGAGGTGTTCGCGGTGCCGGGTCCGGCGGACGCGCCCCAGAGCGAGGGCACCAACCGGCTGATCCAGAAGGGGGAGGCCAAGCTGGTCATGGAGGCGGACGACGTGCTGATCGAGCTGATCGACCGCTTTCCGGACCGGCTTCGGCTGGGCTGGGAGCCCTTTGACTCCCCGGAGACGGAGGAGCAGCGGCTGGAGGGAACCGCTGTGGCGCCGCCCCGGCGGGAGCCCCGCAAGGAGCGGAAGCCCGCGCCGAAGGCGGAGAGCCGCGGCGTGCCGGAGCTGTGCTGGCGGGATTGCAGGGGTAAGCTGACCGACGATCAGCGGGCGCTGCTGCTTGCGCTGGACGGGGGCTCCGGCCGGGTGGACGACCTGGTGGAGCAGACCCAGATTCCGGCCCGGCGGGTGCTGTCCGCCATGACCCTGCTTCAGATCCAGGGCTACGTGGCGGAGGAGAGCGGCAAGCGGTTCCGTGCCGCCGTCAAATTGAAAATGGAGTAGTTGAATAGCATGGCAAAGACAAATTTGGTCATTGTGGAGTCGCCGGCAAAGGCGAAAACCATCGGGAAATACCTGGGTCCCGGCTTCGAGGTGAAGGCGTCCATGGGCCACATCCGGGATCTGCCCAAGAGCACCCTGGGGGTGGATGTGACCACCTTTGAGCCGGAGTACCTGAACATCAAGGACAAGGCGGACGTGATCAAGGATCTGCGCAAGTCCGCCAAGGCCAGCGACCGGGTCTATCTGGCCACCGACCCGGACCGGGAGGGGGAGGCCATCTCCTGGCACCTCCAGAGCGTGCTGGGAGTGCCCAAGGAAAAGACCTGCCGGGTCACCTTCAACGAGATCACCCAGAAGGTGGTGAAGGAGTCCATCGCCAACCCGCGGAGCATCGACCAGGACCTGGTGGACGCCCAGCAGGCCCGGCGGGTGCTGGACCGCATCGTGGGCTACCAGCTCTCCCCCCTGCTGTGGAAGAAGATCCGCCGGGGCCTGTCCGCCGGGCGGGTGCAGTCGGTGGCCACCCGGATCGCGGTGGAGCGGGAGGAGGAGATCCGCGCGTTTACTCCCCAGGAGTATTGGTCCATCACCGCCGACCTGTCCCGCATCGCCCCCAATCTGGGGGGGTTCCAGGCGGAATTCTACGGCCGTGAGAAGCGGATGGAGCTCACCGGCGAGGATCAGGTCCGGGAGGTGATGGACGCGGTCAAGGGGGCGCCGTTTACGGTGACCGGTGTGAAGCGGCAGGATAAGCACCGCTCCCCCGCGCCCCCCTTTACCACCTCCACCCTCCAGCAGGAGGCGTCCCGCAAGCTGAACATGATCCCCAAGCGTACCATGTCCATCGCCCAGCAGCTGTACGAGGGGGTGGATATCCAGGGCGTGGGCACCGTGGGCCTCATCACCTATATGCGTACCGACTCCCTGCGGCTGTCGGAGGAGGCGCTGGCGGCGGCCAAGACCTTCATCCAGAGCCGGTACGGCAAACAATATTACCCGGAAAAGACCCGGCGGTTCAAGTCCAAGGGCAGCGCCCAGGACGCCCACGAGGCCATCCGGCCCTCTGACGTGAACCTCACCCCGGAGGACCTGAAAAAGAGCCTCACCGCCGACCAGTACCGCCTGTACAAGCTGATCTGGAGCCGGTTCCTGGCCTGCCAGATGGCGGGGGCGGTGTACGACAGCGTCACCATTGAGACGGAGTCGGCGGGCTACCGGTTCCGGGCCAGCCACTCCGCCGTGAAATTCAGCGGTTTTACGGCGGTCTACGAGGAGAGCCGGGACGAGGATGAGGAGGCCCCCCAGTCCCCCCTGCCCGACCTGAAGGAGGGGGAGCCGCTGAAGCTGGAGGGCATCACCCCCGGCCAGCATTTCACCCAGCCCCCCGCCCGGTTCACCGAGGCCACCCTCATCAAGGCGCTGGAGGAGAAGGGGGTGGGCCGCCCGTCCACCTACGCCCCCACCATTTCCACCATCACCGACCGGCAGTACGTGGTGAAGGAGGGCAAATACCTGCGCCCCACGCCCCTGGGCGAGGTGGTCACGGGGCTGATGAAGGAGAAGTTCCCCGACATTGTGGACGCCGACTTCACCGCCCAGATGGAGAGCCGTCTGGACAAGGTGGAGGCCGGCGAGGTGGCGTGGAAGCAGGTGCTGGGCGAGTTCTACAGCGGCTTCGAAGCGGAGCTGAAGAAGGCGGAATCCGAGCTGGACGGCGAGCGCATCAAGGTGCCCGACGAGGAGTCGGACGAGGTGTGCGACCTGTGCGGCCGGAAGATGGTGGTAAAAATGGGCCGGTTCGGGCGGTTTTTGGCCTGCCCCGGCTGGCCGGAGTGCACGTTCACCAAGCCGCTGGTGGTGGAGATGCCCGGGCGGTGCCCCAAGTGCGGGGGCCGTCTGGTGAAGCGCACCGGCGTGAGCAAAAAGACCAACAAGCAGTACACCTACTACTGCTGTGAGTATCTGAACAGCAAGGTGGAGGAGAAGCGCTGCGACTTCATGACCTGGGACGTGCCGGTGAAGGACGACTGTCCGGTGTGCGGCCAGACCATGTTCAAGCTGTCCGGGCGGGGGTTCAAGCGGCCCTTCTGCATCAACCCGGCGTGCTCCAACTTCCTGCCGGAGGACAAGCGGGGCGGCTTCAAGAAGAAGGCGGACGCCGCCCAGGGCGAGGGCGGGCAGGCGGAGGAGAAGGAGCCCGCCGCCAAGAAGCCGGCGGCAAAAAAGAGCACCGCCAAGAAAACCGCGTCCTCCTCCAAGACCGCGGCGGCGAAGAAGACGGCGTCCTCCGCCAAGACCACAGCGGCGAAAAAAACCACAGCCGCCAAGAAACCCGCCGCGAAAAAGACGGCGGAGTAGGGGCCGCTGTCCTCAGCGGCCCGTTCCCTGAAAAACCCGGTCATGCCCCGCGTTGACGCAGCGGGCCGCCGAGGACGGCGGCCCCTACACCCCTGCGGACAATTCCATGGCGATTTGGAATCCGGCGCGGAAGGCGGCTCGTTCGTTGAGCAGAGCGAGAAGGGCTTCTTCGGCCAGAAATTTGTCAAATCGTTCCTCTGCCGTCTGGTCCAGCAGCGCCCGGAAGGAATTGTCCTGCCGTTCAACGCATGATACCACGCTGTTGAACTCTGGCTCCGCGTCCAGGAGGGAGCGGATCAAGTGTTCCTGGGCATAAAGGAATAATGCTTGCATTGCGTCGGTCATAAGTATCAACTCCACGAATATGAGTGTTTTCGTCATGTTTATTATACATGACGAAAGTACTCATGTCAAGAGGGGAATTCATCATGTATGGTGAACGTTTGAAACAACTGAGAAAAGAACGGAAAGTGCCGCAAAAGCAATTGGGCGATCTGATCGGTGTTGGAATTCGCGGGTATCAGCACTATGAAAGCGAAGATACGGAACCTAAAATTGCTATGTTGATTGCCCTTGCCGACTTCTACGATGTGACCATCGACTATCTGGTGGGACGCACGGATACGCCAAAGTAAAGGACGATGCCCATGCCTGTAACTGTCATTGGGGCGGGTCTGGCCGGGTGCGAGGCCGCCTGGCAGCTGGCCCGGCGGGGGATTCCCGTCACGCTGAGGGAGATGAAGCCCCAAAAAATGACCCCCGCCCACCACAGCCCCGGCTTTGCCGAGCTGGTGTGCTCCAACTCCCTGCGCTCCGACCAGCTGGAGAACGCCGTGGGTCTGCTGAAGGAAGAGCTCCGGCGGTGCGGGTCCCTGATCCTGCGGTGCGCTGACCAGACCCGGGTGGAGGCGGGAGGAGCCCTGGCGGTGGACCGGGAGGGCTTTTCCGCCGCCGTCACCGCCGCCGTCCGGAGCCACCCCGGCATCACCATAGTGGAGGGGGAGGTCACGTCCATCCCCGAGGGGGAGGTGGTGGTGGCCTCCGGGCCGCTGACCTCGGACGCTCTGTCCGAAGCCATCGCCGGGCTGCTCCCGGCGGACAGCTATCTGAACTTTTTCGACGCGGCGGCCCCCATCGTCACCTTTGACAGCATTGATATGGACCACGCCTGGTTTGCCTCCCGCTACGGCCGGGGGACGGCGGACTACATCAACTGCGCCCTGTCCGAGGAGGAGTATCTGGCCTTCTGGCGGGAGCTGTGCGCCGCCCAGGAGGCGGAGGTCCACGGCTTTGAGGACAAAAACGTGTTTGAGGGCTGCATGCCGGTGGAGGTCATGGCCCGGCGGGGGGCGCAGACCCTGGCCTTCGGCCCGCTGAAGCCCAAGGGCCTGCCCGACCCCAAGACCGGGCGGGAGCCCTACGCCGTGGTGCAGCTCCGCCGGGACAACGCCCAGGGCACGCTGTACAACCTGGTGGGCTTCCAGACCCATCTGAAGTGGGGGGAGCAGAAGCGGGTGTTCTCCATGATCCCGGCGCTGCGGCAGGCGGAATATGTGCGCTACGGGGTGATGCACCGCAACACCTACCTCAACTCGCCCAGGCTGCTGGACCGCTATTACCGGGTGCGGGGCAACGAGCGGATTGTCTTTGCCGGGCAGATCACCGGGGTGGAGGGCTATGTGGAGTCCACCGCCTCCGGCTTTCTGGCGGGGGTGGAGCTGGCCCGCCGCCTGCTGGGGCGGGAGCCGGCGGATTTCCCCCGGGAGACGGCCATCGGGGCGCTGGCGGCCTATGTCAGCAATGAGAGCGTGGCCGATTTCCAGCCCATGAACATCAACTTCGGCATCATGCCGCCCCTGGACCACAAGGTCAAGGGCAAACGGAATAAAAACGGACTGCTGTCCAGGCGTTCGCTGGACATTGTGGACGCGTTGAAAGAGAGACTATGAAGGAGGCCGGCGAAATGCGCATCATTGTAGACGCCATGGGAGGGGACAACGCCCCCCAGGCGCCGGTACAGGGCGCCCTGCGGGCGATCAAGGAATACGATGTGGAAGTGGTCCTGGTGGGCCGGGGGGAGGTGATCCTGGAGGCCCTCCGGCAGGAGGGGGTGGCGGAGCTGCCGAAGGAGCTGTCCATCACCCACGCCGACCAGGTGGTGGAGATGTGCGATAACCCGGCCACCGCCTTCAAGGAGAAAAAGGACTCCTCTCTGACGGTGGGGCTGAACCTGCTGAAAAACGGGGAGGGGGACGCCTTTGTGTCCGCCGGGTCCACGGGGGCGCTGCTGTCGGGGGCCACGCTGCTTGTAAAGCGGATCAAGGGCATCCGCCGGGCGGCCATGGCGCCGGTGGTGCCCACGGCCGGGGGCGGCTCGGTGCTCATCGACTGCGGGGCCACCGCCGAGGGCACCCCGGAATTCCTGCTCCAGTTCGCCTTCATGGGCAGCTACTACGCGGAGCGGGTGCTGGGCCGCCCGGAGCCCAAGGTGGGTCTGCTGAACATCGGCACGGAGCCCTCCAAGGGGACGGACCTCCAGCGGGAGGCGTACCAGCTGCTGCAAAAGGCCGGGGAAGAGGGCCGCATCAACTTTGCGGGCAACGTGGAGGCCCGGGAGGCGGTGCAGGGGGCTGTGGACGTGATTGTGGCCGACGGCTACTCGGGCAATATCTTTCTCAAGGCGGTGGAGGGGGCGGGCCTGTTCCTCACCGGCGAGATGAAGAAGATGTTCACCAAAAGCCTGAAAACGAAAATCGCGGCCCTGCTGATGAAAGACAGCCTGCGGGACTTCAAAAGGATTCTGGACGCCAACGAGGTGGGCGGGACGGCGCTGCTGGGCATCTCCAAGCCGGTGATCAAGGCCCACGGCTCCTCCAACGGGCGGGCCATCCAGAACGCCATCCGCCAGGCGGTGGAGTTCAAGCGGGCCGCCATCATCGAGGACATCGCGGAAAATGTGGAACATATGCGCCTCCCCGCCCGTTCTGCCGCGGCTGACGGGAATGAGGGCTGATCTCACAAAAAAATTGTCAAAAATGCTATTGACAGCCAGGGCTAAAGCCCCTATTATGAATGTGATTAAAGCAACATAAAAGGAGCTGCTTCAAAGATGTTTGAGAAACTGTGCAAGCTGATCGCCGAGCAATTTGGTGTAGAGCCCGATTCCATCACCGCCGACTCCGCCTTTGTGGACGACCTGGGGGCGGACTCCGTGGACCTGATGGATCTGTCCATGGCCCTGGAGGAGGAGTTTGGCATGGAGGAGATGGACAGCGAGGACATTGAATCCATCGTGACGGTGGGCGACCTGTACAAGTATATGCAGGAGCACCTGGACCTCTGAGCGCTTGATTTTTGATGAAAAAGCCCCGCCTTGGCGGGGTTTTTTCCATGTGGGGGATATATATGAGGGAACTGGAAGAAAAGCTGGGCTACCGCTTCAAGGACCGGGGGCTGCTGGAGCACGCCATGACCCACAGCTCTTATGCCAACGAGCACCGGGGGGCTGGGCTGACCAGCAACGAGCGGCTGGAATTTCTGGGCGACTCGGTGCTGGGGCTGGTGGTGGCGGACTACCTGTACAAAAA
>ERZ808051.1019-NODE-1019-length-22287-cov-5.222107_pt1 | contig 22287 bp, 29 predicted proteins | sample MGYA00380199_ERZ808051 | MGnify/ENA primary metagenome ERZ808051 (study PRJEB31490, sample SAMN06133391) | mouse gut metagenome | isolation source: J11 | host: mice | place: China: Chengdu | collected 2015-05 ...
TCTGCTCATCCTATCACCGTTTTTTATAATATATGAAAGTGTTCGGTTTGAACACCTTCATACATTACCATTCACCCAGACAGTTTGCTGTAAGGCCTCTCTTATATGCTTATAGAAATCTGTCGATATCCATACTATTTGTCTATGATATTTCTCCTCTTTCAATGCATACAGCCTTGTAGTCTTTATATTTGAACAAGACAGATTAATCACTGTTATACTGCCGCTTCATTCTTTTAAAAAGGGGATTCTATTTTCAATCCCAAGCGCTTTTACCCATTTATCCTTATATAAATCTATTCCTGTCTCATTTCCGCATTTCATTCTCCCATAATAATCTCGATATGTAAAAGACTGCAGCGGAATATTATACATGTAATTAAATAAATCAGCTATCTGCCATCCTATGCTTTTCCAAGTTTCTCTACACAAATGTAATGTATTTATATTTACTGGATTGACAATCATATGGATATGATAATGGGACTGCTTATCCAGATGCAAGAATAACATATGCTGGTATTCTACAAATAAATATTCATTTAAGAAAGACATAATATCCGTCATAGTCTTTTGGTCTACATCCTTCTCCCATCTTAGCGTATCAAAACTTAAAATATAGTGTAATGCTCTTGTATTAAGCGACTTTACCCTTCTCCATTGCAAGTACAGCATTTGATGATAGATACATTCTATAGCCCCTTCCGTTCCAATGAGATATAGATTTTTCATTATCCTAAAGCTACTATGGTTATATGAATAAAATAATAAATTTCTTAGATCCTTCTCTGTCCGGTATACAGTCGCCTTTCCATTCTCTCCTGCTGCTATCTTGAATATTGCCATAACTTTCTTACTCCTTCCATGATTTCTATAGTAAATGGACGTATCATACATTCCTTATCACATTGACACTTACAACAGTTCTCTGATAAACCTTCCGCTGCAGCAGATATTCCATTCAAAGCATCTGCTGCTTCTGGACATTGAAAGTCGTCTTTATCATTTCTTATTAAGTACGTAATATAATTTCTTGTGTCTAATTTTCTCTTTTCCTTCCTTTCCTCAAGTAAAACATAATCCTTATCTGATATTCTTACATGTAGATCATTTGTCTTTCTTTCTCTGGTCTTTTTTGTTTTATTAACTTGGTTCTTCATAATGCTAATCCTCCTTTTATTTTTACTATATAGTCTCGACATATTAATTTTTTATTTCTGCTCTCTCAATCCAAAAGATAGATACTTGACTGAATCCAAATATTAAACTGTAATTCATTTACCCTTGTGATTCTAAAGTGATTTTGAGACTATTCAATAAGCGATATAAATGTGCTCTTATTGAGTATAAAAACGGATATTTTAATTCACAGTTTGAAGCTGTTATAAAATGCAGCTTAACAATCTAAATTCATTCAATGAATAAGTTTTATAGTATATAATAACCTTCCTACTGTTCTCTAATAAGCATTCAACCCCTCTCTATATTTCTTCACTTAATACATATCATCTTCCACCATGATGCAAAAAAACGAATAACTCATTTTATGCTTTTATTGAATAATTAAGGACTTTCATTTCTCATTTAGATCATTAGATTCATTCCTATTTAGAATATAAGATTCGTTTTTTTGCATCATTTAGCCAGTATAGCAAAAGTGTACACTTGTGCTATACCAAGTATTTTTCATCGTTTACAGCTTATCCAAGCAACGATTAACTTAATGTTGATTATGTTTGATTTTCTATGCGTCGCCAGTCACCTCCAGTCCCTTTTTTTGCTTTAAATTTACTGATATGAATATCAACATTAAAGAAATATGTAATCCGAAGGAGGATTCTATAATGAATGAGGAATTGTACCAAGACTTAATAACTGTAGAAGAGCTTTGCGAAGCACTCACAGTCGGAAAGAATACTGCCTACAGACTGTTAAACAATAAAGAGATTTCTGCTTTTCGCATTGGACGAATGTGGAAAATACCCAGACAATCTGTGACCGCCTTTATCAAAAAAAGATGTCAGGCCAACTAAAAAAGGACTGGGGTTATCCAGTCCTCTTTATCTTCTGTCTAAAACAGAATCAAAGTATGTTTCCTTATTATCATTCCGATTTCGGAAAGGTCAGAAACGAACACTTCTATATATGCTCATGAGCATTAAATCCTGACAAAATATCGCTGTACTGCGTAATAAAATCTAACAGATTGGAAAAAAAATCAGGTAGTGTATATAGTTTTGTGTCTTTGCTTTTCCACCTTATTCCAGAGCCCACAAAGCCTAGTAAATACTGGATATTCCAGCCTTTGATGTAACTGGAAAATATAGGATATCCTATTTCCGTAGACACAAAATTAATTACACCCTCGCAAATCATGCCGCCAGTCTGTTTAATAATTATACAGCCTGCTTCTTAAACATATTTAGATATTCCTGCGCCTGCTGTAAAGAGATATCCAGTTTTCTCTGCAGCCTTGCCAGAATATCACCTTCTGAAAAGTCAAATTCATATCCTGTTTCAACAATTTCTTTTGCCCTGCCTCGTGTCTCGCCCCTTACTTCGCCTCTTGCTTCACCTCTTGCTTCACTCTCTTTTGCAATCTCATCAAATAAAGTACACATACTCATCTCTCCTTTTTCAAAAGCATTATAATCAATCTTACTGTTCGTTGCCCCTGCGACTGTCATAACCACAGATTTATCTACCTGATGTTCTTCCCCATATTGTATCGCTTTTTTCTTTGCTTCATTCTTAGGAATCTTCTTATCCAGGATGATCTCCAGCAGGTTAAATAAATCCACGTTGTTCATATTATGCAGCATCAAATCATTTCGTCTTGCTTCTACTAACAGTATCTTATAATCATTTACATATTTAACGATCTTTTCCGGGATATCCAGCATCCCATGAAGCGTCGTTGCTCCCCTACACATTTATCTTTGCTCATGCTTACGAAACACTCACATTTCTCTGTGTGTTACGGTTTTTTGCCGCTAATCGGAATGCTTTTTCCATTGCAGGTGTAAGTTCAGGTGAATCTTCATCAAATACAATTTCTCTCTTTGCCGCTTCTTCGATCTGCTTGATTTGTTCCTCTGTTGGCTTTTGGTTTCTATCCAAAGTAACTGTCCGTATCATAATAAATACTCCTTTCTGTTTTAGTGGCAGTTCTTGCCGATATCAAACGAATATTTTCTTTTCGCTCTGTGTAAACGACAAATAATACATCATGTACCATTCCTATTGTATTATAGCGGTCTTCATTTATACTATGTTCTACATCATATATTTCGATACGCTGTAAATCATTAAAGACAAGCATTGCTGTTTCAAAATCAATTCCATGCTTTTTCAAATTTAGTTGGTTCTTTTCCTCATCCCATTCGAAATTCAAAAGATTATCCCCTTTCTGCACTTAAAAATATACTCCAGTACAAAAGAACCTATCCGCAAGCTGCAGCCTATATCAATGAGTATGAAATACGATTGGTTCATTGCATAAAGGTCAAATGTGAAATCAATACTGCGTCCTTTAATTTTCTTTTTCTCCGTAAGACTATAGCATAATCATATCACACATTATGAAATAAAGCACGTATTATTCTGATTCATACAGCATTGCGCAATTAATGATGAATAAATTCTTCCTTTTCCAAAAGTCTCTCTTCCGACATGTCTGGCCAGAATATCCGGAATCATCCTCCTAATCAGTCGGCACGCTGATTGGCCAGGGTATGACATATAGCCTCTACTCAGAATACCTCCCTCCTTTCAAAAAAATAATAGTAATAGACCCCTTTCTTGTCCCTCTCCCTTTTTTAGCAGACAGGACGGATTGTCCTATCTGCCTCAACATAATATTTTTCAAATTTTTCTGTTTGTGCGTTTGAAATGATACATTGAAAATACAGACGAAACCTCTTTAAAAATGTTTCTGAAATGTGGATTCTGATTTTTGTCAGTAATCTGACTGAGAAAGACAATCGGGTGATCCAATACGGAATGTAGATTCGAAATATCTTGAGATTCATTATAATGCCCTTTGGCTGGAAATGTCAATTCCAAACGCACAGATACGTGTTCGATTTTACATTTTTTAGATGGAGCGCATATCTCCTTTCAATATTTTTATAATTTTTTTTGCTGATTTCTATAGTAATGCTGCCCTCCTTCCACAGATCCATTTAACAGGATGATCTTTCATCCTGCATCTGAATCAGCTTGCTTCATATTTATAATATATCACTGATTTTTTGAAGTTTTACACAGCTTATATCGTGTGTCAGTCTATGATAATCCTTTCAAAAAATGTGTGTGAAATCTTTGCTATTTCAGAGCATAGATCCGTGAACTCCATGCCTTCAGGAAGGTGGCTGTAAATATGGATATCCTTTGCTATTTCAATGATATCCTCCGTTTTGATATTGGATTTCTTACATTTATCCAGCATTTTCCCCAGACATTCCTCATCTCCCATCGTATACAGTTTTTTATCCCTGCATAAATTTTTCAGATCATCTGCAAAGATCAGACGTCTTTCAATAAATTTAACCTTCTCCATAGTTTCATCCATCCTTATTTTCCTTCTTTTTTCTGGCAGCGGATCATGATATCATGCAGCAGATACAGATCCTCTTCGCTCACATGATCCGCCCGATGCATGATCGCTTTCGAAAGGAATACAGTCCAGTCGATATCCTTCCAGTTTTTCTGCGGAGATGTGTATTCTGCCACCTTTTTTATTACATCCGTAACCTTCTTTGTTGCACGGGCGATCACTGTATCTTGCTTTTCCCATTCACGAAGGACTTTCTTATGCCGGAATATCCTCTCCGAACGTGACAATTTTTCCACTGGTTTTTCTTCCTCTTTCTGCGGTTGCTGAGGTGTGTTCGTTTCGAACTCTTCCGGCTGTTTTCCCTTCTGGATTGTCTGCCCGGATGTTTTCTCTTCCGAGCTGCTTTTATTTCCATCCTCTTTCTTTACTGTATGCTTCCCTGCAATCTCTTTTACAGAAACAGTTTTGCCCTCTGCTGTTCTCTTTGCAACTGCTTTCTGCTCCTCCGGTGACAGCTTTGCCGCTTCATATGCAGCGGATATTCCCATATTTCCATTCTTAAACTGGTCTTGGATCTCCTGCACTGCGTTGTGGGTAATGCTCTCCATCTTTGCAATATTCGAACTGCTCTCATTCATCAGGCCCGCTACGATATCCCTCAGTTTCCCCGGTATCTCAAGGCCATCCTCTTTCTTCGCCCTCATAAGTGCCTCTTTTAGTCTTTTTGCCTGCTGGGTTTTCTCCCAGGCCGTTAATTCCCGGTTGTATGCATTTCCCATCAGCAGGGAAAGCTCCAGCATGGGCTGGGTCATATCCTTATACAGATAGCGTACCTGCTGGTATTCTTTATGCCCCCTTTCTATATTCAGGATATTTGCACGGTTCCTTCGGTGGCCGCTGACGATCCAGAACTGGCCGTCTACCTTCCCAAGGACTGTGGGCTGTTGCTGGCCTACCGCAAGGAAACTGTCCGCAAGCTCCTCTATATTTTCCTGGGCATAAAAGTTACTGTCAGAGGGCTTCACCTCATATGGGTTCAGCCAAATCTCTTGATACTCATTTGCTCCGTCTGTACCGGAGGTTTTGCTTTTGATATCCATAATGTCATTGATTCCAAACTTTGCCATTGTCTCTTACCTTCCTTTCCCTGTGTAGCTTGTCACGAATCGTTTATAATCCTGTGCAGCAGAACAGCACGGACTGTATTCATAGATGGGCTTTCTCAGGAATGAATTTTCCGCAACCTTCCGTGAATATCTGATCATTCCAAGTATCGGATATTTCCGATAAAGGCGGCTGTCTGCGTTATCCCATTCCTTCTCTAACCATTCTAAGCCAGCTTTTTCACCGTCTGTGTTCTGGTATGCAGTGACTAAAACGCCCCGCAGTTGGAGGGATGGATTCAATGCTTTTGCATCTTCAATCTGTTCCGCTACGATATCCAGCCCTTCCAGAGCGTCCTCATCAATCTTGACCGGAACAATGACCTCATCAGTAACAGCAAGGGCATTGATCACGTTCAAACTGATATCTGGTGGATTGTCAATGATACAATAATCATATCCACTGAAAGGATGATGGTCTGCAGTATTCTCTTCCTCCTGATTTATGGCTTCCATGAGCTTCTTATATTTTCCTGCAAGATCTTCTGTTTCGCCTTTTATCAGGTTCCAGACTGCACCGAAGAGCGACATATTAGCCGTCACAATGTCTATGCCGTCATAATTGGTGGGCTGTATCAATTCCTTTGGATTCTGCCAGTTTCCACAGAGAAGGTTTGTGATCGGAGCGACCTTCTCAGGATCATATCTCTGATATGCTTTGCTCAGGTTCCCCTGCTTGTCATTGTCCAGAAGTAAGACTTTATAGCTCCTGCGCCATAACTCATACGCAATATTTACCGTTGAAAAACTTTTTGCGACTCCGCCTTTTAAATTTAATAAACTGATTATCTTCATTTTCTTTCCTTCTTTCTATTTTTATTTGATAAATTTTTACACCTTGTTTTTTGATTTTTCATACTGGATTTCAGCTAATGTTCGAAAATAACACCTTTTCAAAGCACAAAAAAACCGGAGCATTTCTGCCCCGATTCTACTTGTATTCTATATCAATATGACCAATTCATAACGCTCTTCTTCCCTCAGCTTCCAATTTCAGGGATCTCGGAGTTATTATGCAGTTACTTATCATGCAGCATTTCAAAATATTCCAGCAGCATTGATGGAGAATATACGATTGGCCTTTCTAAATCAGCCTCCAAAAAGTCTTTATCCCCAGATAAAATGATATCTATTTCATGATACAACGCATCACTCAGCACGGGAATATCTTTTCTGTCCCATAATTCACCCAGCCTTTCTTCTGTACTTTTACAAAACCGAATATCCAACTGCCTGTATAGATCATATACCTTCCCAGCTTTAGCAGGCCATTTTTCTTTTAGCTTCTCTTTAAACTCCTGATCTATATACTCAGAAACATATAATTCATGCTCTAATCCAAACAGCATATTGAGTAATCTTCCTGTCTTACCGCCAAATACCAGGGCTGATATAAGCACATTTGTATCAAGCATTATCCTCATAAATTCATCCGTTGCCTTCTGAATGCTGCTATTTCCGCAATCATGCTTTCTTCCGAATCCCATCCTTTATCTTCCACAAACATTTTTTGAATTTCTGCAAGAGTATTTTTACTTTCCTCACTCCTTTTTTTCTTACGTGAAGATACCAAATATTCTATAAAGCTGATTGCAGTTCTATAATCTTCTTCCTCTAAATGATTCAGCATATCACTGACCACTGCGCTTGTAGGTGCCATATTGATTCCTCCTTCAAACAATTTTTAAAACGTTTACCACAACCACTAATAACAGTATATCTGCTTTTTTTCATAAAATCAATGAAATATCCCGATAAAAGAACCTCTTTCAATGAAAAACTTTTTACGACTCTACCTTTTAAATTCAATAAACTGATCGTCTTCATTTTCTTTCCTTCTTTCTATTTTGTATTTTACGGTTCCGATTTTCTTCTTTTGAAACAAAAACATAAATACCATACTGTCCTTTTATCTCAGAAAAAGAGTATTCTTTATATGGCATCATGTGATAGAGACACTCCAGATCCTCACTGGATGCAAGTGCAGTAAAAACTTTTGAGATCTCTGCCATAAAATATTCTCTGTCCGGACTGTTTGGCTTTTCAAGCGTTCTTATTTTATCAGCAATCCGTCTTGCTTCTGTCCTGATTCTTCCAGCCCGTAGTGACTCAATATGCTTCTGGAAGTCCCCCTGTTTGAAACGGTCACGGTTCTGTTTTTCTTCACACAGGATATACCTGTGTGCATCAGATTCATTTGTCATGTATTCAGAATAAAGGTATTTTCCGAACAGAAGATCATCCTCTCTTGAAACAGTTTTTATTACGGGCTGTTTTCTGCTCCCATGCTCATAAACCACCCTTACATAATCCATGGGAAGCGCCTTCTCCTCCACATGTTTACTGTGCTGCCCAAAATCCAGTTCATAGAGGTTTCCCAGAATTTTTTTCCCATCATTGTGTGTAATTTCTGCTGCGTAGGCAAGAATCCCGTAATGATCTCGATTTCCAAAAAACTGCCACACATCATATGCAGCGGAACCTTTAAGGAACACCTCATATTCTTTGAGGCAATGCGTTCCATAGGGACGAGAAAGCCACAGTAACGTCTTATCCCTGTCTTCCGGTTCAGATGCCGCCATCGCTAAGATCTGTTTGTCGATCTCAAAATCACTCTGATAGAATCCTGTATTTTGATGCAGGATAGCTTCCAGAGATTGGATCAGGTCTACACCCATAAATTTTTTCATCAGCTCCACCTTCTTTCTATTTTCGTACTGTCTTTTGAATTGGGTTCGAAAAGAACACCTTTTCAAAGCACAAAAAACCGGAGCATCACTGCCCCGGTTCTACTGGTATTCCATAAATAAACACTTCTATGATTTAATTTTGCTTAATAAATTTATCCGCTTCATCTTTTGTAAGCTGGTACTTTTCTATCAGCTTGCCTATGATATCTTCATCAGGAATGGCAAATGCCCTGAGACTGTCAACCAATACTTTAATTCCCTCGGTTCTTTCTTCTTTTTTTCCTTCGACTCTTCCCTCATCTCTTCCCTCTTCTAATAATAACTGTGCAACCTGTGTCATACGAATTACCTCCTTAATCTGCTCCGCTGTTTTTGCGTCAATAATCTTATCAGCAAAGACCAAAATCCCTGACAACACAAACATCTGATTCTTTTTGTCCGTGATCTTCTTAGCCAGATACACTGCCTCTTTGACTGCCTCTCTTTTTGCTTCTTTTCCTTTATAAGTAAGCGGCAGTATGATAAACTGCATCAGTTCATCATCTGATAACGGTACGCCATCTTCCAGTTTTTTCTCTAATACATCCCTTATGCTCTTTGAATCTATCTTCCTTAAATATGCCTGTTCCAGCTTCAAAGTCAGACAGCCTGCATGAAATAATACAGCTATATTATATCAGAAAGCATTCCTGATAGATACACCTTCATCTAAATTTAATTGCCTTTTTATTCTCTGTCAGATATTGATTGAAAATCTGAATGAATGCTTAAAAGTGTTCTTTTCGAACCTAAACATAACGCTTTTTAAATTCATATAGTTCAATGTTTGTCCTTGGATTGTAAGGAATATTGAACCTGATTTTTTAATGATAAAAAATAACATCCCCTTTCTTACAGTTTCTTTGATATTCTGATATTTTCCTGATTCAGGAAACCTTGTGAATCAGAATAGCTGCAAACTTCTTTTGTGGACAGAATTTCTTCTGTCCATCACCATAATATTTTTCAAATCAAATTTCTTTCTCATGTGGATGCGCAAATTTACTTAATCATGTTATTTTACGGTTCCACAGTTAGCTGATAATATTCAACCCTCCTTAAAATAAATTAGTGCCGGGAAAATACGCTCCCGACACCTCTATCAGCTTCTTCAAAGATATAATATATCATTGAAATGTCCGATTTTTTCATAATAATTTTCATTCAAATTTTCAATATGGTTATTATCCGTCCCACTTTAACGTTCATATACATTGAACCTTTATTGTATATCCGATAAGTAACGATATCGTCTCCGATACGGACTACAATTTCAACGGAATTAGGTGCCAAAAACGTCTATCCAGACTGTCTAAAGCCATCTTTTGAGCTTTCTCAATTCTTGCTTTTGTATCTTTATTCATTATCTGATATATCATCCATTGCTTTTTAATAGGCGTGTTCGAAAATAACACCCTTAAAATATAAAAACCGAGGTATCTGCCTCGGTTCTACTGGAAATGAACCACCGCCGCTTGCAGCGGGGAATTAACCCCGTGGTAGATCAAATCTAAATTTCTAACCAATCTGTCCTTCACAAATTATAAATGAATTTATTATTCACATCTAAGCATTTGCATATAATGCACTCTGTGCTTTTTCATATTCCGCTTCCGTATATCCCATAGATAATATCTGCTCTCTTGTAATATTGACTCTGATCATTCTCTCAAGAGCCTCTATTCTTGCCTCTTTTCTTGCTTCTTTTCTTGCCTCTATTTTTGCATCCTTTCTTTCCCGTTCTCTAATACTCTCTGACCAATTACACATAATCTGGATTCTCCTTTCCAATTCAGCAGTCATTGTCATTCCATATTCATCTGCCAATATACGTTTCTTCTCTGATGCATCTTTCCTGGAAACTAACTCTTCCAGCATAGCTATCAACACATTCTGAGACTTCTTCACAGCTTTTCCAGAAGAACTATCCGCTCCACTCCTGAAATTAACAGTAATGCCTTTCATCAGATCCGTATGATATAAAAGTCACTGTGAAAAAATTCTGCTTGTTTCTGTGATAAAACCATTTTCACAAAATAAAAACAATCCCAAGCTCATATTGTTTTTCCCTTACAGCCAATCGTATTTAACCATTCATCACTATTTAAAACTATTAAGCCAATACCCACCGCATAATCATCAAATAGATTTTGTTCTGGATGTAAAAATACTCTTCCTTTATCATTTGTCACTATTTCATACACATCTTCTGCCACTTTTGCTATAGCAATTAACTCACATTCTCCCAAATCTTTTTTTCTAAAATTCTTCTTTTTAATATCATCTAATGATATAGCACCTTGCGAAACAAGATGTTTTAAATAAGTAATATCCGTCATCCAACTATAGAATCTCTTACGTATCTTCCTCAATTCTTCTTTAGCACCAGGAATATCATCTACATTTACAATCCGTATAACCTTTATTCCCATTGTTCCATGAGAAAGATTATAAACACTATTATATGTATCTTTTGCCTTTTTATCTTCACCTTCCAAATAATATCCGGGCTCTAATTCAGTTAAGATAGTATCTGTAATCGTTATATCAGTTCCGTTTTTCTTACATAAATCTGCAACCGAAAAAATATTGTCACGAATAGCATGAAGAAAAACATTTGTATCTACCAAGTAATACATTAGCTTATCTTTACTCCGTTTCGTATTTTAATGGATTCGCCAGTAGCTGTTCCAATTTTTCCTTGCCGAACAAGTATATCTACTTTTTTTTGCAGTTCTTCATATGGCTTCATAAATTTTTGATATTGTGGTAATTCTCTATTTGGCACATAAAAATTCCTGTCAAAACTTTCAGCTACTTTTCCACCTAACGCTTTTTCAATTTCCTTCCTGACAGTGTCATATTGTTTTGCCTGTCTATTTCTATATAACAATCTGCGTAATACCATTTCAAAGCTTAAACAATATTTATGACATAATTGATCCACATAATTTCCCAATTGCGCTCTATTATCAACCATAAATAAATCCTGCTGAATCGCATAATGAAAGTCCTTTACCAAACATTCTTCAGGATATAATAATTCTCCAGCAAATTCGTTTGCTTCTTTTTCGATACTATCCGAAGTGTACCCCAAAACCTTATCATCGTCTGAAATACTTTTCTCTCTATGCAAAAGCCAATGGCCCACCTCATGAGCAAGTGTAAAATTTTGATGTCCCATTGGTCTTTTGTAATTTACACAGATAACTGCAAATCCATTCATACCATATCCAATAAATCCAGAAAGTTTATCAATATCTTCTTTAAACAAAAGCAGCCTGCATCTATCAGTATAATTATCCATCATCAAATGTTCAAAAAAATCGCCAGGAAAACTTTCTATTTCAAAAACTTTCCTGGCCGTATTAATTGCATTCAAAATATTTCCTGTCAAAGTAATACCTCTTCTCCTAAATCATGCCTTTTCCGACAATACTTCACAAATAAAAGCATAATCATTCATAAAATCCTGAATTTTCGCTTTTACATTTTTAGATTTTATAGTATCTTTTCCGCTATTCATTGTAGATATCAGCAAATCCTTTTTCCTGACTTCACCATTAACAAAATATTGAGTATCACAATGAAGAGCATTACAAATCAAAGATAAATCAAACTCATCTATTTCTTCAAAAGCAAATTTATCATTGATTATATTGCTAATAACAGTTTCATCTAAAAAAGCCATATTTGATAAAGTAGAAATATCAATGCCTAACAAATCCATTCTATCCTGCAATTCACTACCGATATATTGCATAGCACACCTCCTACACCTACTAAATGAAACAATCTCATCTTTTCAGTTTTATTATACCAGAAAACTTCGAATCTGTGTAAAAAACTTTACAAAATCTCATTATACTATTTGGTACAGTTTTCTCTCGACGAATCATGGTTACTGGCATATCCTGTTCATGCAGTTCACATAGCCCTTGCGCCCACTATATATAGCTTTATTTTGTTAAAAATAATCTATATATTGTATGCAAATAGTTTTAGTAATAGTAGGACACAAAATACTCCACTGCGTTTTCCGGGAATACCTCCTTAAATTCTCCGTATAACTGTGCTGCAAGCGTCTTATTATGAGCAATCACAAGCGTCGGTTTGTTCAGCCTGGCAATCACATTCGCCATCGTAAATGTCTTCCCTGAACCCGTAACCCCTAGTAAAGTCTGGAATTGATTGCCCTCCTTGAAGCCTTTGACCAATGCTTCTATCGCCTGGGGCTGGTCTCCCGTAGGCTGGTATGGGGCATGCAGTTTGAATATATTCTGCTCATTTTTCATGGCCGAACCTCCTTACTATGTTCACTATCAGCCCGAAAATCTCCCTGATTTTCATTAAAATTCATGTCTCAGGGTATTCTTTTTCCGGCTAATACAGCAATTACACGAATAAAGTCACTAAAACTGATTTTCCTGTCCAGGCGGTACTGTCAAATCCTGTCCAATATTCCATAGCAAAGAATAGCACAGAGAAGCCTGTATGGAAAGCCTGAATATTTATTTTTCTTTAGAACATTTGTTCTTTTCCAATTGTACCAAAAGACAACTATAAATACAAGAGGGAAAATGAAAAACTTTTTCCGATCAAATATGCAAACAAATCCGCAGAATAGATTTTATACCTATCCTGCGGATTCCAACATCCATTTTTCTAAAATTCCTTTTTATCTTACGATGATGTCTTTTACAATCTTTTCAGTAAGACTTCCTTATCATTTTCAGATATCTTTATAGCCGACATAGCCTGCTCTGCATTTAACTTCATAGTCTCCATCAAGTTCTTCACCACCTCATACAAAGCATCTATTCTTTTTGTTTCTGCATACTTTTCTGCGTAGCTTTGCGCATACTTTTCTGCATAGCTTTGCGCATATTTTTCAACAGCTTCGCACATGATTTTTCTACCTCCTTCTTCTTTAAAATGCTTCACACCTTCCGCCAATTCAGGATAATAAATATCTTTAGATTCTTTACATCCGAAGTCATGCATCAGTTTGCCGATTGCATCTTCTCCCTGATAGCTGCCATTTACGTATACGATATGGGAACCATCATTAAATGAATCCTCAATTTCCTCAAAGTAGCGGTTTACCGTATATACAGGCAGCCCATGGCCAAATATATCCGTCTGTGTGATAAAGACCATATACGAATCCCTTAGTTCTGAAAACTCCTGCCCTGCTTTCAGCATCCGGACATCCATCATACTGCTGTTAAATCTGGCGCGGCGCACATGCGCCCCTTCCGGCTTCTTCTGAACTTCAATATTGTAATATCTTCCTGTGCTGTCTTTGGCTAAAATATCCAAACGGATATCACGGCCGCCTACAATAGGATTCTGAAATCCCCGCTGAGAGACAACACTTATTACCGTGATATCCCCCTGTTTCAGGATAATCTTTAACAGAAGCTCCGTGGCTGGGATATTACGGTCAAAAACCATGGACATCAGGTCGTCGTCAAACAAATCCATATCATCAACAATCTGCTCTACTATCTTGCTATCCTGTATCATTTCTTCTTTCATTTGCTCACCGCCTTTATCTATAAAATATTATATCTTCTAACACCGGTATTTACAATACTTTTCTCCGGCCTATTTAAAGTTGCCTTACGGCAAGAGGCCGGATTCCAGCCCCAGTACATACTGGCCTGTGACCGTGCAGCATGGTGCACGGCCCAGAAGTAAACTGTAACGGCAGATTCACTGCCCCTCTTCCAAATACCATTCATGGATATCATCCATTTCTTTCACATCTGAATAATCATAACATTTTGACCCGCTGCTGTCTTCTTCTGCTCTTTGCGGTTCCCTGGGAATGCTAATCTCTTCCTGGAACATTTCTTTCAGCATTTTTGCATCCATACTGTCATATGGATGGATTTCCCTGATCACTTCCTGGATTTCCACATCGCAGTCTTCGATGATCGCCTGCATATCTGTATAAGTGTCTACCGTTATAATGGATTTTGCATGCCCCATGGCCACTGCGACCGCTTTTTGATTGATATTATTTTTCATCAGGAGCGTAGCATATGTATGTCTGAGATTGTGGAAAGGAATATAGGGCAGTCCCGCTTTTTCGATCAGTTTCTTATAATGAACGTAATAGTAACCCTTGCTTCTGGGACGGCCATAGCTGGAACAGCATATATAGCCTAAATCCTGAAATACCCATTTTCCGCTTTGCCTGCGGCTCCGGTTTCTTTCGTACCGCTTCCTTTCTTCTAAGATTTCCTGAAATACATAATCAGGGATATCCAATTCACGGGTACTCGAATACGTCTTTGTCCTTATTTCCTGTTTTGATTTCATGTTAACAGGGATCGTCTCTGGATCCGCATGCAGGTCTTCCCCTAACTGCCGCTGGATTTTCAGCTTACAATGGGCAAAATCAATATCCGAATATTTCACCCCATGAATCTCGCTCCTCCTGAGCCCCATCAATAATGCAAACATGATCTGCATATGGATCTTTGATCCCTTTGAAGCATCCATCAGCTTTTTTACCTGCTCTAATGTATATGTTTCCGTCTCCTCCACCTCAATCGTATGAAAGGAAGTTTTAGATACATTTTTAAGCAGATGGACATCTTTGCAGGGATTCACGGAGATCAGATGTTTTTTTAGCGCATACTGCATGGATGTATTCAGGATGGTCTTCGCCAGTTTTGGGATTGATATATATTTTTCCGCCAGGTTCCTGTACAGCTTGTGCAAATGCCCCTGGTTTAACGTAACCAGCTTTAGATTGCCAAGCTGCGGCGTGATATGATTTCTAATACAGTTTCTATATGTATGGTAGCTGTTGGCCGTAAATGAGGGTTCCGGCCTCATCACATGCTCAAGCCAGAACTCTAAAAACTCTCCGATCTTAATATTGGGATATACAATATAGTTCCCTGTATGAAGCTGTCCGATCACTTGATTCCGGGCCTTATTTGCCTCCGCCTTTTTTCCATAGCCTGCATGCTGCCTTACTTTCCTGCTTCCGTCCTCATAAACCAGGGTAACGCGGAAACCATATTTCCCCTTTATCGTCAGGACATTCGAAATATCGTATGATACATATGTCTGAAGGTTGATCTCTGATAAATCCATATTTCCGCCTCCTATTCTGTATCAGGAGTAAATTCTTTATTCATAAATTCCAGAATCTTTTTGTCTGCATCCATCACTTCCAAATAATATTCAAACGTAGTATGGACAGAGCTATGCCCCAGCATCCCTGATATTTTTGCAATGCTTACATCACGCTCCAGCAAAATCGTGGCAAACATATGCCTGAGCCCATGCACTGTGATATGCGGCAGGGAATTATTTTCACAAATCACCTTGATCTCCTTATTCAGGGAATGCGGGCCGTGAGGGAGTCCATTCTTTTGACAGCATACATAATCGCTGTCCTGATATCTGTCTCCCATTTGAGTCTTCTGAGCCTGAATACGTTGCCTTCTTTTTTCTAATTCCACCATCACAATGGTCGGCACGCGTAGGATCCTGTTACTTTTCCCTGTCTTAGGATCACGCTCTACCAGCTGATATTTTTCAACCTCTATGCCGCCGCTCTGCAGTTTCATATCCATTGCCAGCTGGCGCTGAATATGAACCGTTCTTTCTTCTGTGTTGAAATCACGAAACTTCAGGCCGCGTATCTCCCCTTTCCGTAAGCCAAGATATAATGCAAGAATAATCTCCAGAAACCAGTTTCTCTGCTTTGCTGCCGCAAGAAAGATTTTAAGCTGCTCTTTATCCAAGATACAGATTTTCGGCTTCTTGCGCGGATATTTTTTTGTATCATGGACAGGATTGTAATGGATCACCCGTTCTGAAACCGCATCCTTGAATGCAATATACAACAGTTCCCTGCTCTTATTTCCTGCTGATTCGCAGTACACTGATGCCCTTTTTAAAACTTCATCCAGATAATCCGCACTGGCCAGCCTTAACTTAACATCCTCATCAATGGATGGCAGCAAAAAGGTATATAACACATAGGCTGACAAATATTCTGTCGTGCTTACGATCCTTTCAGAAAAAATACTTTCAAACCAGTAAATCAGGTACTCTTTCAAGGATATGTCGGTTCCCTGTGTGGATAGCCTGGAACACAGATTTTGATTAAATTCCCTGATATGTTTTTCATAATCCTTTTCTGCTTCTTCATCACTCTGAAAGCCTCCTGCTTTCCCATATACGACACTGTAATCTTCCTTTAACGTTTTTGTCCGATGATACCATGATCCACGCTCAAAAAAGGCATGTGGACATTTCTTTGATTTTTTATCCATTCCTTTCTCCCTGACTATTCTTCCCCGTCAATCCACCTGTCAAAAGAATCCTTCGGAACCCGATAGATTCGCCCAATTTTGATCACTCTGAATGGAGCCTGCTTCTTATTGACCTCGTCTAAAAAATCATAGGTTTTACTCCTTCCAATTCCCAGTAATTGCTGGATCTCCTCGGCATTGTATACCTTTGACATCAAATTCTCTTTCTCCATATGTTCTCCTCTCCTATTGTTTTTAAGCTGATACATCCTTTTAGAATTGCCAGGAAGCAGCATTCCGCAATATCTTGCCGCAAGCGCTACCAAATCAAATTATATCTTGCAGAAATGCCGCTATTTCCCGACGTTTCCTTTCCGGATGCAGTTTTCTAATATGCAGCCTGTCTGATTATGACGTTTCCTATATGAAAAGAAGTCTGCAGAACCTTATTTCCTGTAAAATATTATTTTATTTTTCCTGATCTGTCTTTTTACAGTTTTTCCTGATTATTTGGAGCCTCCGCTCCTTACGATTCTCACCTCTCCCTTACATCCATCAGCAGGGCCCGCCTTCCGCACCGTGGAATGCGCCTGCCGGATACTTCCATTCTCCCTGCACATAGACAGAATCCGCAGAAAATTCACCTGTAACCAGGCTGTGGATTGCCTTTTTATCTCCATGATAGACGCACGACCCTGCATTCCCGATAAATGTGTCCAGGTCGCAATCATTATCCAGTGTAAATCCCAGCACTTTCTCATCCTGCCGGAGCATGCCATAATCTTCCGGATACAGCTCCCGGATGCCTGCAAACAATTTAGGCGTCGAGAAAATACACATCGCGCAGCTGCAGCGGTTCCACCCGGCACGGTAGCAGGGATGCGGGTTGACCTTGTGCCGTTTTAAGACCGCCCACACGTCCTTTTCCGAATAATCGATAACCGGGCGCCACTGGTGGACAATGCGGCGTGATTTTGCCGCCGCATTCGTCCTGTGAACCTCCATCTCATTGTATTTGCTGCGCCCTGCCGATTCCCCTCTGCGTTCTCCGGAGACGATCAGCAGGCGGGTGTCTTTTCCTGATTCTCCGCCCGGCTTTCCGAAATGTTCCAGGCTGTGCAGATTCCGTAGCACCGTGTCCGCCACCATGATCTTTAAGTAGGCGGAACACCACCGTCTGCTGAGATCCCCAGTTTTCATCGGAAATTTCATGCGGTATCCGAACTGCTTCGACTGCTTCTCCATATCTGCCGGAGATTTTTCTTTCAGCTTCTGGCATTCTATGTATTTCTTTGACAGCGTACATCGGATGATCTCGCGCGTCTCCGGTTCCTGCCATTCGATCGGCTCGGATGCCCCGATACGGTATAATTCCCCAAAGAAGCCGTTCTTTCTCCATGACACCCGGAGCGGGATCTGCTCCGCTTCGGAAAAGGCGCAGATATAATGGGATGTGCAGCGCCAGTCCATCCGCCTGGTAGGATTCCCGCCGTCTATATCATGGTGCCAGAATTCAATCTTCTGCTTCGGGACGCCCAGTTCCAACAGCTTATAATAACTGGCGATACTGTCCTTCCCACCGGAAATCAGGAGGATGACCAGGTCGTACTCTTCCAATGGCAGAAGCTCCTCCAGCCGGATCCTTTTCATATACTCCGTATCCCTGCGCCCCGGTACTCTGGGGCGGATCCGTTTCCCAGTCCCATAGATGGGGGAATCCGGCCGGCCATGGAAGACCGGCGTATCTTTCGTACAGTCAGCGTCCCGTATGAATTCTGGCTGGAACAGGGCAAGCTGGCCGTCATGCTGCTGGAAATAAGAATCCGCTTCCCAAGGCATATCTTTCTTCCTAAATGTTTGTGAGCCCATCACGCTCATCCTCTTCCTCTGATCCGCTCCCCTCTTCTAAAGAAGGGAGTCTGCGCTCCCTGTCCAGCGCATTTTCCAATACTCCTGTCTCACGGTCATAATACTGCACCTTGTCCGACAATTGTTCGCACGCTTCCACCTTACCTTCATTGATCTCCTTTACCATCAGACAAAGCCCCTGCGCATCACTGCCATCGATGTCCGGGACAAGGATCGTCTCATGGATGGAGGACGGAAGCACAAAATAATTGGAGCCCAATACCTCACCCGCACGCCTCAGGATATCGCCGTGCAGGATCAGGGATGCCCCGAATTGCTTCCGCCTGTTTGTCAGGCACAGCATGGGAATTCCTGTCGAATGGTATACCGTTCCTTCTGCCAGCAGATTTTCCGCTTTTCCTATGCCAAGCAGCATCTCGGAACAAAGGGTATTTAAGTCCGCTAAAACAGGCTGCCTTGGTCGTTCCGCAAGGATGGCATCCTTGTGGAACTGCTCCATGGAGATTCCCCATGTTCTTATCAGCACGTCTGTTACCGGCACTTTGAGTATCTTTTCCCTGTCCTCATATATGGCGATATAGTAAGCTGCCGCAAAATCCCCGTGCACGGTATAAACCTTGTCTTTCAGATAGTCCTGGTTCCATTGCAGGTCGCAAAGCCTGATGAACAGACGGTCCTTTACCTTTTCATAATCCCATATGATTCCCGGCTCTTTTGCGTCTTCCATACTGCCATACGCAATATACACATCCGCGATGTCCCCTACACAGGCGTCCAATTCTTTCCCATCCTGATAGCACTGGTAAAAACCGTCCAGGCAGATATTGGGAAACGTATCCTTTTCTGAGAGACGGATTGTAAGGACATGCATCTTCCGGTCATTCTCCCTTATCCACTCATAAATGGATAACTGCGCATTTTCCAAATGTGGCGGCAGGTAATCTCTGATATTTTCTTTTACGTACTCAAAAAATTCATTCCTGTTCTTCATAAATCATTTCCTCCAATTTTTTCCGAGCGGTCTCTGGAACTCTTTAAAGCCCGCATTCCCGCTCTTTTCTGCTTTTTTATCGAATGTTCATTCCATGCAGTTTTTCTTGATCAGCAATGCATTCCTTCTCTTCCCGGAAAAGCGGGATTCCCCGTTGCAGATCCAGACGCTCCCGCACGGCGCGGTCAGCGCACCGGCGATCCTTTTCCATCCCGAAGGCATGTCCGTATACAGTTCCACGTCCTTTTTCACGGCAAATGCCACAATCCTGTTGATCTCATCCATACTTGTCTTCCTCCTGCCATGAACCTGGATACACTGCCCCAGATACCGGCTGTTGAAATCTCCCTCATTTACAGAGGAAGAAATAGCAGGCGGAACAGTTCATTCCACCTGTTCTTCCAATCCCTGCATATCCTCCATCGAACTATACTCTAAAGCCTTTTCGCATAAGCTTTTAAGTACAGGTTATAATCGCCCCTTCTTGTGATGAAGCGAATCCAATAGTCTGCCGCATGTCCATTCATAAAGAAGCTGTATTCATGTTCCCCCACCTTTGCCGATGGGTAGTTCCCGCAAAATACCCTAAGCGCCTCCATGGTATCCAGCTGCGTCACCAGGCAGCGGTAGATATCCTGTGACTCCCTGTCAAACGCCTTTGTCCGCAGGCCATTCCTGCATGGGAAATACTGGCCCTGCCACTGATATCCATCATGGTACGCACGGATATGCCCGATCTGGGCATCCGGCATTTCTGACGGGCTAAGGGAATCCGGGGCTATGGAGCAGTGCCGGAATACTTCCGGGAAATTGCAAGTCTCCTGGAGTTCAAACATCCTGTTTTCATTCCTCTTTTTCATTTTGTCCTCCTTCGCGTCATTTTCGATTACACAACATCCTTATCCTTACGCCGCATCCTCACCGGCATCCGGTATCTCCATCAGGTCGGCTTCCAGCACATCCGCCAGGTACTGCCCGGCAAAGAGGCCGCCATTGATCCTGACTTTTTTCCTGCGCATGCTGGTATAAGACTCGATCCGTGTTTCCCGGCTCCTTTTTGCCAGGTCCCGGTCGCCTTTTGTCAGCCTCTCCTGAACAACAGCCTGCCATTTCCGTAAAAATGCCGAAGCCTCGCCAATATCCTTTTTCTGTCGGTCATACTCGGTGCATTTCTGGCGGATCACACCCCCTGGCTCTACTTCCAGCGTATAATAGGGCTGGTCCGGCTGCTCTGTCTTTCTCAGGAACAGGATATAGCTCTCCTGGTTATTGATACGCTCAAAATATTCCTTCTTCTTATCAATGCAATGGTGCAGCGCCTGCCCCTCTTCTAAAATGTCCTCGATCTTTTCCGGCGCCAGAATCGTATAGGTCTCATCACTGAACTCATATTTCTCCGGCAGCCTGGGGAGGATATCATTGATGTAGGGATAGGCTTCCGCCAATTCCATGGCTGTTACGGACAGACGGTTTTCCGCAATGTATTCCACCAGCTCCTTATGCCGTTGGAAGAGCCTGGATGCCCGGTACACAATCTCGTCATGGACATTCATCTTTACGCGCCTTGCCATGGAAAGGTAATCTCTCCAGGTGGTGAGCACCTGGCGGATGTCCTCTTCCTGCCCTTCCTGCTGGCGGGTCAGGTAATTCCGGATCTGCACATAGCTCATCCGGTCTTTCACGAAATCCAGATCCTTCGGAAGGATGTCATTTTGGATAAACCAGCAGATCAGTTCGTCCGACAGGCAGAGCTTCCGTTTCTTTTCCTCCTGCAGCCAACACAAGAAATGGATGCCTCCATCCAGTTCCCTGAGTCTCTTCAATTTTGCATTGTCAATCCCCAGCTTTTTCGCAAGCCCTCCTGAAGATTCCCGCCACAATAGCTTTTCCGGATATTCCACCAACTCTTCTGTCAGCCTTGGCAGGCCTGCCTTTAAGATCTGTTCCAATACAGGGGTCTGTCTCCACGCATGAAGGTATTTCCTTGGATTTAACACAGGATTCTTTCTGATCCACTGGACCAGCCCGGTCTCCCTTAATTCCCTGCGCTCCAGGTCAGGGAGCGTCCTTGGATACACGCTTCCTTCCTTTGGTGCCGGATAATAATTGTAATAGTAATAGAAGCTGTTCCTCCTGTAGTCACTCTCGCCGCCGATCCAACGCAGACCCCTTCCTTTAAAATCCCCGAAGTGATACACTTCCTCCTGAAATTTTCCGTCATACAGGTAGCGCTTGACCTCATCGTAATGGATCTGCGGATTCTGGAAGCCTCCTTTTTCCATGGTCATCCATACTTCAAACCGTCTCAGAGCAACAATTCCGGGCCTGCAGCGCTGGAACAGGTATGCCGTCTCCAATTGGGTCCGGATATAGCCTGATTTGTCTACCGACTTAAAACGGATCTTCTGCCCGCATCTGCTGCAGATACCCTGCTGGTTGTACTTTGGGTTCCTGATCCTGACCGTCTGGCCGCAGTGCGTGCAGTATCCTTCTGTCGCACCGCCTCTCTGGTATTGATAGAAAATATAATGCTCCCTGACAGCTTTCTTTAAAATCCAGCCTAAACTCCCGATAAATTATACACATAATCTAGTATAAAAGTGTTGAGAACCCGCATAAATACTGATGTTTTTTACTTTTTTCTATTTACAAATCTGTGTATAAATTATATAATATAATTATATATTATACA
>ERZ808051.1022-NODE-1022-length-22132-cov-11.681841_pt1 | contig 22132 bp, 19 predicted proteins | sample MGYA00380199_ERZ808051 | MGnify/ENA primary metagenome ERZ808051 (study PRJEB31490, sample SAMN06133391) | mouse gut metagenome | isolation source: J11 | host: mice | place: China: Chengdu | collected 2015-05 ...
TTCGGCACCCGGCACTCCTCCAGCTCAAGGGGCAGCTCCACGTCGTAGGAAAAATTGCCGTCGAAGCGGATTTTTTGGATATCCATGTAGGCGCACACCAGACTGACCTCCTCCGACAGGCTGATAAACGACACTTCGGAAATGCTGGTGCGGAGTATTCTGGCAAGTCCCGATGCAAGCGTGGCAAGCTCCGGCACATGATGAGCCTTGGCCACCCACTTGATTGTGTCAAGCGTGTTATAGAGAAAATGCGGGTTGAGCTGAGCCTGCATCATGGCAATGTTGCTGTCATTTAACTCTTTCTGCTGCTTTACCTGCCATTCCAGATTCTCCTTAATCTGTCTGGTCATTCCGTCAAAGCTGGCGGAGAGCTGCCCCAGCTCATCCTTTCTGCCGCTCTTGATCTGCACATCCAAATCACCGCTCTCCACCCGTGCCATCGCTTTCGACAGTCTTTTTACCGGCGTGGTTAAATAGTTGCTCATTACCCCGGCCGCCATGGTACATAATAACAGAGAACAAACCGCCATAATCATAATGACGCCCGCCGTCATATTGGTCACATCCTGCGTAAACACAAGCTCTCTGCCTAATATAATATAAAGGCCTGTCCGGGTGATCGGCGCGATGTAAAAGGCAATGCCGTCCGTTGTCTGGCGCAGATTCTCCCCCGCCATCCTTCTGGTGCGGAGGGTTTGTGCCAGAGACGCTTCCTTGGCCGCTTTCGTACTGTACACATCTTCCCAGAAGCTATCTAATACGGCGATCCCATTCTGTTCATCATATGTGTCTGAAAGAACGGTCTCAAAATGTGCCTCCGTCATGTCCACCACCACGAATCCCACGCACTCCTCGTCCTCGTCCAAAATCGCGCGGGCACACTGCAGACAGGACGCGTCCGCATTCTGATTCCAGGATGCCCTGCGCAGAATCATATCCTGCGAGTGGGTTCTGGCCACTTTCAAAATCCCCCAATAGGCCGGCAACTCTACCGCTACACCCTGCGGCGACGTGGACAGACTGCATATGCCCTGCGCATCGTACACATGGAACCACGCAATTTCCCGCAGATCCTGCGTCTTCTCATACAACCGCTTATAAGCTTTGTTTTTGAGCCAGCTGTCCGTCTGGGTAATGCCCTCTACGATCACCGGATCCGCCAGAATCTCTTCCGCAACCTTTCCCAGCTCATCAAAGGTACTTGTCATGCGCTCCTCCACACTGGCGAGCTGCACCTGTGTCTTCTCCTCATAGTCTCTGGAAAGTCTCGCCTTTAAAACACTGACCAGAAAGCAGCCCGTAATCACCAGCGGAACAAGCGCGACCGCAATAAAGCATATAAACAGTTCTCTCTTAAAAGATTTCCGAATAATCGTCATCATAGCTGCCCCGTCAGTTCCTTCCACTGTGTCAGTATTTCTTCCCGATGGGTTTCCGAATATTCCAGATCATAGAGCACTTCTCTAATCGGTGTACTCTGCGCGCCCCTGCGCACGCTCCTGCGGTACAGACGATCCTCCAGAAAGCGCTGCACATCCTCGCTCACTGTAAACTCGATGAACAGCTCCGCATTTTCCCTGTGGGGCGCATTTTTAATAAGAGCGCTGCCATCCGGGACAGCCGCCGTACCCTCTCTTGGATAGATCATTCCGATATCGGCGTTTTGATCCATCTCCTTTAAAACGGTTTCTTCCAATGTAATGCCGATCAGCTTTTTCCCGGCAGTGACCTCCTGCAGCACCTCACCTGATCCTGCCAGAATATCGCCGTCCAGATTGGAGACAAAAGCTCGAAGCGCCTCCTCCTCCGACATATCCTGCGACAGTATTTGCAGCATCGTCATAAGCGCGGTGTAACTGCTTCCGGATCTGTACGGATCGGCAAACGCGATATTGCCCTGCCAGTGATTGCTGGTCAGATCCCGCCAGCTCCTCGGCGTACCGGCCGAAATAACCAGCTTTTTATTGTAGGCAATCACAATAGGCATCTTGGAAAACACCGTATATGCGCCATCCTTCGACGCGTAGGCACTGTCAAGCAACTCCCGCTGACTGCTGACATACGGCTCAAAATATACCGCATAGGCATTCAGGTTGTCCACACCGCCGCCGAACATCACATCACCCGAATTTTTTCCGTTCTCCTCCGCTATCCGGTCAAGCAGATCGTTGGTTCCCCCTGTGACCACCTCCACCCAGATACCTGTCCGCTCCTCAAACTCTCTGACAATTGGACCGTAAATCTCCTCCTTATGGGAAGTGTAAATCACCAACTTATTGCTCTCTTCCAACCGGTACTCCTCCTGTGTCTGACTGCTTCCGCAGCCGCACGAAATTACCACCGGTATCAAAAGGCAGACCACTGCCTGTAAAATCCGTTTTTTCATTCTGCCGCTTCCTCTCTTTATCTATCTGGCTCTTCAGCACCGCTATCGTGTCATAGCTTTCCTCAATCTGTTCACCAAGCGATTTTTTCCCGGCAAAATGCATGATCCTATCCGTCCAGTCATGCCCGGAATGCAAAAGATACCTCAACATCACTTTCAGAGAATAGGCAATCATCACAAGACCCGCAAGCCACATCAGCAGGAAATAGCTGTGAAATACAAAATAACCGCCCGCAGGCAATGTGAAGATTCCATACATACAACTTTTCTTGTACTCTGCAATCCGTCCTTGTAACAGATTGATCTTCCGCTCCTCTGCCATGATACAGCCCGCTATATCATAATTTTTCTGCCTGTAAGCAGCCTGCCCTGACAAAACTTCACTTTCGGAATCATAAGCATTTGACAGGATATTGCCTTTCCATAGGGCAAAAACAGTGAGCAGCACGATTTCAACTCCCAAAACAAGAACACTACGTCTTTTGCCAAAAGAAATTTCTCTAATCTCGTAGCCATTTACCACGTCCTCACGGGGATCGCCAATCTGCTCACATTGCTCATACCACCTATAATTAGGCTCAGTCATCTCTTTTGTGATCTCTCCCTCTACGTAAATGCCTTTGCCTGTCTTGTCAATGACCTGCTCAATGCCATCAATTGTATCCTGATCTATAACCATGATCCTCGTATAACGGGAATCTGCCATGGGAATTGTATAACACTCGCGTGTTCCTCCCATTGCAATAAAGCTGACCGGCACTCCCAGTTCTTTTCCCTGAACCGTTATGGTTGCACAGGACTCGATCATCCCCGCGACATAAGCCCCCTCACGGTAATTATCTGCAGACAGATCTTCCAACGCAATGCATCTGGATTCCCTGTAAAGGGACCGCAGTCCATAGAGCGTGCACACTCCGCCGATCAACAGGAACAATACTGCGGCCACAAGCTGTCTTGTAATATAGATTTGTGTTTTTACACGTACTGCCGTCATAGATACACCCTATTTATTTCAACTCATTTGCCGTCATGTAAAAGTGATGATAGATCCCGCCAAGCGCAAGCAGGCTTTCGTGGGTTCCCTCTTCCACGATTCCATCCTCCGTCAATACAAGAATCCTGTCAGAATTACGGATGCTGGAAAGCCTGTGTGCAATAGTGATCGTCGTCCTTCCTCTGGCAAGCGCCTCCAACGACTTCGCAACCTGGAACTCGCTCTCATTATCCAGTGCAGACGTAGCCTCATCCATAATGAGGATTGGCGGATTTTTCAAAAACACTCTGGCAATACTGATACGCTGCTTCTGTCCGCCGGACAGTTTCACGCCCCGCTCTCCCACATATGTATCGTAGCCGTCCTTTAAGGCCGTAATGAAATCATGAGCTCCCGCACGTTTCGCCGCCTCCACGACTTCTTCCATCGTCGCATTCTCCCTGCCGTAAGCGATATTCTCATACACCGTGCCGGAAAAAAGATACACATCCTGCTGCACCATTCCGATATTCTGGCGCAGGCTCTTGATCGTATAGTGATGGATATTCTGTCCGTCTAACAAGATCTCTCCCGCGTCAATATCATAGAAACGCGGAATCAGGTTACACAGAGTCGTCTTACCTCCGCCGGAGGGTCCAACGATCGCAATTTTCTCTCCAGCATGAATATCCAGGTTCAGATTCCTGAACACCACGTTATGATCATCCGGATACTCAAAGCTGACATTGTGAAAAACAATATTTCCCTGTGGGCGCACACATGCCACCGCACCCGGCTCATCAAAAATCTCAATATCGCTGTCCATGATCTGCACAAATCTCTCGATTCCCGTCATCCCCCGCTGGAACTGCTCCGCAAATTCAATAATTCTGCGGATCGTAGCGATCAGTGTACTCACATACATCACATAAGCCACCAGATCGCCGGGCGCGATCTTTCCTTTGACCATAAAAATACCGCCCGCCACCAAAAGCACAAGATACATCAGACCGTCGAAAGCTCTCGTGGTGGTCTGGAACGCCGCCATGAATTTGTATGTCTCTTTCTTAATTCGGTAGAAATTGACATTATCCTGCTCAAATTTCTCCTTTTCTTTCTCTTCATTGGTAAAAGCCTTGACCACTTTCTGCCCGAGCAGACTGTCTTCAATGCGTGCATTCAGCTCTCCGATCTGGACTCGCTGCTTGCGGAAAGCCTCCCGCATACGCAGATTGATAAACGTACAGCTCACTGCCATAACAGGAACCACCGCAAAGAGAATCAACGTCAAAGGCAGACTGATCCCCGCCAGAATAATAAATGAGATAACCGCTTTGATTCCCGCAATAAAGAATTCCTCCGGACAATGGTGTGAGAACTCTGTCACGTCAAACAAGTCATTGGTGATCCGTCCCATAATCTGTCCGACTTTTGTATTATTATAGTAGGTATTCGACAGCTTCTGTAAATGAGCATAAGCGTCCCTGCGCATATCCGTCTCAATGCGCGTTCCCATCACATGCCCGGTATAAGCCATATAAAAATTTGCTACGGAATCGATGATGCGCAGGCACAGATACAGTGCCCCAAGACGCAGGATCACCCCCACGGTAAGAGATGCCAGATCATTCATTCCCGCATTGGTAATAAAGCGGATGATCATAGGCAGCACCAACTCACATATAGTAGTCAGCCCTGCACAGAAAAGATCCATAATGACAATGGGTAAATATTTCTTATAATATGGGAGGAACCGCTGCAGCAGTTCCCCCGCTCTGTAGGTTTTCGTATTTGACTGTGTGTTCATGAGAATACTCCTGTTCTGAAGACACTTTCTTGCTCTTTGATCTTTGGCCTATGCCAGACTTCCGGTTTCCATGTCTTCCCCCACATTATATCCGTATTGCTCATCTTCATCAAGGCTAAATGCGTCAAAATCTGCTTCTGTAAGTGCATCATGCATAAGCAGCCGCCTTTTACCCGTCTTAATGGCATTCCTGCTCATAATAAGCCTGAAAAGCCATTTTTGTATACACATTATCGATAGCCGCCCCAAATTCCCGAATTGAATGCATAGCCAGTATCGGAGCCCCCATATCCACCGTGGGAATCGTGGTCAGTCCGGACATCGCCGGTCCGATCGTGGCGCCGCCCCGGACATCATTCCTGTTGACAAATTTCTGGAATGGTACGCCCGCGCGTTCACAGGCCTGTGCAAAATATGCTGCACTGTATGCCGTAGTAGCATACCGCTGATTTGCAGAATACTTGATCACCGGGCCGCCGCCAAGCACCGGTCGGTTCTCCGGATCATGCCGATCCGCATAATTGGGATGGACCGCATGGGCCAGATCGGCGGAAATAGAAGTAGAATTGGCAAGCGCCTGAAAATATCCATCCCCCGTGACACCCAGATTCTCACAAATCCGTTTCAAAACATGCAGTAATAATCCGGAATCTGCCCCTTGCATGGAAGTACTTCCCACTTCCTCATGATCAAACAGGGCAAGCATTTTACATCCTTTTCCTCTGTCCTGCGAATCAACCAGCGCGGATAATCCTGCAAAGACCATGGACAGATCATCCAGGCGGGAGGCTGAGATAAACTCCTTATTTTTCCCTGTCAAAATACCTTTCTGATATTCATAAAGAAACAATTCACATTCCAGAATATCCGCCTTGTCCATTCCTGTTCTCTCCTGGATCAGATCAAACAGGTAATCCTCTTTATTCACATGATCCTCTTTCATAGACAACAAAGGCAGCAATTCAGTCTGTTTATTGTATACACACTTTTCGTTAGCCTCTTTATAAAAATGGATACAAAGATTGGGAATCATAAAGACAGGTTCGTCTATCTTGATCAACTTTTCCTCAATCCTGCCGTTTTGCCGCACTATCATTTTTCCGGCCATCGCAAGAGGTCTGTCAAACCATGTACTCAAAATAGCGCCTCCATAGACTTCCACGTTGAGTTTCACATAACCCTCTGGCGTGACTGTGCAGGCGCCCGGTTTCACCTTGAGCCCCGGCGAATCCGTATGTGCTCCTATAATCCTGCATCCCTCCTGAGCCAAATTCCCCTCTCCAATCACAAACGCGAGCATGGTCGAACGGTTCTTTGTCAGGAAATATCTTCCGCCCTCCTGCAGATTCCATTCTTCCGTTTCTTTTAACTGCGTAAAACCATTGTTTCTAAGAATATCCGCCGCATTCTCCACCGCGTAGCAGGCTGCCGGACTGTTATTCAGATATTTTAGTAATCCTGCCGTAAGTTCCTGTTGTGCCATCTTGTCCATTTAGATACCCGTCCCTTTCTGCCAGACCGCAAGTTCAAGTCCTCAATCTATAGAACATAGTATCACAAAAATAGAATTGGGCGATACGGTCAACTCTGATTTATCTCAAAAAAATTTTGTTCAGGCTGTGAACTTTCCTGTCTTGTCAAACGAAAAGCTGCAACATACCGGTCAGATCACTCCTGCATGTCACAGCTTCCCTTATATCTAATCATTCATTTTCTTTCAAAAATCCGGTGGTAGAAATACCGCCGCTTCTCTTATACCGTATAGCTGTTCAGATATTTCTCCTGCTCCGGTGTCAGCACATCGATCTCCTTGCCAAGGAATGCCAGTTTACGTTTCGCAACGTCTCTGTCCACTTCTTCGGGTACATCAATCAGCTTCTCTTGCAGTTCGCTGCCATGCTCTACGAGATACTTCGCGGAAAGCGCCTGAATCGCAAAGCTCATATCCATGATCTCCGCCGGGTGACCATCGCCTGCTGCCAGATTTACAAGACGTCCTTCCGCCAGTACGAAGATCCACTGACCGGTAGGCAGCTTATATCCCATGATATTCTTGCGCTGCTCTTTCTTTTCCACTGCATTGTCCTTAAGCCACGCCATATCAATCTCACAGTCAAAATGTCCCGCGTTACAAAGGATGGCTCCCTCTTTCATCTCTGCAAAATCTTCCTTATCAATAACGCCGTCACAGCCTGTCACAGTAATGAAGAAATCTCCTACCTTCGCTGCCTCTTTCATCGGCATTACGTCAAATCCATCCATAACCGCTTCGATTGCCTTGATCGGGTCGATCTCTGTGACGATGACTCTGGCTCCCAGGCCTTTCGCTCTGAGCGCCGTACCCTTGCCACACCAGCCATAGCCTGCAACTACCACGATCTTACCTGCAACGATCAAATTCGTCGTTCTGTTAATGCCGTCCCAAACAGACTGTCCTGTGCCGTACCTGTTATCAAAGAAATGCTTGCATGCCGCATTGTTAACACGAACCATCGGGAACTGCAGCCTGCCTGCCTTGTTCATTGCCTCAAGACGGATAATTCCGGTTGTCGTCTCCTCACAACCGCCGATGATATTCGGGATCAGATGAGTCATCTCGGTATGTACCATCGTAACCAGATCCCCACCGTCATCAATAATAATATTCGGCTCAGCCTCCAATACATGACGGATATGTGTCTCATACTCTTCCGGTGTTGCACCGTACCACGCATGTACCTCAAGCCCGGCTTTGACGAGGGCTGCTGCCACATCATCCTGCGTAGACAAAGGATTGGATCCTGTCACATACATCTCGGCTCCGCCTGCTGCCAGCACCAGGCACAGATATGCTGTCTTCGCCTCCAAATGTACGGATAAAGTCACTTTCTTTCCTGCAAAAGGCTTACTCTCGGAAAATTCTTTCTCCAGCGTGCGCAGCAGATCACAGTTCCTCTTGACCCACTCGATCTTTCTCTCACCGGACTCGGCAAGATTAATGTCTCTGATTTCGCTACTCATTGATAGTTTCCTCCTTAATATTAATCAGCCGAATTTTTATTATAGTGATGGTCGTCTGTCCTATCATCACTGTGTATTTATGAAAAGCACCTTTCCCCGGGCGCTCCTCTGTCTAAATTAGAAAAATACATCCTTATACCAGCATACCGACTCCGTGTACGCTTTGTATATCGTATCGATATCAATGCTCTTTACGATGAGCCAGCGGCAGACTTCCTGCCAGTCTGCATTTTCATACGCCAGCATGAAATCATATACGTCTGCCAGTTCGCCCCTATGATGCAAAAGCGCGTCTGAAATATCTTTGGAAACATTCACCCTTGCGAGCGCTTCCTCCAAAGGAACGTTCAAAATAATATCCAATACTGAAAAAAGACCCATCAGGAACAATTCCGACGCTTTCATGGCCATTCCAAAAGACGGCGCCAGACATTCTGCAAACTTTGCACGCAGCAAAGATACTCTTGTGATCTCATTCGGTCTGTCCGCGCACAGTTCTTTCGTAATGACCGTATTGATCCATTTCTTTAGTTCTTTCTGTCCAAGAATTACCGCAGCATGCCGGATAGAGGTAATCTCCGAATTGACGGCGATACGGTTTACCATCTCAAGAAGAGATACCACAAGCGCCGTATCCCGTCCAATGATATCCGCCGCCTGCGTCAGCTCATAATCAGCATCATTGACAGTGTTCATCAGTTCCAGATAATTCACTTTAAGAGGCTCGATCGCAGTCACCCCTTTTGTAACCGGAATCCGATAGAATCTGCCCTCAAACAGTGTGAAAGACCTGTCTTTCTTCAGCCAGTCAAACATTTCCTGATTTTCCACATTGCCAACACAAATCTTAATCCGCGGATACATACGTGCAAAATATATTCTTGCTTTCTTAACGTCCACTTTCTTACAGTCAAGAATAATATAGTCCATGAGATTCAGAATTTCTCTGTACCTCTCAAATTCAGCCACCGGCAGCTTAAAGATCGCCAGTTTATATCCGTTCTGCTTCAACTGCTTGAGTCTTTTGCGGTAATCCTCCGTATTTGTAATAGAATTATCGCAAAGAAGTACCAGTCTGTCACGCATATTAATAGACTGGGCTTCAATATCTGCAAATATATTAATAGGCCCTACGGGGAGGAAAACCTGTGTATCCGGTGACAAAGTATCAATACCGATCTTGTGTATGATATCCAGACCACTCACCCTGCCTGCGCCATCGAGAACAGCCGATCCCTGCAGCTCAGGATTGAGCAGATAATTCTCTTTCTGGGAAAATAACGAGTAGGCACATACTTTCATATCTTTATCAAAAAAAGGAACCAAGGTTGCAAGCATAATTGTAACCTCCTTTCACACTATTCACGGTTCACGCCGTGTCTTCTTTATACATTTGAACTTATTATACCAAATTCTCCACGGTAATGCTATGATAAATTATCTTACGTGAAAACTTCGAACTCACGTTCCGTGCACCCCTTATAAGCCAGCTTTGGACTTAAGTTGACACCATATCACAAATGTATTAAGATAGCAGAAATATTAAAAAATATAAACTAAGGGAGACTGTCTATGAAGCAGATGAAAGAAATATGGAACAAATATTACGACTATCTTATCATCGCCCTCATATACGGTCTGCTGCATGTCTTCATGCACACAGATTATTGGGATGACGCCAAGATGTCCACCGTGCTGGCGTCTTACAATTATAATCTGATTGCCTATCTCAATAATGTCTGGCATAACTGGGGATCGACCATTTTTCTTCTGGGGACCGAATCGGTGATCGAGGCCTTACCTGATTATATATGGAAGGTTCTCGATGTACTTATGATCGAGATCATATACCACAATCTCTCCCGAACAGTCCGGCGCCTGACCGCAGACTCCCCGACGTCCGCTTTCCCTGTGCGGATATGGCTGCTGCTGTTTTTCTTCTGCATTCCCTACTCTCTGTTTGCATCTGCCGGCTGGATGACGACCACTATAGCATATGTGTGGACGTTTGCCGCCTTTTTCTATATTCTCAATGTCTTTCTTGCCGCATCACAAGGCGGGGAAATCAAACTGCATACGTATGTAATATTCGGTCTGGCAGTCATATACTGTTCCAACTGCAATCTTGTTTCCGCTGCCGTTTTTGTAATCTTCCTGTATCTGTTTATAATATGCGGCAGTAAGACGACCTCTCTTCGCATTCTTTTTGCCCAGGCAATGTTTGGCAGCATCCTTAATATTATAATGTTCATCATTTCTCCCGGAAACTTATCGCGCAATATGAGAGACGCCGAGTTTCACGATACCGGAGATATGCTGAATCTGTCCTTTATGGGACATATACGAATGGGTGTCAATTCCGCTTTTTATCATTTTACATCCGTTCCTAATATCATATTATTTACGTTCTGTCTCCTATTAATTGTCTGTACGTTTTACCAGACAAAAAAACTTCTTGTCAGAGCGATATCCTGTCTGCCCCTGGCGCTTGATCTGTTCTGGTCCGGCTATTTGTTTTTTGCCTACACAATCCCCAACCGGACTCTGACTTACACTTATCCCGACGCCGCTTTTCAGGTATGCCCTGAGGGGGAGCAGATATTGGCCATGATATGTGCATTGATCATGGTATTATCCATATGTTATCTTCTGGCATATTTAACAGGGTTCTCCACTCTGTCGTGGTTCATGATCGGATGCCTGCTTGTTTTAGGCCTGCTGCCAAACGTCGCTCTGGGGTTCACTACCACAGTCTCCGCCTCGGTCATGCGTACGGCCATGTTTTTCTATTTTTCTCTTGTTCTGTGCGCGTGCATACTGATGACCGTACACGGCATTCTCAGGCGAAGATGGTGGCGGATCGCTTTTTATGTACTGGGCGGACTAGGAATGCTGTTGAACATACTGCAAGTTATCCGTCACATTATGGTATACGGGTAGCAAAAGCACAGACTCTATGCTACAATAAACGCATATAAATCGGAAACGGAGGAAAGATATGAAACTGGTTGTTTTAGAGAGAAACAGTGTAGGAACTGACATCGACGTATCCTGCTTTGAGAAATACGGAGAGGTAACTTATTATCCGAATACGGTAGCGGATAACACCGCTGAGCGAATAACGGACGCAGACATTATTATCGCGAACAAAGCGCCCCTGAATGAGACCACCTTAAAGGACGCTCCAAATGTCAAACTGATCTGTCTGTTTGCGACAGGTTTTGATAACGTTGATATTGCCTACTGCAAGAGCCGCGGCATTAAAGTTGCCAATGTAGTCAATTACTGTACCCCTGCAGTGGCACAGCATACACTTCTGTTGGCTCTCATGCTCGCCGAAAAGATTGCTTTCTATGATCAATATGTAAAATCCGGCACGTACAGCGCACAGGACAGATTCTCCAATTTTGACAGACCTTTCTGCGATCTGGAGGGTAAAACCTGGGGTATTGTCGGCATGGGAACGATCGGACGCAAAGTCGCAAGTCTGGCCCAGGCATTCGGATGTAAAGTCATCTTCTACTCTGCTTCCGGCAAGAGTACCTGTACGGAATATGAGCGCGTGGAATTCGACACATTGCTCCAACAATCCGATATCCTTTCCCTGCACTGTCCGCTCAGCGACAGGACAAGGGGACTGATCAACAAAGCCGCTTTCGAACAGATGAAAGAAACGGCGATCCTCGTCAACGTAGCCCGCGGCCCCGTCGTAGATACACAGGCTCTCTACGATGCCCTCACTACCAATCAGATTGCCGCAGCAGGCCTTGACGTCCTGGAAAAAGAACCGATGGCAAAAGATAACCCTCTGTCTAAGATTCAGGACAGCACCAAGTTGGTCATTACACCCCACATGGCATGGGCAAGCACCGAATCCCGCATCAATCTTGTGGGAGAGGTATGCCGCAATATCGAAGCTTTTTTGGATGGAGAAAACAGAAATATTGTAAATTTATAGACATGTTAAATCCCGGGGAATCGCGCTAATACGATCCCCGGGACTTTTATTTACAAAAAAATCAATCTGACCTATCTCTTTCAAGTTCTATGGCTGCTCTCATATTCTCTTCCGGATCTACAAAACAGCCTTTCCGGCTCAGCGCAAAATGGAGATGGCTTCCCGTTGACATACCGGTGCTTCCCACTGTTGCGATCTTGTCACCTCTTTTGACCTGATCGCCGGCAGTAACGGTTACTTTCTGGCATGTACAATAGTAAGTCATATCGCCATTAATATGAAGAAGCACCACATAATTACCATACTCCGGTGAAGAACCCGTCTCATACACTATTCCGTCGGCGGCAGCCACAACATCTGTCCCCGCCGCTGCCGCATAGTCAATTCCCTCATGTAATCTGATCTCTCCTGTCAACGGATGTACCCTGCCGCCATATGGATCACTAATCCGGTCATACACACAGGGAACATCATAATGAATCTGCACATTTTCCACATTTCCATCGTAAGAATATGGGAATTCTACGGTCTGTGTCTCTTCATCCTGCCTGTCCGGTTCTGCCGGTATATTAATGCCGTTTTGAAACAGAACAAAGACCATATCATCCCAGACACACTGTAGATTTCGTAAAGCCGGCACCTCACTGCTGGACGCATAGAGATAAATATATGCCTCATGACCTCCTGTTTCATCTGTATATTCTTCGTACAAATAATTGGAACGCCATCCTATATATTCTTCCTCTGTAACCAGATAGCGGTCAAAAAGCTCTCTGCTCTCCAGATCCGCCCTAAAGCTCTTAACAAGAGGTTCCTGATAGAGTAAATTCTTATCCACCTCGTAACGATACATGTAACGCTTAGACATCGGATGCAGCCACACGGTCTGCCCATCGGCGGACACTGCCACCTGGCATGTATCATCTCCCTGCGTCATATGACAGCCGATGGATTCCAGATCCAGGCTGCCCACCACCTGACTATTCGTTACATCGTAGACCACCAATCCAAAATAATCATGAAAAATCATCCTGCTGTTTCCTCCGGTCATATCCTGACCAGCGGCATAATCCAGGACTGGACCATCGACCCCTAGTGGTGTTTCTATTGAAATCTGCGCCGGTTCTGCTTCTATCTCACGAGTTTCCGTTATTGTTTCTTCCTGACCATTGGCCGTATCAGATTCTAAATCACCGCCAGCCGTTTCGCTCTCATCTTTCTTCTCCGGATCTTCCGATAAATTTCCTTCTCCGGCGCTTTCCGGTATGTCAGACGCTCCCGTAAATGCACAGCCTGCCACAATGATCATCAAAAAAACCGTAAAGATTCCCGCCGATACTCTGACACCTCCTGGTGCGGTCAGCCGCACGATTCTTTCTCTGATCTCCGATCTTCCTGTACGAAGCATCGTCCCATACGAATACAGTCTTTCTCCGGTATTCTTTTTCGATAATTGTAAAAGCATTTCACCATAGGAAAAACGTTCCGCCTCGCCAAGCCTGCATACCGTTCCGTAATCACATGCGATCTCACCATCCCTTGCCGACGCCGCAGCCGCAATCCACACAAAGGGATGAAACCAATACAACGTAACCAACACGGCACGCAGCAAAGCCCACATATGATCCTTATGGAAATAATGAACCTGTTCATGCATCAGGGCATATCGCAAGCTGTCCGGAGATTGCATGATTTCTGTCCCAATATAGACAGAGGGATTCAGCAGCCCGACAAGACAGGGGGATGCAAGACCTGGGACATGATAAACCGGCACCTGACTTTCTCTTACCAGGACGGCTGCCCAATCTGCCGCCCTGCGTTTCCTGTACAGCATACGCCAAAAGCAATATTGTACGGCTGCCAGATATCCCCCAACGAGCACAGCTCCCACAACCCATATTACAAGGAATATTTTACGATATAAGTTTCCGTACTGTTTCAGATCGGAATCCGTACTCTGAAGCGGCGCCCTTGCACTGCTGCTATCAGACTGCCCATCCTCAGGCGCTTCTCCGGAACCGGCTGCCTGCCATTCCCCTGCCTGCTGCCCCTCATAGCCGCCTAATCCCTCGCCGTCTGCCTCTTTATGATCACTGACATGTTTCCGCCACTGTGCAAATGTCCTGCCATCCCTGCTTGCCAGTCCGTCGTTTCCCTGTGAAAGATTGCCGCTATGCATGGTTTGACTGTCTGCTTCACCGTTCTCCTGTATCATGCCGCCAAGCTGCACTCCCACAGCATCCATAACTCTTACTGCGCTAAATGGACTCTCCACCAGATTCACCGGAATCAAAAGCCGCAGCGCCACAAGCATCCATAATCCATAACGCACATACGCATGGAGTCTCTGCCCAAATATTTTCTGCACAACAAATATGGCCATCACCAAAACCGAGACCTGTATCATAATATCCATCCCAAATCCTCCCTCCTCAACTGCTTATCTTCTCTTTCCACTCCGCGCCTCTTGAATGATCCTGTAAAGCTCTTCTATCTCTTCCTCCGGAGTCTCCTCTTTCTTCACTAACGTATTTACCAACAATCCCAGACTGCCGTTATAAATCCGATTGATAAAATTACTTGTCTCAGACTCTACCACCTCATCCCGCTGTAAAAGAGGGTAATATTCTCTTGCCTTTGCTCCCTCCTGATAAGCGACATATCCTTTCTGCTCCATACGCTTTAAAACCGTCTTTGTCGTACTCTTGGCCCAATTCATCTTCGTTTCCATCGCCTTGATCAACTGCGTCGCCGTCTTTGGGGAATCCTCCCATAGATTCTCCATAATATGCCATTCACTGTTAGACAAACCAACAGCCTTTTCTTTTTCCGTCATATCCGATTCCTTTCCCGACATTAACAAACCTCCCTCAACCATATCACTTTATAGAGAGTTGACACATGTAACCCTTTTTAACAAAATACCATTTAGGGTTACACATGTCAACCCCTCTTTGATATTCTTTTCTTTCTTCAAGTTTTCTCAAATCTTTGCTATACTGATATCAATGACTACAATCGACAGCTTCGGCTGATGAAAACCTCGATCTTATCCCGGAAAGGAGCAGCATCTCATATGAGCAACTTACTCTTACAGATCAAAGACAATGTATCCAAAGTCATGATCGGCAAGGAACAGGTGACGGAACTTCTCTTGACCGCTCTGGCTGCAGGCGGACATGTCCTGCTGGAAGATGTGCCCGGCACAGGCAAGACGGTTCTTGCCAAGTCACTGGCCAAATCCATGAATCTTAGTTTTGGCCGGATCCAGTTTACCCCCGACCTGCTGCCCAGCGATGTAACCGGCCTGTCCTATTATAATCAGGAAAAAGGAGCTTTTGTATTTAAAGAGGGACCTGTTTTTACCAATTTATTATTGGCGGATGAAATCAACCGGGCAACCCCGAGAACGCAGTCGAGCCTCTTAGAGTGCATGGGTGAGGGACAAGTAACGGTAGATGGCGTGACGAGAACCCTTGGCATACCCTTTTTCGTGATCGCGACCCAGAACCCGGTGGAGACACTCGGCTGTTATCCGCTGCCCGAAGCGCAGATGGATCGTTTTCTTATGCGCATCAGCATGGGAAGCCTGAGTCAGGAACAGGAACGGCAGATGATCGACCGTTACATCAACTCATCACCTTTGGAGACGGCTGCGCCGGTCTGTACACTGGATGACATTGTCATGTTGCAGAATAACTGCAAAAATATTTTTGTTCACGGGGATCTGCGCAATTATATTGTGGCTCTTGTACAGGGAACAAGAAAATATAATGGTTCCTCTGCCCTGATGTCCGCCGAAGCCCGCCAAATTACTGAGGGCGTCAGCCCCCGCGGAACATTGGCCCTGCTGCGGGCTTCCCAGGGTTATGCCATGGTGCAGGGAAGAGATTTCGTAGTTCCGGAAGACATCAAGGCCGTGGCAGTTCCTGTATTAGCGCACAGAATGCTCTCCGAAACATCTTATACCGAACAAAAAAAATCTTTTATCCGCGGACTTTTAAGCAGCATCCCTCTGCCTACGGAAGATTGGACAAAACCATGATCAGTGTGTTTTTTCTTGGATTCCTGTCGTTAGCGTTTCTATGGAATCTGTACTACGCCAGATATTGGAATAAGAATCTGTCTGTTTTCTTAAATTTTCTGCAGGACTCTGTCTATGCAGGGGAACAGTCTCAGATGACGGAACAGATCGAGAATCGAAAGAAAATGCCGCTTCCTGTGTTAGAAGTGGGCTTTCATATGGATAGAAAACTTGTATTTCATAACTGCGAAAATACAAACACAAGTGATTATACTTATAAAAGAGATATCTTTGCACTGCTTGGATACCAACGCATCACCCGCAGGCTCACATTGGACTGCCCCAAAAGAGGATATTACCATATCGATTCCATTGACCTTACTGCCTTTTCCATGCTGCATCGTCGTAGATTCTCCAGATCGGTTCCGGTTTCGACATCATTGTATGTATATGCAGCGCGCACGAATGTCTCAGATATCCTCGTCTCCTGTGAGCGTCTGATGGGAAATCTTCAGTGTGCCAAACATCTTTACGAAGACCCTTTTGCCTTTTCTTCCATACGTGAGTACACACTTGCCGATCCTATGAAAACCATTAACTGGAAAGCCAGTGCGCGTACCGGCGAACTGATGGTAAACACATTTGAGTCCACCCGCACGCAGCAGGTAATGATCTATTTGGATATGGAAGACAGCGGCATCCTGAAATATGAATACCTGATCGAAGACTCTGTCTGCGTAGCCGCATCCCTTGCCCAGAAACTGATCGGTCACGGGATAGAAACCGGTATTTATGTCAATACGGGAATCTGTCTGATGCCCTCTTGCGGCAAAAAGCATCTCACCGCTATCGAACAGGCTCTTGCAAAGTGCAGAAGTGACGAAAATATTATACCCTTTACCAAAGTCTTTGTATCTCCCGAAGCCTCGCACAGCGCTGTTGACACGACATCCCGTTCTGCGCTGCCATACGCCGTTCTACCGGAAGATACCGCCACGATCATCATCTCTAAAAACGCAGCTCTGAACCAACAGGCTATTGAACATTTTCTTGACAGAGGCCGTCAGGCAGTCTGGGTCATTCCATATCCGAGAAATGAAACCTGTACGGTCAAGACTATGGATCATATTCGCATTATTACAAGAGAAGTCACTGACAACTAAAAGAGAGGATTTCATGAGAATATTCATCAAAAGATTCACGGGATGGCTGCATGCTTCCCTTATTCTCTCGCTCATCATTCCACTGCTCTATGCCCTGAGCACAGAGCCACAGGATTTGAGCGGGCAAGCTTTATATCTCAAGTGCCTTGCCATCGCATTGCCTGTGGTGATGACAGATTTTGCTTCCAATCGCTGCAAATATCTGTTGTCCTATCTTATGATATGCGCCCTGACTTTTGCGGCAACAGGCCTGTTAGGATGGTGCATCGCAGGCGCCCTCCATCAGAGTGCTATGCTTTGGCCCTACATTGCCCTGCTTCTTGTCGAGACAATGTTTGTTATCATCAGCCGTCTGGTCATCCGGCTTCATAGGAAGAAAAACGAAGACGCTGCCAAAGGTGAAGATCCCGGCTGGCGTCCCGAATATGATCTGCTGCGGGAGCCTTCTTTCATGGTTCTCATCTATTTCGCCGCAGTCTATACTGCGGCTCTCAACCTGAATAATCCGGCCCTGTGCAACGCTGCACTCATCAGCGCTGCCCTGTATGTACCGGTCACAATGCTGTATGAATATATCTGCGAAACCGAAAATTACCTGTCTTTGAACAAAAGAACCTGCAGCCTTCCCTCCAGGAGAATCTATGGCATCGGCGGAGGAATATTAGCCATTTTCATGCTCGTATTTGTGCTGTCCCTGCTGCCTGCCTTTCTGACCATCTCCCACCGGCATTACCGCGATCTGCGAAAATGGGCCGCAGATATCGAGATTGATTACACACAACTGTTCCCGGAAAATCAAGAGAACCCTGCCGGGGAAGATGCTATGGCAGCTCTGATCGCAGAATATGGGGAACCAGTTCCCACACCCCAATGGCTTATCCTACTATCCTATATTCTGGAAATTGCCATTGTGGTATTCTTTGTAGTCATACTTTTTAGGAAAGTCCTTGCCACCTTTCAGGATTTTCGCAGCACAGCGGATGAAAATGGCGATATCATAGAAGAACTGGAAGATCACACAAAAGAGCTCCGGCAGATCGCCGTACCAATAAACAGAACAGTAGACTCGGAACGAGAGCGCATCCGCAGGAAATACCGCAAAGTAATCCGGCGCCATCGCAAAGACCGCCCCGCCGCTTATGAGTCACCGAGCGAAATCGAGACGGCCGCAGGCATTGCCGATAATGAAGAGGGGAAGAAACTACATATACTATATGAATCTGCACGGTATGGTAAAGACTGTCCTGGGCATGACTGAGAATCAGTTTTCCTGCAGTTTCCTGATCCACCATATAATGGCCCTGGCATAACGATCTGCGATATCATGGAAATGTCCGCCTTCGTTCCATTCAAAAGACACGAAGTTCCCCTGCTTTTCCAGATGTTCCCGCACTTTCTCAGTACACTCCGCCACTTTCGCCATCCGTGGATTCCTGCTAAGTTTCTCTTTTTTCCCCAGAGACAAGTACACATCGGCCGGCTGTCTCAGCGGCCTCTCCCCCTGCACAAATTCGCAAAATCCATCATACCAGAGAGAGCCCGATAGGCTTCCCACCACTCCGAATCTCTCTGTCCGGTACAGGGAATAGACTGCCGCAAGTCCCCCCAGTGAGTAACCAAACAGCGCCGTACATTCTGGCTCCGGTCTTGTTCTATAATGTTCATCCATATAAGGCTTGATCTCTTCCACAAGCCGCCTAAGATATATATCCGCCTGTCCCTTTGGCGCCTCTTCCCCTTTACCAAAAGCCGGCGCACTCCAGGGTGTGAAGTCATCATTCCAGTTCAGCGGATGAACCGCGAGCAGAATAAAATCCGGAAGTACACAACTTCTGACAGCCTTACGCAAGATATCCTCAATGGGTATCTCTCCATTCACATACAACACCGGATAGCGGTCTACTCCCTCATGATAATCTGCCGGCAGGCACAAATCGCAGCTCACACCGGAAATCTGTATTCTGTTTATAGCGCGCAATTTGTTCTGACGGCAATCTTTGCTCATCGCATATACATCCCCGCTAATTTCATATTTTTATCAAAAGTGATCGTATAGACAACACTGATATTCTCGTAAATAGCATCTGTCTGCGTTATAATGAGCATCCGGTCTTTCTGCCTGATCCCACTTGCATACACAGTACCCATGGACTGCATCTGTCCCCAGTCTTCAGACATCTTATCTCTGACAGGATCGATGTTTTCCGGTGTCAAAGCTTCTTTCATTTCTTCTACCGCAATAGATTGCAGCGTCTCAAAATCATCCTGGTTCAGCAGTTCAACCACCTCTTTGACCTCCGCGGCAATGGATTCCTGTGTCAAACCATCAATGTCCTCTACAGGCACCGGCTTTGGAAAGGCCCACCATACATAGATCCCCACCAACAGCAGCCCAAGCGCCGCCGCCCCAACAATGATCAGCGTTTTCTTTTTCTTGTATGCCTTTTGCTCCGCTTCCGGCAAATTCTGGCAAAAGGCTTCCGCAATCTCCCGCGCTGTGCCCATGCTGCATATGATCTGCTCCAAAGTTTCTCCCTGATCCATACGGGCGGATATGTCTGACAGAAGCTGATTCCTGATCTCACTACGCTTTGCCTTGGAACATGTTATTCTTGCCACAATATCATTCACATACTTTTCCGCATTCATCTCTCCTGATTCCTCCTATCCATCAGACGATCCACACCGTCCGTAATCTGCCGCCAGCTTTGATAGATCTCATCCAATGCCTGTCTGCCCTGATCCGTCATCAGATAATATTTCCTTGGAAGCTGCTTGTCCCTGGCTTCTGACCATCTGCTCTCCACCAATCCCTCATCCTCGAGACGGTACAGGATCGGATACAGCGTTCCCTCCTTAAGACAAAACGTATCACCGCTCCGCTCCCGCAGCTCCATAATAAGTTGGTAGCCATATTTCTTTTCTCCTGTCAGAAGCTGCAGGACGAGCATGTCCAAAACGCCCTTTTTCATTTGCCGTTCATACTTATCCCGCATGACTGATCACTCTCCCTGGTCTTCGTGCCATAATAGTTTCCTGCTGTAATCTAACACAGCCACGGTATTATAATGGCACAAATTCAATATGGTTATTGCTATATATTTTGTATTACTAGGTATATGATATCATTAAGAAACTACTGCGTCAATGTGTACTTAGTGCAATGCAGCGTCTATAAATTTCAAAAAGTATGACTATCACATTGATTTATCGTAATAAGTAGTATATAATAACATTTGTGATATGAATCAAGAAATCAGGCATAGCCTGCTTTTCTATGGAATATTATATAAATAGACGGTACACTATATTTATCATGCAATATATCTGAAACACAAACGGAGGATGCTTATGCTTTTCAGAACCGATGATCTGATCAACAATACTGTTTTCGGAATTCCAATGGAACTGCTTGAAAAAGGATTAAAAGAGAAATTAGACACTGAAAATGCTAAAAATATACAGACAGTTGAAAAGAAGTAGCCCTACAGCTACTTCTTTATTTTTTCTCTTCTTATAAACTGTTCACCAAACTCTTCTTTTTTCTTCCGTTGCTCTTTCTGAAATTCTGCCGCCTCGTTCTCTTCTTTCTGTCTCATTTTCCTGCTGATCTGATCCCATTTCCTATAGTTATCCCGCACATTGGAATAAGATCGTTCACTTTCATTTTCATTAGAGAAAGAAAGAATAAAATACAACATCTGCACGTTTTTTAGGAAATCTGAATGCAGAGACTGGTATACCGTCGCTTCATCTGCGATTCCTGTATTTAATTTGATACACATAGATTCCAAACGGTTTGAAAAATTCGTAAAAAACTCCGCTGTCGCCTCAATTGCTTTTTTTATGTTTTCCGGTTGATCCATCTTCAGCTTATGCTCTCTTGCATATTGACTAACCGCCTCTTTAAACCATATGTCAAAAATACCTTTGCCAAATTTTTCTTCCATTTCTTCTTTGTTAAACATTGTCAAATTTTCTCTTTGAACATCGCCTAATATTTTTTCTAATTTTCCATCGGAATATAATTGTGCTATCTGATTACTATATGGAATAATCTCATGGCAATATTCATCCGCAAGTTCCGCCGCTTTAATAATGCTCTGCCGTCTTCTCTCTCCCACCAACTCTTCATTATTCGATAGATATTGAATCAATGCAACCGCAACACCCGCTATTACAAAAATACCAGATACAATCTGTGAAATAAAATATGCTTTTTCCAATGCTCCATGTCCAATACCAAGAACTAAAAAAGGAATCAGGCAGATAACAAAATAACCGCATATAATTGTACAAAAAACTACAAATTTATGTTTATTTAATTTAGATATTTTTGTCTCTTTTGTCTTTTCTATTTCCATTATTTCTTCCTTTGTTATGCACCCACACATAGTTTGGAATTTGTAATAAACAGATTACCAAGATATTTTTTAGACACTATAAATTCTAGTATAGATTACATTTGTCTTAATTCCTTTGATTTTATCACGTTATATATAAAATGACAAGTATATATCATTTTCATACATTTGCCTTTTCATAAAAAAGGATGCCAATGGTAGTTACTCATAAAACAGTATCAACCAACAAACTGAAATATTACAACAAACGCCTCTGCAGGTGTAAAACCGCATAGGCGTTTGGTAATATGAGCCATTTAAGTAATTACGATGAATTGTTTATACATAAGAGTATTTCTTCAAATCGTTGCAAATTCGACAATTAAAGCTGTTTTTTATTAAAAAGGCGAATGGCAATCAACACCCCCAAAATGGATAAGGCAATGGAAATAACAGCAGGTATCATAAATTCTGCCGG
>ERZ808051.1025-NODE-1025-length-22066-cov-7.476693_pt1 | contig 22066 bp, 14 predicted proteins | sample MGYA00380199_ERZ808051 | MGnify/ENA primary metagenome ERZ808051 (study PRJEB31490, sample SAMN06133391) | mouse gut metagenome | isolation source: J11 | host: mice | place: China: Chengdu | collected 2015-05 ...
GGCAGTAGGTCTATTAAAGTTACCCTTCTTCCAGAAAATCTTTTTTATTTTCCTCTTGACATTTCACCAAATTGCTTCAAAATAAAGCGGTTCACCTGAGCCTGCAGCGCCTCTGCCTCCTGCGCCAGCGAGCCGCTGGACTGTCTCGTGCCGCTGGCGTTGCGCAGGTTCCGGTCGGCAATGGATGAGATGTGGTCGATCCGTTCTTCCATGGTGCGCAAGGCGTTTTCCTGGCCCTGCACCGCTGTGGCCAGATGCTCCGATATCTCGCTGATCTGTTCCGATACCAGAGAGATGGCCTGAAGAGAGCTGGCAGTATCCGAATTCAGCTCCACGCCTTTCTGGATGATCACTCTGGTATTGTTCACCATAACCGACGCATGCTGTGCCGCCTTGGCGCTTTTGGTCGCCAGCTGCTTCACCTCATCGGCAACTATGGCGAAGCCCTTTCCGGCGCTGCCGGCCCGGGCGGCCTCCACAGCGGCGTTGAGGGCCAGTATATTGGTCTGGAAAGCGATATCCTCGATATCCTTGGCGATTTTGGTTATCTCCTGAGCGTTTGTGCTGATATCGTTCATGGCTCCGGAGAGAGCGGACATCTGCGTGTTGGCGCTCTGGATGCAGCGGGTGATTTCTTTGGTCTTGGTTCGGGTCTCGTTGCTGTTGACCGTGACGTTGGTCAGCTGTTCCTTCACGTTGGACACTTCGTGGACCAGAGCCTCGGTGGACTGATTCTGCTCCTGAGAGGCCTGATGGAGCTGGCTGGACTGATCGTTCAGATCTTCGGCCATGGCGGAGAGCCGGGAGGCGGCGGACCGGAAGCCCGATAAGGTCTCGTTCATGGATTCTGCAATGGTGCTGAGGCTGCCTCGAATCAAGGAGAAATCTCCCTTATAGACGCCCTGAGGCTCCACGGACAGATTTCCCTCGGCGATCTGGGTCAGAACATGCCGGATATCGGATATATAACGATTCATGCTGTATAGAGTGGAGTCCAAGGTCTTGGTCAATACCTCCAGCTCGTCGCCGGAACGAACGGCGATGGTATCGGTGTGCAGGTCGCCGTCAGAGAGGGCCACCATCCGATCGGTCACGTCCTTCACCGGGCGGGAGATGGAGCGGGCCAGACGCAGAACCAGCAGAATGGATATCGCCAGCAGGGCCAGAGTGAACAGCAGGTCAACTCCTATGGCTTTGCTGATTAGAGAGTAATAATCAGACTTGGGCACCTGAATGATCAGAGCCCATTGGGTGCCGCGGATAGGAGAGAAAGCAACCAGCATCCGTTCTCCCTCAACGGAATATTCGGTGGCTCCGGTTTCGCCGGTTATGATGCGGCTGTCAGCCTCTTCGGCGCCGTCGCTGAGGTGGGACAGAGTGCTCTGTCCTAGAACCACCGATTGATCCGGATGGCCGGTGACGATGCCCTTTTTGTTCACCATGAAAGCCGTGCCGTTTTTTCCCAGATTGATACTGCTGATAACATCGTTGAGGGTATCGTATTTATAGGTTCCTACCACATATAGGGTCGTCTGGCCGTTTTCCTTGATGGGCATGCCCATGGTGATGCCCAGCTTGCCCTGAAATAGGGTAGTGGAATGAGTCGTCAGATTATCCGTCTCCTGAAGGAGCGCGAAAAAATCTTTATCCAGACTTTCCGGCGCATTGTCGATTCCCTGAACCAGCCGCCCTTCCAGATCATAGAGGGCGATGGTGTATAGCTCATAGATTTCGGCGGCTTCTCTCAGAACGGCCTCACGATTGTTTTTCAGGGACTCGTCGCCGTCCAAGGCGGAGGCTTCCGTCAGACGGGGATCGCCGGCGATGGTCATCATACGGTCTGCAAGCATATGGATGTTTGCCTCCACGGTTTTGGCCGACTGTCTGACCATGGGCTGCAGGCTGTCCAAAAGAATGCTGTTTGCCAGCGACTGCATGGAGAATACCATGATCACGCAGCATATGACCACCACGGTCAGGATGTTGAGAATGGTGCTTCTCAGTATCCTTCTGCTGAGAGTTTTCCTCATTTTTTTGCCGGAAGGAAGGCCGGCTTGTGTTTCAGGCATTTTTAGATCTCCTTTTTTGATATTTCTTTATGTAAACACAAAATAAAAGCCATCGAACACTCGGCTTTAATGTGATGCGAAATAGGACATGCCGATGGACGATAGATTTATTATGTAGGTTTACCCGATATAAACGGTTCGGTTTGGATCAGCGCCGCTTAGGCTGTAGACGGCAGCCTGAGGTCTTGAAGGATTACATAAATATCAGCAGCCGACGGGGCAGAAGCGGTGTTTCTCTATAAATATTATAGCATATCTGTTTCGGAATAACAAGACTGGTTATGGGGGTGAGGGTATGATAAACTTGAAAAACGTTTAGCACAGAGACGGGTTTTGGGTTTAAGATGAAGGAGGGCAAAGCATGGAAGAGATGCGGCTGGAGAAGGGCGTGGAGGAAGCGTATCTGCAAAAGACGAAGGCGGCGGCGGAAAAACAGCTTGAGGAGGCCCGCAGGGGTGTGGACGCAAGGCTGTGCGAGATGGAAGAGGCCCGGAAGGAGCTTCAGGAAAATACGGAGAGCGGCATGGGAAACGGCTTCAGAAACTATAACAGCTCCGCGGATTTTGAGGCGCTTATAGAGCTGAGTCAGAATGCGGCGCCCGTTGTGCAGATGGTGGCGGACTGCGAGGAGCTGATGCGGAAAATACGGAGGCTTGAGAAGCTGCTGGATTCCCCTTACTTCGCCAGAATCGATTTCTGCTTTGAGGGGGAGGAGGAAGCGGAAAAGGTGTATATCGGCAGAACCTCCCTGATGGAAAAAGGCGCCTTGGAAATCTATGTCTATGACTGGCGCTCTCCCATAGCAAGTGTGTTCTACCGCTTTATGACCGGAGAGGCGTATTACGATGCCCCGAACGGGCGGATAGAGGGAACCGTGGAGCGGAAACGCCAGTATGAGATTAAGAAAGGCAGCCTGCTTTACTTTTTTGACACAAATGTCAGTATAAGCGACGAAATCCTGAAGCAGCTATTGGGAAAGAATACATCCCCCAAGATGAAGACGATTGTGGAGACGATTCAGCGGGATCAGGATATCGTCATACGAAACATGGAGAACGATCTTTTGATGATACAAGGGGTGGCCGGAAGCGGCAAGACCTCCATCGCTCTGCATAGGGCGGCCTATCTCATGTATCAGGGTGTCCAGTCGGGGCTGACCTCTAACAATATACTGATTCTCTCCCCGAATTCCACCTTTGAGCAGTACATTTCCGATGTGCTGCCGGAGCTTGGGGAGGAAAACGTGGTTTCCATGGTGTTCGAGGACTTGGTGGACTCCATGCTGAAGGGAAGGGACATACAGACCCAGAATGCCTTTCTGGAAAAGGCCGTCTCTCATTCTTCGTTTACGGAGCTTGCGAAACGGAGCATGGAATTCAAGACCTCCGGCAGGTTTCGGGAGATATTGGACAGATTTGCGGAAGAGATCCCTGAGTGGGGGATCGATTATCAGGATGTATATTTTGAGGAGGAGCTGATCGTCCCCAAAGAAGAACTGAAACGGCGGGCCATGCAGCGGCCGGAGGTTCCTCTGGCGGAGCGGCTGGAGCAGCTGAAGAGCTATGCCATGGAGGAAGTCTTCGGGGGCAAGAGGGATAGGCGGCGTGTGGCGGTGCTGCAGGAGCTGCAGAGCTTTATCAAGATCGATATTTATGATCTGTATGAGAGGCTCTGGAGGGGCGGGACCTATTTCGAGGCGCTGGGCACAGAGGAGGACATGGATCCTATCCGAAGGTACACCTTGGAGAATCTGGAATCGGGCCAGCTTTATTTTGACGATTCAATCGCCGTGCTGTACCTTTATCTGAAAATATACGGCAGCCATAAATACCGGCACATCCGTCAGGTGATCATTGACGAGGCGCAGGATTACTATCCCCTCCAATACGAGATATTTCGGCTTCTTTTTCCCGGCGCCAAGTACACGGTGCTGGGGGATGTGAACCAGACTCTCACAAAGAGGGAAGACGTTTCGTTCTATGAGCAGGTGGGCAATGTGCTGAAGCGGAAAAATTCGGCCCTGATTCAGCTGGATAAGAGCTTTCGGTGTACCAATGAGATTCTGCGATTCGGCCTGCGCTTTCTGGATGCGGATCTTGGGGTGGAGACCGCGGTCAGACAGGAGGCTGCCATGGAGGCATCCGCCGAGACCGGGCCGGAAAATAGACGTCCGCAGGAGACGGTGATCAAATGCTTTAATCGAAGCGGGGATGCCGTGGGAGTCATGGCTCTGGATACCTGCGAAGCGTATCTGGACAGAATCGTTGAGGAGGTGGAAACATGCCGGGAAAAGGGCTTTGAGACTATCTGCCTGCTGTGCAAGACAAAGGAGTACTGCAGCCGTTTGTTTGCCCGGCTTGGATCCCGGTTGGAGCTTAAGATGTTCAGAGACGACGGCGTAGGCGAGCTGAAGGGAATCCTGCTTCTTCCGTCTTATATGGCCAAAGGGCTGGAATTTGACGCCGTAATCATCTGCGATGCGGATTCCCATAACTATTATGACAGCAACGATAAAAAAATATTGTATGTGGAATGCACCCGCGCGCTCCATAGACTCAGCCTCTTCTGTCAGGGGGAGCTTACGCCGCTGATAGGCGAATGCTGATAGAGGGGGCTGCTGATCCCGGTTTTTGAGAATACGCTGACATAGGAACCTGCCGTCCGGAAGGCCGGGGCCATGGGCAAACCGATTTGCGGCTTTGCTCATAGCCTGCGGCCTTCCTAAAGGTTATGGGTGTGTGGCTGTGATTATTAAGAATGATTTGTGCTAGTGTCTCGCCCCGCTGTGCATGACAGTGGAAGGAGGAAAACGGTCTTGCGCTGTATTGACAAAAATGGCCGGGGGAGATAAAATTCTAAGGACGAAAGCTCAATAAGGCATTTTGCCGCTTTAAACAAAATGTGGAGTTACGGAGGGAAAGTATGAGAAATAAGAAAATGTTTCTGTCAGGAGTATTTATTACAACAGTAATGCTGCTTGGGGGGGCTGTGGAAAGCAGCCTGAGCCGGTAAATGCAGAGGCAACGGTGACAGTAAAAGAGGCTGACACAGAAGAAAGTATGGAGAGTTCAGAAGGGGAGAACAATTCTTCATCAGCGGGACCCGCTGAACCTGCACGGACGTCAGAACCTGCTGAATCTGTTGAACCTACGCAGACGCCTGAACCTGCTGAGCCAGCTGAACCTACACAGGCGCCTGAACCAGCTGAACCAGCTGAACCTATTGAAACCGCAGAGCCTAAACAGACGCAAAAGCCTATTGAGACGGTTAAGCCCGCACAGACAGAAAAGCCTGCGGAACCCTCCAAAGCTACGGAAATCCCGGCTCAGCCCGAGGCTCCAGTTCAGCCATCCCGGCCTGAAGTACCTGCACAGCCGTCCCAGCCTGAAACACCGTCCCAGCCGGAGGCCCCTATACAGCCCGAAACGCCGTCCCAGCCTGCTCATCAGCATACATGGAAAGATCATGTTGTGACGACTCAGACCTGGATTCCTAACATTGTGGTCGTGGAAGACTATGGCGAGATTCCTGGTGAGGCATATGACTATTTTATATGTAACTGTGGATATGAAACAGAAGATGCAGGCGCTATCGAATCTCATGTTGTTGCGCATGTTGAATCTGGAGATATACAGAATTTCACTATCCAGACCCGCTACAAAGATTCTATCTGGGGCGTAATCGGAACCCACGAAGAGGATCAGGGCCACTATGAGACCAGCTCCTATGTGGACTACCAGTATTGCGACTGCGGAGCGACCAAGTAAATCAGCATTTTGATGCCAGAGCACAAGTTCTGACCTGCAAGCTGTTCGGATATAAATTGCCTTGCAAGAGCAATGTTTTCCTCCAAAGAAAATTCGTTCTGCAAGGCAATATCAAAGCTATATGCAAGCGGGGCTTTTTTACCGAGTTCGGCTTTCTCTGCGGCGGGATTTTCAATGTCTTTACTGTTGGGAAATTATATTGGTGCAAGATTATATGATTCCTATTCATAATATTTTCCAGTCATCTTTGAGAAGGCCATAAAAATAAAGGTCTCTCCAATTCCCGTTATTGTCTTTAGTATGGCTTCGCTGGATTCCCTCCAGCTGCATGCCGAGTTTTTCCATCATATCGACGGATTTTATGCTGTCAATGGTTTCGGCAAATATCTTATGTGCATCCAGTACATTAAAGGCATAATCTATTACTGCTTTGCAAGATTCGTAGGCATAACCCTGCCGCCAAAAATTCTTATTGAAAAACCAGCCAATTTCGTATACGCCTTCATCAATCGCATTGAACAGAATATATCCAATCATCTTACCGCTGTCCTTGTGAACCGCGGCGACAGCACCTCTTTTTTCGATACAAAACTTTGATAAGAAATTAGATGTTTTTTCAAGGCTATATGCCGGTTCACAATTTTTCATTACTTCAGCATTGCCCAAAATATCATGTAAGTCTCTGACATCATCCATGGTGTAGCTCCGAATGAGTATTCTTTGAGTTTCAATATGCATTTGTACCACTTCCCTAAGTTCAACTTTGCAACTTTCTGATTTTGCCTCATTGTAACACAATAAAATGACCTAATCAACTGGCTGCAAAAGGAAATTCAGTAGTCATTGCTGGCAGAATAAAATACAACAAGATATAAAATAAAAATATATCATAAATTATAGAAAATAGAACAAGGTTTGAAAAATGTAATGAAAGAATAAAGGGGTATGGTTTGCTGCGCAAAAACTGCTCTAATCCTTAATATATAGGGGAATGGTAGTTTTTTGTTACAAACAACACTGATGATAAAGCTGATAATAACTAGCTGTGTCCTTTGAAAAGGAGATAAAATAGAACAAAATAAGTCAAATAATATATGAATAATACTGCTTGTAGAATATAAAAAAATATGTTATGATCAAATACGAATTTAGCATGGAAATGGATTGTATATAGCAGGCATGTATTTTTAATCGTGCCTGCTGATAAAAGATGCATATGACGTCTGAAATTCAAAGGAAGTTAAGCGCTGGCAGCAGATCAAAGGGAGAGGGGACTTTGGGGATGATGGGCCAAGGAGCGGAAATAACAAGGCATGGAGAAGAAGAGACATAGCGGCAAAATAGCAAAAAGACACAGAGACGATATGGCGAGGAGGAAGAATTATGATAAGAAAACAAGTGGGAGACAAGTATGCCAAGACCTATCATATGCCGCCGGAGGTGACTTATGACTGGGTGAAGAAGGATTCCATAGGGGCAGCGCCTATATGGTGCAGCGTGGATTTACGGGACGGCAATCAAGCGCTGATCGACCCTATGGCGCTGGAAGATAAGCTGGAGTTTTTTAAGCTTCTGGTGGAGATCGGCTTCAAGGAGATCGAAGTGGGGTTCCCGGCCTCCTCGGACACGGAGTACAATTTCATCCGGGCATTGATAGAGCGTGACATGATTCCTGAGGACGTGACCATTCAGGTGCTGACTCAGGCGCGGGAGCATATTATCCGCAAGACCTTTGAGGCCGTGAAGGGTGCTCCCCATGCGGTGGTGCATTTATACAATTCAACCTCCGTCGAGCAGAGGGAGCAGGTATTCAAGAAGGACAAGGAGGCAATCAAAGGGCTGGCTGTGGACGGTGCGCGGCTGCTGAAGAAGATGGCGGAGGAGACGGAAGGCAATTTCACATTTGAGTACAGTCCGGAGAGCTTTTCCCAGACAGAGCCGGAATATGCGCTGGAGGTATGTAATGCCGTGCTGGAGGTGTGGCAGCCCTCTCCGGAGCGCAAGGCCATAATCAACCTGCCCACCACCGTGCAGGTGGCCATGCCCCATGTGTTTGCATGTCAGGTGGAATATATGCATAAGCATCTGAAATATAGGGAGAATGTGGTGCTCAGTGTCCATCCCCACAATGACCGTGGCTGCGGCGTAAGCGATGCGGAGTTCGGCATTTTAGCTGGTGCAGATCGTGTGGAGGGCACTCTGTTCGGCAACGGGGAGCGCACCGGCAACGTGGATATCGTCACCGTGGCGGTGAATATGATGTGCCATGGAGTGGACAGCGGCCTTGATTTCTCCCATATCATGAAGATCAGGGAAGCTTATGAGCATTTTACCGGAATGAAGGTACACGAGAGGGTGCCCTATGCAGGGGATCTGGTATTTACTGCATTTTCGGGGTCCCATCAGGATGCCATCAGCAAGGGGATGACATGGCGGAAGGAAGGAAAGAGCGGGAACCGCTGGGATGTTCCCTATCTGCCCATCGATCCGGGGGATGTGGGGCGTGAATACGAATCTGACGTCATCCGCATCAACAGCGTGTCCGGCAAGGGCGGCGTGGCCTTTGTGCTGAAGCAGCAGTTCGGGTTCTCTCTGCCTGCAGCCATGAAGGAAGAGGTTGGGTATCTGGTGAAGGGGGTGTCCGACAGGAGGCATCAGGAGCTGCACCCGGCGGAGATCTATGAGATATTTGAAGAGAATTATATCACGCCCAGAAGCATTTTCCGGATTCCGGAATGCCATTTCCGTCAGGAAAAGGGGATTCAGGCGGAGGTTTCCATAGAGCAGGGCGGAGATAGGCGCGTTATCAAGGCCGGAGGGAACGGGCGGCTGGATGCGGTGAGCAATGCCATCAAGACCTATTTCGGCATCAGTTACCAGCTCTCCTTCTATGAGGAGCATGCTATATCCAAAGGCTCCAGCTCCAAGGCGGCGGCGTATGTGGCGGTGATGTGCGACGGGAAATATTATTGGGGCGTGGGAGTGGACGAGGATATCATCAAGGCTTCCATCGCAGCTCTGGCCGTGGCGGCCAACAAGCTGGCGGCAGAGCAGCACATCACCTCCGGCAGGGAAGAGCGGATCGTGGAGATCATCAGTTATATCAAGAACGATTATAAAAATGTAACTTTGGATGAGCTTTCGGAGACCTTCCATCTCTCTAAGCCCTATCTTTCCAAATACATCAAGGAAAAGGCCGGAATGACTTTTCAGGAGGCGGTGCGCAAGGAGCGCATGAAGAAGGCCAGAACGCTGCTTCGTGAGACCGGATATACCGTGGAGACCGTGGCTGCAGAGGTTGGCTATGAAAACGTAGAGCATTTCAACCGCTTATTCAAGAAAAGCTACGGCATGACCCCCATGCAGTATAGAAAGGGATAAGTTTTTGTTGCTTTCGTTCCCATAGTGGACTAGAATGGAAGTATGTAGAAACATCCCTGATGCTGGGGTAGGCGATATGGCAGGATATGGCGGCACAGCAGAAGCGGGATGCGGAAAAACAGCCATATGGCGGAACGGAGGGAGTTATGCTGCGATTGGAGTATGACAAAAAACAAATTGAGGAAGTGATCCATAAGATCGTGCGCAAGACCATGAACATGGATCTGACTTGGGACTGGCCTTGCGGCGTGGCCTATTACGGGATCAGCGAGGCCTATGAGAAGACCGGAAACGAGGAGTATCTGAAGCTGCTGAAGGATAGGGTGGATGAGCTTATTGATCTGGGGCTGCCCAGAGTGTGGACTGTGAACGCCTGCGCCATGGGGCACTGCCTGATCACGCTGTACAAGGCCACTAATGAGCAGAAATATTACGATATTCTTATGAGCAAGATTGCATACATATCCAAGGATGCCCTGCGCTTTGCGGACCATGTGCTTCAGCACACGGTATCGGCCAACAATGACTTTCCGGAGCAGGCCTGGTGCGACACCTTGTTCATGGCAGCGTTTCTGCTTCTGCGCGTAGGGGTCATGAACAAGGACGAGGACATGATAAACGATGCGCTGAATCAATATTATTGGCATATCAAGTATCTTCAGAATCCCAGCAGCGGATTTTACTATCATGGCTATGATAACATTGCAGGGGATCATATGTCCGGGATCTACTGGGGCCGGGCCAATGCCTGGGCGGCATTTACCATGTCTCAGGTGGGGGGTATTCTGCCGGAATGCTATCTGTACCCGAAATACATGGATGTGGCAGGTTCCCTCAATGAACAGCTGGCAGCGCTGAAGACCGTGCAGACAGAGGACGGATTGTGGAGAACCGTGCTGGACGATCCCGATTCCTACGAGGAGATTTCCGCCTCCGCAGGCATTGCGGCAGCGATGCTTACCAGAGGCAACCCTCTCCACTCCAAATATATTAACAAGTCCATCAAGGGGCTTCTGGCCAATGTCAGCGAGGACGGCAAGGTGATGAATGTATCTGCCGGAACCGCGGTGATGAGGGACAAGGAGGGCTACAGAGGCATTTCCAAGGACTGGATTCAGGGATGGGGACAGGGGCTGATGCTTGCGTTCTTCTCCACCTTGCTGGTGTCCGATACCATAGAGAAGGACGGTGCGCTGTAGAATGTTTTATAAAAGATTTGTCTTCGGAGGGATAGAGCCGGAGACGGAAGAATGCTTGGCCCGTGAGGGCAGGCCCGGCGGAGAGGCGAAAACCGCTGCTGCCCATGAGAATAGGCCCGGCGGAGGGGCGAAAGCTCCTGCTTGTGAGGATAGGCCCGAGGGTCTCGCAGAGGGCGCCGTTTATGTCCGGGCTGCGGATCTGTATGATTCGGCTCTGGGCTACGGCTTTGTCACGGAGAAAAACCGCAGGGAACAAGAGCTCTTAAGGGTGCCGGAACTGAACGCTGCCTTTGATGCGGCATATTGGTATCAAGATCAGGATCTGACTATGGTTGAGGAGGATAGGCTGGGCTGCTTTCTGGATTCCTGCGGAGAAATCGCCCGATTGGAGACAGAGGCGGGGACGGCCTTTCCGGGAGAGCATCGTCGGATTCCTCTTTCCTTCAAACTGGATGTGCCCCGTCAGGGAAATTATAAAGTCACAGTGCAAATCCTTACAAAAGAGCCTATGAAGGACGTGCTGATCTTCGTGGGGCGCAGGCATTTGGGGTTCCGGGGGGATATTTCCGGAGAGAATCAGGAGACTTTCTTGTTTGCCCATACTATGATGGCCAATGTCTGCGACATCGTGCCAAGAGGGCACGTGGAGGTCTACGAGGACAAGACGCTGGATGTGACCGTCGTTGCGGATAGGCCTGCCCTCAGTGCCATTACCGTGGAGGAGGCAGAGTGCCCTACGGTTTTCATTGCCGGAGACTCTACGGTGACGGACCAGAGTGCAGATTACCCATATGCGCCCGGAACCAGCTATTGTGGCTGGGGCCAGATGATATCCGCTTATTTGGAGGGAAATGTGGCGGTGTCCAACCATGCCCATTCCGGGCTCACCACCCATTCCTTCCGGGAGGAAGGCCACTACGGCATTGTGGAGAAATATATCAGGCCCGGGGACTACTATTTCTGCCAGTTCGGGCACAACGACCAGAAACTGGAGTCCCTGAAGGCGGGAGAGGGCTATCGTGACAATCTGCTGCGGTATGTCAGGGAATGCAGAGCAAAGGGGGCATTTCCTGTGCTGGTGACCTCCATTGCCAGAAATACATGGAAGGGCAACGACGGAACCTACAACGACTTGCTGGCGGAATATGCGGACGTGTGCCTGAAGGTGGGAGAGCAGGAGGATGTGCCGGTGGTGGATCTCCACAGGCGCAGCATGGAGTTTATTGTGAAGACGGGATTGGAGGCTTCCAAGGCCTACTTCTTTCCCAAGGACCATTCCCACAGCAATGATTATGGAGCCTATTTCATGGCGGGTCTGGTGGCTGAAGAGATCATAAGGGTCTGCGGCGCCAGAAAGGAGCCGGAGTACCGTCTCCTTGCGGAAAGCTGCGTGGCGGAAGGCTTTGGGCCATGGCCCGTGGCGGAAAAGATTGTTCCGTTGGAAAAGCCGGAAGCTCTGGGGGAGGAGGCAAAGGCTCAGGATGTGCCTTTGCTTTCGGAGATGGATAGGCTGGGAGAGCCTGCGGACAGAACCACAGCGCTGGACATGGTGATCAAGACCGTGCGGTTTTTCCCCACCAATGTGTACAATGATATGTTTACGGATGTAGTTGGACATGAGTGGTATGCGGGAACGGTGGAATGCGCCTATCAGAACGGCATGATAGCCCCGGAGATGGTAGAGGACGGAAAGTTCTATCCCCTGCGCCCGGTGACGCTGGAGGAATTTTTGGTATTTGCCATAAACGGTTATAAAAGCCGGAAGGCCATTCCCTCCTCCCTGACGGAGGAGGCCTGCGCTTATGACGGACAGTGCAGGGACTTTGCAAGGCCTTACGTGCGTGCGGCGGCGGGCCTTGGGCTCATAGCGCCGGAGGGTTCGGCCCGGATGGATAGAGTGCTTACCAGAGGGGAAGCGGTGGAAATCTGCCGCAGGATGAAAGTTTAAGACATTACGGCATCCCTCGGCGGGATGCGGAACTGGAAACAGCATCCGGCCGGGAAGTGCCCGAAAGGGATTACCGTGCGCGTACCTAGGCGGACGGAAATCCCTTTCCGGAGAGAGGGCACAGAGAGGCCGGGATGCGGAACTGGAAACAGCATCCGGCCGGGAAGTGCCCGAAAGGGATTACCGTGCGCATACCTAGGCGGACGGAAATCCCTTTCCGGAGAGAGGGCACAGAGAGGCCGGGATGCGGAACTGGAATAGGAGGACATAAAATGTCAGAGACAAAAGGCGGCTTTACGCTTCCCGGGGAATCCGGATATGAGAAGCTGACGCTGCAGTTGGCGGAGAAATGGGGGGCGGACGTGATCAGGGACAGCGACGGAACCGTGCTGTCGGACGAGATCGTCCATGCGGGTTACGGCATCTATTCCACCATCTGCATTATCAGAGACCATAACGAATGGGCGAAAAAGAACATGGACAAGCTGCAGCAGACCTTTCTATGCACCCCTGCAGCGGTGGCGGAAGAGAAGGAGCTTACCGTCAGCCTGATGGAGAGTTTTTTTGCGGAGCAGTTTACCGTCAATGATACTGAGGCGGCCCTGAAATATTGGGAAGTTTATGACAGAACTGTCAATAAGAAGGTAGACAGAGAAAAATGGAGCTATAATAAGGAAACAGGCACGGTAATTATAAAGGGAATCACACCCTTCCACAAATATACGGTGAGCTTTCTGGCCTACCGCATATGGGAAGAGATTTCCATGTACAATCATACCACCAACAACTGGGACAAGGAGCATCTGATGCAGATCGATCCCAGATATCCTGAGACGCAGGAATATATGCTGGGCTGGATGAAGAACTGGTGCGAGACCCATCCCGACACCACGGTGGTGCGCTTCACCTCCATGTTCTACAACTTTGTCTGGATCTGGGGCAGCAGTGAGAGAAACCGCCAGCTTTTCTCGGACTGGGGCTCCTATGACTATACCGTCAGCGCTCTGGCTCTGGACGAGTTTGAGAAAAAGTACGGTTATGCCATGGAGGCTGAGGATTTCATCAATAAGGGCCGGCTCCACGTGACCCATATGCCCGGCACGAAGCGAAAGGCCGACTGGATGGAATTCATAAATGATTTTGTGATTTCCTTTGGGAAGCAGCTTATCGATATGGTGCATGAATACGGAAAGAAAGCTTACGTGTTTTATGATGACAGCTGGGTAGGAGTAGAGCCTTATAACGGAAGATTTCATGAATTCGGCTTTGACGGGCTGATCAAGTGCGTTTTCTCCGGCTATGAGGCAAGGCTCTGTGCAGGGGTGGATGTTCCCACCCATGAGCTGCGGCTGCATCCTTATCTGTTTCCCGTAGGGCTTGGCGGCCTGCCCACCTTTGCAGAGGGCGGCGACCCCACGCTGGATGCGAAGAAATACTGGAACAGCGTGAGACGGGCTCTGCTGCGTGCGAAGATCGATAGAATCGGGCTTGGGGGCTATCTCCATCTGGTGGAGAATTACCCTGACTTCTGTGACTATATTGAAAAGGTCTCCGACGAGTTTCGGCTTATCCGCTCCTTCCATGATGCGGGAAAGCCATACACGGTCAAGACCAAGGTGGCGGTGCTGCACAGCTGGGGCGCGCTGCGCTCATGGACGCTGTCGGGACATTTTCATGAGACCTATATGCACGATCTGATTCATGTCAATGAGGCGCTGTCAGGGCTGCCGGTGGATGTGAAGTTCATCTCCTTCGAGGATCTGAGGCGCAGCGCCTATGCAGGGCAGGAAACGGCTGAAAGCGGAAATGGGGCTGGCGGACAGAATGCAGGCGGCTTCGGAATTCTTGATGATGTAGACGTGGTTATCAATGCGGGCTATGGGGGCAGCGCATGGAGCGGCGGAGAAAATTGGAAGGATGACGCAGTGGTGACGCTGCTCACGGAATGGGTTCATCGGGGAGGCACCTTCTTGGGCGTGAACGAGCCATCGGCAGTGGAAGGCTATGACAACTATTTCCGTATGGCACATGTGCTTGGCGTCGACAAGGATACCGGCGCAAGGGTCTGCCATGGAAAATGGAGCTTTGAGGCCAGAGATAGGGAGGAAATTTTGCCTTCGGGAGCCACAGTGGCCTCTAAGGAGCAGCTGTATCTGACAGACGGCAAGGCAGAGGTTTTGATGGCGGATGGAGACAAGCCGCTGGTAACGATAAACTCCTTCGGAAAGGGCCGGGGGATCTATCTTGCCTCCTTCCAAGTGAATCTGGAAAATACCCGTATGCTGTATCAGCTGATCCGTTATGCCGGCGGGGAGGGCTGCAGCGGTCTGTACATGACGGACAATCTGTATACGGAATGCGCCTACTACCCTGACAGCAGAAAACTGGTGGTGATCAACAACAGCGACTGTGAGCAGACTACGTCCATTCCTACAGAGGCGGGAGTGCAGACCGTAACTCTTGCGCCTTACGATACCATTTTTGTGGAGCTGTAAGAAATAGGAGAAGGATTGGCGAAGGGGCTCCGCGGAGGTCGTTTCACCGAAGATGGTCAAGCTGGTCAAGCAGATAGGGAAGGTATGGGGAAGTTATAAAGAAGTTATAGAGAAGTTATAGAGAAGCTATAGAGAAGGGGCCGTTCCATCGCTGATTTCACAATCATGGATGAGACGGCCCCTTCCTTTGAAACTAAATGTTTTGAAGCTAGATGTAATGAATAGGCTGCCTACGGCAGAATTCGTGCCTCAGAGCTTATGTGCTGTTTTACAGTCCGGTGCCGGAGCTTAAACGGGCTCAGAAGGCCTCTCCATGGAGCCATTGTTCTCCAAGCCCGGCTCTACAGCCACATGTTCGCAGGTGTTGTAGCGCAGCTGCAGGAATTCGCTATGGTTCTTGTTGAAGAGCTTCTTGAGCTCATCCGTATATCCGGCTACCACCCAAGGGAACATGGCGCCGTATCTCTGAAGGATTTCCTGAGCCACGGCCTCGTTGTCCACGGGCAAGGTGATTTCCTTCTTTCTGCCCTCAACGAAGAAGACGACATTATAGGTGGTTCCGGTCTTCACGCCGTTGGTGCGGTGGGTGACGGTGTTCTGATAGCACCAAGAGATCTTATTGTTAGGGATGCCCCGAATCTCTGCGCCGCTGGTATAATAGGTCATGAGCCGTCCCGCTCTCAGGTTGCCTTTTTTGTCATAAAACTTTGCCGAAGCATAGTCGGATTCCACGGCAGGTTCGCTGAAGCCTCCCTCAGCCATGTCCTGACGGAACTTTTTCAGATATCCGCCTTTGGTACCCTTGATGATGCGGCCTACGCCGTAAATCACCAGCAGAATGCCGCAGCCGAAGAATATGTTCAGGCTCAATGTGCCGTAGGTGAAGTCTATGTAATAAGGAAGTGTGAAAGCATCGATTTCTTCGGTAGTAAAATCCATCTGAATCAGAGCGGATCTGAAATAGCGCTCATCTTCGCTGCTCAGCTCTTTGATCTTGCCTCTCAGCAGAAAGGACTCCGTGGGATTATCGTTATAATAATCCTCCGCCATCTGATCCATTTTTTTCTCGTATCTCGGCGGAACCACCAAGGTCATGATGCGGTAATCGGTGGAATTTTCATCACCGGTCAGAATCATGTAATACACATCGGTAGTGCGGGTGGAACCGGTCTTGGTGTTCTTTTCGTAAGCCTCCAGATAGCCGCCCAGATTCTCGGTCAGATCCAGCTTTACGAACTGGCCGCCGATCTCGTCGGGTGCAAGAGTCTTGAAATCCGTGAGAAAGAAAAGATCGGCAATCTTCCAGCCTATCAAGGCGATTCCGATGATAAGCACGATGACGGTTGCGATCAGGGATTTCCTGAATGTTTTTTTGCGTAGCTCTTCAAACATTTCTGTCTCCTCCAGCTTATAAAAATTTAATAAAATATAGAAATATTTTAGCATAGGGGATAGAAAAAAGCAAGACAGAAATGGTGCATCTTCAATGTGCGGAAATACTGTCCTAAAAATAGAAACATGGCTATCCGAACCGGGACAGAATCCCGGCACGGACAGCCTTTTAGCGGCAGGTTTTGGGGTTTATTCGGCCAGTACCAGACTTGCCCGGTTCTGGATGCGCTCCGCCGCCTCCCGGGCGCTGATGTCTCCTGCAAAAAATGCCGAAGCCTCTTCGCTGATGACACGCAGCAGGTTCTCGTTTTCATAGAGATATAAGTGCTCCGGGATCTCCCGTAAGAAATCCGTCTCCTCCTGAGTCGCGGGACCGAAATCTACCATGCCGTATCCGGGCGCGAGAAAGAGGTTTCCTAAAACCTGATAAGACAGCGAACCTGAACCGTCATCCCCGCCGAACTGGGTCTGCCGGTCGAACTTATCCTTTGTGATGGCGAAGCGGTCGGCCACATCATCGGAACGGGATATATAGGCTAGACAGAATTCCACAAAGCCCCATGCCTCCTCCTTGTGACCGGACGCGCTGTTTATACCCAGCCAGTCGTAAAGCTTCGCAGGGTACCTGAGTTCCCGGCTGCTGTTGGGGTAGCCCGTGATATCCGCCATATCGGAAAGGCTTGCCCGGATGCAGAGGTAGTCCCCCATGCAGCTCAGATTGTCCACGATGGCGCTGAGCTGGCCGGAGCGGAAAGGCTCGAACCGGCTCCCATGCTCCATGATCATCTGTATATCAGCCAGCTCAGCTGTCTGTTCCAGCAGGCTGATGAATTCCTCGCTGTTGAAGGAACAAGATTTGTTTTTGCTGTCTACGAACTGGTCCATCTCTGCTCCGGAGAGAACCTGAATCAGGAATGTCTGCGGCCACATAAACATATCGACATATTCATTTTCGCCTTGTGCCATGAACCGGACTGCCTCCTGGGGCGTCATGATCTCCTGCGGTCTGTCCTTCGGGAGTATCATGATGCCTGCAGAAAAGCTCAGGGGGATCCGGGGGATCCTGCCATCCTTGTCGGTGATCAGCGTAAGGATGCCCGGGAGGATGTCTTCATCGGATATCGCTCCGCTGCCGGCCAGATAGGAGGCCAGATCCTCCAGAGCGCCCTTGGACATCAGCGTCTCCATGTCAAAGAAGGATTCCAGTTCCATCAGGATGTCAGGACCCTTCCCGTTTATGAGCTCCAGCTGGAGATTCGTCAGGCTGCTTTCTGGGTATTTCTGGACTGTGACGTGGCTGTCCGGATGGGTTCGGTTATAGGATAAGATGACCTGATCAATTTTGGTCAGGAGGGACGGTTTTGACGAGCGACTGTTGTCTGCAATCCCCAGCACTAGCTCGGTTTTCTCGGGCAGTTCGTCGGCAGGTACCGGCTTCAGGGTGACCCAGTAGTTCTCCTGCTCCAGCGAGTCGAAGGCATATAGGAGGAAGCCGCCGTCCTCCTGCCGTCGGATCTCCGTCACATAACCGGACTTCAGCGTGAAGTCCTGCCACGTCAGGAGCGGCTCCACGGAGCCGTCCGTCAGGCTGATCTGCCACAGCCGGTTCGGATCCGTCAGGTAAAGCCCATCCTCATAGCCGCTGAATACAAATAGATCGCTGGTGTTTATACTCATGGATTCCGGAGCTGACGAAAAATCCACCTGAAGCGGGGCAGCGTCTTTCCGCTCAGATTCGTCCATCTCCAGCCATTTTTTCAGGTCATACAGAAGGACGCAGCGCTTATTTAGTTCACCGGTGCCTCCCCAGTATGCGTAGACGCCGGAGGAGCCTGCGTTGGCAAGGCCGAAACATATCTTTTCCGAATACATTGCTGTACTTAATCCATTTGGGAGTGTGCAGCTGCCTTGGTAAGTGCCTGCCTCGTCCCAGCATAGGACTATTCCATTTGATGTCAGACCATAAAGCTTTCCGTCAGCTCCGGCTTCCATAAAATCAATGTAGACATTTGAAGCCTCTTCCATGTCCGCTGCTGCCTCTTTTATGTCGGCTGTAGTGTCTGCGGAATAAACTACCTTCAGATCCTTATCCCGCTTTTCCAGTGTATAAGCCTCAATGTTTTCGTCTTCCCCCTGCTTTTCATACAGCAAATATAAGCAGCTGTCTTCTCCAACGGCTATACATCTTATCAGTTCTCTGTCTTTAACTGGCAGATCCAGCAGTCGGGGCTCTTTTCCCTTTTCCTGAATAAATACATTTGTGACTATCGTATTCTGTTTTTGGTCAAATGTGGTGAAGTTATAATACAAGGAGTTGCCTACCATGTGGGTTGTATGCAGGGGCCGGTGCATTTTCTTGTCCCTTCCGGCATCCTCGAAAAGGGCGGACAGCACATAACCCTCCGGAAGGTCGCTGCTTCTGTTTCCTGACTGGCCAGATGCGCTTTCAGATGTGCTTCCTACATGCTGGGAGTCAGAAGGCTCCGGCGATTCCCCGCAGCCCCATAGGAAGAGGGACAGAATTCCAAAACATATTATTTTAGTGAAATTTTTTTTCATATTAACACCCTCATGTTTACGTTGGTTAACAGACTGATAAAATTTTATAGCAAAACATCCCTCACAACTATATGCAAGTTGCGAGGGGTAATATTTAAGCGTATGACTTATATGGATTTAGTATTTATATATATAAATTATGCCCAAGGACACATTCTGCTCATTACTTCTTTTGAGTAGGCTTCGTCCGATACCATGACCCGATGGCAACTATTACATAAATACCTTCTGTAGCGGCAAAGAACCTCGACCCTATCATCGGTACTCGCATATCCATGGATACAAGGACGATACTCAGTTTGGGCTCTTGTTAGATCCTCAACGGATGCTATGCTTGCACTCCCGCATGAGGGACATCTGCTTGGAGCAGCCATTACCGGCATCACCATTGTCATGCATAGCACAAGTGCCAGCCCCAGTGACATAATTCTCTTTTTGAGTTTAAACATACGATAATTCTCCCTTCATTTTTAAACGGTTGTGTGTTTACAAAAAACTTATCTTTTGTAGTGCTTGGGTTACTTATGCAATGGCATCTCCTTCTCTCGTTTTTCCTGCGCTTTGCGGCAGCTATTTTTAATGATCTTTACATTATTATATTAACAGTTCTTGCCAGCATACACAAGGGACAGAGTGGGTGAAAAAATCACCCACTCTGTCCCTTGTGCTGCGATGTCCTATCATTTATAATATAATAAATATGCAGACAATATGCAGATGTTGTCGATTTTTAAGGAGAAATTCAAGTATGAAAAAAAGCTTTGTTAAACACTTTGTTCCGTTTACTGTTGCCATATCATTATGTGTTGCCGCTTTTATAGGAGTTCCGGCCGGCAGTGTGTCTATTTTTCCTCCGGATGGAAACGATGACAAGCTGGATATAAAGGCGGAGGAACCTTTGGAGCCTTCCGGCAAGAGCGGGATAGGGGAAGAGCCGACGGTGGAACCGCAGGATGATATAAATCGTGATGTCGTGCTGTGGGAATAAAGCTGTTTAGCTATTAAGTGCTATTTTTCCTTTTCATATTGGAGTTTTCCTTTAAAAAAGGATTCATCGGAGGTTAATTTGCTTAAGCAGCTGAGCTGGATGCAATTGCTGAGTTCTGTCTCTGTATCCAGAGCTCTGCTTGTGGGAATTCCCCTCTGCTTCCGCTGAGTGTAGTTCCACCAGCGTGCGTATAAGCAGCGTGCGATTGAAGGCATTCTATATGTACGCAGATCTTCCTCCAGCAGAAGCTGGAGATACTGATCTGACAGGTCGTACTCTCCATGGTTTCCAAGCTCGCTTTGCACGTAACGCATAATAAATCCGTATATCCCGTTCACTGTCTCCAGCAGCTCCCCCTCTGCCACGGGGCGGTACATCTCCTGAAAACGTTCCATGCAGATCCAGAATTCCTCGCTTTCCTTGTCCATCCCCTGCATCATGTTCTGGATGCAGGTCTGTTCCTGATAGGTCAAATATTTTTCCCCCTTCTGCAGGAACACCTCCAGAGGTAAAGTGAGTTCCAGAGCCTCTTGTAGTCTTCTACGGTAGGTTTCGTTGTCTGTTTTCTTCTGCAGTTTCTGCAGGTTGGCTTCCTGCTGTACTAGCATCTGCTGGTTGCACCGTATGTCTGCGGATATCAGTGACCTGATCTGGGACAAGAGGGCTTCGGATTTCTGGGTCTCTAAGTTATTGTCGTACCACCGCAGCTTTGCCATCAATCTCCGGGCCTGAGGACTTGCCGTGACCAGCTCTGTGTGGATCAGGGTGCCGGGAAGCCCCAGCCTCTCGAACAGCGCTAAGGTCACCGCCCTCTGGGGACTGGTCTCCTTCCGCTCCAGTCTTCGCAGGGTCTTTTCGTCGCAGATTCCGTCACAGAGCGCTTTTCTGCTCATGCCCAGCATCCTGCGTCGGATGCGGACCACGTCGTTGATGCAGGAGACTCCCTTTTCTGTGTAGAGGTAGCAATAGGAAACAGTGGCTTTTGGCATCTGGAATTCTGCATATATCGTCTCCAGAACCTTTTTCCATGCCCGGGTTATTCGGTATACATAGGCGGAGTCGTCCGATTCCTCCTCAGGGATCCCTTCCGGTGTATTGCTGAACTTCAGGCTGGTTTCTCTGCCTTCTTTTTCTTTGAAAATTTCTTGGGTTCCCTTTCCGCCCCCGCTTTGGGCGGAGATCCCCGGCTGCCGTCCCAGATACTGCTCCCGTAGGTCCAAAAGCTCCCAAAGATAGTACAGTCTCATGCTGTTTCGCAGGATCTCGATGGCGTGGCTGCAGTACCGGAGGAGTCCTTCTTCTGTCTCGCCGGTTGTTTCCGGGCCGCTGCTGCATAGGAGATATGCAGCTTTGGGATATATTTTTGCCATGCCCAGATAATCCGCCCCGGAGGATTCCATATAGGATAGGATCTCCTTGTAATGCTTTGCCAGAGGCCCGCCCCTGCGGTACCGCTCCGCCTCCAGAAGGAGGTTCAGCTCCTTGAAGGAGAAGGCCTGCTCCTTTAGGGGCTTCTCCCACGGCCCGGGCATGGTCAGGCCCACCGCCTCATCTATGATTGCGCCCAGCTCTTTATCAGGGGCCTTTTCCAGAACGCGGATCTGCGCCCATGCACTGAGGCAGAACTGCCGCTCTAACCGGTCTGTGATCCACGGGCTGCCTTCGGAGTCCTTTGCGTATCGGCAGTAGTATTCCTTCAGCAGTTCCCTCGCTGGTTCTGTTTGGGCCCAGATGATCCGGTGCAGGATCCGCTGCCGCATCTCCCAGCGGTCATAGTCCTCGGGGCTCAGGTATTGCTCATAGTCCTCCGCCCCTACCCCCAGCCGTTCCAGTAGGGCATCCTGCAGTAGTTTGGACGTCGCCTTTTCCCCCTTTTCAAGCTTGGAGAGCTGCTGCGACGTGCATAGTCCCTCGCAGACCTGATCCAGAGAGAATCCCTTTTTTTCCCGCAGATTCTTGATGTAGGCGCCGAGTGCCTCTTTGTCTTTTCTGCTCGCCATGATCACAGCCCCCCAATTCTTTTGGACTTTGTTTTGAGCGGTTCTTCTGTATTTTTAGAAGACGACAGTTAAAGTGTCTTAAACGATTATAATATGTTTGCAGACAGATGTCAAATCATTTTTTTATCATATCGTCTGCGGATATTAAAGGTCTAAAAACCGGCCCGGGATTTTGTCCCGGGCCGGTGGGCTCTTGTGCGCCCGGCGGCGCACGTTTCTAACCGGTGCAAGTCCGGAATCCGCCCGGTAGTGGGAAGGATATAGCCGA
>ERZ808051.1027-NODE-1027-length-22030-cov-4.931900_pt1 | contig 22030 bp, 18 predicted proteins | sample MGYA00380199_ERZ808051 | MGnify/ENA primary metagenome ERZ808051 (study PRJEB31490, sample SAMN06133391) | mouse gut metagenome | isolation source: J11 | host: mice | place: China: Chengdu | collected 2015-05 ...
TGGCCTTATAGTCACAGTAGTATGCGGGCTTACAAACATGGTGCTGGATGCGCTCTTTATGGCTGTGTTCTCCTGGGGGCTTGTGGGAGCCGCGGCAGCAACGGCGGTAAGCCAGATAATCGGCGGCGCGATTCCGCTGGTCTATTTTTGCAGATCAGGTTCCGGAAAGCTTCGTCTGACGAAGACGGAAATAGATAAAAAGGCATTATTTAAGGCGTGTACAAACGGTTCCTCGGAGTTAATGAGCAACATTTCTATTTCCATTGTCAGCATGCTTTATAATGTTCAGCTGATGAGTTATGCCGGGGAGAACGGGATTGCCGCCTATGGGGTAATCATGTATGTGAATATGATTTTCCTTGCCGTTTTTATCGGATATTCCACAGGGGTTGCCCCTGTTATCAGCTATCATTATGGGGCAGGAAATTATCCGGAACTGAAGGGACTGTTAAAAAAGAGCTGCGTGATCATAGGGATTTTTGCGGTTTGGATGTTTGGCCTGGCTGTGCTTCTGGCAAGGCCGCTGGCCGGAATTTTTGTGGGCTATGATAAAGAACTGATGGAAATGACGATAAGAGCATTTAAAATCTATTCTTTTTCGTTCCCTTTTTCCGGGGTTGCGATTTATGGCTCTTCGTTTTTCACTGCCTTAAATGACGGGCTGACATCTGCATTGATTTCTTTTTTAAGAAGTCTGTTGTTTGAGGTTGCGGCTGTTATGATTTTGCCGATGATTTTTGGAATTGACGGAATCTGGGTCTCTGTTGTGGCGGCCGAACTTTTGGCGGCGGTTATGACTGTCCTGTTTCTTGTGGTAAAGAGAGACAAATATGCTACTGCTCAAACTATGGCTAATCACTCCGCTGATTAGCCATAGGCCAATATACTTATGGAGCCAAAGCATATGCCCCATTGCCGCAGGCAATTTTAATTGGGCATATGCCGTTACGTTCACAGGGTACCTGTGAACAGTAACAACAGGTATCTTTACTAAAGGATAAATTTTCCATGGCCCTTGAATCCTCCGGGAATTTTCGTTATGATAAAAAGGCAGGATATGCGAACGGGTGTACTTTGTCTAAAGGAAGGCACTGCCAAAAAAGACGCTGTGCGTCCGGCATAGCTGTACATGATCACAGAAAAGAAAAGGAGGAACCAAATGGGACATTTAACGACAAAGGATGCATACAAAAGCCTGGAAGAGCGTATTAACTGGTTTACCCAGGGGGCCCCGGCATCTGAGACTTTATATAAGATCCTTCAGGTACTGTATACGGAGAAGGAGGCAAAATGGGTGGCGCTGCTGCCTGTCCGGCCATTTACTTTAAAAAAGGCCGCAAAGATCTGGGGGACCAGTGAGGCAAAGGCAGAGAAGCTTCTGGACCATCTTTGTGAGAAGGCCCTGCTGGTGGATTCCAGTTATCATGGGGAGAGGCAGTTTGTAATGCCGCCGCCAATGGCCGGATTTATTGAATTTGCCCTGATGCGGACCAGGGGAGATATTGATCAGAAATACTTAAGCGAATTGTATTACCAGTATATGAATGTGGAAGAGGACTTTGTGAAGGACTTATTTTTTGCAACGGAGACCAGGCTTGGGCGGGTCTTCGTGCAGGAACCGGTGCTGACCAATGATAAGACAAATCATATCCTGGATTATGAGCGGGCAACCCATATCATTGAAGAGGCAAAATACATTGGAGTGGGAACCTGCTACTGCCGGCATAAAATGTACCATGCGGGGCACCCCTGTGAGATCAACGCCCCATGGGATGTATGCCTGACGTTTGATAATGTGGCCCGCTCCCTCGCGGAGCATGGGGGCTATACGAGGCTGATTTCCAAAGAAGAGGCGAAGGACGTGCTGGAATTGTCCTATGAGAGCAATCTGGTTCAGATCGGAGAAAATGTGCGGGAGCATCCGGCATTTATCTGTAACTGCTGCGGCTGCTGCTGTGAGGCGCTGCAGGCGGCACGGAAATTCAGCCCCATGCAGCCGGTGGCAACGACCAATTATATTCCGAAAATCAATCGGGATACCTGTGTCCAGTGCGGAAAATGTGCAAAGGTATGTCCCATTCTGGCTATTTCCATGAAGAAAGGGACGACGGAAAAGGAGCAGCCGGTCATTGACGAGGAAATCTGTCTTGGCTGCGGCGTGTGTGCGAGGAATTGTCCCACAAATGCGATTCATCTGGAACAAAGACCCATCCAGATCATCACGCCGGTAAACAGTACGCACCGGTTTGTGCTTCAGGCAATTGAAAAGGGAACCTTGCAGAATCTGGTATTTGACAATCAGGCATTTGCCAATCACCGGGCCATGGCTGCAGTGTTCGGCACCATTTTAAAGCTGCCGCCGATGAAGCAGGCTCTGGCAAGCAAACAGTTTAAGTCCATTTATCTGGACAGGCTGTTGTCGGCATACGCGAAGAAACATAACGGTTCAGACAGGTCTTAGGGTTCCTGCGCCGGCAGTATGCCCTGTGCTGATGATAAAAAAAACATCGTCCGCAGACATACGGCCCAATCGTGAAGTGATTCCGAATGGGCCGTATGCCTTAAGAAAAAAGAGGATAGGAATGTGAAGGATCATAGAATTTCCGGCTGGTAGGTCCTAAGCCAGAAATCAATCTGAATCACATAGGCCATCATCTGCGGCGCCGCCATGAGCTGGCCATACCATGGTTTTCCGTAATCGGAGGGACTCTCCAGAAACTGTGTCACCTTTTTCTTATCTAAAAACTGCAGAACAGGCGAGGAGGAATCGGAAAGGATTTCCCGCACCATACCGGCAAGAAGCGCCTCATAGCCTCTGTCATAGGTCTTGGGATAGGGAGACTTTTTCCGGAACAGAATTTCCTCCGGAAGCTTTCCGCGGCCCGCCTGGCGCAGCAGATTCTTTACAATGCCGTCCTTTGTTTTCATTTCCCAGGGGATATTCCATAAATATTCTATAATGCGGTGATCCGCGAAGGGAACTCTGGCTTCCAGGCCGTTATACATGCTGGTCCGGTCCATGCGGTTTAACAGTGTCTGCATGAACCATTTCAGGTTCAGATAGGAAATTTCCCTGCGCCTTGCTTCCTCAGGAGCTTCTCCGGGAAGGACCGGAACCTGCGAAAGAGAGGTTTCATACGCTTCCCGGACATACTCTTCCATGCCAAGCTCCGCCAAAAAGTCATCGGATAAAAGAACCTGACGGGCTTTTAAATCCATGGTCCAGGGGAAGGTATGGGCACGGAAGCATTCTTCTTTATGGAACCAGGGATATCCGCCAAAAATCTCATCGGCGCATTCTCCTGTCAGGGCCACTTTACAGAAGGGGCTCACCTGGGAGCAGAAGTAAAGCATGGAGGAATCCACATCGGCCATGGCCGGAAGGTCATGAGCCAAAACTGAGTCCTTTAAAAGTTCTGCCTGTTCCGCTGTGGAACATTCCAGAAAATGGTGATCGGAATCCAGATACTTAACCATACGCTCCACAAAGGGGCGGTCTTCTGAGGGCTGAAAAGAGCTGGCGCGGAAATTTTCATGATTTCCCGCAAAATCAAAGGAAAAAGTCATAAGTCTTTTATTTTTCTTTTTTAATTCTCCGGCGCAGATGGAGGACACCAGACTGGAATCCACACCGCCGGATAAAAAGGTGCAGATGGGCACATCGGAAACCATCTGCCGCCGGATGGAATCCTCAACGAGGAACGCCGTCTTTTCAATGGTATCTTCATAGCTTTCTTCATGGGGGTGGCTTTTTAACTTCCAGTAGCATTCTTCATGGATTCCAGAGTCAGAACAGAGAAGATAATGGCCGGGAAGCACCTCCCGGATATCCTTAAAGACTCCCTGGCCGCTGGTTCTTGCGGGGCCGATGCTGAAAACTTCATTGAACCCCCGTTTATCCAGTCGCGGTCTGAGCCCTGGAAAGCAGAACAATCCCTTGATTTCCGATGAGAAAACCACATGATTGTCTGTGGATGTGTAAAACAGGGGTTTGACTCCGGCCCGGTCCCTGCAAAGCATCAGACAGTTTTTTACGGGGTCTGTGATGGCAAAGGCAAAGATCCCATTTAAAAGCCGGACGAAATCAGGGCCGTATTCCAGGTAAGCGGACAGAATGACTTCCGTATCGCTTGCGGTTTCAAAACAGTGCCCTTTACGTTCCAGGTCTTTCCGAAGCTCTTCGGTGTTGTATAATTCCCCATTATATACGATTCCCCAGGTATGGCCGTTTCTGGTCTTTTCAATGGGCTGCCTTCCAGTGAGAAGATCGACAATGGAAAGGCGCACATGGCCAAGGCCGAAATGTTCAGACAAAGAAATTCCCTGGTCATCGGGACCGCGCCGTTTCTGGGCCCGGTTCATGGAGGTTAAAACAGATTCATAAAATCCCTGTTCTTTTGTGAAATCCCGCCGGGGATGGAAAAAGCCGGATATTCCGCACATAAATGAAGTCTCCTTTCCAGAATGTGAAAAAAATGCTGCAGTTCAGGCAGTTCTGCGCGGAATCTGCCTCAGCAAAGCGAGGACATTCATCGCGCCGCCCATACGAAAATGTAACAGCCGCGGGCAAACGGCCGCCCGTTACAGGCAGAAGCATGCGGCAAGAAAAGCGCATAAAAATCCAAGGAAGACAGGAGGCAGATTCTTTCTGGCAAGTTCCAGAGGACTTACGTCACAGATGGCAGCCACCGGAATCAGGCCCCAGGGAACAATGGTGCCGCCGCCCACAAAGATGGCAGTAATCTGGCCAAGAGAAGCCAGAACAGGGATGGATGCCCCCACAGCGGTTCCAAAGGTCTGCGCCAGAGCTCCGGTAAGGGGAAGGCCGGAAAAACCGGAACCATCCAGTCCCGTGAGCGCGCCCACAATCATCTGAATCACGGCGATAAAATATTTATTTAAGGGTGCGTGGGAGGCCAGCCAGACGGCCCAGTCGTTCATGATTCCTCCGGTAGTGGCAGTTCCAAGAATTTCCGCGACCTCACTTTTTCCCAAAATGGAAGAAATTCCCTCGCCGCCCAGGAAGAAGAAAGCGCCGATGGCAATGACCGGAGCAAAAATACGGATGGCAAAGAGGAACCCGTCGGTCAGATATCCTGTGATTTTTTCCAGAGATTTTTCCCGGAATTCAAGTACAGAGCCAAGGCACATAAGAAGGACGGCAGTGCCGGAAACCAGGCTGGTGGCATCACCGCCCCTTAAATGAAAGACCAGCATGGCCGCAATGTCCAGAAGGAAAGCAAAAGGAACTGCAGCCGCAAGGAACAGGGCGGAGCGGGAATAAGAGGGAGGCGCTTCCTTAAGACCAGACAGGGAGGTCTGCTTAACCGTAAGGCTCCTCCGGTTCATAAGAAACGCAAAAAGGACTGTTGAGGCCCCCATCACAAGAAAGACGGGACGGCCCTCTGTTAAAATATCGCTGGTGGAAATGCCGGCAGCCCCTGCGGAAATAGCCGGTGCGCCCTGAATCACCAGGTCATAACTTAAAGCGATTCCATGACCAAACAGGTTCATAGCCATGGCGGCCATCAGAGGATTAAGCCCGGCCCGGACCGCGAAGGGCAGCATGATCGCCCCCACCAGGGCTACGGAAGGGGAGGGCCATAAGAACAGAGAGAAAAGCAGCATGGTAAAGCCCAGGATCCACCAGGTGACAGATGGATTTTTCATAACCCGGGACATGGGCCGCATGAGGAGATAGTCACTTCCAAGTTCGCTCAGACATTTGGACAGGGATGTGACCAGGGCAATGGTGGCAATCACCTCCATGAATTCCCTGGCAGCGTACAGCATGGCGCCAAAAACCGCCTGAACGCCTCCAATGAGACTTCCCATGCTGACGGCTCCCAGCAAAAATAGAAAGCCGATACAGACCGCGGGAGTATCCTTTCTGAGGATCATAACAGCCAGTATGACGATTACGCCCAGAAGGTACAGGAAGTGAAGAGGGGTAAGGAGAGTAGTGTTTTCCAGCATAAATATTCCTGCAATAAAATATTTAGTTTAGGATATGAAGGGGAAGGAGAGTTGGTACATTGGATTGTGACGCCGTTCATGGAAGTGTGGGAGATGCGAAGCTAAAAGAATATGTGAGAGAAATTGGGAGAGAAATCCAGATCAAGCGTCAGAGCTGGACATGATAAGATGAAGTTGCTTTTTTTCAAAAGAAATGATATACTTAAAAAAACACTTTAATAAAGTATGGGTGATGATATGGATAAGAAGAAAATAACCAATATGGAAGTAAAGAAGAAAAACCGGAATGAGGTTTTCCGTTATATCTGCAAACATGGGACAGTATCAAACCCCGATATCTCATATAATATGAAGCTCAGCCTGCCCACAGCCACACAGATCACAAAAGAACTGATGTCAGAAGGTTTATTGGAGGAAAAAGGGGAATTTCAGTCAACCGGAGGGAGAAGGGCGAAAGCCTTATCGGCGGTTGCAAATGCCAGGCTGGCAGTGGGGCTGGATATTACCAAAAATCATCTTGCACTGGTGCTGACCAACATCGTGGGTGAAATTCTGAAGTATGAGCGTATCCATCAGCCATATGTTCCCAAAGAGGCTTATTATCAGGAAGTGAGTGAAAGGCTTGAATATTTTCTGGATGAAAACGGTGTTGACAGGGGTAAGGTTTTGGGGGTGGGAATATCCTTTCCGGGAATTATAGATTTGGATAGAGGGCAGATCACGTATTCTCATATATTAGGCATAGAGGCTGTACCGCTTGATTCAATAAGCGCCTTTTTTTCCTATCCATGTTTTTTTCTCAATGATGCAAATGCAGGGGCGTATGCGGAGGGATTCCATGGGGATGAGGCAAAGCATTTTTTCTATTTTTCATTAAGCAATACGGTGGGCGGTGCAATTTTTAGTGGAAATGAACTGGTACAGGGCAAAAATTTCCGGTGCGGCGAAGTCGGGCATATGACCGTCGTCATGGATGGAGAAATCTGCTATTGCGGGAAAAAGGGATGTCTGGACGCTTATTGTGCTGCATGGCATTTGTCTGACGCAGCGGGTGGAAAGCTGGAACATTTTTTCTTCCTGCTGGATCAGGGGGATGAAGAGGCGGCAAAGATATGGGATTCTTATACGGATTATCTGGCTATTGCAGTAAATAATATTTATATGGTTCTGGATTGTGATATTGTTTTAGGGGGGTATGTAGGGAGTTGTATGGGTACGCACCTGCAGGAATTATGGGATAAAGTGGCCGTGAGGAATACTTTTGGGGAAAAAGAACCCTATGTGAAAGCATGCAATTATAAGGTGGCGTCGGCTGCATTGGGGGCGGCACTGAAAGTGATAGAAATGTTTGTCAGACAGATATAGAATAAAGGTAAAATAGTGTTAAAAAGAGGTTTCAGAAATGAGACTTCTTTTTTTTGTGCAATTTTGATTAAAGTGCAGATACTGTTTTGGTCAAAGTGATGAAAGTGTTGAATTTATAGAAAATATCTTGACAAAATAGGTTTCCAACGCTAACATAAAATACATAATAAAACTATTTAATAAAGTAGTTATTAAAGTGAGATATAAAAAGGGAGAGACCAATGAAGAGATTAAAGAAGAATCCCTGGCTTCCGATTGTAGTTGCAGTGCAGATGATATGGGAAAAGAAAAAATATCCTAGTGACATGAATCAGGGTAGTGGAGTATCAATATAAAAATCAAAGAAAGATGGAGGAAACGATCATGGAAGGAAAAATGAAAGTAGCAGTAATGCTGGGAATTGGCAAGATGGGATTTGAAGAGCGGGATATCCCGAAGGCGAAAGACAATGAAGTGCTTGTCAAGCTGGAGTATGTGGGAATCTGCGGCAGCGACCTGCATTATTATGAGACAGGGGCCATTGGTGATTATGTGGTAAAGCCGCCATTTGTGCTTGGGCATGAGCCGGGCGGAACCGTGGTGGAAGTGGGAAAGGATGTGAAGCACTTAAAAGTCGGTGACAGGGTTGCGTTAGAGCCAGGCAAAACATGTGGGCACTGTGAGTTCTGCAAGACAGGGCGTTACAACCTCTGCCCGGATGTGGTGTTCTTTGCAACGCCGCCGGTAGATGGGGTGTTTCAGGAATATGTGGCTCATGAAGCGGATCTCTGCTTTAAGCTTCCTGATAATGTAAGTACGATGGAGGGTGCATTGATTGAGCCTTTGGCAGTGGGCTTCCATGCCGCTATGCAGGGAGGCGCAAGAGCAGGACAGATAGCAGTTGTCATGGGGGCAGGCTGTATCGGTCTTGTGACAATGATGGCTTTAAAGGCAATGGGTGTGTCCAAGGTTTATGTGGCAGATATCATGGAAAAACGTCTCCAAAAAGCGTTGGAGCTGGGGGCAGACGGTATCATCAATGGAGCTCAGACAGATGCAGTGGAAGAAGTAAGGAAACTGACAGATGAAAAAGGCTGTGACCTGGCAGTGGAGACTGCAGGCACACAGGTAACGACAGTGCAGACAATACATATGACGAAGAAAGGTGCTACGATTGTGCTGGTAGGTTACAGCAGGAGTGGGGAAATGACGCTTCCCATGAGCCTTGCACTGGATAAGGAGCTGACGTTCAAGACGGTGTTCCGTTACCGCCATATCTATCCGATGGCAATAGAGGCTGTTTCGGCAGGCAAGGTAAACTTAAAAGGCATTGTGACGGATATTTTCAGGCTTGACGAAGCACAGAAAGCCATGGACTACAGCGTAAATAATAAAGCTGATATTGTAAAAGCAGTGATACGAATTGCCGAGTAGCCAGAGAGCAATAGACAAAACCCCGGGAACTGTATACCGGATTGTTTCCGGAGTTTTGTCTCTGGATTTGGGAATGGCAAGGATGGAGGATTGTAATGGAGCAAAAGAATACAGATGTCAAAGTGCCATTGATCAGTAAGGTCGCCTATGGTATGGGGGATGTGGGATGTAATTTCAGCTGGATGTTTGTGGGGAACTTCCTGATGATATTCTATACAGATGTTTTTGGGATAGGAATGAGCGCAGTTGCGGGACTGATGCTCTTTTCAAGATTCTGGGATGCAATCAATGATCCTGTGATCGGCGGGTTGAGTGACAAGACGCATACGAAGTGGGGGAGATATCGTCCCTGGCTTTTGATCGCTGCGCCGTTGACAGCTCTGGTATTGATGCTGACTTTCTGGGCACATCCGGACTGGTCATCGACTGCAAAGATTGTATATATGGCAGTTACCTACTGCGTTCTGGTATTAGGCTATACCTGTGTCAACATCCCTTACGGAACTTTGTGTGGTGCGATGACACAGAATATAGAAGAGCGGGCGAAAATCAACACATTCCGTTCTGTCAGCGCGATGATTGCCATCGGTATAATCAATATCATAACAGTACCCCTGATTACAGCTCTTGGCAAGGGAAATGACAAGAGAGGTTATCTTTTGATCGCTGCTATCTATGGATGTATTTTTGCGGCATGCCATATCTTCTGTTTTGCAAAAACAAAAGAAGTTGTGGAAGTGCCGGAAAAAGAAAAAACACCACTGAAGGTACAGTTATCCGCTGTTACAACAAACAGACCATACATGATTGCGGTGGCAGGGCAGTTCCTGTTCGGAGTAACACTTTATGGGAGGAATGCGGATGCACTTTACTATTTTACATATGTAGAGGGAAATCAGGCATTGTTCAGTACATATTCTCTTTTTATCATTATCCCTTCCATCATTGGCGCGGCCTGTTTCCCGGTGGTATTCAGGCTGACTAACAATAAAGGTCGCTCGGCTTCCATATTTGCGCTACTAACGGGGATCAGTATGTTCTGTATGTACTTTTTTACAGTCGGAAATTCGCCCGTTCCGTTTTACCTGTTTTCCTGTCTGGCACAATTTTTCTTCTCAGGATTTAACACAGCGATTTATGCGATTGTGCCGGATTGCGTAGAATATGGCGAATGGAAAACAGGGCTCCGTAATGACGGTTTTCAATACGCTTTCATTTCTTTGGGAAATAAGATCGGAATGGCGATTGGAACTTCTGTACTGGCAGGTGTTTTGGGCAGTTTCGGGTATGTGGCAAACCAGCAGCAGAATCCGGTAGTGCTGGCTGTGATCAAACATTCTTTCACCACAGTTCCCGGCGTGTTATGGATCATAACAGCAGCAGCCTTATATTTTTACCGCCTGAATAGAAAAGCCTATAACAAGATTGTGCAGGAGATTCAGGAAAGAAAGGAGAGTGGCAAACATGTTTGATGTTGTTGCGTTGGGAGAATTGCTGATTGATTTTATTCAAAGTGGCAGCAGTACATCAGGAAATCCACTATTTGAGGCCAATCCGGGCGGAGCACCATGTAATGTACTGGCAATGCTTTCGCGGTTGGGGCATTCGACTGCATTCATTGGCAAAGTAGGAGAGGATTATTTTGGGCGGATGCTTGGGAAAACGATCAGGGAAACCGGAATTTCTGATGAAGGGTTGCTTTATAAACGGAATGTGATGTCTTAAAAATTGCAGATAATGAGATAAAGTGGCTGACTGGAAAAGAGGATTATGATGAAGGCGTGCAAATGATCAAAGAACGGACAATTTGAGAACTGGAAAGAAGAGTATGCGGAAGTTATTGAAAGATAGTTGCCAAAGCAGTAAAAAAGGCGGGCAAGCCTGATGCCTGTTTTCGTTCGGATTTCCCCGCCCCGTGAACGTAACATATTGTCAAAAAGAGCGTCCTGGGGTATAATGTCCATATTTGAGAAGAAAAGAAGCTACGATTTGGGTGTTTCTGGCAAAAAATCGGTCGCAAAGATGGGCACAGTGGAGTTTCCAGGAGTGCTCACATACGAAAAAGGGGGAGGCTTATGGCGGAGGAGAGAGAGTCCACACTGGAACGGTTCAACCTGCTGATGTCGGAAATGGATGCGGCTTATCATGATGCAGCGCTTAAGATGGGAATTTCCGACAGTGCAATGGTAGTCCTTTATACTGTGTGCAGCATGAATGGTGACTGCCTTTTAAATGATATCGTCCGCATGTCGGGGGTGAGCAAACAGACGATCAACTCGGCGCTTCGGAAACTGGAGGCGGAGGGGATTCTGTATCTGGAACTGTCCGGCGCCAGGAGGAAACGGGTGCGCCTGACCCAAAAAGGCCAGGCGCTGGCAAAACGTACTGTCCTCCGGCTGATGGAGATTGAGAAGGATATTTTCCAGTCCTGGTCGGAAAAGGAACGGAAACTCTATATGGAGCTGACACAGAGATACCTGCTCATGCTGCAGGACAGAGTGAAAGAGCTGTAAAATTCGTTTCGTTTTCTGATCAGCCGGCTGTCGGATGGCTGGAAAAGCCCTGCCGTCCGTTCAGATTATAGAGACCATAAAAAGGCAGGAGGGCCTGGATGGACATGTTCCCGGAATAAGCGGCGGCCCAGCTTTTAAAATCTTCAGGAAGTTCTGCAATGGGAGCATTGGGAAGATAGAAAAGGATTTCGTCCGCATCCGTAAGACCGTAAGGGTCACTGTAATGCCAGACAGAGTCCTCCTTCATCTCACTTGTGCCCGGCTCGTTTGCAAGCTCCAGAGACTCGATCTTTACGGACCATGTATATTCATTTATCTGTTCAGGAGCTGTAAATTTCCCCTTAAAATCGCACAGATAGGATTCCCGGGAGCCCATGTCAGTATCAAGATATTCCCCGTCAAAAGAACCGTCCTCCTTTACATAAAGAACCGTCCTCCACGCGCCGGCGCCGCTGCCAAACCAGAATTCCAGACCGGAAAGGTCTGCGAAGGAAAATTGTGCCGGGTATTCATATTTTTCAGGAAAGTCAAATCTGGTGCCAGCAGCGGCCTCCTCTAATTCTGATTCGGTAACGGTGAAGACCAGCCCGCTGTTTTTATGTGTGATGGTCCCTTTTACTCCAAGCGTCAAATCCTCAAAGAGCAGAGTATCCCCATCGGCCCTTGCGATGCCGTTTAGTTTCCAGGATGCCCCGGGGCCGAGACCAAGCTCTGTATCGTATGTGCCCACACCAAGATGATGTAAATAAAGATTACAGGGAAGACGGTCCGTTTCCTCTGAAGCCGGGGATATATAGGAGCCGGAGAAATTGTCCATGCAGGCCTGGCCGTTTTCTGCACTGAGAATCTCTGCCAGTTCATAGACCCGTTTCCTGGTCAGTTCGGCGGCCTTTCCGGCCACAACCATCGGGTACATGGTTCCGCCCTCGCAGAATTCTGAGGCGCTGCTTACTTCGGCATCTTTTTTTGTGATCCACTGGCGTTCTTCTTTTGTAAGATCAGAGAAGTCTTCCTCATTCATGATTTCCTTAAGCCTTCCCCAGAATTGATTTAATGCGCCGTCCCATAATTCATAGAGGTCCTGGCTGGCTCTTGTCATGTCAATCTGGGATCTGGCGCTGGAAAACCTGGTTTCAAGCTCTGCGGCCTGTTTCTCAAGCTGTTTCAGTTCAGAAATGAGCTCTTCTTTTCTAAAATTTCCTGTCTGGCTTTCCGTTTTGGCTTCCGTCTCATTTGGGGCCGTTTCCATATGGGTATCTGCCTGTGTTCCCGATCTGCTGTCTGAAACTTCCCCGATTTCGATCCTGGCAGTGGAGCTTCCTTCCGATTCTGTCTCTCCCTGTACGGAGATTTCCGGATTTACAGAAATTTTTTCCTTTTCCCCGGCCCCGCAGCCGCCGGCCGTCAGCGCCAGACTGATACTGACAGCGGTTAAAATGATATGTGTTTTCATAGTATACCTGCCTTCTTGCTGTTTTCTGTAAAAATATGCCGCCAGACAGGCGGCGTGTATTCAGGGACGTCCGGCGCACTCACCGGATTCTCCTGTGCGGTGATTTGTCTGCGGCCGGGCGCATGAAGGTTTTCAGTGAGAAAATCTGCCTTTATGATTATAACAAATATCCCGATGCAGTGTATGAAGCTTTGCTTACAATTTTATGATGTTTACCGGTTACCGTTTTACTGGAAAAACGGACCGGTTTCGTATATACTGAGAGCAGATAGAAAGCAACTGATAAAACAGCAGGGGATGGGAGGCTTTTCATGCGGATAGAATCCATTCATATTAAAAATTTCAAGTCAATCCGGGATATGAGGGTAGGCTCAATTGAAAATGCCCTGATTCTGGTTGGAAAGAATAATACAGGAAAAAGCTCTGTGGTAGATGCCATACGGGCGGTTTTTGGCATGTATCAGGTGTCTATGACAGATTTTAATGAAAAGAGGCAGAATGTGGAAATCGGAATCCGCCTCCTGATCACAGAAGATGATAAGCGCCTGCTCCACGGTCTGGGAAAGGTGAGCATGTATAAGCGGTACTCCGTGTGGGAGAAGGATTTTCGTGAAAAGCTGCCTTCTTTTCAGGATGGTATCCTGTCCTTTACATGCATCATCAACAGCCGGGGGGATGTGCGGTACAGTGATGGCTTTAAGAAGAATAATTACAGGATTCCGGAGATCCTGCCAAAGCTTTATTACATCGATACTGACAGGAAACTTTCGGAATTCCAGGAAGATATTCTGATGTTTCAGGAGGATGAACAGCTTGGAAAGGTCCGCTCCGGATGCTGTATATTTGACTCCGCGAAGGCCTGCAGCCAGTGCTTTCAGTGTATTGGCCTGATTGAAAAAAAGAATCCGGGCGAGCTTACGATTCTGGAGACAGCGTTACTTCTGGAATATAAAATGTATCAGTTGAATTTAAAGGAATTTGAGGAAAAGCTCAATAGAAATTATAGAAAAAACGGCGGTTATGACAGAATCCGTCTCACCCTTAGGACAAATCGGGAGGAGCTTTTCAAGGTGAGCGCAGAGACCATCCGGGGGGCAGACAGAGCGGCCGGCATGAGTCTGGGAAATTCCAGAAGGGCTTCTCCCATTGAGCATTTAAGCAACGGCATGAAGAGCCTTTACATGCTGTCCATGCTGGAGACCTATACCGATGAAAAAGCCAGGATTCCCAGTATCATCATAGTGGAGGACCCGGAAATTTTTCTGCACCCTCAGCTTCAGAAGATTTCCAGTGAAATCCTGTACCACCTGTCCAAAAAGAATCAGGTGATTTTTACTACCCATTCTCCGAATCTTCTTGCCAATTTTACGATCCGGCAGATCCGGCAGATCGTGCTGGATCCGGAGTACTATTCCGTGGTGAATGAGAAGGCAGATATTGATGTGATTCTGGATACCCTTGGATATGGAGCCAATGACCTTTTAAATACCAATTTTGTGTTTATTGTGGAGGGAAAGCAGGATAAAAGCCGTCTGCCGCTGCTTTTGGAAAAATACTATTCAGAGATATATGACGAAAAAGGACGTTTGCAGCGTATTTCCATCCTTACGACAAACAGCTGTACCAATATTAAGACCTATGCCAACTTAAAATACATGAATCAGGTCTACATAAAAGACCAGTTTCTTATGATCCGGGACGGGGACGGGCTGGATGCGGAGGAGCTGGCCAGGCAGCTTTGCAGGTACTACGAGGAAAGGAATGCCGAGGATGTGGACAGGCTTCCGAGGGTGACGAGGCGAAATGTACTGATTTTGAAATACTACTCCTTTGAGAATTATTTTCTCAATCCAAAAGTGATGGAACAGCTTGGAATCGTGAAAAATGAAGAGGAATTTTATCAGATTCTGTTTGACAAATGGAACGAATACCTGTGCCGCTTAAAGAGCGGAAAGAGACTTAAGAAGGTCATTGGCCGGGACCTTGAATCCCCTGAAGATGTGCGCCGGTATATGGAGGAGATCAGGATTCATCTAAGGGGGCACAACCTGTATGATATTTTTTATGGCCGGTATAAAAAAGAGGAGACAGAGCTTTTAAAGCGGTATATTGACCTGGCGCCAAGAGAGGATTTCCGGGATATTCTGGATGCCGTGGACGCATTCCCATATTTTGACAGCAGGAAGCTGGCGAATTTTACAGGCTCCTTACAACATCCTGGTATCTGAAAAAAGTAACAGTTCAGGCTATCTGAGCTGTTACCCAATTGGAACATCGCTGCCGGGGAAGGAAAATTTTTCTCTTGACATATATAGATTATCGATATAAAATATAATACAGAGATATATAGATAATCTATACAAAAGGAGGATATGTATGGCAGTGGAAAAATCCCTGATATCAGGAAGTATGACAATGCTGATTTTAAGACTTCTGTCTGACGGAGATATGTACGGATATGAGATGATTGACACCTTAAGAAAGCGGTCCCAGAATGTGTTTGAATTAAAGGCGGGGACCTTATACCCCCTTCTTCACGGCCTGGAGGAAAAGGGGCTCTTAAGGGTCTATGAAAAGGACCATGGCGGGAAAACAAGGAAGTATTACAGCATCACAAAAGAGGGCAGAGGCCTGCTGGCAAAAAAAACAGAGGAATGGGAGAAATATGCAGCGGCTGTTTCAAATGTCCTGGCAATGGGGGTGTAAAGAATGGAAGAATATTTAGAGAAACTGCTTACACAGATACGATGCAAAAAAGCCAGGCCCTTTGTGGAGGAGGAGTTAAGAGGTCACATGGAGGACCAGGTTTCCGATTATATGGCCGCCGGTATGGACAGAAGCCGTGCAAAAGAATGTGCGGTGAAGGATATGGGCGATCCTGTGGAAACAGGGATATCCCTGGACCGGATACACCGGCCCCGGGCTGCATGGGGGCTGATTCTTTTGATTGTCGTGATCAGCCTTACGGCAGTGGTCATTCACGGCCTGATGGGCATGGAGTCTGAAACCTTTAGCGGAAACCGGTTTTCTGTCAACGGTATGAATTTTGCAGTGGATGTGCTGGCAGGTATCGGTGTTATGCTTTTCATCTGCTTTATAGACTACACGACAATTGCCCGGTATGCGAAGTTTATCGCGGCTGCCATTTTGGCGCTCTGTTTTACCGCGGGAGTATATGGAGTTCAGATATGTGGAATCACATATTATATAAAAAATGTCAGACTTTCCATTTTTGCGCTGATGTTGTTTTATGTGCCGGTTTATGGTGCAGTTCTGTATCAGTATTACCATACGGGGTACAGAGGGTTTGCCAGGGCGGTTTTGTGGATGGTGCTCCCGGTATTTGGTGCGCTCCGGCTTCCCAATCTCATGCTTTCCGCGGTTTTACTGGTTTCCATGATGGTCCAGATAACCATAGCAGTGTCGAAAGGATGGTTTCTGGTTTCAAAGAAAAAGGTCATTGCCGGACTGTGGTTTGCCGGGGCAGGGCTTCCTGTATTCAGTCTGGCCTTTTCGTATATGTTCTCTTTTATGGCGGAATACCAGAGGGAAAGGATAAGAGCATTCCTCACAAACAGTAAAAGTGCAGATAATATAACGAGTGTACTCCGGTCATTGACGGAGTCTGGCAGGCTTGTGGGAAAAGGGACAAAAGATGTAATCGGCGTAATACCGGGATTTGACAGTGACTATATTTTTACATATTTAACTGCAGGCTATGGAATGCTGGCAGGAGTTCTCGTTTTATGTATTCTGACAGCAGTGATTTTCATGATATTCGGGGTGTCTGTCCGCCAGAAGAATCAGCTGGGAATGGTTATGGGATGCGGATGTGGAATGGTATTTCTTTTAAATACGGTGATAAATGTGATGGAAAATATGGGTTGGCTGCCTTTGGTGGGTCAGACATTTTTACCATTTTTTTCGGCGGGAGCAAGCTGCCTTGTGATGTCCTATGGGATGATCGGAATGATACTCAGCATATACCGGTATAAAGATGTGTACCCCGGTCATGTGAAGATTACGCCGGTAAAGAGAAAACAGCCGGTAGAATAGTTTGCCGCCGTTCTACAATGGCACGGCCAGGTCAGTGACAGGCGCCTGCCCCTTAAAAAGGAGCAGGCGCCTGATTGTATGGACGTTTTAGTATACAAGATCGCTTTCCAGAGAAATAAGCTGGGCGGAAGGTGTCTGATATGCCCGGCCGATAAGATAGAGGGTGTAGGTTACACCACTCATAAAGGTTACGCTTGTGGTATCTAAGAAGGCAATTTTGGTATTATTGCATTCTGCATAGGTGCTGCCTACGATAATCGCATTATTATTTGTGCATGGAAGGGCTTCGGAAACTGCCGCACGGTAAGAGCCCTGGAGAATGGAGCGATAGCTCGTGATGCCAAAGGTATCTACCCGCTGGAATACCCGTCCTGCGCCGGACAGGAACACATCTACCGGACCGCTGTTGGGAGATAAGTTGACGGCGCGGACACAGGCAGCATTCCGGTTGGTGCACGGAGTGTCAGTGATCTGCATCAGGGAGATTCCGGAACCATTGTTTACAAGGGCGAACGTGTACGCAGTTCCGTTACTTAAAGAGAAAACACCCCGATAGAGGACGGAACCAGTGTTGGCATTGGTGATAAGAATGGTCTGGTAGCCTGCATTTTCCAGATAATAGGGAGTGGAATTGCCAAACTGCATCCGGTTAATCACCATTCGGTTTCCAAGACGGATGTTCACCGGAGGCTGCCCGGTGGCTGCATAGAGGAAACGTGCGTTGCTGAGTCCGCTGCCGGATTGGTTTCCCTGTCCGGGAATCACCACAATGGGAGAGAAGGTCCATCCGTTGTCAGTACAGCCGGTGCAGATATTTCCGCTGCCTCCCGTGGTGCCTCCGGAGCCGGATGGCGGTCCCCAGGAAGGGGTCTCCGGGGATATCGGGGCAAAGCCCGGGTCGTTATTGTCGGAGCCGGACGGCGGTCCCCAGGAAGGAGTTTCCGGAGAAATCGGGGCAAAGCCCGGGTCGTTATTGTCGGAGCCGGACGGCGGTCCCCAGGAAGGGGTCTCCGGAGAGATTGGAGCAAAGCCCGGATCATTCCCATTGTTCCCGAAACGCTGTTCCGTGGCCGGGCTTTCCGTTGTTTCCGTGCCCTGGGAATCGTTGGTATCAACCTGCATAGACATTACGGTGTCTTTTGCGATATACAAACAGATCAAATCCTTTCCACCACAGTATTTAGCACAAGTGGTTACTATATGGTATGCTTTTGGCAGATGAAGGTTACAGAAAAATTTCCGGAGAAGAAAACAGGAATCTACGACTTGACAGAAATTCCCATGAAGTATAAAATTTTTATAAACCGTACGGTGCGATCAAAATATCATACAAAGGAGAACTGATATGAAAATGCAACAACTTGCTGCCTGTGTGATGGCAGGCTGCCTCGCCTCATCTGGTGCTTTATTCATTCATGAATTTCCGGCCTATGGCGCTCAGGAAATCCGGATGATTGACGCAGATGATTCACCGGTGGAATACCGGACAGAAGATGAGATCCGGGATTTTTATTCCAGTCATCCATTCTCTCTGTATATGGCGGATACTTATGACGAAACTCCGGATATCCAGAATGAAGTACCAGGAAAACTCAGCGATGAAACCGTCACGAACGCTTTAAACTCACTGAATTTTATGCGCTACATTGCCGGGATTTCTTCAGATGTGGAGAATAACGAATGGTATGAAAACATGGTAATGGCAGGAACGACCCTTCTCACGAAGGTTGGAACTCTGACTCATACGCCTAAAAAACCGGCTGGTGTTTCACAGGAATTTTATGAACTGGGGTATCAGGGAACTTCTTCTTCGAACCTGGGGTGGGGAGACCGCACTCTGGCATCTGTTGTCATCAATGGATGGATGAATGATGGAGACGCCAGTAATATTGATCGTGTGGGCCATCGGAGATGGTGTCTGAATCCCAGAATGCAGGCTACCGGCTTTGGACACAGCGGTTCCTACACTGGCATGTACAGCTTTGACAACTGGAACGAGGGCAGTGGTTCCGATCCGGATTTTGTTCTGTGGCCTGGTCAGACGATGCCAACAGAGTATTTTTCCGGTCCCTGGAATATCAGTTTCAGCAAGGATGTCTATTCTTTGAAGTCCAGTGATAAGTCTAAGATCAAGATAACCATGACCAGTGAAAAAACCGGAAAGGAATACTCTATTTCCAGCAGTGATACCAATGCATCCGGAAAATATATGAATCTGGAGACCAGCAATTATGGATATGGACCATCTCTAATTTTTACTCCCGGCGTAAAATTCTCAGCAGGAGATAATGTTACTGTAAAGATTACCGGACTGAAAAGTGATGACGGATATGACGGAATTCAGTATACAGTGCACTTTTTCTCCATGAACGGTTCCGGAAATACCACAACAACCGGAACAGCCACCGCCAAAAAACTATCAGGAATTTCCCTGAATCATTCATCATATACTTTGAAGCCTCAAAATAGTCTGAAGCTTATTGCCGGCCTTCGTCCCTCTGATGCAGCAGATGCGGACATTGATGATGTGGAATGGTATTCTTCGAATGATGACGTGGCGTCTGTGGAAGAGGACGGCGTGGTAACAGCCTGGGGAACCGGAACAGCAGTTATTACAGCCGAGCTTCAGGGATATAAAGCTACCTGTACGATAACAGTATCTTCCGGAAGTTTGGGCCTGGGGTCTAATGGAAGCGGATCTTCCGGCGGTTCCGGTTCCAGCGGTTCTGGTTCTGGCGGCTCGGGTTCCGGTGGAAACAGCTTTTCCGGCGACAAAGGCATGGCTTCCGATCTTCCGGACTATGTAGTGCGTGGAACCTGGGGAACCACATCCGAGGGCTCCTGGAACTTCATGGATGAATCCGGAAAATTCTATAAGAACTGCTGGGCAGCCATTTATAACCCTTATGCAGATCTTTCCAAAGGCCAGTCAGCCTTTGACTGGTTCCGGTTTGACACAGATGGCGGTATGGTGACCGGATGGTTCCTTGATACCGATGGAAGTTATTATTATCTGAACAATGATTCCGATGGTACGAGAGGACGCATGGTTACAGGCTGGTGCTGGGTGCCAGATGCGGCCGGTGTCAGAAAGTGTTATTATTTTAACCCCAATTCTGATGGAAAAAGAGGTAAGATGCTTTCAAACACGACTGTGGATGGAAACACCCTGAATGCTGACGGAGCATGGACTGTAAATGGGGCAGTGCAGACGAAGTGATTTTTTAATTTAGCCCGGAGAAGACAGAGAAACAGCAAAAGAAGCAGAGCAGAAAACAGGTTACCATTCATGCTCTGCGAACTGTAACGAAGATAAAAGGTTCGTGATTCACTGGAAAAACAGGGAATCGCGAACCTTTCGCTGATCGTCCGGGTATCCCGGTAAGAAACGTTTAAACCATTACATCCAGAGAAACCGAAGCAGAACCTCCATCTGCCGCAGAAACGGAAGAACCAACGTTTGCTGCCTGGGCAGGGGTAGCAGGGATTCCTGCTGTCTGAGAAAGCGGAATAGAGGAACCAGTTAAAACAGAAAGCTCCGGATAACTTCCGGACGTGATTCCGGGAAGCGAAAAGAGATCTTCGACATCGGAGACGTTGTCCGGATGGGTCTTTTTTAGCTTCTGAATATCCTTTTTTTCTTCAATGATATGGCGCCTCTTCTTTTTTTTGTAAGTCTCCAGAAGCTCATTGGTTTGTCTTTCAGCCCGTTCCGCTTTTTGGGCCTGCTGCTTTTTTTCCAGTTTTTTCTTTTTCAGAATCGCTTCCTGGCGTTCATGCTCCTCCTGCTTTTTAGCGGACTGTATGCGGCGTTCCATTTCTTCCTCCGAAGCCACATGGCTGAGCTTTTTTTCCGCGCTTTGTATGATTTTCTTTACATGAGCAATATAACTGCTGATTTTTTTGCTGTCTGCGCCTTCCGCACTTGCGGCGGCAAGAAGCTCGGACAGAGTCTGATAGCATTTGGAGATTACCATAAGAATATCCATGCGTCCTCTGGCAGCAGAAAGCCTGTTAGTTAATTCGGAGCCATTGTATTCCACCGGCTTTTTGTTTTTCTTGCTGGCCTCTTTCGATTCCTGATATCGGGCAAGCATTTCAAGTGCTCTCTCGTCTTCCTGAGTAAGTTCCCTGTTTTTTTTAATGGAACGATTAGACTGAGGATAAATGAAGGCAGCACTTTGTGAAACAGACTGTATTTTACTCATAGGATCCCCCTCCTTTCTTTTTGGCACTTGCGTTATATAGTTATATCGTCAAAATTAAAAAAATAATTAGAAGATAACGCCATATCGGGCACTTAACAGCAATTTTCTGGTAACAGTTAAGCCTTCCGGCTAAACTGTTACGAAATCCAGCCCATTTAAAGTCCGCCTGCGGCGAAAGGCTGGATTTTCTCCAACCTCCACGTATTCTTACGGACTTTGCAGCAAGTGCAAAGTCCTGGGTTGAACTGTTACATGTTCTGTACAAATGGCAGGACTTGGTTCCGGATGGCAACAGTTTATTGCTTTTCAAACTCATGCCATCAACGAAAAAGAAGTCAGTGTCCTGAATAATTATGTTGGGGCACTGACTTCTTTTTCTTCTTTGATTTTTCGAACAGTTTCACTAAAAATGGCTGTAATTTCTTTATAATACGTAGCTGTAAAACGCAGGTACAAAGTGGATTTCGTATTATCTCCCAGATTCAGCTGTTTATATAACTATTTATAGAAATTCATCAATTCATCCCAATGTGATGCTATATTATAGAATGCATTGCACTTTCCGGATACTGATATTCTCTTTTTGGCTTGAAGTATTGTTTGAAGTTTAAGGTTTATTGGATTGAATTTTGACATGAGTTCGGTGGAATGGCAGTTTTGATAAAATATAAGAGTATGAAAAGTATTGATTTTATTGGATATTTTGAAGAGAATTTGAAGTGAAATTGAAGGGTTGTTTTTCTATTTTAAATGTGATTTGAGGTGAGTTCGAGGATATGTTGATTTTTCAGGGGATTCTTGAGTTTTTGGTGTAAATTTTGAAATTTTTACTTATGTGAAAATGGTAAAAAGCTAGAAAAATCAAGGATCTACCGAACATAGTACCGAACTAATTTTACCAAAATCAAGTCGATGTATTGGTAGAACGAGGCTGTAAAAAATTTTGTGTCTATGGGAATTTAGGTTTCCCTGATAAGAGTTCGATATGTAAGATTTTGCTGTCGATTTTTTGAATTTCCTGTTGTCAATGGTTCTTTCTATTTATA
>ERZ808051.1028-NODE-1028-length-22024-cov-5.119880_pt1 | contig 22024 bp, 23 predicted proteins | sample MGYA00380199_ERZ808051 | MGnify/ENA primary metagenome ERZ808051 (study PRJEB31490, sample SAMN06133391) | mouse gut metagenome | isolation source: J11 | host: mice | place: China: Chengdu | collected 2015-05 ...
GAAGACCCGGCGGGAATTCCCAATAACCTGACTCCTTATATTACGCAGGTTGCCGTAGGGAAGCTGAAGGAGGTGGGCGTATTCGGAAACGATTATGACACGCCTGACGGAACCGGAGTCCGCGACTATATCCATGTGATGGACCTGGCAGAGGGGCATGTGAAGGCATTAAAGAAATTTGAGGACGCTCCGGCTGTATATATCTACAATCTGGGAACCGGACAGGGATACAGTGTCCTCGATATGATTCACGCTTTTTCCAGAGCCGTTGGAAAGGAAATTCCCTATGTGATTAAGCCGAGGCGTGCCGGTGATATTGCGGCCTGCTATGCGGACCCTGCAAAGGCCAAAAGAGAGCTGGGCTGGGAAGCTAAGAGGGGCATTGATGAGATGTGTGCCGACGGCTGGAGATGGCAGTCTCAGAATCCCAACGGTTACAGGTAATCAGAAGAGAGAAACGGTGGTTGCAATTATCCTTAAAAAGAAGTATACTGGTTTCAACGTATCATACACACCAAAAGGGCATGGGTTTTGGATGCCCTTCATCAGGAGGAATTGCAATGATAGAAGCAACGAGCTGTGGCGGTGTGGTTATATTTCGAGGTAAAATTCTTGTACTTTATAAAAATTATAAAAATAAGTACGAAGGATGGGTTTTGCCGAAAGGAACTGTGGAATCAGGTGAGGAGTTTAAGGAAACCGCCTTAAGGGAAGTAAAGGAAGAAACCGGCGTTTCGGCTTCGATCATTAAATATATCGGAAAGAGCCAGTATTCCTTCAATACCCCTCAGGATACGGTAGAAAAAGACGTACACTGGTATCTGATGATGGCAGACAGTTATTACAGTAAACCACAACGGGAGGAATACTTTGTGGACTCCGGTTACTACAAATTTTATGAGGCCTACCATCTTCTGAAGTTTTCCAATGAAAAGCAGATTCTGGAAAAGGCCTATAACGAGTATCTGGATTTAAAGCGGAGCAACCTCTGGGGAAACCGTAAATATTTTTAAACAGCAATTAAAAACCCTTGGTAACAAGGGTTTTTATACTCATGGAGAATTATGAAAATCATTGATGCACATCTTCACTTTTGTCCGGAATATCCCCATTTTGATGCCCTGGCCAGACAGGCTGGCCATGAAAACACAGGGGAACACTTGAGAGAGCAGTATAAGGCTTTGAATATTGCCTGCGGAATCGTCATGGGAAACCGCAGCATGAAAGCCGAAGACCACATATATCCGGAATTTCTGCGCTACTGCATCGGCATAGACAGGACCTGTCTGCAGGACCTTGCCGTGGAGGATGCCTGCGGACTTCTGGAAGAAAATCTGAAACGCAGGGAATGTGTGGGAATTAAACTGTATCCGGGATACAACAAATACTATATTACGGATTCCGCCTATGAACCGGTATATGAACTGGCGGAAAAATATCAGAAGCCGGTGGCAGTGCATATGGGACAGACTGCCGGCTCCAGGGCCTATTTAAAATACAGCCATCCGCTTACCATGGATGAAGCGGCAGTACGTCACCCGGGGGTTCAGTTTGTCATGTGCCATTTTGGAAATCCCTGGCTTATGGACGCGGCAGCGGTGGTGGAGAAAAATGAAAATGTGGCGGCAGATCTTTCCGGGCTTCTGGAGGGAAAAGTGAATGTTCCGAATCTTTTAGAGAAACAGAGAGGCTACCTGGAGACTTTAAGAACCTGGATTTCTTACTGTGACTGCTATGAAAAATTCATGTTCGGCACCGACTGGCCTTTAGCCAATTACAGTGATTATATTGAGTTTACCAAATGGCTGATTCCGGAAGAACATTGGGAACGTGTGTTCTGTAAAAACGCGGAAACCATATATAAACTGAACTTCTGACAGTTACAGTTTATGGGGGGCAGGGAAAATCGAACGAAAGCAGGCGTCAGGCTTGCTTGTACGGCAGCTTTCGTCCGATGTGGAAAACTGTTATTTTGTGATAGCCCGTACTTTAACGCGTTAAATTCATGTGTATTTAAAGTTATATAAGATTGACGCGGAAACTTTTTTGTAGTACAATGGGTTCGGAATCAAAGGACCTTTTGATTCCGGCATTATATCATTTCATTCAGAGGAGACAAGTACTATGAAAAAGAGCGGGAAATTATTATCTATCATTCTGGCAGGAGCTATGGCAGCATCCCTTGGGGGATGCTCTTCCAAACCGGCAGAGACAAATGCGGCAACAGAAGCGGCGGCCGCTGTGACAACAGCAGGCGAAACCACGGCGGAAGCGACAACCGCAGGTGAGACAGAAGGGACCAAAGAGGCCAAAACTGACGACAGAACCTATAAAATCGGTGTATTGCAGTTAGTGCAGCATACGGCTCTTGATGCCGCCAACGAAGGTTTCTTCGCGGCTCTTGATGCAGCAGGACTTAATTATGAGGCGGACCAGCAGAATGCATCCGGCGAGCAGGCAAACTGTTTAACCATTGCGGAGAAACTGGTCAATGATGGGAACGATCTGATTCTTGCAATTGCAACCCCCGCAGCCCAGGCCGTTGCAGGAGTTACCACGGATATTCCGATTCTTTTAACGGCAGTTACAGATCCGGCAGAGTCCGGCCTTGTAAATGACAATGCCAAACCTGGTGTGAATGTATCCGGCACTTCTGATCTTACTCCTGTAAAAGAGCAGATTGAATTATTGCAGAAGCTTCTTCCGGAAGCCCAAAACATCGGATTTCTTTACTGTTCTGCAGAAAGCAACTCTGAACTTCAGATCGCGCTGGCAAAGGAAGCCTGTGATGCGGCCGGACTTACTTATGAAGAGTATACGGTTCCAGGTTCCAACGAGATTCAGAGCGTGGTAGAGTCCATGGTAGGCAAGGTGGATGCCATCTATCTGCCCACCGATAACGTGATTGCAGCCGGTATGTCCACCGTTGCCATGATTGCCAATGATAATAAAATTCCCACCATCTGCGGCGAGGCCGGAATGGTAGAAGCCGGCGGGCTTGCCACCTACGGAATTGACTATTACCAGCTTGGCTATCTGGCAGGCGAACAGGCTGTTGATATTCTGGTAAACGGCGCGGATATTGCATCCATGCCCATTGGATACCTTCCGGCAGAGAAATGTGAACTGACAGTCAATAAGACTGCGGCCGAGGTTCTTGGAATTGATATTTCCGGTCTTGAGGGAGCTGTAGTTGTAGAATAAGCAAAGCGGCCAGGAAATCCATCCCCGCGGGAGACTTTCCTGGCTTTCTGAATGTATTGGAGGATAAAAAATGAGCGGTATTTTAGTGGCAATGCAGGGAGCCGTGGCACAGGGAATTTTATGGGGCGTCATGGTTCTGGGCGTGTATATCACATACCGTCTGTTGAATATTGCGGACCTTACGGTGGACGGCAGCTTCGCCCTTGGCGGATGTGTCTGTGCCATGCTGATTATAAGCCACGGGGTCAATCCCATCGTGGCTCTGTTTGTGGCTCTGGCTGCCGGAATGATGGCAGGAGCAGTCACAGGCGTACTGCATACGGTTTTGGAAATTCCGGCGATCCTGGCCGGAATTCTGACCCAGATTTCTTTGTGGTCGGTGAATTTAAGGATTATGAGCGGAAAGAGCAATCTGCCGCTGTTAAAGCTGGAAACTCTGATTTCCGGTGTCAGCGACAGCTTAAATGTGACCCAGGCCCAGGCTTCCATGGTTGTGGGTATCATCATCGCGGCGCTCCTTGTGATGGTTTTATACTGGTTTTTCGGAACGGAGCTGGGAAGCGCCTTAAGAGCGACCGGATACAATGAGGACATGATCCGTGCTCTTGGCGTTAATACGAAAAATATGAAACTTCTGGGTCTGATGGTAAGCAACGGCCTGGTGAGCCTTTCCGGCGCCCTGGTCTGCCAGCACCAGAAATATGCCGATATCAATATGGGCCGCGGCGCCATTGTAATCGGTCTTGCCGCCATTGTAATCGGTGAGGTGCTCATGGGACGGCTTACGAATTTTGCATGTAAGTTAAGCTCTGTGGTGATCGGTTCGGCTGTTTACTTCCTGATCCGCGCCATTGTTCTTCAGCTCGGCTTAAAAACCAACGATATGAACCTGTTTACAGCAGTTTTTGTGGCCCTGGCTTTGAGTATTCCGGTACTGATGGGAAAATGGAGGGCAAAGCAGGCATATTCTGAAACCGGGGAGGAGGATGCGTGATGCTTACAATCACAAATGTGAGAAAGACATTCAATAAAGGAACGGTCAATGAAAAAAAGGCCCTCTGCGGCATCAGCCTGCACCTGTGTCCCGGCGATTTCGTGACGGTAATCGGCGGAAACGGGGCCGGAAAATCCACCATGCTCAATATGATTGCAGGCGTATACCCCATTGATTCCGGAAAGATTGAGATTGACGGCGTGAACATTTCCAGAGAGCCGGAACATAAGAGAGCCAGATATATCGGCCGTGTGTTCCAGGATCCCATGCGGGGAACCGCAGCGGGAATGGAAATTCAGGAAAACCTGGCTCTTGCCCTGCGGAGAGGACAGAGGCGCGGACTTTCCTGGGGCATTAAGTCCAATGAAAAGGATTTCTACCGGGAAGCCCTCACAAGGCTGGATCTGGGCCTCCAGACCAGAATGACCAGCAAGGTGGGCCTCTTATCCGGAGGACAGAGACAGGCTCTGACTCTTCTCATGGCAACCCTTGAAAAGCCGAAGCTTTTGCTTCTGGATGAGCACACGGCAGCCCTGGATCCCAAAACGGCCAGGAAGGTGTTGGAACTTACGGACGAGATCATACGGGAACGGGAGCTTACGGCCCTTATGGTCACCCATAACATGAAGGATGCCATCCAGTATGGAAACCGCCTGATTATGATGCACGAAGGCCGCATTATCTATGATGTGGCCGGGGAAGAGAAGAAAAAACTCCAGGTGGAAGACCTGCTTAAGAAGTTTGAGGAGGCCAGCGGCGAAGAATTTGCCAATGACAGGATGATGTTGGCAAAGTAAATGTTACAGTTCGCGGGGCGGGGAAAATCGGACAAGAAGATGCCACTGCTGTAACAGTAACAGAGATACAAGGCAGTACGGGCCGGAATGCGTCAGCTTCCGGCCCGTTTTCCGCGGAGCCTGTAAAACCAGTTGATTTCCGCTCCCAGAAACAGAATGCAGATACAAAAATACAGCCACAGCATCAGTAAAATTACAGCGGTCAGGCTTCCGTAGGTGACGGTGTAGTTTCCAAAATATTTAAAGTAGATGGAAAAGGCCATAGAAAATAAAGACCAGCCCAAAGAGGCGAATACAGCGCCCGGAAGCTGACTTTTTATGGTCTGCTTTTTCCATGGAAGCACGGTATAAATGGCCAGAAAGAAAATCAGCAGGAAAAAAAGAGGGATGATTTTCCTGGCCTGGGAAATCAGAAAATCAAAGTGTCCAAGGGCCGGAAGCAGCATAAGAATCCGCCTTTGGAGAATTCCGCCAAACACCAGAAGGGACAGGCAGAGCACGCACATGAGGGAAAAGAGGACGGTGTAGCCGCTGCACAGGATACGGCGGAGGATATAGCCTCTCCGGCCCGTATCACCGTGGATCCGGTTCAGTCCCCGCTCGATGCTCAGCATGCCCTTAGAAGAGGACCAGAGGGCCGTTACGGCCGTTACGGAGAGGATAGTCATGGGAGAATCAGAATAAAGATCCTCAATGACGTTAATGACAAGGCCGTCCAGGGCATCGGGCACCGCACGGACCATGGTTGTCAGGAGATCAGATTTATTAACATAGGGGGTTATCTGAATCAGGGCAAGCAGAAGCATAAAAAACGGAAATGCAGCCAGGATAATGAAAAAGGAAGCCTGGGCCGCATAGACGGACATTTCGTCCTCAGAATATTTATCCCCGATTTGTTTACATCCAAGCAGGAACCAGATCATAATATTCTCCTTTCCGGCAATTTGCCGGTTACAGTTCACGGGGGCGGGGAAAACCGGGTGAAAACAGACACCCGGCGTTTCTTGTCCGCGGTACGCGGGCAAGAAGATTTAAGGCTGAACTATTACAAAATATTACACAGCCGTTCCAATAATTCCTGAACTGTTACAATAGTATCATGGGTCGGAGAAAATAACAAGAAAAAAGTAACAGTTCACGGGGCAGGAGGATGCCCTCCGTGAATAGTGACTGACAGAAAGAGATAAGAAATACGCAGAAAGCTTTGTTTTTAAGCGGTCTGCGTTTTTTTGTTGTCAAAATGAGAGTATATGCGTAGCAAACACATACGATTTACAGAAAACCATATCGTTATGATATAGATTTAATAAAAAACCAATATTTTTATTATACTTCTAACTATGCTATGATGCTGCTAACAGGAACGATGCCCATAGAAACATAAGACAGAGAAAGGACGGAGTACATATGGAATTTCTGGAAATGGCAAAAAAGCGCTATTCTGTAAGAAGATTTGACGCCTCGCACAAAGTAGAGAAAGAAATCACAGACCGGATCCTGGAAGCCGCGCAGGCCGCCCCCAGCGCTCACAACTTCCAGAGCTGGCGGGTTCTGGTGATTGAAAAGGAGGCCGCTCTCTTAAAGCTTAGAACCTGCACTCCATGTCACTATCATGCACCCCTGGCATTCCTTGTAAGTTATGACAGCGAAGCCTGCTGGAAACGGGAAGCCGACGGAAAGCCGGCCGGTGAGGTGGATGCGGTGATTGCGGCGACCCACATGATGTTTGAAGCGTATGAACAGGGGATCGGCTGCTGCTTCGTTATGGGATTTGATGAAAAAGCCCTGAGGGAGAGCTTCCACCTGCCGGAAACGTTAAAGCCAACGGCAATTTTAGTCTGCGGCTATCCGTCCGCAGACTGCCGCCCGGGAAGCCGCCATGGCCAGAGAAAACCCCTGGATGTGCTGGCGGAATACAATGATTATGAAAAAGGGAGGGAGGATAATAACAATGAGTGATTTTGGATTTTCTATGCCGGGATATTTCCAGACCATGCCGGAGATCGGAAAGCCCATGGTGGAAGTAAAACCTGACAATGTTGAGGAATTAAAGCAGGTAGAAAAAGAAATTCATGAAGCGATTGAGGCGTCCACCCGGGCCGGAAAGCCGGACGATGCCGTAAGAGCCGCCGGACAGATGACGCCGATGGACAGAATTAATTATCTTGTGGACCCGGGAACCTGGTTTCCGTTCTGCAGCCTTTATAATCCGTATGATAATCCTGACGGGAGCACCTGTGTGCTGACAGGCCTTGCAAAGGTTCATGATAAATGGGCCATCGTGATTGCTTCCGACCATAAGAAATTAGCCGGCGTGTGGGTAGGAGGCCAGGCATACAAGCTGACCCAGGCATGTGACATGGCATTAAAGCTCCGCATTCCGTTAATTTACCTTTTAAACTGCTCCGGCATCAAATTAGATGAGCAGGACCGCGTATTTGCAGGCCGCGTGGGCGGCGGTACCCCGTTTTACCGCCACATGGAGCTGGCTCAGAATGGCATTCCGGTCATCGTCGGCGTATTCGGAACCAACCCGGCAGGCGGCGGATACCACTGTATCACACCGACCATCGTGGTCGCTCATGAGAAGGCAAACATGGCGGTCGGCGGCGCAGGAATCGTCGGGGGAATGAACCCCAAGGGGCACGTCGACGAGGAAGCGGCCATGGCACTGATCAATGCCACAAAGAACTCCAAAAAGGGCCCGGTTCTCGGCGATGTGAAGACCCACTTTAATGAGACCGGATTATTCCGCGAGGTATACGGCCTTGAGGAAGGCGTAATTGACGCTTTAAAGAAATATGTGGATGCGAGCCCCCATTACAATGAGAACTACTTCCGGGTCGCACCGCCAACAGAGCCGAAATATTGCGCCAAGGACTTATACAGCCTCCTTCCGATGAACCAGAGACGTCCTTATGACATGAAGGATATCCTTTCCCGGCTGACAGACGACAGTGCCTTTCGTGAGTTCAGGCCGGATTACGGTCCGGAGATTATCTGCGGACTTGCAAAGTTCAACGGCCTTCTTACGGGGGTGATCTGCAACTATCAGGGAATTTTGCCGAACTACCCGGAGTATATAGAGAACGGCATCGGTGTCGGCGGAAAGCTTTACCGGCAGGGTCTTTTAAAGATGAACGAGTTTGCGACTCTCTGTGACAGGGACCGGATCCCGCTTATCTGGTTCCAGGATACCACAGGGATTGACGTTGGACAGCCGGCCGAGGACGCAGAGCTTCTGGCTATGGGCGCGAGCGTAATGTATGCAGCCCAGAATGCGAGAATCCCGCAGATGGAGGTTACATTAAGAAAGGCAACAGGTGCCGCCCACTATGTGATGGGCGGGCCGATGTGTACAAAGAGAAACGTGTTAAGCGTCGGGACGGCCGCCACGGAGTATTATGTCATGCACAGTGAGACAGCGGCAGCAGCCATGTATGCACGCCGCCTGGTAAAGGACCATGACGCAGGAAAGGATCTTAAGCCGACCATGGACAAGATGAATGCGATCATTAAGGGTTACCATGACAAGTCCCGCCCGGCCTACTGTGCAAAGCAGGGCTGGCTGGATGAGATCGTGGATCTTGACAACTTAAGAAATTATATCTGCGCGTTCGTAGGCGCGGCATACCAGAATCCGGCCGGTGTCTGCCCGTTCTCCCAGATGCTGATCCCGCGTATGATCCGCGATATGGAGAATGCGAAGAACAGGTAACGGAGGTGGCAGGATGGGATTTTTTAGCAGACTGTTTTCTGGAAGTTCCAAAGAAGAGGCGGGGTCTGCACCGACCAGAACAACTTTCAAACCGGGGGACTGGACCATAGAAAGAGTCAGAAAGCAGGGAATTAACCCGGCTGTAAGAAACAGCGACGATGATTATTATGCAGTGGCAAATGTACACGCGGCAAATCCTCTTGCGAGAGACTGCCATTGATGAGATTAGAGATACCAGGAGGAAACTATGGGAAATCCGGTTTATACATTGGGAATCGATGTGGGTTCCACCACCTCCAAATGTGTGGTGATGAAAGACGGGAAGGAGTTAGCAGGAAAGGCTCTGGTGGAAGCCGGAACCGGTACAGACGGCCCAAAGCTGGTACTTAAGGCGCTGTTTAATTCCTGTGATCGAAAGCGCGAAGATATCCTCTATACTGTGGCCACCGGATACGGACGGCAGGCAGAGGGAATTGCCGATTCCGACATGAGCGAGTTAAGCTGCCATGCAAAGGGCGCACAGTTCCTTTTAAAAGGCGTAAAAACGGTCATTGATATCGGCGGGCAGGACATCAAGGTTTTAGGCATTGATAACGGTATGCTGGTATCTTTCCAGATGAATGATAAATGTGCGGCGGGAACCGGGCGGTTCTTAGAACTGATGGCAAAGGTCCTCCAGGTAAATGTGGACGACCTCTGCGGGCTGGCCATGAAGTCTGAAACTCCGGCTCAGATCAGCTCCACATGCACCGTATTTGCCGAGAGCGAGGTTATTTCCCAGCTCTCTAAGGGAACCTCTATAAATGACATTGCGGCAGGCGTTCACCGCTCCGTTGCCAGCAAGGTTACCGGACTGGTACACCGGGTGGGTCTTTTGGAACCAGTCTTAATGACCGGCGGCGTGAGTAAAAACCGCGATGTGGTGCGGGCAATTGAAGAACAGGTCAAATGCAAAATCCAGACCTCTCAGCTTTCCCAGTATGCGGGAGCCATCGGCGCTTCCCTCTACGCATACCAGAAGGCGAGGAAGATGAACGTATAAAATATAACAGTTCAACCTTACATCTTCCTGCCAACGCATTTTTTGTTCTGAATCTTCGCAAGGCTGAACAGTTACTGAAATTCTACAAATCATGAAAGGTGGGTATTTATTATGGCAGAGAATATAACTGCGGCTGCGGCTGCCGCAGAGGCGCCGGCAAAGCCGAAGAAAAAGGCAAGCCCGGCAGCTCAAAAACTGAAAGATATCGTAGCTCAGAGCTATGCTGACGCATGGGAAGCGAAAAAACGCGGAGAGCCGGTGGGCTGGTCCACTTCCAAATTCCCGTGTGAGATTTACGCGGCATTCGGATTAAGCGTAGTATATCCGGAGAACCTGGCAGCAGCGGTAGCGGCTCAGCATGACGGTGAGCGTATGTGCGGCATCGCGGAGGATATGGGCTACGATGCGGACCTCTGTGCCTATGAGAGAATCAATCTTGCTCTTGCACACGGCCATGAGACGACCGCAAGCAAGCATTTTCCGCAGCCGGATTTCGTACTCTGCTGCAACAACGGATGCAACTGCTTCACAAAGTGGTATGAGACAGTTGCCCGTATCCGCAATGTACCGATTGTTATGCTGGACGTTCCATACCATAACCAGAAGGGTGCCAGCCCCGCACAGGTAAAATACATGCAGGCTCAGTTCTGGGATTGTATCCATCAGTTAGAAGAGATCACAGGAAAGAAATTCGACCAGAAAAAATTTGACGAGGCATGTGCCGTTGCCAATGAAAATTCCAGACTGTGGCACAAGGTCTGTGATTACTGCCAGTATGAGCCATCTCCCTTAAGCGGTTTCGACCTGTTCAACCACATGGCCGATATGATCTGCTGCCGCTGCAATCCGGAGGTAGGAGACGCATTCAAGATGCTGATCGAAGAATATGAGGAGAACATTAAAAATGGCGAGTCCACGCTTCCGTTTAAGGAGAACTACCGCATTATGCTGGAGGGCATCCCATGCTGGCCGCATTTAAAAAATCTCTTTAAACCGTTAAAGGAAAACGGCGTAAATGTGACAGCGGTTGTCTATGCGCCGGCGTTCGGCTTCGAGTATAAGGATTTTGATGAGATGTGTCAGGTCTACTGCAAGACCGCAGGCGCTGTCTGCATCGAGGAAGGAACCGAGTGGAGAAAAGAACTGTGTGAGGATAACAAGGTAGACGGAATTCTGGTCCATTATAACAGAAGCTGCAAGGCATGGAGCGGATATATGCCGGAGATGCAGAGACGCTGGCAGAAGGAGTTAGGCGTTCCGGTGGCAACCTTTGACGGCGATCAGGCGGACCCGAGAAACTTCTCCATGGCAAACTATGAAACGCGGGCCCAGGGTCTTGTGGAGGCAATGGCAGAGAGAAAAGCGGCAAAAGAAGCCGGAAAGGAGGCGTAATCATGGCAATCGAAACAGCATTGAAGGAATTTGCGGCCGTTGCGGGAAATCCCGGCGGACAGTTAAAGAAATTTAAGGCAGAGGGCAAAAAGGTCATTGCCTGTATGCCGTATTATGTACCGGAAGAGCTGGTTTTTGCTGCCGGTATGGTGCCTGTGGGGCTCTGGGGTTCCAACAAAAAGACCATCACCCGTGCAAAGGAATACTGTGCATCCTTCTACTGTTCCTTAGTGCAGCTTGCCGTTGAGATGGCACTGGATGGAACCCTGGATGAGGTAGACGGCGTGATCACACCGACCATGTGTGACACCCTTCGTCCCAATTCTCAGAACTTAAAGACGATTCTCGGGGAGAAGGCAATCTTTCTTGCACATCCGCAGAACCGTTTCAAGGAGTACGGAATTGAGTTCTGCATGGAAAATTACGGAGAGGTAAAGGAAAAGCTTGAAAAAATCGCAGGAAAAAGGATTGAAAACGATGCGATCCTTGAAGCCGTCAAGGTATATAACCGCTGCCGCGCAGCAAAGAGAGCGTTTGTAAAGCTGGCAGGCAGCCATCCGGCGGAGGTATCCGCTGTCGCAAGGGGCGCAGTTCTCAAGGCATCCTATTTTTCTGACAAGGCAGAGTATACGGAAAAGCTGGAGGCATTAAACGAAGAGCTGCGGGCGCTTCCGGCCAGTGATTCCGGGTACATAAAGGTAATCACCTCCGGCATTATCTGTGATAATCCACAGCTTTTAAAAATTTTCGATGAAAATAAGCTTGTGATCGTTGCGGATGATGTGGCTCATGAAAGCCGTTCCTTCCGCATGGACGCTCCGGAGGATGAAAAGGACGGTATGAGGGCTCTTGCGGTACAGTTTGCAAACCAGAAGGAAGACTCTGTACTGTATGATAATACGCCGCATCAGCATGTCCGTTCCAGGCATCTGATTCGCATGGTGAAGAAGACCGGAGCAGAAGGACTTATCATGTTTGTGACCCAGTTCTGTGACCCGGAGGAGACGGATTATCCGTACATCAAACGCGACTTTGATACGGCGCAGATTCCGCTCATTCATCTGGTAATTGACATGCAGATGCGTGACTTCGGCCAGGTAAGCACTTCTCTTCAGGCTTTTGCAAGTATGATCGAGGAGGAAGACGCCTAAAGCTTTTTGTCCGCGGCACGCGGGCAAGAAGATGCAGGGCCGAACTGTTACAAACATTAATATCCCGTCCGGCCGCGGCGCCGGCCGGATGACAACCGTTTAAAAAGGCTTGAATCAGCAGGAGGAGATAAAAACGATGGAAGTTACAATGAGAGAGAGACGCGGCGCGCTGGAGAATATTACTGTCCTGGATCTTGGACGCGTAATCGCAGCTCCGTACTGTGCATCCATTCTTGCAGATATGGGAGCAAGAGTAATTAAGATCGAGCAGCCTGGCAAGGGAGACGATTCCCGCCAGTATGGCCCGTATGTGGACGGTGAGTCTGCATATTTTGCAAACATGAACCGCAACAAAGAGGGAATCACCTTAAACTTCAAGGATCCGAAGGGCAAAGAGATCCTCATGGAGCTTGTAAAGAAAGCGGATGTTCTGATCGAAAATTTTTGTCCGGGTGTTATGAAGAAGCTTGGTCTTGATTACGACGTATTAAAAGAGATCAATCCGCAGTTAGTATATCTGGAAATTTCCGGTTTCGGCGGCTACGGGAGATATTCCCAGAGACCCGGCTACGATCTTCTTGCACAGGCCATGGGCGGTATGATGAGCGTGACCGGTCCCAAGGGCGGAAAGCCCACAAGAGCCGGCACAGCGGTTGGAGATCTGGTGGCAGGCATCAACGGCGCTCTCGGTATTCTTGCCGCCTTAAACGCACGCCAGGTCATCGGGCATGGCCAGAAAGTGGACGTGGCTCTTCTTGACACCATCGTCGGGCTGATGGAGAATTACATGATCCGTTACCGCTACTCCGGAAAAGTGTATGAGAGAAACGGAAACGCATACCCGGCAATCGCTCCTTACGACAGCTTCACCGCAAAGGACGGCGAGTATGTTCTGGCATGCGGGAACCAGAGCCTGTTCAACCGGTTCTGCGAAAAGGTTACCGGCCATACCGAGTGGCTCACAGATCCGAGATTCGAGAGCAATGTAATCCGTACTGAGAATGCAGAGGCTCTTAAGGTATTGATTGAAGAATGGTCCAGCCAGTATACCTGTGAGGAGATTGTCAATAAGTGCCTGGAGTCCGGTGTTCCGGCCGGCGTTGTATTCGATTTCAGCCAGATTGTAAAGGATCCGCACATCGTAGAAGACCGCAAGATGTTCCCGGAGGTGATTCATCCGGTTATCGGAAAACAGATTGTAAACGGAGATCCCATTAAGATGAGCGAGACCATGCCGACCATGTACCGCCATGCGCCGCTTCTTTCACAGGATACGGAAAGCGTACTGGGAGAATTCTTAGGATACACAAAAGAGCAGGTGGCAGAGCTTCGCAAGAAACAAGTAGTTTAATTGTTTCAGAGTATAATCCGGCCGGGCATGCAAATGCCTGGCCGAAGGTTTAAGAGGAGAGAATTATGAATAAGGTAGTGATTGCAGGCGCATGCAGAACAGCCATCGGCACCATGGGCGGGGCTTTAAGCACCGTTCCTGCCGCGGAGCTTGGCGCCATTGTCTTAAAAGAGGCCATAAAGAGAGCCGGAATCAGACCGGAACAGGTAGAGGAAGTGTTCATGGGAAATGCCATTCAGGCGGGAAACCGTCCGAATCCGGCCCGTCAGGCGGCAATCTTTGCAGGACTTCCCGTTGAAGTTGCAGCGACAACCGTAAATGTCCTTTGCGGAAGCGGTCTTCACAGCATCAACCTTGGCGCCAAAATGATTGCCATGGGCGATAAGGATATCGTGGCGGCCGGCGGATTTGAAAACATGTCCCAGGCCCCGTATCTCATAAAAAACGGAAGATTCGGATACCGGATGGGCACCGGTAAGTTAGAGGATTCCATGCTTTACGATGCGTTAAACGATGCATTCTATGATTATCATATGGGGATTACAGCGGAGAACGTGGCACAAAAATGGGGAATTACAAGAGAGGAGCTGGATGAGTTTGCCGCATGGAGCCAGCAAAAATGCGAGAAGGCCCGGGCGGAAGGCAGGTTTAAGGATGAAATCGTTCCCGTGGAAGTAAAGACAAAAAAAGGAACGGTGGTTGTTTCGGAGGATGAGGGACCAAGAAAAGGCGTAACAAAAGAAAACATTTCCGGTCTTCGTCCTGCCTTCAAAAAGGATGGAGTTGTAACGGCAGCAAATTCTTCCGGAATCAATGACGGCGCGGCGGCTGTTGTGCTGATGAGTGAAGAGAAGGCAAAAGAGCTTGGAATTACGCCCATGGCCGTATGGGTTTCTGGCGACCTTGCAGGCGTCGATCCGCAGATTATGGGCATCGGACCGGTGGCTGCCACAAGACGTGTGCTTAAGAAGACAGGCATGAAGGTGGAAGATTTTGACCTGATCGAGGCCAACGAGGCATTTGCCGCCCAGTCCCTTGCAGTCGCGAGAGATTTACACTTTGATATGGCGAAGGTGAACGTGAACGGCGGCGCTATCGCCTTAGGACACCCGCTTGGCGGTTCCGGTGCAAGAATTTTTGTAACTCTGCTGTACGAAATGCAGAAACGCGGCGCCAAGACAGGACTGGCGACCCTTTGTATCGGCGGCGGAATGGGATGTGCGGCAATTGTCAGGAGAGGCTAATGCACTGTCGGCATTATGCTCTGCAGACAGAACGCCATGGGGCGCTGTTTGTGAACCGCCAGACTCCGGATGGATATCGGGCGGACACCCGGCGCTTCTTGGCCGCGGTACGCAGGCAAGAAGATGCAAGGCTGAACTGTTACGAACTTGAACAGGGAAAATGGAATCTCTCTTTTCTTTGCGGCTTGTTTTGTGTATAATGTGTGTAGAGACAGAGAGGAGGCGAGACTGGATGATGTATCCATATATGACGCTGGCGGATGAGACAGAAATTGTACATTCACAAATTGTTGAAGAAAATGGAAAGAAAAAGGTGATTGTAAATTTTGAGCGGCCGACGGAGGACGGATTTGATTCGGCAAGATGTGAACTGCCGGAATATCGTTGGCTGGAAAGAAGCGGATATTCGGATTCGGAAATACATTTCTTTGAACAACTGCTTCACAGTAATGCACATCTGATTTATCGGTATGCAGAAAACGGAGGGGTTCAGATTGCCTAGTTTATTTACTGTCAGCGGCTATAAAGTTTTTTTCTGGTCCAATGAAAAAGGTGAGCCAATCCATGTTCATGTCGGAAAAGGAAAGCCGACGTCGAATGCGACGAAAATCTGGCTGACGAAGTCAGGCGGATGTATATTGGCCGGCAATGGAAGTAAGATTCCTCCAAAGGAGTTAAATGAACTGATGGAGTTTATATCGGCACAGTTTTTCATGATATGTGCAGAATGGAAACGCTTCTTCGTGGAGGATGAGATTTGCTTTTACTGTTGATAATGACCAGCTCCCGATTCGGGAGCTGATGTACGTTATTTATGAATCTGCCTGCGGTAGTCATAGACGATGCCGCCCTCAATGGTCTGCCGGCAGAAATATTCAAAGCCGCCGGCTACAAATTTTATACTGGGCCCGCTCCTCTTAGTAAGTACCTGACTCCGCTGATTGCACAGGTTTTAAGGTGCCCCAACTACATTCTGGCAGTTCTTGTAACCGTGGCTACCCTGGTAGGCGCGCAGGCAGTCAGAAGCTATGATATTGATGTGTGGATGGCATTCTTCTGCGGCATTATCGTTTTTTTAATGAAACGTCTGGATTTCAATATACCGGCGTTTACCATGGGTATGGTGCTTGCCGCTCTGATTGAAGAAAGGTTCCGCCGGGCGCTGCTTTATACAAACGGAAGCGCCTCCGTGTTTTTCACCCGGCCGGTCTGCCTGATCCTGTGGGTTGTGGTGTTCTGGATGGTATGGCGGATTATCAGAGGGGATAAGAAGAGTAAAAAGACAGAATAGAGTAAATGGCAATAGGGCCATGGAAACAGCCGGCGCCTCTGCCATTTTAAGGTCCGGGAATGGCAGCGGCGCCGGCTGACTGTGTATCTGGCGGCTTATTTTAATTTCTTTAAAGCTTCCTCCATCCGGTCCATGCCGGTAATCAGGCTTTCCATGGAGTTGGAGTAGGAGATTCTCAAATTATCAGGAGCTTCGAAGGCGCCGCCCGGAACGACGGCAATCCTTGCTTCTTCTAACAGGAAGTCTGCCAGGGAAAAGGAATCGGCAATGACCTTTCCGTTATAAGAGCGCCCATAGAATGCGGTCACATTAGGCATCAGATAGAACGCGCCGTCTGCGTTGACACAGGTGATCCCTTCCATCTGATTGAGGCGGTTTACAAGGAATCGGCGGCGTTTATCAAATTCCTTCCGCATGATCTCCAGACTTTCCTGCGGGCCGCGGAGTGCTTCAAGCGCTGCATACTGGGCTATGGAGCAGGTGTTGGAGGTGGTGTGTCCCTGAAGAGAGGACATTCCCTTTATAAGGGCGGCATTTCCGGCGGCGTATCCGATTCTCCATCCGGTCATGGAATAGGCTTTTGAGAAGCCGTTGATAATAACACAGCGCTCTTTGGCCTCGTCAGAGACAGAGGCAACGCAGAAATGGGCTTTTGACTCATAAATAAGCTTTTCATATACTTCATCGGAAATGATGTAAAAATCATGTTCACATGCAAGAGCGGCAAGGGCTCTCAAATCTTTTTCTGTATAAACGGCGCCGGTGGGATTGTTCGGCGTATTGATCATGATCGCTTTGGTCTTCGGCGTAATGGCTTTTTTGATTCCTTCGATATTCAGGGCAAAGCCGTCTTCCTCTCTGTTTCTTACAAGGACCGGATCGGCGCCGGAGAGTTTGACCATTTCCAGATAGCTGACCCAGCAGGGAGTGGGGACGATCACCTCATCGCCTTCTTCACAGAGGGCGAGAACCGCATCCACGAGAGGCTGCTTTGCGCCGGTTCCTACGCAGATCTGGTTTGGCGTGTATGTAACATGGTTGTCTTTTTGGAGCTTTTCACAGATCGCCTCGCGAAGCTCAGCGATACCAGAAACAGCCGTGTATTTTGTTTTCTGGGCGTCGATTGCCGCCTTTGCTGCATTGCAGATATTTTCCGGCGTTCCGAAATCCGGCTCGCCCAGGTTATAGGCAATCACGTCAATTCCCTGTCTCTTTAAGTCGGCGACCTTTCCGGTAAGCTCTAATGTCATAGACGGGGAGATGTTCTGAATTCTTTTTGTAAGCATAAATATTCCTCCGCTTATTTTGTCCGGACTGCGTTAATCGAGCGGTTCACAGTTTTCCCAGAGTTCTCTTAATTCCATAGATTCCATAAGTTTTCCTCCTCTTTCTGGCAGCAGTGCCTTTGTTGGTAAGAAGCTTCTTTGAAGTGGTTTGTTTTGCTATGGCCACACTATAACATGGAAAAGAATGATTGTAAAATGTTTATTTATTTGATATTATATTAATAAGTATTAACATTTTGGAGGGAAAGATCTTATGACATTTCTGGAAATCGAGGCGTTTTTAAGCATTGTACAGCATGGAAGCTTTTCGGCAGCGGCTGATAAGCTTTACATTACCCAGCCGGCCCTGGGAAGACGGATTCGCGCCCTGGAGGAGGAGCTGGGATATTCCCTGTTTGTGCGGAATAAGGGGGTGCGCCACGTACAGCTTACGAGGCAGGGGCAGGCTTTTATCGGCCTGGCCCACCGGTGGCAGGCGCTGTGGAATGAAACCCAGGAGGAAGCGCTTTTGGGGAGTGAAAAAAATTTCTATGTGGCCAGCGTGGGAAGTCTCCTGGCCTTCATGCTGCCGAATGTATTTCAGACCTTTATGAAAGAGAATCCCAAGTGTTGTCTTCATGTTACTACACTTCATTCCAGTGAGGCATACTCTTATGTGAGCAATAAAACTGTGGATATCGCATTTATTACAGACCCGATGTTTTCTTCCCAGGTAAAAACAAATATCCTGTTTGAGGAGGAACTCTGCCTTGTGGTTGGTAAAAACTTAAATCTGCCAAAAAAACTGACAATCAGCGAGCTGGATCCGCGGCTTGAGATACGGACTCAGTGGGACAGGAATTTTGATATGTGGCACAATTATTATTTCGGCAGCAAGACGGCGCCGCAGGTATATCTGGATGAGATGGGATTTTTGCAGTATTTTACCCAGAACGGAGATAACTGGGCTTTTTTGCCTGTCTCGATTGCACGAAGCATTTTAAAGGACGCGCCTGTTTCCATCCATGAGCTGGATGCCAGGCTTCCGCATCGTACCCTGTATTATCTGTATCGGGTACAGGACGCATCGCCCTACCAGGAGCGTCTCTTAACGCTTTGCCGGCAAAAGCTGGCCCAGGAAGATGGGGTCGCGGTTAAGGAGACCCAGGAAAACTATAACGAAATGTTATAATTAAAGAAGAAATATAATATTTTTATTTTTCTCATTCTTGAATTACAATGAACGCATCAAATTTGAACGAAAGAAGGAGGAAATGGAAATGAAAGTCTTATTAAATGACCCAATCGTGGATGAGGATTATGCGCGTCTTGCAGGCGCCGTGGATATCGTAACAAACTATGACCATCCGGAAGAGCTGGATGGAATCATGGTGCGGACGACAAAAGTGCCGCGTGAAATTATCGAGAACGCGCCGAAGCTTAAGGCGATTGTTATGCATGGCGTTGGACTGGACTCCATTGATGTGGAGGCCGCCAGGGAGTATGGAGTTCCTGTATTCAATGTTCCGGGACAGAGCGCAGAAAGTGTGGCAGAGCTGGCGCTCTGTGGAATTATGGCCGCGGCGAGAAATATTAAGCAGGCCAATACAGGTATCTGTGAAAGCCGGTATCAGCATCACGGAAAAACGGACCTTCATGGCCATGAGATCTTTGGAAGAACTCTCGGGCTTGTGGGGGCAGGGCGGATCGCGCAGCGCCTTGCACAGATGATGACAGCGGCATTCCAGGTGAAAGTTGTTGCTTACGATCCATATGTGGACGCCAAAAAGCTTCAGGCCATCGGCATGAAAAAAGCAGAGACCGTGGAAGAATTGTTTGCCGGGTCTGATTTTGTCAGTGTTCATGTCCCGCTGACTCCCGAAACAAAAGATCTGATCGGAAAGAGCGCTTTCGATGCAGCCAGGGAAAATCTGATCTTAGTCAGCACCGCAAGAGGCGGCGTGGTAAATGAAGAAGAGCTTTACAGGGCCTTAAAGGACAAAAGAGTGGCAGGCGCTTTCTTTGATGTATTTGCGAGTGAACCGCCGAAGGGAGATAACCCGTTGGTGCACCTTGAGAACTTTATAGCAACCCCCCATATCGGAGGAAACACAGCAGAATGCCTGGTCCGTGTGGGAAATGAAGCAGTTGATCATATGTTAAAGGCGCTGGGGTTAATGGAATAGGGCCGGCGTTTCTGACGGGTTCTCAAAGAAAGGGGTTCATTGATGAGTATTTTGGAACTGAATATGTACCAGACGGCTGCAGTGGCGGGGCTTGTCCTTTTATTGGGACGCTTTATTTCCAATAAATTTCCGGTTTTTAAGAGATACTGTATCCCGGATCCGGTTGTGGGAGGAGTGATATTTGCAGTTCTTCATTTAATTCTCAGAAGCGCGGGAATCGTCGAGATTTCACTGGATACTACGCTGCAGACCTTTTTTATGCTGATCTTTTACACCGGCGTAGGCTTTACTGCATCTTTTAAGCTCTTAAAGAGCGGCGGAAAAATGGTATTTGTATTTCTCATTCTTTCAATCGGCATGTGTATCCTGCAAAATCTCACCGGCGCAGGAATCGCGGCGGTGTTTGGGGTAGATCCGCGTGTCGGCGTGATGGCAGGATCCATCCCGATGGTGGGCGGACATGCAACAGCAGCTTCCTTTGCGCCTGTTTTTGAGGCAGAGGGAGTGACAGGGGCAGAGGCAGTGGGCATTGCATCTGCGACCTTTGGCCTTGTTATGGGCTGTATGATCGGCGGGCCGATCGCCACAAGAAGAATTAAACAGTACAGGCTGCATTCCAGCCTGTCGGCTGACGCGGCGGATACAAAAAAGGAGGAACATCATAATACGATTGATTCCACCCGTTTCCTCAATGCAATGCTGTTTCTGGTGATTGCAACAGGAATCGGAACCTATATTTGTAACTACCTCCAGGGTATGACAATCATGGGGAGGCCGTTCAGCTTCCCTCAGACCATTGGCGGCCTGATTGCAGGCGCGGTTATCCGCAATCTCTATGACGCCGTCAACAGGGATATTCCGATGGAGGAGGTCGATACCATCGGCGGCTATTCTCTGTCTCTGTTCTTAGGCGTTGCGATGATTAACTTAAAGCTCTGGCAGTTAGCGGAGCTGGCGCTTCCGATGATAATGATCCTGGTCGGTCAGACAATATTAATGTTTGTTATCGCATACGTTATCGTTTTCAATGTCATGGGACGCTCTTACGATGCGGCTGTGATTACCACCGGCTTCTGCGGATTTGGCATGGGCGCATCCCCGAATGCAATGGCCAACATGCAGGCAGTTATTGTGAAATACGGCCCTGCACCCACAGCGATTTTCGTTGTGTCCATGGTGGCCGCGCTGTTCATTGATTTCTTTAACAGCATTGTCATTACGGCATTTTTAAACGTCCTGTAATTCCATTAGACATACTTTATCAGCCACAATATATAAGTGTGTAATCCAGGGGCCAGAAGCCCAGAGGATGAAGGAGGGGCTGTCAGGAAGTAGATAGCTCTACACAGGGGCAGGTGTGACCATGCGGACCACACCTGCCCCTGAAATTTATCCATTAAAAAGCATACATTAAAAAGAAAACCGCCCCCTCCGCTATCCTTGAAAAGCAGAAAAATTTATGGTAATATGAACATACAGAAAGCAGGTGATAGTTTTGGACATAGCAGAGCAAAAACGCCGGAAGGATTTGGAGCGGCTGCGTAGCTTCAGGCCGATGGATGATGATTTTATGCGCTGCCGGATACATTCACAATTTTTATCACAGAAAAGGACTTTTATGGAAAGAGCGAGCCAATCTATTTCATTGAACGGATGAACATCACCACAGGTAGACCTTTTGCAGATGGGGAACATATTCTTTATGTGAATGGTGAGTATCGGGGTGATTCCGACATAGGAAAGCTGATGCACGACTTTAACTGCACCGATGCCGCAGATATGAATTTCAAACTACTGGCAGACCGCACCAGATATTTGAAGGAAAATCCGAAAGGAGTGAGCGAGATGTGCAAGGTAATTGAGGATATGCGGAGAGAAGAGAGGATGGAGATTGCCAAAAATATGTTGCTTGATGGAGTGTTACCTCTTGAAAAAATTGCTGAATACGCAAGGCTCTCTCTTGAAGAAGTCAGGAAACTGCAAGCTGGGCAAAGCGCGTAAGTAAACAGTAAAAAACGAGGCTGGGAATCTGACAGGTTCCCAGCCTTGTTTTTTACCCCAAAAATCAAGCAAATTAGCAACTAACGCCGCAAAATAAAGCATTTCCCCGCATTTCTTGAGGATTGCAACCCCTATTTACTACTTATTTACTACTGGGGAATGAGCCTTGATACGGTAAAATACCAAGAAATGCAAAGTTACAGTTTTGACCGAACTTCCCTATAACGGTATAATAAAGCCAAGAAAGGACGGTGGACAGTATGAGGGAAAAATCTTATCACTTGTATGTAGACAGCAGAGAGAAAACATTGCTTTTACATAGCCTTGTGGAGCTGAAAAACCAGCTCATACAGCAGGGCAAATACGGGGACTGCGTTGACGAGATTAT
>ERZ808051.1030-NODE-1030-length-21995-cov-4.406013_pt1 | contig 21995 bp, 23 predicted proteins | sample MGYA00380199_ERZ808051 | MGnify/ENA primary metagenome ERZ808051 (study PRJEB31490, sample SAMN06133391) | mouse gut metagenome | isolation source: J11 | host: mice | place: China: Chengdu | collected 2015-05 ...
TGGCTGCGGGCGGTGTCGGGAGAGTGGGCCAGGGCAGTGTGGCTGCGGGTGTCGGGAGAGCGTGCCAGGACAGTGTGGCTGCGGATGTCGGGAGAGCGTGCCAGGGCAGTGTGGCTGCAGGCGTCTGGAAAAGGAGCCAGGCGAAAGATGCCGGGAAAGCGGGGCAGAGCGCAGCGGAGACGGCCATGGCGCAGGCCATACAGGAGACGCTCACCAGCGTGCTGGGCAGTTCCATTACTACGGTGGCCGGATTTATCGCCCTGTGCTTTATGACCTTTACCATGGGCCGGGACTTGGGCGTTGTCATGGCAAAGGGCGTGCTGTTTGGCGTGCTGGGCTGCGTCACGGTCCTGCCCTCCCTGATTCTGCTGCTGGATAAGCCTCTGCAGAAGACAAAGCACAGATCCCTCATTCCGCGGACGGAGCGGTTTGCCCGGGGTGTGGTGAAGTTTTTTCCGGTGTTTTTGGCAGTATTCTTGGCGCTTGTCGTACCGGCCTATTACGGATACGGCAAGACCAACGGCGAGGTGTACTATGACATGGGAGAATGTCTGCCTGAGGACATGGAATATGTGGCGGCCAATTCCAGACTCCAGGAGGAGTTCAACATTGCGTCCACCCATATGCTGCTGATCGACACAGCGCTTCCCTCCAGGGATATCCGCCGCATGATAAAGGAAATGGAGCAGGTGGACGGGGTCAAATATGTGCTGGGCCTGGAATCTTTCATAGGGCCTATGGTACCGGAGGAGATTCTGCCAAAAGCCGTGCGGGAAGTGTTAAAGAGCGGGAAATGGGAGCTGATGCTCATCAACTCGGAGTACCGGGTAGCCAGCGACGAGGTGAACGTCCAGGTGGATCAGCTCAACGGCATCCTGAAGAAATACGATGAAAGCGGCATGCTCATCGGCGAGGCGCCCTGTATGAAAGACATGATCGAGACCACGGACCGTGACTTTAAAGTGGTCAACACCATATCCATACTGGCCATTTTCATCATCATCGCTTTGGTGGAGAAGAGTATTTCACTGCCGTTCATCCTGATATCGGTGATAGAACTGGCTATTTTCATCAACCTGGGGCTGCCTCACTATCTGGGGCAGAGGCTGCCTTTCATTGCCCCTATCTGTATCAGCACCATTCAGCTGGGGGCCACCGTGGACTATGCCATTCTCATGACCACCAGGTATAAGGAGGAGCGCATGGGCGGCCTGGATAAGAAAAAGGCTGTGGGAATTGCCCTGGCCAGTTCGGTTCCCTCCGTGGTCGTATCCGGTATGGGACTTTTCGCGGCCACTTTCGGCGTGGCATTGTACTCGGATATTGATATCATCAGCTCCATGTGTATGCTCATGGCGAGAGGGGCTGTGGTGAGTATGCTGTCGGTGCTTTTTATTCTGCCGTCGCTGCTGTTGCTGTGCGACAGAATGATCTGCGCCACCACGGCGGGTATGAGGGAAAAGGCGAAAACAGAGAAAAGAAGAACGGAGGCGGCTGTGTCATGAAACATAAGCGGATTGAGAATATGCCAGGCAGAACGGCGGGGAGAGAAGCCGGGAAAGGGAGGAAAGCTATGAGAGGAAAGACTGGGGTGAAAGCCACGGCTGCGGCATTGTGCGCCGTGCTGGTTTTGGGGGGAGCAGGCACCGGCATAGACGCGCTGGCGGCGGAGAAGAACCGGACGCAGGAGACAGAGACGGATGCGGACAAAGCGCCGGGGAAGAACGGGGGCACAGGCGAAACCAAAAGCAAAGGGGCGGACGCGCCCCAGGGCAGGCCTGCCAAGGAGGAGACGGTCTATGTATGGACCCATGCGGACGGAAGCGCCCGGGAAGTGGTCGTCAGCGACTGGCTGAGAAACGAAACCAAAGTCTCCGACATAGAGGATGTATCGGAACTGTCGGACATAGAGAACGTGGGCGGAGACGAATCTTTCATTGAGAAAGCGGGCAACGTGAAAGTATGGGAGGCCGGAGGCGGGGATATCTACTACCAGGGCCGCACGGACAAGGAGCTGCCGGTAAGCCTTAAAATTACTTACTTCCTGGACGGAAAGGAAATCACGCCCAAGGAGCTTGCGGGAAAAAGCGGCCGGGTGACCATTCGGTTTTCCTACATCAATGAGCAATACGAATATGCGGAAATAGACGGCAGCAGAACCAAAGTGTACGTGCCCTTTGCCGTGGTGACGGGAATGATTCTGGACAACGAAGTGTTCACCAACGTAAAGGTCTCAAACGGCAGGCTGATCAATGACGGAGACAGATACTTAGTCGTAGGCTATGGGCTGCCGGGCCTCCGGGAGAATCTGGATTCCGATAAGCTGGACCTGCCGGACTATTTTGAAATCACCGGGGATGCTGAGAACTTTGAGATGGGCATGACGGTCACCATTGCCGCCAATGAACCGTTCAACGGAGTGGACTTGGACGGCGAGAACCCGGCAGATGATCTGCACAGGGCGCTGGGAGAGCTGACGGATGCCATGGAACAGCTTATGGACGGCTCCTCCCAGCTGTATGACGGCCTGTGCACGCTCAGCGATCAGTCGGGGGTGCTGATACAGGGAATTGACAGGCTCTCTGCTGGGGCGTCCGAACTGCAAAGCGGCGTGGGCGCCCTGGACGACGGAGCGGGGAGGCTGCAGAGCGGAGCGGCAAATCTGCAGGCGGGTCTGAGCACCCTGGTATCCAAGAACGGAGAACTCAACGGCGGCGCCAGGCAGGTATTTGACACGCTGCTGGCCGCGGCCCGGACCCAGCTGGGGGCGGCAGGGCTGGATGTGCCGGGGATGACAGTGGAGAATTACGGGGATGTGCTGAACGGTGTCATTGCCTCCCTGGACACTGACGCGGTCTATCAAAAGGCGTATGAACAGGTCAGCGCTGCCGTGGAGGCTAAGAGGGGCGAGATTGAAGCGGTCGTGACTGCGGCCGTGCGGGAGCAGGCGGCGCTGGGGGTCACAGCGGCGGTGAGACAGGGCGCGGAGGAGAAAGCGGCGGCAGCGGTCAGGGAGAAAGTGACGGAGGCCGTTTTGGGACAGCTGACGCCTCCCATGACAAAGGCAGACTATGACGCCGCGGTGGCGGCAGGAATGATCAGCCAGGAGGAGCAGGACCGGATCGCGGCCGCAGTAGACGGTGAGATGGCGTCCGATGCCGTCAGGACGCAGATAGCGGAAACCGTGGAGGCCCGGATGGGCACAGCCGAGGTTCAGGCCCTGATTGAGGCAGAGACAGACAAGCAGATGGCGGAGGAGGGAATCCGGGAGACCATCGCGGCCAACACGGAGCAGCAGGTGCAGAAAGCCATTGCGGACAATATGGCGGGAGAGGACGTGCAGAGTAAACTGGCCGCCGCCTCGGAGGGCGCAAAGGCCGTCATTGCCCTGAAGCAGTCTCTCGACAGCTACAATGTCTTCTACCTCGGCGTACAGGCCTACACGGCAGGGGTGGCCCAGGCAGCGGACGGTGCGGGCCGGCTCAAAGGCGGCGCGGACGAGCTGCGGGACGGCACGGGAAAGCTTTATGCCGGAGCCTCCGAGCTTAGCGGCGGCATCTTAGCCATGAAGAACAGCACTCCGGCCCTGACAGAGGGCATAACACAGCTGCGGGACGGCGCGCAGCAGCTTTCGGAGGGACTGGTCCGGTTCAATGACCAGGGCATTCAGAAGCTGGCGGATGTCCTGGACGACGATCTGGATGGCCTGGCGGAGAGACTCCGCGCCACGCTGGATGCCTCCAGGCGCTACAACAACTTCTCGGGTCTGGACAGCAGAATGGACGGACAGGTGAAGTTTATATATCGGACAGATTCCATTGAGGCGGAAGAATGAGAGGTGTTTGACACCTTTACGGGAAGGCTCCAAGAGTCTCCGGGACTGTCTTAAAGCGCTCCGGGGAACGCCTCCGGGGCTGTGCATAAACCCGGCGAAGCGGAGCCGCTTATGGTATCGCAACCAGCGGCTTTGCTTCCTTTTCATGTCCGGGAACTCCCCATGGGCGAACGCAAAAGAAAGGGCGCCCTCAGGACAACTCAAGCACCCCTAAATACGGCTCAAAATAAACCACATAGTTACCGATGCGGGCCCCTTTTCCGTATTTCGCTTTATAATAATCCAGGGCATCGGAGAGAAACTCCTCCGTCACATCGAGAAATTCTGCCGTCTCGGAGAGACTATGGCAGTGGTTCTTGTGCGCCCGGATAATCCCGGCCAGGCCGATCAGCCTGTTGTACGCATGGACGCGGGCCCGGAGCTCCTGCTTCCTGTTGGACACGGAGGACTGGTCCAGGATATCTCCTGTCCCTGTGTAATAATGGCCCAGCTCCTCCGCCAGGATGCACCTCTTCTCTGTCTGGGTCATACCCTTTTTGATGGCGATGCGGTCGCCCTTTATCCTCCCCTTGCTCACGGGGAGGCTTTTCTCTTTTGTGACGAGCCTGTTATTGTCGGCCTCGATCAGCAAATCTTCGTATGTAGTCACGATATCATCCCCTTATAACAGATAGCAGATTACATGTCCGATAAAACGGACTAGAAGTCTTCATCGTCCATGATGGCTTCCTCCAGCTGTCTCAGCTCCTCCGGAGCCCCGGCGTAGTCCTCGGCGTGGGCGGCGTTTAGACAGGAGGCATCCTTTTGGACAGCCATGGGGATAACATTATCCGTTTTCGGCGCTACCGCCGCCTCGGCCGTGGAGCGCTCCCACTCTTTCAGGAGGGTGAAGTCTACCATCTCTTTGCCGTGAGAGTCGAGATCGCGGTATTTTTCGATGATTCCCAGTTCGTCTGATTTTAACGCCGGGGTTCCGAAAAGCGCCAGAGGATTATCACATCTGTAAATCTTACATAAGGCTACAAATGCGTCTGCATTGGGCATGCTGAGCCCGCTTTCATATCCGTAAAGTGTCTTGGCAGAGATGTTTATATCATATTCCTGCAGTCTGTCTGTAACTTCATTGGCGGAGAAACCGGATATCCGCCGCAGCTGTTTTAAAAAGCCGGCTATGGTTTGCTTTGTCATATCTTTGTCCTGCCTTTCTTATTTCTATATTACCATCATTTACCTGGGATGTAAACAGAATAATCTTAGTAAGTAAGAAAAATATCCTAAAAAAATGTTGACAAGTCTAGTTTCTAGGAATATAATGCATATAAATTCTTAGGAACTAGGCATTATAAATGAGGACAGTGAAAGAAGCTAAGAATTCTGCAGAATCTGTCATAGACAGGGGCCATATCTTTTTCTTGTTCCGGATATGCGGACTGTCCGGCCGGGGCCGGCGGGTTCGGCGGGACAGGCTTGACAGATGACTGACAGCGCGAAAGGATGATTGCACCGGGGCAACCGGGAGCGAAAGGAGGTTCTGACATTGGACAAGGGAATATTACAGGACTACATAGACGCCTGTGAGCTGGTGAAAGAGACGGAGGCGGAGATCCGCAGGCTGAACGGGAAGAAGAGGACAGTGGTCCAGACGAAAGTAAAAGGCTCCTCTCCAAACTTTCCCTATATAGAGCAGCGCTTCAAAATTGAGGGCACTGCATTCTCTGTGGAGGACGACAGTCACCTGCGGTACGAGGAGAGGGTGCTGGCGCAGCGAAAGGGACGGGCGGAGCAGGTCAAGTATCAGGTGGACGAATGGCTGGGTACGGTTCCCCTGCGCATGCAGCGGATCATACGGTACCGGTATCTGGACGGGCTGACGTGGGAGCAGGTGGCTGCGCAGATGGGGAGGCGAGCCACCGGGGACAGCGTCAGAAAGGAGCTGAAAAGATTTTTTGAAAAAATCTAAAGTCAGTCCGCAATGTCCGCAATGTCCGTTTCGGATGTAGTAATATGGTACCAAGTTGCAGTGGATAAGGGAACGGGCCGGCTCATATGAAGATGACGAGGCCAGGCGCGTACGGTGGTAATCAGGACGTCTTTCCATGCGGAGAGGGTTCTTTTTATACAAAACAGAAAAGAGAAAGGAGGAGAAGTTTGGAAGTAAACTTCCAAATATTGAATTGATGCCCGCCAGAGGCGGGCAGAAAGGTATAAAAATGAAAAAAGAGAAATTTGCAGGCCTTGGCAGGCAGCGAAAGGAGGTGAGGCACATAAACGGCGGTATGCCGTTGGGGAGTTGTTTAGGCCGTCGAAAGCGGGACCCCGGCGCCGTGCGATTGGGCATAGGACAGCCGCCCGCAGGAGGGGCAGAGAGCAGCTAGGAGGTGTCGTAGAGTGATCGTTTCAATCATGGAAGCAGTGGGCATGGCTCTGGAGGCTGAGTTTGGGGACGGATACAAAGCCTGTATGGAGGAAATGCCGCAGGACATGCAGGGAGGCAGATTTTTCATCCAGTGCCTGAATCCGGCAAATACCCGCTTCAGGGGCAGGCGGTATTTCAGACGCAGCCGATTCTGTGTGCAGTATTTCCCGCTGTCAGAGCAAGACAGAAACAGGGAATGTCACGATGTGGGGGAGAGGCTCTTCTCGTGCCTGGAATATCTGGAAGTGGACGAAAGCCTGTTCAGGGGCACGAAAATGGAGTATGAGGTGGCGGACGGAAAGTTACATTTCTTCGTGAACTATGATTTTTTTGTCTACACGGAGGACACAACCGTACCGGCCATGGAGGAAGTCGCCTCTAAAACTTGTGTGAAAGGATAGGTGAAGAGATGGAAGAGAAAAAGAAGCAAGCGCCGCCGGAGAAAGGCAGGAAAGCGGAGAACCGGTTTTCAAAAGAGCAGCTGACTGCCTCGGCGCGCTTCAGGGAAAGGAGAGACATTCTGGAGGCTCTCCTTGTGCCCGGACAAACGTACACGGTGAAAGCCGTAGAAGAAAAAGTGGAACATTATATGAAAGGTAAGGTGAGATAGGTATGTCTTTAGGTGGCGGAATTTTTACAGCGCAGAACAAGGAACTGCCAGGCGCATATATAAACTTTGTCTCCAAGTCTGCCGCGGCAGCAGCTCTTTCCGAAAGGGGCATTGCGACAATGGCCCTTGAGCTGGACTGGGGCAGGGAGGGAGAGATCTTTGAAGTGACGAATGAGGATTTCCAGAAGAACAGCCTGGAGCTCTTCGGATATGAACACGACAGCGATCAGCTGAAAGGGCTTAGTGATCTGTTCAGGAACACAAGGACCTTTTACGCATATCGGCTGAATGGAAACGGAAAGAAAGCGGGCAACGATCTGGCGGAGGCGCTCTGGAGCGGCATCCGCGGCAACGATCTGAAAACAGTGGTTCAGGTGAACGCCGACGATGAATCCCTCTTTGATGTAAAGACTCTCCTGGGGACGGATGTGGTCGACGAGCAGACCGTTTCCACGGCAGCTGATCTGAGGGACAACAGGTTCCTGAAGTGGAAGTCCGGGATTATGCTGGAAGCGGCAGCCGCGGTTCCTCTCACCGGCGGGGAGAACGGTACGGTGAGCGGGGCAGATCATCAGGCTTATCTTGACAAGGCGGAATCCTATACTTTCAATGTCATGGGAGCCACGGTCACAGACGACGCCACAAAGGCGCTGTATGCGGCTTACAACAGGCGGCTGCGCGACGAGATGGGCGTAAAGTTCCAGCTTGTGCTCTATGATTATGCCCAGGCTGACTCCATAGGCGTCATCAGCGTAAACAATAAGGTTCTGGATAAGGGGGAGAAAGAGGCGAGCCTTGTGTACTGGGTGACCGGGGCATCGGCGGGCTGTGGGGTGAACAGGAGCAACCAGAACAGGAGATATGACGGGTGCTTTACCGTGGACACTCCCTACACCCAGAATCAGCTCAAGGCGGCCATCAAGGCCGGAAAATTCACGTTCCATCTGGTGGGGACCCATGTCCGGGTGCTGGAGGACATCAACACCATGACGACGGTTTCCGAGACCATGGGGGACATCTTTAAGGATAACCAGACAGTCCGGGTGATTGACCAGATCGGCAATGATATCGCGGTGCTTTTCAACACAAAGTATCTCGGCATCGTACCCAATGACGCGGCGGGGAGGATATCTCTCTGGTCGGACATTGTCAAGCACCATGAGCAGCTCCAGGAGCTTCGGGCCATTGAACGCTTTTCGGATGCGGACGTGACCGTGGCCCAGGGGGAGAATAAGAGGTCCGTTGTGGTGACGGACGCCGTGACTGTAGTAAACGCCATGGGCAGACTGTATATGACTGTAACGGTGGCATAAGGGAAAGGAAGTGACAAGGATATGAATAACGTGACAATGAAAGCCAAGGATACGATATTCGCCGGTTTGGCAGAATATTTCATCACCATCGGAACACGCCGCTATAACTTCATGCAGGCCATTAATCTGGAGGCGTCTTTCAAGAAGAATAAGACAAAGGTCCCCATTCTTGGCAGGACCGGGAAAGGGAACAAGGCCTCCGGATGGGAGGGCACGGGCAAAGCGACGTTTCATTACAATACGTCCGTCTTCCGGCAGATGATGCTCCAGTATAAAGACACTGGGGAGGATGTCTACTTTGAGATCCAGATTTCCAATGAGGATGCCACCTCTTCGGTGGGGCGGCAGACCATGATTTTGATGGACTGCAACATTGACGGCGGCGTCCTGGCAAAATTTGACGCCGACGGAGAATACCTGGACGAGGAAATGGATTTCACCTTTGAAGATTTCAGGATGCCCGAGGCATTTCAGGATCTGGAGGGTTTTCTTACCAATTAAACGGTTTTGTTCCCCTTATGCGGCTTTTTACAAGGCCCATAAGGGGGCTCATGACAGAGATTAACAGATAAGGAGAAGATAAAAATGTCTAAATTCAGTAAATTCATGAAAGCAAACAAGGCAGAGAAAGCCAACGGCTTCTACGCCCCCACGAAATCCCTCTGCGACGAGGAGAAGAGACCCCTTGAATGGGAGTTCCGGCACATTACATCGAAAGAGAACGAGAACATCCGGGAGGACTGCACCATTGACGTGCAGATCACCGGAAAGCCCAATCTGTTCCGGCAGAAGATCCTGTCCGGTCTCTATATCCGCCGCATGATTGCCGCTTCTGTAGTCGTGCCTGACCTGTACGACCAGGAACTGCAGGATTCCTACGGTGTGAAGACGCCGGAGGAACTGCTGCTGGCCATGGTTGACGATCCGGGGGAATATAACGAGCTGGCCAATTTCGTCCAGAAATTCCAGGGTTTCAACGTATCCTTTGAGGACAAGGTGGACGAAGCAAAAAACTGATTGAGGAAGGGGATTGGGAGGCGAACTTTGCCTACTATGCCCTTCTGAAACTTCACATTCTGCCGTCTGTTTTTCTCTCTCTGGAGGAGGCCGAAAAAGCCTTTGTGGTGGCAGCGATCAAGATAAAGATGGAGAACGACAGGGAGAGAGAAAGAGAATTGAAACGCAGGACAAACAGAGATAAGAAAGGCAGGTGACGATATGGAGAGCATAGGGGCGGCAATTGAGCTGCAGGATAATTTCACAGGCGTCCTGTACTATGTCATCGATTCCGTGAATGCAGGGATTTCCGCCATGGAGGAGCTGTACAGGGTCATGGACTCGCCCATTGAGGCCGGCGCATTCCTGGGGATACGGGACTGCATCGACCAGGCGGCCATGGCCGCCCGGAAGCTGGCCGCGGAAACGGACCGGGTGGACATCCCTGAGACCACGCTTGGCGCGGGCTGGCAGATGCCTGGCGTGGAAGTATTTACCGGAAGCGGAATCGACCGGTTTCGCCAGGAGGTTCAAAGCGCAGATGCCATGCTCGAAAGGCTGCACAGCACACAGGACGCCATCGCAAGGCAGGCATACGATACCGCAGTATTCCCGCCGGAAGCGGCCCAGAGTCTGAACCGGATGACTGTGAGGATAGACATGGTGCGAGAGCGTATCCGGCAGATGGAAAACAATCCGCTGAATATGGGGACGGATGCTGCCAACGCAGAGCTGGAGACTCTGCGCGGACAGCTGGAAAGTGCGGTCAGGGAGCAGCAGAACCTGGTCCGGGCTGTGGAAGACATGGATGTCGCCGCGGCGAACGAATCCTATCTGAGGCTGAACCAGGTGGTCGGGAAAACGGAACAGCATATTCGGGACAATGTGGACGAACAGGGGCGCCTGAACCGGGAGATAGGGGAGGGAACCAATAAGACGAACGGACTCATAGGCGCCATCAAGAGCGCAGCGGCTTCCTGCATGGATGATATGCGGAATATTCTCTCCAATGCATTCAGCCTGTCCGACCAGCTTATGTCCACCGCGGCCCGCCTGGGCATGATGAACGACGGGCTCCAGACCACTCAGGAGCTGCAGGATATGATTTTCGCTTCCGCGGAGCGGGCGCGGTGCAGCTACCAGACAACGGCAGACGCAGTGGCAGATATGGGGATCATGGCCGGGGACGCTTTCGGCAGCTCGGAAGAGATCGTGGCATTCGTAGAGCAGGTAAACAAACAGTTCGGGACAGCGGGGATGGAGACGCAGGAAATGGATGCGGCTATGCAGCAGCTGACGCAGGCCATGGGCGCCGGTGTCCTCCAGGGGGAGGCGTACAACAGCATCCTGCAACAGGCCCCGAACTTGATCCGGACGATTGCGGATTACCTGGAAGTGCCCAGAGAGGAATTGAGTAATATGGCGGCAGAGGGAGCCATTACCGCCGACATTGTAAAGGCGGCCATGTTCGCCGCAGCCGATGAGACCAACAGGGAATTTGAAAGCATGCCAATGACTTTTGCACAGATTTGGACTTCCTTTGAGAACAGTGCATTGAGTGCTTTTGCGCCTGTTCTTCAGCGAATGAATGAGATGGGGAACAGCGAGAACTTTCAGGGATTCGCGGCCGGCATCGCAGGCGCCCTGTCCGTAGCGGCCGGGATTGCGCTGGATGTGCTTGACCTGCTGAACGCCGGGGTGCAGCTTGTGGCGGACAACTGGTCCTGGCTGTCTCCCATCATCTACGGCGTGGCGGGGGCCCTGGCGTTGTACTATGGGTGGCAGATGGCATTGAACACCATAAATCTGGTCAGTAAAGGAATTCATGTTGCCATGGCAGCAGTACAAATGATTCACGCAGCAGTAACCGGTACCCTGACGGCGGCAACAGCGGCAAACATTGCGGCACAGAACGGACTCAACACGGCTATGCAGGCATGTCCCATTGTCTGGATCATTATTTTGATCATTGCTCTGATTGCGGCTTTCTACGGGGTCGTAGAGGTCGTGAACCATCTCACAGGGAGTTCACTCTCCGCAATGGGTATTATCTGCGGGGCGGTGGCGGCGGCCGGCGCATTCATCCTGAACCTGGCGATAGGGCTGATAAATTCCATCTATCAGGCCGCATGGCAGTTTGTGACGCCCTTTCTCGGCATTGTGGAATGGATTCTGAATGCTGCGGATGGGGGATTTGACAGCTTTGGGGGAGCAGTTGCCAATCTGATCGGAAACATTATTTCCTGGTTCCTGTCCCTGGGCATGGTTGTAACCAAAATCATCGATGCCATTTTCGGGACAGACTGGACAGCCGGATTAAGCAGTCTTCGGGACACTGTCCTGGCATGGGGGAAGAATGAAAATGCCATCACCATTGACCGGGCAGCGCCGGAAATCAATTACAGGATCAAATATGGGGAGGCATGGGATGCGGGATATTCTTTCGGTGAGGGGATCGATGAAAGCATAGCAAACTTCGACCCGGCCTCCCTGTTCGGCACCGACATTTCTGACCTCGACAGCTATACGGATCCCGACGGCTACGCCACGGGGCTGGAGGAAATCGGCGGCGGTGTGGAGGACATTGCGGGCAATACCGGCGCCATGGCGGACGCTATGGAGATAACCGGGGAGGAACTGAAGTATCTGCGGGACATTGCGGAGCAGGAGGCAGTCAACCGGTTCACCGCTGCCGAGATCAAGATCGAGCAGACGAACCACAACACCATAAAGAACGACTTGGACCTGGACGGCATCGTGTCGGGAATGACAGACATGATGAATGAGGCCATCGACATTTCAACTGAGGGGGTGCATAACTGATGTGTCAGAGCGGATATGATTTCTATTTGGGGAAATGCCTGCTGCCCATAGCGCCCCCGAAGCTTACCGTGAAGATCAACAATGCCAACGAAACGGCCACCCTGATCAATCAGGGGGAGATCAATATCCTGAAAAAGGCGGGGCTGACGGAGATTGAATTCGAGTGCAGGATTCCGCAGGAAAGATACCCGTTCGCGGTCTATCAGGCGGGATTCAAGAGCGCCGATTATTATCTGGACTATTTTGAGTCCATGAAGACCAGCGAGGAGCCTTTCCAGTTCATCGTATGCAGGAGGAGGCCTGCCGGAAAACGGCTTTTTGACACCAATATCAAGGTGTCCATGGAGGACTATCGAATCGAGGAGGCGGCTGAGAACGGTTTCGACGTCCTGGTGAAGATAAAGCTGAAGCAATGGAGGGACTACGGGACCAAGACGGTGAACATTTCTTTGAACATGCAAAAGCCCCAGGCAAGCGTTGAGCCCAGGCGGGAAGCAACAAACTCTCCGGCAGCTCCGCAGACTTATACGGTAGTAAAAGGGGACTGCCTCTGGAACATTGCGAAGAAATTCTACGGCAACGGAGGCAAGTACACGGCAATCTACAGTGCCAACAAAAGCGTGGTCGGGGGGAACCCTAATCTGATCTATCCGGGGCAGGTTCTGACCATCCCGGCAGCATCGTAAGGAGGTAGGGATGAGCGTTGAACTGTTGATTGGGAATGAGACGGGGACAAAGGCATTTCTTCCGGCTGTGGAGGAGGGGATAGAATGGACCACGGAGAGAAAAGATACTCCCGGGAAGCTGTGCTTCAAGGTGCTAAAGGACGACGGGCTTGACTTTTCGGAAGGCAGCGCCGTGAGGATGAAAGAGAACGGGGATGAGATATTCTTCGGGTTTGTGTTCAAGCAGCAGAGGACAAAGGGACAGACAATAACAGTCACTGCCTACGACCAGCTGCGGTACCTGAAGAATAAGGATACCATAGTGTATGAGAACAAGACCGCGGATCAGCTTCTGCGGATGCTGGCGGCGGACTATGCTCTGCGCATTGGTGTCCTGGAAAATACGGGATATGTGATTGGGTCAAGGGTGGAGGAGAACACTTCTCTTTTTGAGATGATACAGAATGCTCTTGACCTGACCCTGACGAATACCGGGGAGATGTTCGTGCTGTACGATGATTTCGGCAGACTGACCTTGAAGCGCTTATCCTCCATGGTGGTGGGGAGTCCCGGAGCCTATCTGATGGTGGACGAGGAGACCTGCGAGACCCTGGATTATACCTCATCCATTGACGACAACACGTTCAATCGGATAAAGCTGGCCTATGACAATGAGGAGACCGGATTTCGGGAGGTCTATGTGGCCCAGGATTCCGGGAATATCAACAGATGGGGGATTCTGCAGTATTTCGACACCCTGAAAAAGGGGGAGAACGGCCAGGCAAAAGCGGACGCGCTGCTGAAGCTGTACAACAAGAAGACCCGCAGCCTGAAGCTTAGCAATGTACTGGGGGACAACCGGGTCAGGGCCGGCAGCATGATTGTGGTGAATCTTGATCTGGGGGACATGAAGCTGAGGAACCTGATGCTGGTGGAGAGCTGCAGGCATATATACAGGGAAAGCGTGCACCGGATGGATTTGACACTTAGAGGAGGTGAGTTTGTTGGCTGAAGCGAATGGTTTGGTGGAGGCCATGAAGAGGGCCGCCCGGGACGAAAGGGAATCGTCAAAGCCTGTCAACGTGTATTTTGGGGAGGTGATTTCCAGGACTCCCCTGAAGATAAATGTAGAGCAGAAGATGGTACTTGGCGAATCACAGCTTGTCCTGGCAAGAAATGTTACCGATTACATGACCATGGTCACTGTCCAATGGACCACAGAGGCAGGAGCGCTTCTCTCCGACGGGCAGACAGTCGCCTCTCCGGCCCATGTCCATGAGATTGGGGGAGCCCGGAGTATGATGGTGCACAATGGCCTTGAAATTGGCGACCAAGTGATATTGATACGGCAGCAGGGAGGCCAGAAGTTCATTGTGGCCGACCGGATAGGAGGCAGGTAATGATTCCGTCAACGGCAGGTTTTTTAGATCAGGATTTTGAGATTGGGGAGCAGCCGAGCCTTACGTACAGGATGCAGATGGAAAGGAAGCTGATCCGCGGCTATACCGACGGGCTGGAGGCAGTGAGGCAGGCTATTTATAAGATTATCATGACAGAGCGCTATCAGTATATCATGTACAGCTGGAATTACGGGATCGAGCTTCTTGACCTGTTCGGCCAGCCGGTGACCTATGTATGTCCGGAACTGAAACGCCGCATTTCGGAGGCGCTGCTTTGGGACGACCGGATTGGGAGTGTTGACGATTTTGCATTTGACTTTCCCCGAAAAGGGGTTGTACATGTGACTTTTACCGCGCATACCGTTTTCGGGGATGTGCAGGCGGAAAGAGAGGTGAATATCTGATGTATGAGGAAACTACTTACGAGGCAATACTTCAGCGGATGCTTGGCCGTGTGCCTGACAAGCTGGACAAGAGAGAGGGCTCTTTGATCTGGGATACCCATTCGCCTACGGCGATAGAACTCCAGATTCTCTATATTGAGCTTGAGACCATTTTGAGGGAGGCGTACGGAGACACCGCTTCCAGGGAGTTCCTGATTCTGCGCTGCAGGGAAAGGGGCGTCTATCCCCGGGAAGCCACAAGAGCAGTGCTGCGGGGCGTATTTGTCCCCGACGGTCTGGCGGCGGCCGGACAGCGCTTTAATATCGGCGACGTGAACTATGTGTTCACCGGAAAGAGGGTCGGTGACGAAAAGGGCGGATGGGAGGTGGAATGTGAAATGCCCGGAAAGATCGGGAACCAGTACTTCGGCCGGATGATACCCATGGAATACATAAAAGGGCTGCAGTCCGCGGAACTGACGGAAGTCCTGGTCCCCGGTGAGGAGGAAGAGGAGACGGAAGATCTGCGGCAGAGATATTTTGCCTCCTTTGACGAGAATGTCTTCGGCGGGAATCGGGCTGATTACCTGAAGAGGACAAACGATATCCCGGGAGTGGGCAGGACAAAGGTCACGAGAGTATGGAACGCTGATATTTCCCCGGCAGACCTGATCCCCAAAGAAACCGTTGAAACATGGTACAATGAGGTTAAGGGTACTTTGGCCGGGGAAGTCCGGCAATGGCTGGCTTCGGTTCTATATGCCGCAAAAGAAAAAAAGCTGACAACAGGGGGGACAGTGCTTTTGACCATCATCAATTCGGAATACGGGCCCGCGTCGGACGCCCTTGTTCAGATGGTTCAGACAGCCGTGGACCCGGAGGGAAACGCCGGGGAGGGATACGGGCTTGCGCCCATCGGCCATGTGGTCAGGGTGGAGAGTGCAAAGGCAAAGGAAATATTCATTCAGACAAACCTGACCTTTGAACCGGGATTCGGATGGGGAAATCTCCAAAGTTCCCTGGAAGAGGCGGTTTCAGCCTATTTTCTGGAACTTAGAAAGGAATGGGCGGATGCTTCCCATTTGATTGTGAGAATCAGCCAAATTGACACCAGGCTCCTGAATGTCCCCGGCGTCCTGGATGTGCGGGAGACCTCCCTCAATGGTGCGGGGAACAACCTGGAACTGGGGGAATATGAGATTCCGGTGCTTGGAGGTGTGAGCGGATGATAAGAGAAGTGGACCTTGTCTCCTATCTGCCTTTGTTCCTGGCGGATTATAGGGAGACTCATGTCACGCTGGAGGCTGAGAATCCGGAATTTCTGCGGGTCTGGCAGGCGGCGGACCGGGTTTTGAAAAACGAATTCATTGAGACGGCTGACGAGTGGGGGATTTCGCGGTTTGAGAAGATACTAGGTATCAGGCCCTATGAAGGGGACACCGTTGAGATGCGCCGGACAAGGGTCCTGAGCAGGTGGCACAATGAAGCCCCATATACCATGAGGATGCTTGGGTTAAAGCTGGAGAGGCTGCTTGGCGGAAGCGGCAGTTTCTCTTTGCACCCTGACTTTGAGGACGGATACGGGCTGTTGGTGGTGATATATTCCGCGGACGATAGTCAGGTAGAGGAATTGAAATACCTGCTGGCAGCGATGCTGCCGGTGAATATGGCGGCTGAGATCGTGTATGAGCCTGTGACCTCAGGACTGAGGGTATACAGCGGCGGGATTATGGAACAGGGAGACATACTGGAAATAAGACAGAGATAGGGGGACAAAGAGATGGCATGGAGCGGATTGACGCTGACAGTGGACGGGCAGAATGCTTTGAATGCTGCGCAGCTTGCGAACAGGATGAACATAAAGTCGGTGGCAGTGGGAGACGGGCAGCCGCCTGCGAATTTTCGGACGCTGAAAGGGCTTGTGCACCAGCTGTACGAGATTACGGATTTAAAAACGGACACAGGGGAGAACGGGAAATGTACGATAATTGTAGACATACCCGAAGTGGAATATGATTACTATTTCCGTGAGATAGGGATAATCGTCACAACGGATGAGGGGGAAAAGCTGTATGCGTATGATAACTGTACTGACGATGCGCAATACATAGTCAGTACCACAGGTGTGGAGACAACGAGGAAGCGGATTCGTCTGACCATTAACGTATCGGATGTGGCGAATATTACGGTATCAAATCCTGGCATATTATATGTGGGATACGATGACTATGAGCAGACGGTAGTGTGCCTGGAGGAGGCTATCGCTGCCACGGCGGAGGAGGCCGCAGAAGCTTTGGATGCTCATGTCAAAGATATGGATAATCCGCATCATGTAACGAAATTCCATGTGGGCCTAGGTAATGTGGATAACACATCCGATACGAAAAAACCGGTGTCTGAAGCTCAGCAGGCAGCCATAGATGCAGTGAAAAAGCTGTTAAATGATGCATTTAACAGCCATGAAGGAGACAAAAGTAATCCGCATAAGGTGACAAAGGCACAGGTAGGCCTTGGAAATGCAGATGACACGGCCGATATAAACAAGCCTATATCTACGGCTCAGCAGGCGGCACTGGACGCCCTGTATCAGCAATTGACAGCGTACACCAACCAGAAGATTGCAGACCTGATAAATGGAGCGCCGTCCACACTGGATACCCTGAAAGAGGTGGCGGATGCCATCGCAGCGCACAAGACCATCATGGACGCCCTGGACGCAGCCATTGGCAAAAAGGCATCGGCGGCTGAGTTTACCAGCCATGCGCAGGACACAACTAAGCATGTAACCGCGGCGCAGCAGGCATCATGGACCGGAAAGCTTGCACCTACAGGGGATGCCAGCAATGTGATCTCCACCTTTTCGCAGGCATCCTCCAGAGCGAACCTTACATCAAAGGAAAAGCTGTCCGTATCACTTGGAAAGATTATGAAGTGGCTTGCGGATTTGGCCAATGGAGCGGCAAGCAGCCTGCTGGGAGCCAATCTGACGGCAAACCGGGCGCTGGTGGCGAATATCGGCGGCAAGGTGGCGGCGTCCGCCGTGACGGCCACGGAGCTGGGGTACCTGGCGGGGGTTACGTCTGGGATACAGGGGCAGATTAATGAGTTAAACACGCATTTATCAAAAAGACAGAAAGTTTTGAAAATAAAAGCATTTACCTCTGCAAAAAAATCTGTTGCTGCCAATAATCAGGTAGTGATATTAGTACCATATAAAATTCCGGATGGATGCAACCGTGTAATTTTTGGTATGGTTAGTTCGACAGGGAGTCCATTTTGTTATGCATATGTGGTTAATCCTTTTAAAACTATGACGGCCGATGGAGACGTTGAAGTACATATACACAATGTCTCAGAAAACCCTATGACCACAGAAGTAACCGTATATGTAATGTTTGACTAAAAGATAGCCTTTATAGCTTTGTCCATGACGTAAAAGCGTAAGTCTTACCAGGAGCATACCTGTAATATAGTCCGGACTGTATTGCATAAAGCTGCATCGTAGCATCGTTAGTCCACGATAAAAATAGCCCTGTTACATTTTCAGGGAATCCGTAGGCGGTTAGCGTCCCAATAGACGTATTACAGTACATAACCGCATTAGTAAGCCGGTAATCATCAGCATGGTGACTGCCGTCCCACTTGGCGTACACAGGCGTTCGGCTATCATTGTCCTGCAAATGCGTGTTTTGTTAAAAGGGAGAGCAACTGGAAAGAGCATTGCAATAGGTTGGTGGGTATGGTATGATATTGGCCATGGAGTAATCGTGCTACAAGGTGGAAAGCCTCCCTAACTCAAAAGATAAGGGAGGTGGTGCAGATGGAGTTATACGAAGTGCTTAGCTTATTGTTTCTGGGTGGTTCGTTCCTGATTGCGCTGCTTGCCTACATAGATAGGAACAACAAGCGAAAATAAATAAGCCTACCTTGTACTTGGCGGTCAGGTAGGCTTTAGGCTATACTGGAGGCTAACCACTTTGTGGGCGGTTGCTCCTTTTGATGTCTATAATATAACATATTGAGATTGACTTTGCAAGATTTTTTATACGTGATATCCTAAGGCTGGAGGTGATGCACTATGGATATCAGATCAGATATAGTACAGAAAGTAATGGAAGCCCTGCAGGGTAGGGCAGGCGAGGAGATTGTAGGGCTGGTGCAGGATGTGCTTATTATGCAGCTCAATCAGTACGAGGTGTTGGAGCGCTGCACAGACGTGGCTGTTCGGGACAATAGCTCAGAGGGACTACTTAGAAAATTTCTGGCAACAAAACGAGTGGAGGGGATAGCGGACTCTACCTTGCGGCGATATGCGGAGATTAACCGGGCATTGCTCTGCTATCTGGGAAAGCCCCTGGAAGAGATAACAACCTATGATATACGCTTTTACCTGTCAGCTAGACGCCAGAGCGGAAAAGTGAGCAACCGGAGTCTTGACGGCATGCGGCGCTGCTATTCCAGCTTTTTTAGCTGGCTGGCTGCTGAAAGGCTGATCAGCCATAACCCGTGTGCTGCCTTGGCCCAGATTAAGTACCGCAAAGTGGCAAAAATGCCATATTCGGCGACAGAGATTGAAAGAATCCGTAAGGCTTGCGGAAATGTACGAAATCTGGCTCTGGTCGACTTTTTATATGCCACAGGATGCCGGGTTTCGGAGGTGGCAAGACTGGATATCTCCGATGTGGACTTTGAGCGTATGGAATGTGTGGTTCTTGGTAAGGGGAATAAGGAGAGGAAAGTCTATCTATCAGAAGTGGCAGCCATGCATCTGCAGGAGTATCTCAATGGAAGAACGGACTCCTGCGATGCCTTGTTTGTAGGGAGGGGAAAGCGGCTGGAGAAGAGTGGAATTGAAGCAATTATCAAAAACCTTGGAAAACAGGCTGGAGTGGAGAATGCACATCCACATCGATACAGGCGGACTCTGGCCACGAACCTGTTGGACAGAGGTATGAATATACAGGATGTAGCCGCTATCCTTGGCCATGCAGACCTTAAGACTACGCAGATTTACTGTTACATCAGCCAGGCCAATGTGAAATCAGCATATAAAAAATTTGCAGCATAGAGATTGATTTATTATAGCTTGTCTTGACTCCGGATTTTGTGCCGGAGTTTTTGGTATGTATGGATTTTCCGGTAGGGGTATCACTATAACCTGGTCGGAAAATCTGGGGATATACGCTAAACACGCATATAAAAGAATCTGCTTTTCCGTATGGCTCTTTACCAGCGACAAATATTAAATTAGTCGGAATTGTCGGCAAGAAGCAAATGGATGCAATTGGCGGAAATGGAAGAAATATAATTTTTGTCCCCACCATGCAAAGCCCTTATCATAGATATGGCGTCAAACAAATCGTATCAATGACTGTACAAGGTATTGTTGGCATTCGCTCAAATGGCACAAACATAAATGATTTCCAGATTGCCGCTACGACCCAAACGTATCAGGGGATTTTTATAGCAGTAATCGCACCATCAACGCATGATATAGCAGGCTATATGTGTGATTGTGTTTTTGATTTCTACGGGGGCTAATCCTTAAACTTTTAGTAAAATTAATTAGGATATACAATCAAAAATATATCATACAAAAAATTCCCAGTGTAATCTGTGGAATGGACATATACATATCCGTCAATCCAACTAATAGCTATGTAGGTGTTTGCACGTGGAGTTAGTAGTGCACCTGCAAGGGCATATCCGTTAGGCACTGTAATAGCTTTATCAATCTTGACAGTTTTGCCAGCAATAGCAATGCCAGGCCACACATAGTGATATATTCGGTACCCGGGATGATTGGCTATCGGCAAATGCGTGTTTAGCTCACCAAGAGTGAACGCATATGACCACCAGATACCATCTGGTGATGATATGTGTTTATTTTTGCACAAATTTAAGAAAAGGAGATGTTGTCTATGGCCAGGTCGCCACCTATTAGGAGAGGAAAAACCAAAAGGAAAATTGAAGAGAGGAGGTTGAAATGCAGCAGGAAAAATGTATACTTCATCCGGAGCAGGACTGTCTGGGCCTTATGAAAGCGAGGGAACTGGAGCGTGATATTGCGGACCTTCGAAAGCAGAACAGCGGCTCCCATGAGCGTATTTTTGAGCGATTAGGGGAGTTGGAGAAGCAGGAGGGAATCCAGGATGTCCAGTATGGGAATATTCTGGAGAAGCTGGACGAGCTGGCCGGAGATGTAAAAGAACTGAAAGCGAAGCCTGCGAAACGGTTGGATGGCATGATAGAGAAAGCCATCTTGACTATGATAAGTGCGGTAGTTCTTTTTATGCTGGCAAGAATGGGAATTTCTTAAAGAAAGGAAAGAGATAAAATGAGTGTGGAAATCATTATGCAATATCTAACATATGTTTTTATGGCTATTGGGGTACTGGCATTCTTGGTGGCGGCCATCGTGCAGATAATCAAGGAACTGCCCTGGCTGCAGAGGATACCTACAAGCCTGGTAGCATTGACAGTTTCGCTGATCTTGTGTCTGCTGGCGGTCATCATTGTATGCCAGTATCTTGAGATCGCAATTGTCTGGTATTACATCTTTGCCTCTTTTATTGCGGCCTTTGTTGTATATTTGGTGGCAACGGGAGGCTGGGAACGCGTGACGGAGATATGGCATCGCACAAAGTATAGTAAAAAGTAACCATGGGGAGCTTTGGGCTCCCCATTTTAAATCATTAGAAAGGAAAGAAGAAACGATTATGAGGATAAATGTACATGCAGGGCATAATGCGGATGGACGGACTGCCTGTGGGGCAATAGGTTTTATCCGGGAATCCACAGAAGCCAGGAGGATAAAGGAGGCTGTAATTAGCATGATCCGACAGCAGGGGCATACAGTTTACGACTGTACGGTAGATAATGCAGCAAGTGTTTCTGACAATCTGCAAAAAATAGTGGCAGCTTGCAATGCCCATGATGTAGATCTGGATGTTTCTCTCCATTTTAATTCCGGCATCGGTGATACTATTGGGAATGGAAAGAGCACAGGAGTGGAAGTATATGTATACAATTCCGCCAGTAGAGCGAAATGCTATGCCGAAAGGGTTTGTCAGGCTGTTGCGGAACTGGGATTTCACAATCGTGGTGTTAAGTACAGCAAAGGTCTCTATGTGCTTAAGAATACAAAGGCACCGGCTATGCTTGTGGAATGCTGTTTTGTCGATGACAGGGATGATGTGGAGCTTTATGACTGCCGGAAGATGGCAGAGGCTATTGCTTTTGGCATTACCGGTCAGCGGGCAGAGACTTCGGATGAAGAGCAGAGTGCTGACACAGGGGTGGTAACTCCTGGAGCAGAGACTGCAGTCGGTAATAAAAATCAGAGATATCAGATACGTGTCGGAACTTACACGGTAAAAGAGTATGCAGATGCAACACTGGCAAAGGTTAAAGCGGCGGGGTTTGATGCAATTATGGTCAGTGTATAGAGACGACGGCTGAGTTTGAACGCTCAAGCGGAATGAGTTTGCGAGAAAATAGTCGTGCATGAATCTGACCGCAGGGAGAGCGCAGACGCCGCACAGAAGATAGAGA
>ERZ808051.1031-NODE-1031-length-21995-cov-3.884159_pt1 | contig 21995 bp, 18 predicted proteins | sample MGYA00380199_ERZ808051 | MGnify/ENA primary metagenome ERZ808051 (study PRJEB31490, sample SAMN06133391) | mouse gut metagenome | isolation source: J11 | host: mice | place: China: Chengdu | collected 2015-05 ...
CAAGAATTACAGCAGCCGGTCTCCGTTGCATAAACCGCCCCCATAAAGCCACTGTATAAAGATAAAAGAGAAAAAGTGCGGCTCCCGCAAAAAACAGGCACAAGAAGAATCCCACAGTCTTTCTCCCCGCGGGATTTCGCGCTTCCAAAAAAACCTGCGGCGCACGCAGCCTCTGCACTCCAAGCATCTGCGCAGTGCAGACCGGATTTTCAAAAGCTCTGTCAAAAGCGGAATCAATCGTGCCACCCTGCCAGTCAGCCTGCATCAGGTCCGCCGCCTTTACGGCGCACCCCAAAAAGGAATCTGCCCGAAACGAATCCGGGCACATCCCCGCAAAAAGCATTATAATTGTCAAAAGAATACAGTCAAACCTGCAATGTCCACTTTTCACAAAAAACAACTGCCTTTCATATATCCTACAAAAACCATCCAAGTTCCACGCGCACTTCCTTGCGGGTTAAATCATTGTTACTGTAAGCGCAGGCATCAAAACCGATCAGCGTAAAGCCCTCGTGCAAGTAAAACCCATGGCATTGGTATTGCAGGATTGTGTTTCAAGTATCAGAGCCCTGCACCCTTCCCGGCGCGCCCGCTCCTTTGCCGTTTTGATTAGCGCACTGCCGATCCCTTTTCCCCTAAGGCTTTCGTCCACCCAAAGTTCTGTTACACGCAGACGGTTTGACCACCCTTCAAGGGATGTTTCCACCGCCGCCATCAATTTCCCATCCTGCACAATCCCACACGCGCGGACTTTTTCCCAGTGCGGCTCATAAAGCCTGTCCGGAAAATCATATTCCTGCGGCGTATGTGTAACCGGCTGCGGGAAATTCTGTTTTTTCATCCCCATCACAAAACCGTCCGCCTTTTGCTCCACCGTAATATCATAATATTCCCCTGTCGTATAACCAATCGGGACAATAGTATTTTCCCATTCTTCCCTTGGAAGATCGATAATTTGATATTCCATTTCCGCCCTCACTTACAATTATTTCCAATTCATTTTCGACCTGCGGCAGAAAAATTTCCGCAGCGAATTGTGTTCCCCACACCCTTCCTTTATTCCACCCTCTAACTATACCATAATTTTTTCCGATCGTACAGTACCATCTCACAGATTTTTAGAATTTCCACCCTGCCACTTGATAATTCAGTCTTTAGATGCTATTTTATTTTTGCATTCTCCGCTTAAATAATTAAATTCTAAGCGCTCCCGTCACCCAAAACATTCCCATAAAAGCTATGAATCTAAAACACCCAGAAAAACTTCTCCGGTTGGTTTTAAAGCAACAAAAAAGCATATAAACAAGCGGGGAGGTGAAAATCCCTCCCCGCCTTCTCGCCCGGCAAAACACTGCCTTTACGGCATATCAGCCATTTCCAATTTTACTTTTAGAATCCTGCGAACCGACTCATCAATCCTTTCCTGTGTCAATTCACCGCGCTGCACCGCGTTAAGCACCCCCTCATATGCCGCCACAAAATCCTCCGGCATCAAAAGCATATCGGCTCCGGCCGCAACCGCCATCACTGCCGCCTGCGCACTGCTGTAATAATCCGTAACCGCACCCATATCGAGCGCATCCGTTATCACAATGCCGTCAAACCCCAGTTCCCCGCGCAAAATATCAGTGATAATCTCCTTTGAAAAAACGGCTGGCACATCATCCTCCACAACCTTTGGCAGGGATAAATGTCCCACCATCACAAACGGCACCCCCGCCTGCACAGCCCCCTTAAAAGGAATCAGGTCACATTCAAAGAGTTCCTGCAGCGTTCTTTCCACCACCGCGGCTCCATTGTGCGAATCCTCGGATGTGCTGCCATGACCCGGAAAATGCTTGACCGCGCACAAAATCCCCTGCTCCTTAAATCCCTCAATCTGGGCTATCACCATATCCCGCACAAGTTCTGCGTCCGAACCCGGGGAGCGGTATTTTACCACGGTATTCTTTTTGTTTGACCACACATCCGCAACCGGTGCAAAATCAAGGTTGAATCCAAGAGCAGATAGATAAGCGCCGATGGTACCGCCAGCCTGATACGCTAAATCACAGTTACCGGACGCGCCTATTTCGCTTATATTTCCGACATCCTCCACACCAAACGCCCGGTTCCTTGCAATGCGCGCCACCGTGCCGCCCTCCTCGTCCACACCGAGAAAAACCGGAAAGCCCAGATATTCCACACTATAATCCTGCATGTTTGAAAGCATTATGCGCGTCTGCTCCGTGTCTATCAGATTCCCTGCCATATAGATCACGCCGCCGACCGGATACCTTATAAAGCACTGTTTCGTAACTTCGCCCGCCGCAGTCACCTTCGAATAGCCCGTCAATGCCTCCGGGGTAACCATAAACATCTGGGCAACCTTCTGTTTAAGATCCATGCCCGCAAGAAACTTCTCCACACGGTCATCCGCAGAACTATCCGGGGGTTCCTCGGCGGATGTATTCTCCCCCGCCCCTTCCCCCGATATTTCCCAAGTGTTCCCAAAATCTTTGTTGTCCCCTCCAGTTTCCTCCGCGATATCCTCTTCTTTCCCCGATGGATTCTTTTTCGTGCCATCCTGCACAGCAAGTACTACCGCCAGGACAATATCCACCAAAAGTAAAACAGCGAGGCAGATTACAACTGCCATACTCCGGGTATTCCTGTGACCTTGACCCATCCTGCTCTCCCTTTTTAATATCTTTTATAGGTCGGCAGGTCAAAAACTTGTTTCCTGCCCATACAAAAATTCTTTCACTGGATGGTAAGCAAACAGCAGATACAAACTTCCCCCATAAACTGCCAGAAAAATAAGATTCACCACCATTACGGTTCTGTCCGCCGCTGCGCGCGCATCCTCCTGCTTTTGCATTTCAAGGATTTCCGCTTTTGGAAGTTCCCGGACTTCCACAATCTTTCCATATGTAGAAACCAATGTCGTATTGCCGGGTGCCCTGCTATAATCAGTCCTCCCAATATCAAGAGTCATCATGCTGCCACACAGGTTCATTACGGACATCACAAGCAAAATGCCGAATACCGTCCTTGCCCACACCTTCCCATTATAAAGATTGTAAGCGATCACAATTGCAAGCCCGATATCCATAAACCTAATCAGCAAATTCCCCGCCAGTCCTCCCATGTTCACAAACATACTAAGAAACACTGTAATAACCTCTATGCCAATGTAAAAGCCCATCATTCCTTTAATTGTTTTCCTGCCGCGCTCATATTGCTTTCTAAGGCGCTCCTTTGCTGCCGCAACCGCCACTTCCCTCTGCTGTGGCGTGAGTTCCTCCTCATTGACAGGTCTATCTTCTTCCCAATTTTTCATGAATGCCCCCTTCCAATCCCATTTTATCTTCCCGCCCTTCAAAAAATATCTTCGCAGGAGGATAACCATACAAGATATAAAGAAACACCGCATTTATTATGATTTCAGTAAAATAAGCTGCTATGATAAGCCTGCGGTATAAAGCGCGCGCCTTTTCCCGTTCCTGGTTCTGGTTCTTCGGTGCCGCTTTTTCCATATAATCAAAAATGGATTCCCCCAAATCGAGCCATGGATCACCTTCGTACACCTCATACACCTCAGGGGTAAAAGATGAATATCTGACAAATGCTGTCTTTATAACCTGCTTTCCCCCATAAAGCATTAAAAGCACCAGCACAACAACCATTGCCACCCGTATCAAACACTGAAAAATATAATTTCCCATCCTGTTTTCTTTTTCGGCAGCAAAATATCCTGCTCCCTCTTCTTTTGCTCCTGTCTTTCCCTCTCTTCCCTCTTCTGTGGCGTAAGCTCGCTTAATTCCCCATCAAAACCCGGCATAATAATACCCTCCCCATTATCCGCAGCAATTTTCCACCGCTTCTACAATTCCTTTGTCCTCTCCATCTGCAAAAGTAGCTTCCGGTAAAAGTTCTCGCAAAGGAGGATGTTTTCGAGCCAGAGGCGCTTCGCAGTTTCCGTACCGCAAATGCGCGCCTTTTGATTTTCCATTTCCTCAATCCTCTTCCTGCACGGCTCTATGCTTTCCCACGCCGGGCATTCCCCGGCATCATGATATGCGCGCACGCAGATGCGCATAGCATCCGCGCGGTCAATATCGTCCGCATCCCGCACACTCTTCTCGAAGACGGTCGCGTCCTCCCCTTCATATGGAAAACAGTCGTGGATGCGGATGGCTTTGCAGATACTTTCGGACACTGCCCTGTCATATCCAATTTTTTCCAAAAATCTTCTTGCAATTTCCGCCCCATAAGCCGGATGTTTCCCCAGTTCCTCGAAACTTCTGCATTCCGGATAGCCTACATCATGCAGAAGGCAAGCCATTACGAGTGCCTCCTCAGAAAGCCCCTCCGAGCGGGCAATCTCCCCTCCTATATCCGCCACGCGCAGCGTGTGGTCGTAGCGGTACTGCATATCATAGCGTTTGGTTTCCTTAGCCCTCACCCGCGTTTCCCCCACGGATTCAGGCTGCAATACCGAGCGCACAAAAGAAAGTGTCTGCTGTACAAAGTTCCCCTCTCCCTCATACCCTTCTATTAATCGTTCAACGCGCTCCGATATCTTTATCCGTTCTTCCATTTTCCTGTTACACCCTCCATTCTTTATGTACTTATTTCTGGTATGTACCCGACCTCCTGACCAGAATTTTATTCCCATTCAGCTATTTCTAGTATCTTGATGATATTTTGTTGTGGGAACTGTCCGGGGTATGGTAATCTGCGTAAACCTTTAGGTTTCTGGAAGTTTGATAAAGGCTTTACACAGAATATACTGGTGCCTTGTAAATATTGGGAATCTAGGCATTTGATGGCGGACTATGCGGATTTGCCTTGCTTACACGTACATTTTACCATATTTTTTACTTCCTGACAAGAAAAATACAAAGCTTTGTCAGGTATTATTTCTATTACCTTCTTCCCCGGAAGCTCTTTTAAAGTGCCCTCTTAATTCAAATAGTGTCAGTATAATAATGCATGTTGTCACGAATTTCACAAACGATATTAAAATTAAAATATATCCCCCAACCCCGTAATATATCTTCCCCTGTTTCCCCGCTGCTAAGGCCGCTGCCAGAACTGCTGTATTTAACATGGTACAGATCGTGCGGCACCGCCTAAGGCGGATGGAGAGTACTTCTCCCCGCTTTGGAGAGGTTTTTGCCAGGGCGGCAATATCTGTCAAAAACTGGAAATGAAAATATAGTCTTGCCACAGCTACCAGAATATCCAGAATCATAATATGCCCGCCAAGTTCCCGCGAAGCTAACGCCAAAACCCAGTTTAAGGTACTGACCACTGCAAGTACAATACAAAGCGGGCGCAGCAAAAGAAGATTCCTGCATTCTTTAAAAAGGGCACCGATTGCAAAAAGCAAAAGCAAATAGCCGACAAACTCCGGCAGAAGCTGAATTCCATCAATGCTAAAGCCAAAATTCAAAAAGATATATCCCCAGGCTGCAAAAGTCAGACCACGGTACTGTAACATTTTATCGCCCATAACCCCCGCTCCCTTCCACAAGTTCGAGAATGGGATCTGCATATAATTTATTGTTAATATATATTTCCATCATATAACAGTCCGGAATTTCAAGCTTTCCGTTCCCACCTTGCCCACCAATTACAAATTCATCCGAAAAGCCTTCCCCATAAGGTAAGGTACCAAAGGAACTTCCGTCCGAGCTGCTGCCAGAAAAAGTCCCATGTCCCGGTTCCCTGCCCGAGCGATCTATCTCATATTTCCCGAGTCCGAAAATCCCTTCCGGAACGATATCCTTCATACTATCCTTAGTTTCTTTCGTCCTGTCCCATACCACACGCCCAACATGACCAAACTGTTCATAACGGCATTTATCTTCCGGTTTCCCAATATAGTGTGCCATAACCTTATAGCCGGAATATACCGTAAATTCCCCGTCCGGTTGCGGTATCAGGTCATATCCATCACCGCTTATTCCCTGATTTTCCACACAGACCGCCGTCTGCCAGCGCATGGTGAATGAAAAGTCCTTTGTCACCGCCTTATAATTCCAGGCTGGAAGTTCATTCCCTCCGAGCGGAATCCTAAGAAGCCACGCATCCCCCTCAAATATTATAAACTCCTCCTGCGGGATAACTACAAAGCGGTCGCCCTGTTTTTTTGCGAGGACACTTTGAGCCCCAAACCACACATCTCCCCGTTCCCCCATCTCCTCCGTGCACAGAGAATCCGATAGTTTCAAAACCAGAATCCCTTCAAAGATATCTTTCTCCTTCTCGTTTAAATTATAAATCTTATAGCCTGCTGAAGGATCGGGCGGGACGGGCAGAGCCATATTTTTAAGACTGTCAAATTCCCCCTTCGAAAGAAAGGTTTTAGCAAGAAACTCCTGCCTATCAAGGGGCGCGCAAATAGCCAGATAGGGAATATTTCTGTTAAGCACCGCCTTGGCATAAGTATCAAATGCACCTGCGATAGTTGTACAGCCAATTATCCTGGCCTGCGCCATCTCCGCCACATCGCCGCCAAACAGCGGGTTGCTCTTCCCAAGCGCTTCTTCCGGTTTTGTCCCGACAATTAACGGCACGGAAAGTACAAGGAGAATACATCCAGAAACAAAACCCATCCCTGCCGGATATCTTTTAAATCGGGTGATTGCCACAATGCGCCGTCTGATATTTTTCCCGCCGTTTGCCACCGAGGAAGTACCGGGCATCCTGGCATATTTCACGCCCGTCATCTCAAGCAGGATACGCCCGTAATCCCTCCGTTCTTCGCCGGAAAGCCTCTCCAATACACGCTGGTCACAGAGGGATTCCAGATTATTTCCAGCCAGATTTGCACATGCCCATATAAGAGGGTTGCACCAGTGAAGACAGCGGAGCAGGCAGATCGCAAGCCCCCATAAAACATCATGGTATTTTAAGTGCAGCAGCTCATGCAGGATCACTTTTTCGTCCGTTTCAACCCCCGCAGGCAACACGAGAACGGGGCGGAACAAGCCGCAGATAAACGCCGATTCAAGTCCCTCCTCCTGAACAGCCCTGCATGAGGAAAGATGATATTTATCCGCCACAAAATCAACAAATTTTTGCACCCTATAATCTTCCTGTTCCGCATCCTCAAGTAAATAACGCTTGCCCGCCCTAAAGTCCGCCTTCTTAAAAATCCTTGCAAGCGCAAGGCGCAGCATAAAATACAAAGAAAAATACCGAACCAGAAAAAATATCACACCTACCACATAAATACCATATATCCAGTCAAATATATTCTCCAATTCCCCAAGACTTGGGAGCGGGATGGGCGCGGCAACTTTCGTAATTGTCCCATATTCCCCCGTAAAATACGATTTCATCGTTTCTACCAAAAGAGGCCAGTTAATCAAAGTATATCTGCCCGAAAATCCCGCCGGTACAATTATGGTCAGGGCAACAAGCCCCCAAATCCAAAACTGCCAGCGGGGTGAGAACTTATCCCGAAACATCGCCTTCACACATAGCACCAAGACCGCAACCCCGGAAACAGTAAGTGTTTGCAGTAAAAACGACCAGAAATCTTTCATGGGCTACACCTCCATTTCATCTAGCAGGTGGCGCAGTTCATCCCTCTCCTGCTCCGTTATCGGTTCCTCCTTTAAAAATGCTGCCACAAGGTCTTTTGTAGAACCTTTGTATACCTGCTTCAAAAAGCTGTTCCTAGCCTGCGAACGGCATTCCTCGCGGCTTAAAACAGCCTGGTAGCGCCTTGGGTAGCCCTGTTCTATGTAGGAAACCATGCCCTTTGCCTCCATGCGTGTCAGGTATGTCAGCACTGTGTTCCTGCTCCAGCCGGTTTCCGGGTACAGCGCCTTAAAGAGCTCCCCGAGCGTCGCCCCGCCACTCTCCCACAACAGGTCAAGCACCATCCATTCCCTCTCCGATAATTTTGCCATGATACACCTCCTACAACTGTAGTTTTTCTAATTAATATACTACACTTGTAGGAGGCTGTTGTCAAGCAAAATAACTGATTTACAAAACATTGTCAATTCTTGTAATTACTTTCATTCGAATTACCCTCTCCCTGCTAAAGGGGGGAGGGCGAAATTCCGGGCGTAATATCCTCACCCCGGCAAACCCTCCTCACAGTGCAAGACCGCCCCCTCGACATATTTTCTCTCCATTTCATGCCGCAATTTCCTGTTTTCCGGTGTGTCGAAAATAATCGAAAAGTCATAGTCCGCCGGATACAATTCCTGCGCGGATACTATAAGCTTCACACGCTTATGATTAATCCAGATCTTTTTGTCCGTAAGCTGCACGCGCAGCACCCCCCTGTCATTAACAGGCTCGCACACAATCGCAAGTTTTTTGTCCGGGTAGATCATCACACTGTCGCCGCGATGAAATTTCTCCGCAAGCAATCCCTTAGCGGCGGGCTGCCTCTGTTTCTTTAGCTTTGGCGCTGCACTATTCCCCCATTCCTTCGGGATATCGGCTAATTGATCTTCCTTTCCATATCCCCCTTTCTGCCCACACTCCCCATATGCCGCACGGGCTGCCCTCTCTAACATCCTTCCTGGCATACCGTATCTCGCGGCAATATAAAACGCACAGCTCTCCCCCGCCTCACCGATTACCAGCCGGTAAGTTGGCTTTAATGATTCCCGGTCAAATGTCATCCGCGCATTTAAAATCCCTGACTCCCTCTCCGCATACTGCTTTACTTCCGGGTAATGCGTTGTGACAACAAAGAGCGCCCCGCTTTTTTTAAGTTCCTCCAATATCGCAACCGCCAGTCCCATCCCCTCCGCTGGATCAGTCCCGGAGCCAAGCTCATCTAATATTACCAGGCTGTCGGGCGATATGTTTTTCAGGATATCAAGCACATTTACAATATGGGCCGAAAAAGTTGAAAGATTTTCTGAAAGGCTCTGCCCGTCACCAATATCACAAAGATAGTTGCTGCGCATACACAGACTTGCCTTCCCACAGGTTACATGCAGCCCGCACTGCGCCATCAGGCAGGCAAGTGCCACCGTCTTGATGGCAACTGTTTTCCCGCCCGTATTCGGGCCTGTAATCACAATCCCCCGAATATTTTCCTCCGCGCCCTTCTGCCCGTGATATTCCTCCACGGGATATCCTATCCGAAATTGCAGCGGCACACATATTTTTTTATCCATCAGAGGATGCCTGCCGTCCTCAATAACAATGCGCCCCGAAAGATTCACTTCCGGCTCCACACCGTTATATTCCTGGCTGAGCTTCCCCTTTGAAAAAATATAGTCCAGTTTTTCCATCACCCTGACATTCTCCGCCATAATATCCGAAATTTCCGCCACTTTCGATGTGAGTGCGTACAGAATCCTCCTCACCTCATCCTCTTCCGAGAGGCGCAGCATCACCAGCTCCTCGTAATATTTTGCAACCGCGGCAGGCTCAATAAAAATAGTGTTCCCCGTCGCAGATTTGTCGATCACACTCCCCGATATCCGGAACTTATACTCTTTTTTAACCGGCACGCAGATATGCCCGTTCCGCTGCGTTGCAAAACTATCCGACATCGAATCCTTATTCGAGCGGATCACCGCTTCCGCCTTCTCCCTCATAGCCTGTTCCGCCCGCATAATATCGCCGCGAAGACCTCGAAGAAGCTTTGAGGCATTATCACAGACCGTCCCGCCGCGCACCTGCATGGTTATCTCCTCCGCCAGTTCCTCCTGCGCATCCAGATTCTCCTCATAATAAGCCAGTGACAAATCAAGCGCCTTGCAGCGCGAGAGATATCCTTTAAAACGCCGCACGGCGACCAATACCTGCGCAAAGCTTTCGAGCTCAGCAGCCCCCAGGCATTCCCCCCGCAGGGCAGCACCCGTAAGCTTTCCCACGCCCTCTAAGGAAACAAGCGGCGGGTTCCCATATTTATCAAGCATCGTCCGCGCTTGTGTGGTTTCGGCTAGTTCCTTCCTCAATTCACTTTCGGACAAAAACGGCTTAACTTCCATAATCTTTTCTTTCGCCGCCCCCGTAAGCGCAAAAGCTGCCCAATCTTCCCTGATTTTATCAAATTCCAAAATATGTTCGTAATGATCCATGATTATCTCCTTTTCAATCCGGCTGCCGGGCTTTTCCCGGTAGCCCTTTTTATATGCCGGCGGCTTTCATCCGGCACCTGAAATTATCCGTACCTTACAACAACCATGGATAGAATTCAACCTGTCAAAGAAATCCCCGCTTCTAAGTTGTAAAGACGAAAGCGGCAGGTATTTTTATCAGGTGGAGGGATAAACCCCGGCTAACATGCAGGAACAGCATAAGGATATCATTTCCTTATAACACAGCAGGCAGTCGATTTGCCGCCCCTGATTCCTGCATACAAACTGGAATTTGCGCATAAAAAAAACACGGTCATAACGCCATGCTTCACTGTTAAACGAAAAATCTGCCGGGCAACTTTTCTGATTCCCGATCCGATTTCCCGCCCTAAGATTTCATCGGGGCACACAAATTTGCCGTCCCGTTTCCGTATCCATCCTATCTGCAAGCACTTGTAAGGCAATTGAGGTCAGTATATATTATACCAACCATCGGGCAGACTTACCCCCTCTTCGGATAAATCTCCCCTTTCAACTATTTACTTCGCCGAAACTTCGCTCCCTACAATGCTTGTCATAAAATCCTCCGCTTTCTTTTATTTGCACATTATTATACAGGAAACCTACGAGGAATGCAAGGAAAAATTACTTTTTCCAATATTTTATAAATCCGTAATCCCCGGGCGGCACGCGGCGGCGCTTGCGATCTTCACGCCGGCGGGGTACAAATCCATAATCCCAGGGCAGGCACACTAAACCAGGTGGCAAAAAAATAATATAAAAAGGGACTGGATTCTTTTACCGCCTGAAGTTTTTCTTCCTGTGATATTTTTGTGTTTTTTCATACATAAAACATGCTCCCTCCTAAGTAACAAGTTTTTTTATTCCACTTGTCTACCTAGAAGGGAGCATATCACCATTTTACGCCAACCTCTCTTCATCCCCCAAAAAATTCTAAAACCAAACCGATGGGGCTTATCCGGAGCGGAACCGCCCATTGATTTTCACAAATATGATCTAAGACCAAACCGATGAGGCTTATCCCCCACCTGACACAATTGACAGGTTAGACATTCTTAAAACGGTTTACTTCGCTCTCAAGCTTCTCGGAAATCGCCATATTATTATCCGTCTGCTGCTGAACCAGAGTGATTGCCTCCACAAGGTTTACCACATTCTCCGCCGCCGTTGCCACACCGCGCGCACTCTCATCCGCAGCGCAGGAAATATCACTGATGCCCTGGTTCATCGTGCGCACCGTATTATTGATCTCCCCGGTGTTGGCAGCAAATTCCTGCAAAAGCTCATTGATATCATCCGTATCGCGCTCATACTGTTTTGCAATGTCCACAAAATCATCATAATCCTTCAAAATCTTCTCATCTATAAAGTGAAGTATATCCTCCGCATTCTTCGCAAGTTTGTTTACCGCACCGGTAACAAGATTGCTGATATTCTGGATATTGCCCGCCGTTTTTGCACTGCCGTCCGCAAGCACACGGATTTCTTCCGCCACCACCGCAAAGCCGCGCCCGGCATCCCCGGCTCTTGCCGCCTCAATCGACGCGTTCAGGGAAAGCAGGTTTGTCTGGCTCGAAATATTAAGGATCTCCTGCGTCAGCTCATTGATGCGCTCCACACTGCGGCTCTCCGCAAGCGCCGCAGCCAGTGTCCGGCGGATCTCCTCGATCATCTTCCCGGTCTTTTCCTTGCTTGTGATCGTATTCTGGTACATATTACTTGCATGTATCTTGGACTGGGACACCATATCAACGCCGTCCTGCACCCTCTGATCCATCCCCTGAACCTCGTTCAGTACATTATCACTCCCCGTCACAAGCTGTCCTAAGGTAGCGGAGATCTCCTCCATACTCGCGGAAAGCTGCTCCATCACAGCAGAAAGATTGTTGGCATCCTGGTTTGAATCCGCAAGCTGTGTCCCCACCTTCCTGGCGGAATCCATCAGCGTGTCCGCCTCGTCCTTTAACTTTCGCATAATTGTCTGCAACTGTATAATAAACTTATTGATACCCCTGACCATCTGACCGACTTCGTCCTGCGTTTTCTCCGGAATGCGCTCAGTCAAATCGCCGTTGCCGCTCTCAATCTTCTGCACAATACCCTCAAGCCGCCTGCCGGACTCCCTGGCCGGCTTGCAGATCGTCCAGTTAACCAGAATAAATAAAACAACCCAGACTATAACGCAGACTGCAAGCGCAATCCCGTTAAAAAAATGCGTTTCCTTAATACTTTCCTGGTTCTGACCCGTAATATTATCCATAACACTGTCAATCGCCATACTAAACCGCAACATGACCGCCTCAACCTTTGATGTATGGTTGGACAGACCGTCAATCAATGCCGGAAGTTTAACAAAATCTCTTGCGCTTGCCGTGTCATATATCGTCTTAACATAATCCTCAAAATCGACAATCACGCTGTTTAGAGAATCCGTAAGGGCAAGCAGTTCTTCCTCCCCCGATTCCTCACAAAGCTGCATCGCCAGCTGGAAGCTTTGCTCCATCGAATCCATCCGGGTCGAAAGACGTGACATAATTTCCTCATACCCCTGCCCCTGAACGTCCATCTTATAGTATGTAAAATTAGCGTAGAGGCGCACTTGCTGAAACTCATCGCGGATATCGCCCTGCACCTTTTCCAGCTCGATACAGATGGTAGAAACCTCTTCATTCAGCTCGCTGATCTTTCCGATTTCTAAATAATTCACAACAATTGTAAAAATACAGATGATTGCGAGAATATTTACCATCAGATTAATCTTAAACCCTATTGATTTTGTGTTCATATAACCCTCCGTTCTGAAAAGTCACACAGAAAAGTGCATCCGATCTCCCTGCTTTCTTGGCCTTTTCATATATATTAACAATAACAATTTACCATATTTTCATAAAATATTCAAGAAAATTCTTGGAAATAATTGAGTTTATACTGAATTTTCCAGAAATTAATTGCAAACAAGTTTTGTTATCTAACATTTTCTTATCTATTGTAAAATTTTTACATATCCATTAAGTAACAGTTAATAAAACAAAAAACAAAGCAATAGTTTGACAATACGCCAAAACATGCTATAATAGGAGAGTTAAGGTTGAATTATTTTGAACTTTAACTATCTGTTTTGCGCTGCGCCAAAACCCGAACCACAAAATGCCAAAATTAAGTCGCAGCATGGAGGCTATTCATGAAAAAAAAAGCATTAAATCCCTATCTTCCTTCCTGGGAATACATCCCGGATGCGGAACCTTATGTATTTGGTGACAGAGTCTATGTATATGGCTCCCACGATTACTACAACGGCCATGTTTTCTGCCTTGGCGATTACGTATGCTGGTCCGCGCCCACCGGCGCGCGCGGGAACTGGCGCTATGAAGGAGTTATCTACCAGAAAACACAGGACCCGCTGAACCGCGACGGGAAAATGTGCCTGTATGCGCCGGACGTTACAGTGGGACCGGACGGCAGATTTTATCTATATTATGTTCTTGACCATGTTTCCATCGTATCCGTGGCCGTGTGTGACACTCCCGCCGGTAAATACCAGTTCCTGGGATATGTGCATTACCCGGATGGCACAAGGCTCGGGGAAAAGGAGGGGGACGAACCACAATTTGATCCCGGGGTGCTTACCGAAAACGGGCGCACCTATCTGTATACCGGCTTTTGTGGTCGCGGGGATACTTCCCGGACGGGCGCAATGGTCACAGTGCTCGGTGCCGATATGCTTACCATCGAGGAAGCTCCTTCTTTTATTGTCCCTGGCTGCGAGCACAGCGCAGGAACAGAATTTTACGGCCACGCATTCTTCGAAGCCCCGTCCATCAGAAAGCGCGGGAACACCTATTATTTTATCTACTCCTCAGAGGTGATGCATGAACTCTGCTACGCAACCTCAAACAGCCCGACAGGAAAGTTTTCCTATGGCGGCGTGATCGTGAGCAACTGCGATTTACATATTGACAGCTACAAGCCCGCTGACCTTCCTGCTGCCTACGGCGCAAACAACCACGGCAGCATAGTGGAAATAAATGGAAAATGGTATATCTTCTACCATCGCCACACCAACGGCACCTGGTACAGCCGTCAGGGCTGCGCGGAGGAGATCCATTTCGAAACGGACGGTTCCATCAAACAGGTGGAAATGACTTCCTGCGGATTGAACGGCGAACCACTGCCGGGGGTCGGTGAATATCCGGCATATCTTGCCTGCAACCTTTTTACAAGAGAACCTTCCGTCTATGTCGGCGGCGACCGCTTCCCTAAAATTATGCAGGATGGGCGCGATGGCGATAAAAAGGCTGGCTACATCGCCAATATCACGGACTCCGCGACGGCGGGCTTCAAATATTTTTCCTGCCAGGGTGTTGAGGAAATCACACTTTCCGTGCGCGGCTATGCAAACGGGACTTTCGAGATCAAAACACAGATCGATGGTGAAGTTCTCGCACACATACCGGTACAGTACTCCAATGTCTGGGAGGACTACACTGCCAAACTCCCACTGCCCGACGGCATAAAAGCCATCTACATTACCTACCGTGGACCTGGCAATGCCAGCTTGAGGGCATTTACACTGCGCTAGGGTCATAATATAATATTAACCGGAGGAGGAACCACCATGAAAAATGTAAGACTTGCATTTAAGATCAACATCCTATCCATCATAATCATGGCAGCGGGGCTTATTGCCCTTTGCCTCGGGATTAATACAAAAATGCGCACCATCATGCGAGATTCCATTCTCTCGCAGATGAGTGAATCCGTTGATATGCAGACAGAAATAGTGGAGGATTATGTGAATCAGGCAGAATCCTACCTAACTAACTTTGCACAGGCACCAGTAATCCTGAAATCCCTTAAAGCTCCTGCCGACGCGGACATATCCAAAGAACTCCAGGAATATACGGAGCAATATGCCAAAGTTGGAAACAACCTTGAAAATATTTATGTAGCCAACTGGGATTCCACCGTGATCTCCTCCGTTGTCCCAAGCGTAATAGGCGTAACACTGCGCGACGGCTCGGAACTTTTAGAACTTAGGGCAGCGCTTGACCAGGGCATGTACAACACCGGCATCATGGCATCCAAGGCAACCGGTCTTCCGGTAATTTCCATGTATTATCCTGTGATGGATCAGGACAATAACCCCGCAGGATATGTGGGTGCAGCAATCTATGCCTCCGGGCTCAGGGATACTTTAAACGCCCTTTATGGCGACGGGTCAAAAAAGCAGTATCTTCTGATGGACGCAACCACCAGCACCTATATCTTCTGCCCGGAAGATTCCTTAATCGGCACTGAAGTAAAAGACAGTGACCACATTTCAATTTTACACCAGGCGATGGCTTCGGACGGGAAGGCATTCCCTTATGAATATAACTCACAAATCAACGAGAACCCCATGATTTCGGTGGTAAATTACAACAATACAAGGGGCTGGGTTTTCGTGGTGCTTACCGACCGCGACACAGCCTTCGCCCCGATCGACAGGCTTTTTGGCATTGCCATCCTGCTGTGCATAATCGTTATTATTATTGCCTCCCTCTTAATATGGTTCTGTGTTTCTGCACTGGCAAAGGATATCCGCAAAGAATCTTCCATATTGCAGGAGCTTGGCAATCTCGATTTCACCAAAAGAGAAAAACTGACCACATTCTGCGGGAGAAAAGATGAAACAGGTATGATTGCCGAGGCATCAAAGCGCCTTGTGGATGCTGTCGATACCGTACTGCTAAAACTGCGGGGACAAAGTGAAAAATTGCAATCGACCGCCCATTTGATGAGCGAGAACTCCTACACTACCTCCGAAACCATAAAAAATGTGGAGCATGCTGTAAAAGAGATTGCTGCGAGCACGACAAACCAGGCAACAGAAACAGAAAAAGCCTCGATCTCGGTTCTTCATATCGGCAGCCAGATCGAGGGGGCAAAAGAAAAGTCCGCAGTGCTTGGCGATGCTGCCTCGAAAATCAGTACTTCGACCCGGACGGCGTTTGATTCCCTCAAGGCACTGGTGGACATTAACCAAAAGGCAAAGATAGAGATAAACAAAATCAACGAACAGACGCTATCAACCAATGATTCCGTCTTAAAAATCAAGGATTCTGCCGAACTGATTACAAATATTGCAGACGAAACAAACCTCCTGGCATTAAACGCCTCTATTGAAGCCGCCAGGGCAGGGGAACAGGGGCGTGGTTTTGCCGTGGTGGCAGACCAGATCAAGAGGCTCGCCGAACAGTCCAACCAATCCGCAAGCTATATCGGCGAGATTATTGTATCGCTCCTTGAAGACTCTTCGAATGCGGTCAGGATTATGGAAGATGTAAAGGAAATCATGGAACAGCAGAGTGGACACCTGACAGCAACGGAACAATGTTTCCGGGAAGTAAATCACAATATCGAACTTACACACGGCGAAGTTTCAATGCTTGGTCATGCCATAGAAGAGATGGATGCGGAGCGGGAGCAGGTTATCCATGTTGTGCAGAACCTAAGCGCATTCGCGCAGGAAAACGCTGCCGGGACACAGGAATCCCTGGCTTCCATCGAGATGGTAAATACCATGGCGGCGGATGTCGCATCCGCCGCAGAACAGCTTTCTCACCTTTCGGATGAAATTGACCAGAATATGCGTATTTTTAAGATTTAATCAAGGCGTGTCCAAGCAGCCACCGCGCCACACCGTCGTGGTCATTATCCCCTATCACCCCGGTTGCAATATTTTTTAATTCCGGCACGGCATTCGCAACGGCATAGCATTCATCAGAAATCTCAAACATCGGGATGTCGTTTATGGCATCCCCGAAGGAAACAATCCGGTCGCAGTCCCACAGCTTTAAAAGCGTCCGGATTGCCTCCGCCTTCGTAGCCCTAACAGGCATGATCTCACACCAGTATTCTGTCCGGTAAAGTTCTTGCTGAAGAGTGCAGCGGTATCTTTTATCCGCCGAGAAAATCTTATAGACGGGCATCAACTCTTCTTTCTCCCCGATACAGGTATAATAAAAAACACTCCCGTCATACAATCCCCCTCCACCATCAAGAGGGCGCAGCCTCGGGTCAACCGTGCGCCGCGACAAATAATGTTTTATCCCTTCATTCTGCTTTGTCGTATCCCATGACACCCGCTCCACCCCATCCACATAGGCGTACACAAGCGGGCTGATCCCATGCCCCAAAAGTGTTTCGCGGGCAAATTGCGCCTCCTCCCCCGAAAAATAAACGGAGGAAAGGATCTCTCCTGTGCCCGGCTTTATAATAAACGCTCCGTTATAGATTATAACAGGGATATCCGTTGTCAGCCCTCTTGTCACTGCGGAGGCTGAAACAAGTGAGCGCGCAGTCGCGTGGGTAAACAACATACCATCCCCCACCAGCCGGTTGATAATCTCGATACTTTCCGGATTAATCCGATCTTTCCGGTTTAACAGAGTCCCGTCAAGATCGGTAACATAGAGTGTTCTTCCATTATTTTCCATTTCGTTCACCCATCCTTATCCCCTTCACCTGGCTGCTGCACTCCCCCACACTTCCTGCTGCATCCTTTCCGCCTCCTTTGAAAAGCGGACAGTATGCCAATAATCACGCACTTTAATCTCAATCACTTCCTCCGGCACAACCTCCGTTTCCGATACCCACTGCCAATCATCAATCTTTACAAAGGTATCGGATTTTACGCGGTACACATACCCAACCCCGTCCGGGTTCAGTGTCCCGCAAATAATTTCCGTGTCACCTTCCCCACTCACAAAATCCCGCTGCCCCTTTGGACTGTCCGGATACCAGCGGATGGGCAGTGCAAACGGTATCACCATCTTTACGCTCTCCCCCGCATAGATGGCAGTAAGCGATTCCCGCTCACAGGCTCCCGATGCGGGCTGCGGGATTAGTCGGTCAAATAGGTACTGGCTTCCGTGGTATAAATATTCGGGTTTCTTTTCTTGCATTGTCTGCCTCCGTTTTCGGGTTAACCTGATGCTCTGCAGCAGGTTCTAATAAAACGCATCGTTTCATAATATTTTCCTTTTATACTGTAACTGTTTAATGACAGAAATATACAGCACTTTCACTTTTGTAAATTTAGGACTTGTCTGAAAAAACGGATTATCTTGATTCTTATTTACTTCATCACTGATCACTCCGCTGCATTCGTTTAACCTTCGCCTAACCCCCGAGAAATCCCCGCCACGGAATTTCTGTACACAATAGAACAGTCTATGGTCACGACCCTTATACCCGCATCAGGACTTTCAATTCTTCGCTTTAGCAAACTAACTGCCTGTTCTGCCATAAACTTGCGTTTCACATGCACGGACGTAATCGGTGGCTCTGATATTTCAGCATACAGCACATCATCAAACCCGACAACACTGATATCTTCCGGCACCCTGATCCCCCCCTGCTTTAACTGGCGGATCAGAAGATATGCAGAGTGGTCGTTGTTGCAGACAAATGCAGTCGGCATATCTTTAGGTAACATATATTCCTGTAAAATCCCCCCCTCGCCCCTGTCATCAATCCGGTTCTGCGGAGTAATTTCCAGATTCTCCTCCATCAGCGCCTTACAATAACCCATATACCTGTCATTGACACTGTTCGTATAGTTTTTATTTCCCAGAAAGCAAATTTTTCGATGTCCCTGCTCTATCAGATAGCTGGTCAGTTCATAGCTTGACTGGTAACTGTTAGAAATCACTGAATCCGCCTCTATCCCCCTGTAATAAAAATCCAGACATACAACCGGAATCCTGCGCTCCACGATACTTGCAGCAAATTTTCTGGAAAACTGCCCCAGCAACATGATGGCATCATTCTCCAACACCATCGGATTCAGATACAGTTTTTTTTCATCCTCCCTGTTCACATAGATCATAGAAAATTTCATGCTGCTATGCCACTCCTGCTCTGTCAGCCTCCTGTACAATTCGTGATAAAATTTTTCGTTCGGCTCAAAATAAACTTCTGAAAAGAGTACAGCAATACGGTATTTTATCCGCTTTCTATACTCATACCCCATCTCGTCCGCCTTCTTAAAAACCGCCTGTCTTGTTTCCTCCGAAATATCCTTGTTGTCATGAAAACACTTAGATACTGTCATCTTTGAAAATCCCAGTTCTTTTGCTATATCCTGCATGGATACTTTTTTCATTCCTATCACCCCTACTTCAGATTTAACTGCGCTCGCTTGCCTGTGCCCTGAACCGGCTTCTGTACCTGTCTGAACACAATCCCGCTTGCTCCTGTTTGCAGGTTGACTATTGCTATACATTTCCCGTCAAAATTTATCAGCATGCGATCCGGAAAGAACTAACTCTGTATAACTCCTTTACCTGTCTTTAATAAATTTATCACATCAGACTGGAACTCGTCAATACCCTTCTCTAACCAAAACACAGGAATTTCTGTACTTTCTTCTTCGGAAGACATTAAAACGAAGACAGGGATCGGTCATATTTCACTGATCCCTGTCTTCCTCTGATTTTATTTTATGCTGCTTTTTCACACTAAAAAGGGGGGGCTATCTGTTTGTACTGCACTTCACAGTCCGACACTCCTACATATAAAAACAACTTCTCATCCTCCCAGCACAATCCTCCGCTGAAAAGCACATCCACAAGGTCTTCCCGCTTGCTCTCTCCTGCAAGAAACTCACTCCGCTCTGCCAGGATCACAGGCATAGTATATTTGCCCGTCACAGGATTTATCCGAAAAGCCATGGGATAATAGTGCCTGATGCCTTCGGGTGCAAAGCACGCCACATGACCCAGAACGCCAAGTTCGCCGTCTTCCAGAAGATATACCGCATTAACACCGCCCCACTCTTCGGGCAAGAACAATTCTAACAGTGGCGCTTCCTCCATCACTTCAGGTGTCACATCAGCAAGACTGTCCACGACAGTAAAACCAATCTTTCCCCTGCCGCCCTTTTCTCCCTGCGGTCTGGTAAAGATGCCAATCCGTTTGTCAGCCAGCTCCGTCAGGCGTACATCTTTCATTCCGACAGGTCCCTTTACCAGCGGACGCAGCCCGCTTAAACTGTCGCCGCAAAAGAATGTTGTTCTCCATGCAATTTGTTTCGGATTCTCAGGATGCAAAAACAGCTCTGTTCCTCCCAGAATATACTGCCCTGCCACTCTTGTTATGCAGGGATCTTGCAGTACAAAGCGCGGAAGACCATCTGCAGGAACATAGATATCTTTCTCAACTTCCTCAAAGAAAACTGCCTCCGAATCCTCACTGTCCCGCGCCTCCACCCGCGCACAGAGAATCTTTTTCCCCTCATACCAAAACGGCGCTGTCGGATTGTACACATCATTGCCGTCCACACCGCAAAATTCAGGTCTTGCTGCCATCGCCAGTTTCATATGTTCCCTATGTTTTTTCAACATACTCTCAATACTCTGTACCATATTTCCTCTTATTCCGCCGCACATGCGGCATATCACTGAAATGACAATTATGCCAATAGTTTTCCCATAAGCTCTTTTAGCGCAATCTTTGCCCGGCAAATCTTATCATCTGCTGCCCCATAATAAATCAGAAGTTCTTCGCCCTCCAAAATACAGCCGCAGGCAAAAACTACCCGCCCAAAAAATCCATCTGTTTCGTAGTCCTTTTCCGGCTCCAATATGGGCGTTTTCAACTTCCCTATTATTTTACCAGGCTCCTGCAGTTCTGTCAGCATGGCACCCAGACAGTACCGATTATTTTTGTCTGCTGCATGATAGATATGCAGCCAACCGTGCTGAGTATAAACCGGAGGTGCTCCACTTCCGATCCTTCCGTTCTCCCAGCCATCTTCAGAAACACCGCACACATGTCTGTGATTCCCCCAGTGCACCAAATCCGGCGAGTCCGCCTGCCAGATATCCGGTGTGCCAATCTCATAGGGAACCGGTCTGTGAAACGCATGATAGACACCGTTTATTTTGCGCGGAAAAATAACCACATCCTTATTCTCCGGCGGAAATGCCACGCTGATGCGCTCATAGCGCACAAAGTCCTCTGTCAGAAGAATTGCCGGCATCGCTCCGAGATCCGACACAGCAGTGTATGTAATGCAGTACATATGTTCCTCTTCAAGATATACAATACGGGGATCTTCCATTCCCCAGCGCTCATAGCGCCCGCTCCAACTGACAGCCACCGTATCATCAATTACAAAGTGAATTCCATCATCACTCCTTGCAAACCGCAGGTGAGAGATGGAAGTCAAATATTTAATTTTTGAAATACCTGACTTAGCTCTCTTATAGATCATGCGGGAATCAGAAAAATCATACTTCTTCACATCTGTTGCATCAACAGTCACGATCTTTAACCGCTCTTCCTGCTCGTCATAGACAGGGATGCTGCGCTCCCCTGTTCGCTCCTTTTTGCAGGATTCCGCCACCCTGCACAGCAACAGATATTTCCCCATATATTTTACAACGCCGCAGTTAAATACGCCGTCCACCTTCAGCCAGTCATGGGAAGGCTTTACATCTTTCGCTTCTATAATCGGATGTTCTGGTTCTCTTACCATGATTGCTCCTATCCGCGCGCCCTGCACGCATACAAATCTTTATTTTGTCACTCAAATCGCAGCCGGAGATCTGTTTTATCATAGGTTCCGTCCTGCATATAGACTTCCAGCAAAACGGTCTTGCTGCCGCTGCCATAGTCCTTTGTCCGGAAAGAAACCACATCATTGCCTGAGAACTCGATGGATACTTTATCAATCGTAAGCACTATTTTGTCCACCTTCACTTCCGGGTTTGTAGACACACAGTCCACATCAAGCCTGACCTCGCCGCTCACGGTGTCATTGTTGGAGAGTCCATTGATATGAAGCACCGGCATATCCGAGGCAATCTGTCTGCCATCCACAAAATAACCAGTGCCTTCATGCACTATCTGACTTCCTGCGGGAAGCTCTAT
>ERZ808051.1034-NODE-1034-length-21953-cov-6.862635_pt1 | contig 21953 bp, 17 predicted proteins | sample MGYA00380199_ERZ808051 | MGnify/ENA primary metagenome ERZ808051 (study PRJEB31490, sample SAMN06133391) | mouse gut metagenome | isolation source: J11 | host: mice | place: China: Chengdu | collected 2015-05 ...
CGCCACCTGAGATATATAGCTTTTTACAGCATCAATATTCAATAAGTCTGAGGAGCCACTCACATTTTCCATTTCAACAACAAAATAGTGTTTTTCAGGTTTCTCAGGTTGCACCTCTATTGTTGTTATTTCTCCCAGAACATCTGAAAGAGATAAATCCTCGTATTGGCCCGGAACAAGCAATTTCTTCAGCTTTTTACAATCAAAAGAAATGATAGATCTGCAATTCTCCCCTTCATAAGACGTAGAAAAAACCAGGGTATCACAATAACTCATGCCTCCAAGTCTTCCAATACCTCTAAAACCTCGATTATTGGCATTACGTTTTTTTGAGTTTCCCACATTCATTAATGTAGCTTGAACTTCGCTGCTTTTAATACCAGTTCCGTTATCACGGATAGATATCCGCGAATTCTCTTCGCTTACAATAATATCAATGCGCATGCTGGATTGTTCAATGATCCCCTTCTGCACAGCATTTTCAAGAGAATCCACACTGTTTTGAATATATTCCCTATATACAATCTTAGGGTCTGAATACATACCAGTTGTTAAAGATTCTAAAGTGTACTTTCCTACCTGTACTTCTGTTTGCATTTGTGCCTCCTGACCTGGCTTAAGGTTTTGTATTTCGATAACATCTCTCAAAATCCTACTCCACCTTTTGTGCTTCTTCATCCGTTACTACTTCCATGATGTCGCTCACATCACAATCCAATACTTCACATATCTTCACCAAAACATCTGTGGTAATATTTGCGTTCTTCTCCCAGCTTTTCAAGTAGCGAAAATCAACCTTCTTGTACCACTTCCGTTTTCGGTAAAAGTCACATAGACCAAAGCCTGCCTTGCCTCTAAGATATTGGTTCGAACACCGCGTCATCCAGTCTAAAAGTCTCCGATCTTTTCAGCAGACAGGGTTAGTCCTCCTGGATGAACAGGCGGCGCCTATGTTTCGGCCACAAGTGCTGATAATATGGAAAAATAAATGAAAAAATTATAAAGTCTACCGATTATCTAATTTTCCGTTATATTAAGAAGTTTGTCGTATGGGAGCACTCACTTTTGTATTTTTATATGTCCACAATCATTTTCTTTCTTTTTTAACGTTTACAAATATTATACACTATACCAATACAAAATAAAATACAGTAACTATACGGCTTTCAGCCTTTCTTGCAGCATTGCCCTGAATATTCTGGGCTCAAATGTTTTCTTTGCACAATTTCTTCATAAGCAAAATAAAAGATTCAGGCTCATAAATCACTTGCCCAAATCCCTTATTCTACACTCTGGCTCCAAATCTTCTTGATATCTCCTCTGACACTTCCAACAGATAGCCCAGCTTCTGCTCGATGTTATCCCAATTCATACGTGTCGTCGGGCCACTGACACTCAGCCCTGCTATAATTTTTCCTGAATAATCTTTAATCGGTACCGCCACACAGCGCATTCCGATCTCACATTCTTCGTCGTCCAGTGCGTATCCCTTCTCACGAATCTCCATCAGCTGTTCTTTTATCTGCTCCACCGTACAAAGAGTACGTTCCGTATATTTTCTGAAACCCTTCTTCCTATATAATGACATAATCTGTTCTTCCGAATAATTCAGCAGAAACAATTTACCCACGCCAGTACAATGAAGAGGTGCACCTTTACCGATTCTCTGCGTGGTACAAAGAGCCTGCCAGGCACATTGTACCACTTCCAGATAAACGACAGCCATATCCTCCTCCACAGAGAAATTCACCGTTTCTCCAAAATATTGAGAAACATTCTTCATATAAGGAAGACAAATATTTCGGATATCTGTATGTACCTTAATATTATCCGCAATTCCACATAGTTTGAACGTCAGAGAATACCGGCCGGTATCTCCGTCCTGCACAACATAGCCTCTCTTTTCCAATGTCATCAAAAACCGTAATACCGTACTGGTATTCATAGACGCCTGCCAGGCAAGTTCCTGCAATCTGACCGGCTCTGGCTGAACAGAAAGAATCTCCAACAGGGTCAACAGTTTATCCGATGACTGGTTTGGCGCCGTCAATTTATGTTCCTGCTTGATATTCGCCAACTGATTCACCTCCAGGACTCTGATTAAGAAAGAATCGGTATGACTTGTAAATCCTCCAAATCTCTTCGGATTCTATCTATATCACCTGACATCAGCTCAAGATCTGCACCACGTATATTGCTTTCCAGATGATCAGGTTTTCTGGCACCACAAAGCACATTGATTTTCCCCTGCTCCAACAGCCAGGCAATCGCAAGCTGCTCTAAACCACATCTGTATTTTTCATAAAGATCCTGCCAGCCATCCAACATGGAACGTAATCTTACACGATTCTCCTTCTTTTCCCATATTTTACCTGCAAAGCGCCTTTCATGCAAGTATTCCTTGTTATTCCGAAACTTTTCTGTTAAAAGCCCCTGTTCCAGCGGTGAATACGCCTGCATCACTATTTCTTTCTCCCGGCATATTCCCAATAACTTTTCTTCCGGTCTGCGATCCAGCAGACTATATTTTTCCTGCAATATCTCTACATCTCCATATTGAAGATATTCCTCCAGAAGTTCCGCTGTCATATTGGAAGCACCGATAGCACGTATTTTCCCTTCTTTTTTCATGCGTCCCAGTTCTTCCAACGTCTCTTGTACCGGTACGTTGTAAGGCTCCGGTACGGGCCAGTGTGTGTAATAAATATCGATATAATCTGTATGTAGTCTTCTCAAACTGTTCTCCAGATCCCGTCGGATCGCAACTGCCGAAAGATTCCTTACAATTCGATGTCCATCCCTCTCTACATGAAGAGATCCTTCTGCCCCAACCTCCCAGTTTAGCCCACATTTCGTAGACAGGGTTACCTTATCCCTTATTCCGATTAAAGCCTTGCCGAGAATCTCTTCACTTCTTCCCATCCCATAGGCCGGTGCAGTATCAATCTGCACCATTCCAAGCTCCACAGCACAATGTACCGTCCTGACAGCCTGTTTCTCATCCGTTTCTCCCCAGATCGCATCACCGCCAAAAGACCAGGTTCCCAGAGAAAGGGACGGAATCTGTAACCCGCTGTTACGCAATTTTAACTGCTTCAATTCTGTTTCCTCCCGTCATTTTCCTATTCTTTCACTCCGCTTAACATAACACTTTTCACGATATATTTCTGCAGAAAAACATAGATGATCATCAACGGAATCGCGCCAAGAACAGATACCGCAAGTCTTGGCCCCAGATATTTTGCCGTTTCTGAGGCGTTAAACATAGCCAGTCCTACAGAAATTACCTGTTTCTGCGGTTTGGACACTACTACCAGCGGCCACAGGAAATTATTCCATTGGTTTACTACCTGAAAGATCACCAGAGTCGCAATGACCGGCCCGCAAAGTGGCAGAATAATAGAGAAGAAAATATGCCATTCTCCCGCCCCATCCATTGCCGCAGACTCCCTTAAAGAATCCGGAATGCCATCGATAAACTGTCTGGCCAGAAAGATTCCATACGCCCACGCAAAAGAACCCAGAATTAATGGCCACCATGTATCCAGCATATTCCAGTCGCGGTACTGCAGAAACAGCGGAATCATCCTCACTTCGAAAGGGATCATCATGACCGCCAGAACAAAGAGAAATAAAATTCCCTTTACCGGAAACCTTCCCTTGGAAAATGCATAGCCACAGGTCATTGCTGTAAAAACAGAAATGCCCGTATTGATAATCGTCAACAGGATCGTATTCAGATAATATCTGGCAATCGGTATCGCTTCCAGCGCATATTGATAATTAAATGTAGAAAATTCGGCCGGAATCATACGCGGCGGATTCGGCACCACATCAATAGTCGTTGCATCAAAACTCATCGATATTGCCCACAAGATAGGAATAAGCACGATAAACAACAATGCAGCGAGCACAAGTATTATAAGTATCTGCCCTGTCCTTTTCTTCTTTTTCATATGCCTCTCCTCTAAATCATCTTTGTCACTTTCAAGTTAATGGAGGTAACCGTAAATACGATCAAGAACAAGATCACGGCACCCGCACATGCCATCCCATAGCTTGGATTCTCAAAACTGTACTGATAGATATACATTAATATTGACTGCAGAGATCCCGCGGGCTTCCCTGAAGAAGAGTTGCCCGACAGGATATACAGATCCGTAAAACGACTGAAACCATTGATGATTCCTGTAATAAATAAAAAGATAAAACTGTTGCGCATCAATGGAATTGTAATATACCTCCATCTGTGAAGACTGCTTGCGCCATCCATCATAGCTGCCTCATACAGTTCCGACGGAATGGCCTGTAAACCGGCCAGACAGATCAACATATTATAACCAAGTGTTGTCCATACCTGAATGATGCTTGCTCCTACTTTTGTCAAAGAAGGATCCGAAAGCCACCCAATTTCTATTTTTCTTCCCAGAAGATTTGACAGCACCAGATTGATCAGTCCATTGTCTACCTGCAAAATGTACTGAAATATCAAGACGATACATACACCGGTAATGATATTTGGCATATAAAAACCCAACCTGAACACAGTCTGTGCCTTCGTATTCTTCACTCCGTTGATCCCGCACGCAAGCACAAATCCAAATGGAACTGCCAATAAAGCCATCAAAGAAAGTACTATGGTATTCCCTATCGATTTCCGAAAACCGCTGCTGCTCAGCAATACCTTATAATTCAAAACCCCTACACTGCGCTGTATTTCCCCAATAACACTTACCTCATGAAAGCTGAAGTTGACTGCCTTCATTGTCGGAATATAAGTCAACACTAAAAGACACAGAAAAGTGGGCAGCAGAAAGGTAAACCACACCAGTTCCTTTTTTCTCTTCCGAAAAGACGTTTTCTTTTGTTGAAATCGGGTCGCTTTCTTCATTTAAAATCCTCCCTTTCTCTCACTCCATCCTCCTACTTATAGGAAGCACTTTGTTCCTCCAAAGCTGCCTGAATACTATCTGCCGCCTCTTCTGGTGTCATATCTCCCGCAAACATCGCCGATAAGCCATTGGCTAAGATCGCATTAGAGCTTCCCAGGAATGCATCGTTATAATCACTTGCAAAAATAGTAAAGTTATCCGGTGTAGCCGCTAATGTATTAAAGAACATGTCCGCAAAAGGAATATCCCCAGACGCCAGCCGCTCAATCGCTTCCTTATTGTTTGGAATCTTTCCGCTTTCCCAGCACCAGTCAGCAATGTCCTGATTCGTCGCCATCCATTTAATAAACTCCCAGCACTCGTCTTTATGCTGTGCATTCTTTGCAATAGCCATATTCCAGTCACCAGTAAAATTAGCCCATCCGTCTGTTGTCTCCAAAACCGGTGAGTAAGCATATCCGTAGCGGTCTGTTAAGCCAAGGCTCTCTGTCTTCTGGAAAGTCTGTACCAGATTTTGTGAATACCACATGGCTATATTATTGTTCTCCGTACCGAAATTTTCTGCGCCACGTCCTTCCAGAAATCCTTTAGGACAGGTTTTTGCCAATTCATTTACAAATTCAAATCCTTTTAATGCTTCTTCTGAAGTATAAGATACTTTGGTCTCCATCTGAACGTCTGCGTACTCCACAACCTTCACATCTTTAGAGAAGAAATAACCCGTCAGAGATCTTCCCATCCAGTCACTGCTGGAACCGTCAATGTAATAACCATAAGTTTCTTCTCCAGTCACCGGATCAGTCCCAGTCATCTTCTGTGCAGCTTCCAGAACATTTTCCCACGTCCAGGTCTCATCCGGATATTCCAGTCCATAATCATCAAATATTTTTTTATCGTACAGAATAGAAGTTGCCGCTGCCGTAATCGGAACACCTGTTGGTACCAACTCCGTATAATTGGATTTATCTGCTCTTCGGTAGGAATACTTCAACAGAAGATCATTTAAAAATTCTCCATCCTTCTCCGCATAGGGTGTCAGGTCTTCCACAACATCCACAATACTTGCTCCATGTACCACGATATCCACAGAATTTGCCGCTGCTGCAGTGGTCAGTTTAGCCTGCCAGCTGTCCCACGGAATACCTGTCAACTCCAGTTCAATATTCGGATGCTCCGCTTCATAAAGCTCTTTGATCACATAATATCCACGGATCGTCTGCTTTGTAACAGGATTTGTGGTATCATTCTCATTTTCCATCGGTCCAACCAGACGCAGCACAATCTTTTCTCCGCTGTCTGCCTGAGTGTTTTCGGCATTTTCTGCACTTTCTTCACTCTCACTGTTTTCTGTCGTCGAAGTCACCTGTTCCTGCTCGTCTCCAGAAGCACTGTCCTGTGCTGTATTGCCGCCATTCCCGCATCCCGCCAAAAGTATCACAGTTGTCAGTGACATTGCCAATATTGATCTCATTTTCCTTCTCATAATGCTCTCCTTTTCTTTTTTTCAATTTGTTATTTTCGTTTCACTTTCATATGTGCACTGCCCATCGGAGGTACTTCCACCTTAATGGTATGTGGAGTTGTATCAAAATGAATATACCCACCTGGTGTATAACGTTGAAATGCATAATCATCAAAAAAACGTAACCTTTTTTCCGTATAAAACACTGGCTTTCCGTAAAACATATTTCCCATATTTCCAAGCCCTGCATGAAGTGTTCCGTCTTCTTTTGTCTGATAAACATATAACTGACCTTCCGATACATGTGCCACATCTCCACAGACCACATTTATCAAATGAGCATTCAGACGATCCAGATCATCCGGCAGCTGCTCGGCAAAACTTTTCATATTGAATTTAAAATTCCACCTGGCCAGCGTCCTTGGCCATTCATATACACGGCTGCTGTACATCATCATTCCAGCCTGATCCCCCCATTCCTTTATGGTAGTACCGGCATAAAGGCATCCCTGCGCTTCCAACCCTACCAGCACTGTCGCACCGGCTGGCAAAAACAATGCTTTATCCTCTTTACGCGCTCCTGTACTATATTGTGGTTTTGCTGAAACTATTTGTTCTACATACTTGCCATCCTTGACACAGGCCAAAGCGTCACAATCGATTCCCTGCCAGAATATTCCTATCCTCTGCTGATCAATCTGCAGGCTTTCCGCTTTCACCGGCTCTGTCTTTTTCAAGCCAAGCGCTTTTATCAACCTTTCATTATCCACCTCCCCTATTACAACGATTCCAGCCCCTTGTCTGCGCTTCTCCAAAAGTTCTTCCACTTCTGCATCCGTTATTCCCAATGGGTTGATTAATAGATAGCCATCTGCATTACTACAGGCCAGATTTCTACTGTTAACCGCACAATGAATTGATGCGCCTGCCATAATCGCCTTCAAACCCGGTGCAGTCATCTCCCATCGAATACCTCTCTCAAGATGATACTGATAAACTGCATCCGAAAATACGATTACCGGACCGCAGGTTTTTAAAATCGGCTCTCCAAATCCAATATCCCATCTGGTCTTCAAAAATCTCCAGTCATGTTTATCCAAATCCGTTCCAAAGATGAATTGCATACCTTCCGCAGCCCTGACATAATCTCCATTCTCGTCAATAAAAGTCGTACTGGGTAAAGATAATGACTGGCGTTCCAAAACGTTTGGCACATCCTTGGATGCTATCCAGTGCTCTGGCGCATTACAGGTTGCTACCGCCCAATATAGATGCAGATCAGGTGCATAGGCCCTGGTTGTTGCAAAACTGACAATTTCACCAGCTTCCCAGACATACAACCATTCGCCACCTCTGTGTCCCCAGTTTTCTTCCCTTGCCTGGATACAGACTGCACTGACACCGCTTTCCGCCAGGAGTTTATAATCAACACCGTAATCATACAACGCATCTACCGCGCCTCTCGCCCACGGGTCCATGGCAACCAGTTCCTTATCATGCTCCTTAAGCACACACTTCATTTTTTTGTAAAAAGCCGCCCACCGCCAGGCATAAAATTGAATCCACAAAGAACGATTCTCGGGAATATCCCAAAGAAATTCTGCCTTTTTTGAAACCGTACTTCCCGGCACCTGTTTCCCGCTCCATTGTTCAAACTGGCTGATCATATCTGGATGAAAATCTCCATCCTTCAACAACACGCCCAGTCCACACCAGCCGTCTCCAGCCAAAAAGCCGTCCATCTGAAAGTCTTCCAGATAGCGTACAAGATCGTCCAGAAATACATCCTCATAGTAACGCCCATCTGGCAGCCTTCTAAGCGGATTGATGGATCCGGTAGTATCTTTTAAAGTGCCGCCATCTCTTGTCATGATAAAAATATCATATTCCTCCGCATGTTCCATCAACCACTCTGCTCTCGTATTATATTCATCATGAATATTGGGCTGCGCGAGAGCACCGAAGAAAAATTTCGTTCCTGCCTTATGAATTTCTTCCACCAGTCCATAAAGCTGACGTTGGCTCCAGACATTTCCGCCTGGCATTGCACGTTCACTGGTCCAAAGATAAGGTACGGTCGACCCATCCACTGTACCCCGCCATGCATGAACCTGCTCAACAGAACACTCTAGCAGTGTGATCGCGTCCGGCAGAAAACCCAATGTATGTAAATACCGTCCGACTCCATAGTCCTTTTCCCGATTATCAAATGCACGCAAATCAATAGAATCCAAAATGTGATAATTCTCCGGTTTTTTTATTTTTTTCATATTTTTTATCCCTCCCTTCTCTTAAATTTTAAATAATAAAATTAAATTTCGCTTTATGCGGACAATATGGCTAAAATCCCGCTTACTTATTATTAGCAATTCACAATCTTTCTATACTTATCCTTCACATAAATCTGCTCAACTTCTTCAATTCTTAATACCTTAGCAGTTGAGGCACCGCCGGCAAATTCACTTCCCAGCCATATATCCACCAGATATTTGGCCAGCTCAACGCCAATAACCCTTTCTCCCATACATAAAATCTGGGCATCATTACTTTTTCTGGCACGTTCGGCAGAGAAAGGATCATGACAGACTGCCGCCCGGACCCCTGGTACCTTATTAGCCGTAATCGCCATGCCGATACCGGTTCCACATACAAGGATTCCTCTTTTGGAAGTGCCTTCCACAATCGCTTGGGCTACACGTATCGCAATATCGGGATAAAGCACAGTTTCCCCCTCTTTAGCTCCATAATCATCATACGCCACACCTCTTTGATCCAGGTGTTTCATCAATTCAACTTTCAGATGATATGCAGCTTCATCACATCCTATCGCAATCTTTTCTATCATTCCATCGCCTCCATGATTCCATCTGCCATACTTTCCAGAAGAAGGTAACAAGAGACGGCTCCTGCATCCAGTACACCTCTGGAGCGCTCACCTAATCTGCTGGAACGTCCATACCTCGCTGTCATATCCTTCGTCGCATCTTTTCCGGATTTAGCAGCCTGTTTCATCATCTCAAGTGCCGACTGTACCTCCTTCCCCTGCATTTTTGCTTCCGTTATGGCTTCTGTCGCCGGTATCAGGGAATCCATCAATGTCTTATCTCCTGCTCTTGCTTTAACCAGTCCCTGTAGCTCGCAAAGTGCCGACGTCATCATACCAGCCAGATCAGACAATGTAAGAGTGTCCTTTCCTTCCGCCGCTTTTGCCATAGAAAGAAACATCGTCCCATAAATCGGTCCCATAGAACCGCCTATCTCATTCAGCAAAACCAGTCCAAGAGCCTGTAAACCGCTGCAAAAATCAATATCGTTTTCTTTGTAACGTTCCTGAAACATGGAAAATCCTTTGTTCATATTCATTCCATGGTCCCCGTCTCCAATCAGGCCATCCACTTCTCCCAGATATTCTTTGTTATCCTGAATTGCTTTTACCATCCGCATCAATACTCGCTTACCGTCTGCATTGTGAAAGACTTTTTCCATTCGCGTATTCCTCCCTTCCCGCCCTGTTCACATCTGCTTTAATCCAACGGTATTCACCGGAAGATCCATCAGCTCTTTCAACTCCTCATCCAGTTTCATCACAGTCAGGGTTGCCCCCATCATATCCAGAGAAGTAAAATAATTACCCACATAAGAACGATAAATCTGAATGCCTTTTTCCTCCAACAGCTTTGCAATCTCTCCATACAGTACATATAATTCCATCACCGGTGTAGCTCCAAGCCCGGATACCATAACGGCCACCTCATCGCCTGCTTCAAACGGATAATCCGGCAATACGATTTCTGTCATTCGTTGTGCCATTTGCTGAGCATTTTCCAACGAACAAACTTCAATTCCCGGCTCTCCATGATGACCGATCCCTACTTCCATAGTGCCTTCCTTTATCTCAAAATTCGGATGTCCCACCGCCGGAAGCGTACATGGTGTCAGACCGATTCCCACACTCCGGGTACAGTCAATAGCCTTCTGTGCAGCTTCAATCACTTCATCCAGATTTCCACCCAAAGCCGCCCTGGCACCGCCACATTTCCACATAAAGATTTCGCCTGCTACACCGCGGCGCATTTCTCTCTGATCTTTTGGAGCGCTTGCCACATCATCATTCGCTACGACTGTCTTGATTTCTATTCCTATTTCCTGTGCCATTTTTACAGCCATCTTCACATTCATATTATCGCCGGAATAATTGCCATAGAGACATGCTACTCCTCTTCCCTGGTCGGCACATTTGGCTGCCGCAAGAAATGCTGCTGCCGTTGGAGAAGTACAAATCTCACCGACCGCCACGGCATCGCACATGTTTTCTCCCACATAGCCCACAAACGCCGGCTTATGTCCGGAACCTCCACCGGTGATCACACCTACTTTGTTTTTTTCTCTACAGGCACAACGTACCACTCTTGGATTCTCCGCAGGCTCTACAATGTCTTTATGTGCCCTCAGAAAGCCCTCCAGCATTTCATCTACAATATGATCCGGGTCATTCAGAATTCTCTGCATACAAATACTTACCTCCTTTCTTTCGCCTTTTCCTACGTTCCCGGAACAAGAACTATCTTAAATGCCCCATCACCACCTGTTTTTGCAAGTTGAAAGCCTTCCTTCCACTTTTCCAACGGAAATTTATGACTGACCACTCCAATGGTTGGAAGTTTATCTTTTGCAATCCAGTCAATTACCGTTTCATAACAATATGGACTCAAATGAACCCCCAGAAGATCCAGTTCTTTTCGATCCGAAATAATACTCCAGTCCACAGACACTTTCTCACTAAAAACAGAAAATTCTACAAAACGCCCCAATTTACGTATACATTCCAGTCCCTGCTGAACACTTGATGGATGACCGCTGGCCTCTATGTAAATATCACAGCCATAACCGTCTGTCATTTCTTTGATTTTCGCCGCTACATCCACTTCCCCTGGATTCATTACAATATCTGCTCCAAACTCTTTGGCTTTTTCCAGCCGATCATCTTTTCTATCCAGTACAACCAGACATCTGGGATTCGCCTGCCGCAGTGCGCCTACCATACCAAGACCTAATGTCCCTGCCCCGGATAGCACAACAAAATCCGTTGTCTTCACCTGTGCCCTTTCCACACAATGAAAGGAACATGCATATGGCTCAATCAAAGCCGCCTTTTCCAACGGCATATCCTGCGGCACCAGATAAGGCAGGGCCTCTTTCGTTAGTTTGACATATTCTGCCATTCCACCATTTACATTATTTTGAAATCCAAACAGATCATGTTTCTCACACATCCAGTATCTGCCCGTCTTACAAAACATACATTCTCCACATGGTACAATCTGCTCCGGACAGATCCTGTCACCAATTTTCCAGTTCCCTTTAACGCCTGTCCCGATTTCCACAACTGTGCCGACGAATTCATGTCCGGGAATCATAGGCGCCTTGATATATGGCGGATTCCCGTCTCCTCCCCAAAAACTTTTTGCACCCTGAAACGCCTTTATATCCCCTGCACAAATACCGCAGGCTTCTACCTTCAGAACCATTTCTCCTACACCTGCCCTAGGTGTATCAACTGTCTCAAGACGGTAATCTCCAGGTGCATGTGCCACCACTGCTTTCATTTTTGTTGGCAATTCACTCATTATTTCCCTCCTTTTCTTTCAATAATCAATTTTATAAATATCTTTTATAAAATCAATTTATTAAAGTATAGGTGATATAGATATGTATGTCAATGACAGAAAAACAAAAAAATCAAGTTTATTTTTGTGCAAAAATCACAAAACTTGTCATTTTTAAATGAATATGATATCTTATAATTATAAAAATAATTTAAGAAAGAGAGCCAGAGAATTATGAACGGATCTCCAAATCCTGTCACACGAAAGCGCATATATGACCTGATCTATCAGAAAGAAAAGATTTCCAAACAGGATATTGCCTATGAACTTAAACTTAGCCTTCCAACTGTCACCCAAAATCTGCTCAGCCTTGAAAACGCCCAGCTGATTAACAGAGGTGGCTCTTTTGCATCCACCGGAGGGCGTAAGGCTCAGGTCATCTCCTGTAACTACAATGCCCGAATTGCTATTGGACTGGAAATCCGCCGGCATACTTTTTCTATTGCTGCTATCGATCTTCTGGGAACCCCCATTCGTACACAGCAATACCTGGTTCCCTTCACCAATGAGGAGCCCTATTTTTCGCTGGTATCAAAAGAGCTTCTGACTTTTATCGAACAACTTGACTATCCTTCATTTTCTATCCTGGGTGTTGGAATTGTACTTCAAGGTTTGATTTCTTCCGATGGACGTCTGGTCACTTATGGTAAAATTTTGGACTGCACCGGTCTCTCCATTGAATCGTTTACTAAACACCTGCCCTATCCATGTACGATGATACACGATGCAGAGGCAGCTGCTACTATGGAATTATGGAATCATCCCGAAAGGAAAAACGCTATCTTCTTCCATATCCGGGATAATCTGAGCGGTGCATTGATTGTAAATGGGAAATTTTTAAAAGGATGTGAATTGAAAAGCGGTGTTTTTGAACATATGACGGTCATTCCTGACGGTCCCCCCTGCTATTGCGGAAAAAGAGGCTGTATGGAAACCTGTTGCTCTACTACTGCCCTGCTGTTGCCCAACGAAACCCTGGAAGATTTCTTTCGGCACTTAAGAGACGGTATTGGTTCTTATCAGGAACGCTGGACAAAATATCTTTCCTACCTTGCCATTGCCATAGACAATCTGCATATGGTAATTGATTATGATATCATCCTCGGCGGCACTATTGCGCCTTACATAAATGAAAATGATATTGAAATACTTTTAACCCGTATCAGAAATACCAGTGCTTTTCCTACCGAGCGCCATTATATTTCCACTGCCGTAAATGCAAAAATCCCTATAGCCTGTGGTGCTGCACTTCCATATATCAAAAACTTTCTCAAGCATCTGGTAAATGAATGCTGAAACTGATCCTCATTCGACATTTAAGACAGCGCCATGGTTTCGTCCATGGCGCCTTTTGCAACTCGCTATATACATGATATTATAACCCCATCTTCCCCAGAATCCCTTCCACGCTTACCCCCGGATGGGTCAGATACAGCCGACAGATTTGATCCGCCAGTTCTTCGCTGATGCCGTTCCTGGCCGCGATCTTATCCACAGGCAGCTTCTTATCCGTATCCTGCATGACTGCCCTGACCAGCTTCTGCATGTCCCGGCCCGCCAGTTCACATGCCGGATCTGCTCCGGCATCCTCCCTGCTGTCACAGGCGTCGTCTTTGCCGCCTGCGCCCCGGAGGATTCTACCCTTTGGCTGTTTTGGGCCGTCTTTGCTCTTCTTCGCCTGACGGGCAATCTCTATCTTCTCCACCCGCAGCAGGCGTCCATCCTCAATCTCCAGCAGGGCGAAGGTAACCGGCTGACTGAACCTGCCGGGGCCGCAGCTTCCAGGATTCAGATATAGCCGGCCGTCAATGCGCCTTTCCTCATATTTATGAGAATGCCCGTATATCATGACATCAATACCGCCTACGTCCTTCGGCAGATACTTCTTGTTGTGCACCATAAAAAAATGAACGCCGTACAGTTCAATCGACAAAGTCTCCGGTAAATCCGCCGCCCATTCTTTATCATTATTGCCCCGCACCACATAGGTTGGAGCAATCCCGCGCAGAGCCGACAGTATTTCAGGACTGTTGATATCGCCGCCGTGCAGAATCGCCTCACAGCCGCGAAGCGTCTCCTCCACCTCCCCGCGCAGCATTCCATGTGTATCTGAGATCACCCCTATTTTGTGCATGGTACGTTCTCCTCATTCCCCTGCGGAATCTTTATTATTTCCGCCGTACACCAGTTCCGACAGCGGCTGAAATGTATATCCCATCTCTTCCCACCTGGTCAACAGCTCGTCCAGAATTTCCCCGTTAGTCTGAGACGTATTGTGTAAAAGCACAACCGCGCCGGGATGCACCCGCCCCGTCAGTTTGGAAAACGCTTCCTCGTGGCCGGGCTGGTTGTCCTGATCCCAGTCCACATAGGCCAGGCTCCAGAATATCGTGTGATACCCCATCTCCTGCGCCATCCGCAGGTTCTCCACATTACATTTGCCCTGAGGCGGACGATAATAAGAAGACAGCTCCGTGCCGGTAATCTCCGCAAAAAGCGCCGCCACGTCATCCAGCTCTTTGCGGAATGCCTCCTGATCGGAGATCGTGGGCATATCCGGATGATGGTACGTATGATTACCGACCGCATGGCCTTCCTCCACCATGCGCTTCACCATCTCGGGAGCCGTCTCCAGAAAATGCCCTACCACGAAAAATGTAGCCTGCACGTCATGTTTCTTTAAAGCATCCAGAATCGGTTCCGTATTGCCGTTCTCATAGCCGCAGTCAAAGGTAAGATAGATCACTTTCTCATCATCGCTGCCCACATAGTAGGCATCATACCATGCCAGATCTTCCGACGATGCATTGCCCACAGACTGTGTCCCCGGCTCCCCGAAGGACAGGCCCCAGTCCTCCGAGGCCAGTGTAAGCTCCCATCCCGCCGGCGGCTCCTTCTTCATGCTTTGTGCCTGCCGTTCTTTTTCCCCGTTCGTCTGCCCCGTCTGCTGTCCGTCGTTCGCTGCCCCAGAAGTCTGCCGCATCCCATCGTCTGCCTGCACTGCCTCTTTCTCCATCTGCTCCACTTCCTGCACCTGCGCCACTTCTGCCGCCTGCTCCGCCTCTTTCCCCGTCTGTCCGCAGCCCGCCAGCGACACAGCAGTCAACACCGCCAGCACTCCCGCCGCACATCTCACACCATTTCTTTTTCTGCTCATGATACAACGCTCCTGTTTCTTTTGTAGTTTTCAAATCCAAATCCTATCGTTAACGACATTGGAAATTTCGTTTCGGCCCTGCAGGCGCTTCCGTATATGGCTCCTGCAGGAGCCGGGAACAGAAATTTGTTATGTCGTTTACTATATTTTACAGGGCCATTGCATCAAAGTTGCATCATATCTGCATCAACTCTGCATCATCTTCCGGTCACGGGGTCTCATCCGCCTCCCAGACGATCGTCTCCCCGCTGACTGTACCCAGGCTGCGCACATACTCCTCGATCGCCCCGGCCGGCGAAACCTCTGTCTTCGTGGCCTGCGTCTGCATTTCTTCTGTCAGTTCCGCCGAAGAGACCGCAAGGCGGTATACCGTCTCATCTTCCAGCTCTGCGTCTCCTTTTGTAAAAAGCAGATACGGGTATGGATTCCCGTTTCCATCTATATCAAATCCTGCATCCCGCAGTTCCCGGATCTGTGCACCCGTCATCTCCAGCACGGAGACCGTGGAAGACACCGGCCGGATCAAATTGACCGCCTCCGCGTCGATCCCGCCTTCATAAAGATACCAGCCGAGCCCGAACCGATTGCCCCAGTGGCTCCCCTGATCCCCGTTCAGGGAGATCAGGGCACAGTCTGCATCCACGGCCCGCCCCTCCGCCACAGCCACCAGCTGTGCCGTTTTTTCCAGTGTCAGGGTATGCGCAGCCGTGCCGAAGATCTCTTTCGACTCTCCTGCCAGCATACTTTCATTCATACTGTCGAAAGCCATTAACAATTCCTCTGTGCCGATCTCCCCGCGCATCATCCGCTTTATTTCCTGTGCCATCGGAATCATCAGCTGCTCCCAGCCGATATACACCACAGGCGCCGTCCTGCCGCTGTATATCATATCTGCCACTTCCCGGTACGGGCTTTCCTCCGGAATCTCATTTCCGTGCAGTGACGGAATATCATTGATATTCACAAGCAACGCCTGCTGCCCTTCCGTTGTGGATATAAAATCCAGAAACTTCAGCGCATCCGCCAGCTTCTTCTCATTGCCCGGCTCCGCCAGAGAACGGTTCAGCCCTATATATCGCGAAACACTTCTGCAAAGCATATTGTCGGCGGCATCTTCCCCGAGCCAGGGCATGATACCGAATTCATAAGTCCTGCCGTCTTCTGTCGTCTTCTTATATTCGGGAATTCCCAGTCCCAGATAGAAGACGCTCTCCCCTTCCAGGAAACGTATCCTGTCCATATTCTCCTGCTTGATCAGGCCGTTATCCACCCACTTTTTGTAATAATCCGCGATCGCCTTTACGCCTTCGTTCCCGGCCGCTTTCGCCTCACCTTTCAGGAACTTTGCTTTCCACTCCGCCCCCTCCGGCGTTCCAAAATACATGGTACTCCCCAGATTCATAAAATAGTTGAACGGATAGCCGTCCAGATTCATGCCATTGCCGACCGCCTGATAACCGGCCTCCTCGATCTGCCCTGCAAGAGCAGCAAATTGCTCAAAATCTTCCGGCACTTTCCATCCGTTTTCCTCAAGGATCGTCTTATTATAGTTGATGCCGATCATCTGATAGCCGCAGGGCAAAAGATAGATCGCGCCGTTGACATCCTGCGCCACCAGCAGGCTCTCGGAATAGCGGTTCACAAAATCATAATTGGACAGATCCAGCAGATATTTCTCCTGCGATTCCCTGCTGAAATTCTGGGTGGAAATATAGATGTCCGGAATATCCCCATGCTCCAGCGAAAGTCTTGCATAGCCGCTTCCGTTCGCGCCGCCGTAGCTTATGATCTTAAGCTCCACCTCCGGATATTTTTCCTCAAAGGCGGCGATAAAATCCTCCGAGATCAGGAAGTTATAATTGGTGAGCGTCAGACCTTCCTTCCCGCCTGTCGTCTGCTGTTGTCCGGAAGCGGTCTGTTGATCGACTATTTCTGTATCTGCAGGCACTGTACTGTCTGCACACCCTGTACAAAGAAGGACGGCCGCCGCTCCTCCCGCACAGAGGCCTGCCGCTCTTTTGATCTTCTGCCGTATCATATATCATTCCCCTTTTACATCATTGATTATCGCAGCAGTGCGTCCCTGCACCGCAGCCTCTTACACGCTGTCCCTGTAACCGGACAGCAGCCATATCATTTTCTCCACATTCAGCGGTTTGGTCAGATGACCGTTCATACCGGCTTCTTTCGTCTTTTGAAAATCTTCTTCATAGACATCCGCCGTCATCGCCAGAATCGGGATTTCCCCGGCATCCTCCCGCTCCAGGGCGCGGATCGTTTTGGCTGCCGTTATGCCGTCCATCACCGGCATATGCACATCCAGCAGGATCACGTCAAAAGTGCCCGCAGGGTTATTGCAGAAGGCATCCACGGCCTCCTGTCCGTTCTGTGCCGTTGTCACCTCAGCCCCTTCATCCGTCAGCACCGTCATCGCAATCTCCAGATTCAGTTCCACGTCATCCACCAGCAGGATCTTCATTCCTTTTAAATCCGTCTGCTGCTTCTCCTCCCTGCGCGAAGCCGGATAGAAATGCGACAGAGTCTTAAACAGCACATTCACATCAATGGGCTTGGACAGATGGGCATCCATCCCCGCCTCCCTCGTACTGCGGATATCCTCCTCATAGGCATTGGCCGTCATGGCGATGATCGGGATCGTCCCGGCATCTTCCCGCTCCAGGGCGCGGATCGTCTTCGTAGCAGTGATGCCGTCCATCACCGGCATCATGATATCCATGATGATCACGTCAAAAGTACCCGGCGGATTGTTCTGAAAGGCATCCACCGCCTCCTGTCCGTTCATGGCCGCTGTGATCACCGCGCCTTCCTCCTCCAGAATGCTTCTTGCAATCTCCAGATTCAGCTCGATATCCTCCACCAGAAGCGCCTTCATTCCCTTCAGATTCACATGGAAATCTGCCTTGTTCTCATCTGTTTTCGCCTCCAGATCAATATCGAACCACATCTCTATCGCGAAGGTTGTGCCCACGTTCAGCTGGCTCTCCACCTCGATCCTGCCGCCCATCATATCCACGAATTTCTTCGTGATGGCCATGCCGAGACCGGTGCCTTTGTAGGTCGTGCGGGTACCGCCGTCTTCCTGTGCAAACGCCTCAAACAGATGCGGCAGGAATTCTTCTTTCATGCCGATGCCCGTATCCGCCAGCTCAAACCGGTACAGCGCCCGGCCGTCCGCCTCTTCTTTTTCTTTGGCACGCAGGTAGATCGTGCCGCCGTCCGGTGTAAATTTCACGGAATTGCCGAGAATATTGATAAACACCTGCCGCAGATGCAGCTCGTCGCCGATCAGCAGCGGATGGGCAAATTCCTCGATCTCGCATTTCAGTTCCAGATCCCGGACCGCCAGCTGGCCGCCGATGATGGACGCGCAGTTGTTGATACAGGTTCTGATATCAAAGCTCTCATGGTTCACCCTGGTCTTGCCCGACTCGATGCGGCTCATATCCAGCACGTCATTGATCAGCCCCAGAAGATGCTGCGAAGAACCGCTGATCTTGTTCAGACAGTCATATACCTTATCCTGGTTACCGATATTTTTCAAGGCAATGTCTGTCATTCCCATGATGCCGTTGATGGGCGTGCGGATATCATGGCTCATATGGGAAAGGAAATCACTCTTCGCCTGGTTCGCGCTGTTGGCCTCCTTAGCCGCTGTCTGCAGCAGCTGGTTCGCCTCGTCCTTCTGCCGCATGAGGCGCTTATCCGCCCGGGAGATCATGGTGATCACAATGATGATCACTGCCGAGAGCAAAAAGATGAAACTCACCACCCCGAAAAACAGCATCGTCCTGTCCAGAAGCAGTGCCGTATTGGCTCCCAGCACTTCCGTCGGAACAAACAGCAGGATCTGCCAGTTCTCGGAAGCAAGCGGAGAATTGGCCACATACCAGTTGCGCTCCCGCCCGTCCTCATCTGCGAAACAAAACTCCAGCACCGCGTCTTTTTTCTCTTTGATCTGACTGATAAAGTTCTCATAATCACTGCCGTGCACAATCTCGAAATCGGCCATGGCGCTTAACACGTTATAGCCTTCGATGAAATTGTTGGCATAAGTATATTTGTAAAGCCGCCTGCCGTCTTCATTGATCAGATAAGTGTAGCACTGGTCCCCGAAGCCGCTCACCGAGATATGCTCCCGCATGGTCTCAATATCCACAGCCACCGCCAGATGCGTGATCGTATTGCCTTCTTCGAGCACGATCGTCTCCTCAAGCCGGTCCATAAATACGAAATAAGAGTCACTGCCCCGGTGCGGGATCTCCATCACCAGCTGCTGCTGCTCTCCCGCATCGGCCGTCAGCAGCTGTGTCTGCTCCCAGCGCCCCGTACTCTGATCCGACGCATAGTAATTCCCTTTGCTGTCATATGCGAGTACGATGGAACTGCTTTCGTCGATAAAATCCGAAGTAGAGGACAGCACGGCGAGCAGTTCCTCTCTCGTCTCCGGTTCTTCCTGCCGGATGATATGCTCACAGGCCAGCACCAGCTGCCAGGAATGCCGGATCACACCGTCCACGATCTCGGATGCCTTATCCGTAAACTCCACGATATGCTTACTGCGCTCCTCGTAAAGCTGAGAATCAAGAAACGTAATATAGTTGCCCGACACAGCCACCAGCACCAGGATGGCGAATACGATAAAGATCGTCGGTGTCTTTTTCAGATTCCTTTCTTTCAACTCCTGCAAGATCCTCTCCTCACTCATATTCATCTCTTTGACAAACCCCTTCTCTTCCGCAACAGAAAGCGTCCCCCCTGCTGTCCGCAAAAAATAAAATCACCCTGAGATGTTCACGGCATATTCTTAAACATCTTCGGATGATCCATAAAATTATGTTTCCTTCATTCCCCTATTACAACGAATTCGCACCGAAATGACCGGATAAATTCCAAGAATACCCCTCTGCAGATTCCTTTATTATTTTATCATAGGGCAATCCCTTTTACAATATTATATTCAGGCGAGCGCATTGGGTGTGTAACAGTTCAGCCTTCGGCTTCCCTGTTACGGAATCTGCCCATTGAGCAAAGCTCAATTTTTCCAAGTGTCTACGTTCCACTCCGGTCGGCGCTTAGCAAACGTCCCCCGGACGTTTAGCGCCCTTCGGCGAGGGGCAGATTCTTTTGGCCCAATTTACATATTCTCACGGCCTTTGCAGTAAATGCAAAGACCTGGGCTGAACTGTTACTTGGGTGTTACTGTGATCGGCCGTATGCCCTGCATTGGGGTGCAGGGCATACGTGAATCGTACTCATCAGGTGTTACAGCAGCTGCAGCAGTTCCTCCTCCGGAAGCGGCTTCGCATAATAAAAGCCCTGAATGCGGTCCACGCCGGTCTCCCGCACCGTCTGTGCCTGCTGTGCAGTCTCGATCCCCTCCGCCACGATCCTGTAATCATTCTCATGCATGAGCTGTGCCAGCAGGCTGATGGTCCTGCGTCCGTTACGGCTGACGTCTATCATCTGTACCAGCGACTGGTCGAACTTGATCACTTCAAAAGGCAGGGAAAACATACTGGACAGATTGGAATACCCCGTTCCAAAATCATCCAGATAGAAGCGGATTCCCTTTTCCTGCAGACGCAGCATCGTCTTCTTTACTTCCTCAAAGTCGTCCGCAACCGTCCGCTCCGTGATCTCAATACGCAGTCTGCTGCCGGACAACTGACAGTCCGCCAGCAGCGCTTCGATCCGGTCGATCAGCGTGACATCGGATACCTGCTGCCCTGTCAGATTGACAGATACCGTCTGCAGCGCCAGTTCCGGATGCTCTCCCAGGAAACGGCACACCTTCTCCAGCACGATCCAACTGATCTGATCGATCAGTCCGTGCTCTTCTGCCATGGGGATGAACTCTCCCGGAGAAATAAACGTCCCCTGCCTGTCCCAGAGCCTGATCAACGATTCGGCAGAGACAAACCGCTCCTCTTTGCAGTCGTAGATCGGCTGGTAATACATGCGGAAGGTCTTATGGTCGATCGCATACCGGACTTCCTCCAGAACATACTTCTGATGCTCCATGTCTCTTTTGATCTCCTCGTCAAAAAAGACCATGCCGTCCCTGCCCTTCTTCTCCAGCACCGTGATGCCGAAATTCATCTTGTCTAGAAGGTCATTCTCCGTATCTTCCGGATCCAGAAAAAGATGGATCAGATACGTTTTCGCCAGAATCGTATGCTCCTGCCCCTCACAGGCCACCTGCCAGTTTTCCCCGAAACGGCTGTGAATACGGTTCACACACGCCTCCGCCTGCTGCCTGCTGCACGCCGGCCCAAGCAGCATCAGGCGTGAATTCGCTATACGGTATACTTGATACGCTTCGTCCAGTTCCGCAAGCCACATGGAAATATCCCGGATCAGCTGGTCTCCCACCGCAATGCCGTATTTACGGTTGACCTGCATCAGCCTTGACAGCTGTACCAGAACGATGTGACACTGCACTCTGCGCTTCCTGTATTCATTCACGTCGCCAAAAAACGTCATCCGGTCCATCAGTCCCGTCATTGAGTCATAGGTCGCTCCGACGCCTGTATATTGTTCCCCCATCTGCTCTCCTCCTTTGTCTGTTGCCGTCTGTCCGCTGCGGAGCGCTCCCGGCTTTGCCACTCTGTCCCAACACCTTTTCCGTGAAACAAAAAATGCCGCAAACCGCATCATATGAGGTTTCCAGCACTTCTTAGGGTTGGGCTGTTATAAACAGTCAACAGCTCGTAGGGGAATCGAACCCCTGTTTCCGCCGTGAGAGGGCGGCGTCT
>ERZ808051.1036-NODE-1036-length-21919-cov-4.020007_pt1 | contig 21919 bp, 15 predicted proteins | sample MGYA00380199_ERZ808051 | MGnify/ENA primary metagenome ERZ808051 (study PRJEB31490, sample SAMN06133391) | mouse gut metagenome | isolation source: J11 | host: mice | place: China: Chengdu | collected 2015-05 ...
TAGACCCTGCTCAAATACTCTTTTCCGCCCTCTGTGTTGAACATAATGGGATTGATGTTCAGCGCCTCCATGGTCTCTTTTGAGGGCTTCATCACCAGCTCCGGCGGCAGGCCCAAATCCTCGATTCCAAAAGGGGAATAGCAGAGCGCATTGTGCTTCATAAAGGCGTGGAATGCGTAGGAAGCGGTCACCGCGTCCTTTCTCGCCTCCGGAATCATCAGAGGATTCCCCTCATAATGGTACTCCTCCATCACGTCCACCCCATAGGGGACATAGATATCCGGCGCAATGGTAAACAGGGAGGCAGCTATCTTCTTCCAGATTCTGTGCACTTCCTTTACCGGGCCTCCAGACGGGTAGGAGCCAGGATACCAGGGGTGCTGCTTTAACCAGACATTGGCATAATAAGGAATGGGATACGCCGCTTTCCCGGCATGCGCGATCCTCTCCAGGGCTTTCGACAGATAATACGCCATAAAATACTCTTCCGCATTCTCTCCAAAAGCCCCTTTCCAGTCTCCCCTCACCTGATATTCTTCTGCAAGGGCACTGGGAATCTCCTGTTGAAATGCCCTGTTGGCTTCCGGGCAGTAATCCCGCTCCGTGCCCAGCAGACCCACTTCGTTTTCCACCTGCACTGCCAGAACCGTGGATTCCTCCTCATCCAGTTCTTTGATATGTGCCATCAGCCTGGCAAATGCCATGGCATCTTTCTCCACAGCCCTTTCGCACAGGGGCGATATGGTGTCTATCTTCTCCCCGGTGATTTTCTGCACCCGGAAATATTTCTCGGAATCCTGCTTCATCCATCCGGGCACATACATGGACTCGCTGTTCTTCCACAGTCCGAACCAGAGCAGAATCAAATGCTTCCCACGCGCCCTGGCCTGTCCGATGATTCCGTCAATCAGGGCAAAGTCATAGCTTCCCTGGGTCTCCTCAAGCAATTCCCAATAAACCGGGACAATCAATGTATTCAGGTTCATTCCCTCAATGCTGTTCCAGACCCGCTCCTCCATATACTTAAGGCTGCCGGCGCTGGAATTGTGCACCTCCCCGGCAAATGCAAGGAATGGCTCATCCTTTACATATAGCGTGGGAATCCCCCTGTCCGTCCTGACTTCCGGTATCTGCTTCATTTTGCCTCTCCTCCTGCATTTTTCTTTTTCTTAAAATTTATCTTATAATCCGCTGCCATTCTCCGCAATCACCCCGGCATACCACAGGGCCGAGTCTTTCAGGGTTCGCTTCTGGGTGCGATAGTCTACATAGACCAGACCGAACCGCTTGTCGTACCCCTCCGCCCACTCGAAATTGTCCAGGATAGACCAGTACAGATAGCCTGCCACAGGAATCCCCTCCTCCACGGCCCGCTTCACGCCCCCCAGGTACCCTTTCAGGAACTCGATTCTCTGGGGGTCATGCACTCTGCCGTCGCTCATGACAAAATCCAGATTCGCCATACCGTTCTCCGTAATCACCAGCGGCAGCCCGTACCTTTCATGGAAAAATCTGGCAGCCCAGTACAGGATGTCCGGCGTCACGGGCCAGTCCATGGCAGTCCGGGGCTGCCCCGGATACACATGGGGATTCCTTGCCCCGGGTTCCCAGGGCTCGTTATAGTTGGCTGCATTGTAACAATTGTATCCCAGAAAATCCAGGGGCTGACAGATAATCGCCATCTCCTCCGGGCTGATGGCACCTGCCAGCGTTTCCGGCGCGGTGCCCAAAATCATAGGGTCAGCCCACCACCGGATTCCGGTAAATCCCTGTTCCCCGCCAAAGGTCTTCTCCCTGGCTTCCCGGATGCCCTCCTTTGTCTCCTCCCAGGGGAAATAGCAGTCCCCGTTCAGCGCCACGCCCACATGGGACGGCAATACGGCATGGGCGCGGATTGTCTCCACTGCCCTCCCATGGGCCAGGAGCACGTTCTTTGTCAGTTCCCCCGGAAGCGTCCTGAAGTCCTCCGGATTCTCCAGCCGCTCAAAGGGCGCGTGGGCGCCCCCGATATACCCGGCCATAAGGAAGCTCAAAGGCTCGTTCACCGTCATCCACCAGGACACCTTGTGGGACAGCGCCTCCACCACGATTTTCGTATATTCCGCAAAATACCGGCTGATTTGGGGATTGCGCCATCCGCCTTTCCCGTGGAGCCACATGGGCAGGTTCCAGTGAAAAAGGGTGCACATGGGCGTAATACCTGCATTCAAAAGCTCCTCCACCAGATTCTGGTAGAATCGGATGCCTTTCTCATTGACCTCCCCCTCCCTGGGCTGAATCCTGGGCCAGCTCACGGAAAAGCGGTAGGCTTTCAGCCCCAGCCTTTTCATGATTGCCACATCCTCTTTATAGCGGTGATAGTGGTCACAGGCCACGTTCCCGTTCTCCCCGTGCTTCACATGCCCCTGGGACAGAGCGTCCCAGATTCCCATTCCCTTGCCGTCCTCATCGTAGGCTCCCTCCACCTGATAGGCAGCGCTGGCCGCGCCCCACAGAAAATCTTTCCCAAATCCCATTGTCCCATCCTCCTATTCCAGTTCCGTGTCTGCCCCGCCCAGCACCAGGGCATGGGCAGACACTGTTTTAACTTTCTTCGATTTCCGCCACCACAGGCTCCATTCCACCGGAGGATATGGTCACCCTTGTAGTGCCCTCTGTAAGTCCTGCCCGAATTACCGCCATCACGTATCCGTCATAGGTCTTACAGCTTGTGTCAAAATAACTCCGCTCGCAGCTAGGCTGCGCGCTTCCGAATCCCGCCAGGCTGCCGGGCCCCTCTACCCGGACGGAGATTTCCCTCTCCTCCCAGAGGTTAGGGTTTCCGTTCTGGTCCACTGTGCCGATCATCAGATAGCACAGATCCCGCCCGTTGGCGCTCATGGAGGTCCGGTCCGCTTCCACAGACAGCCTCACCCCGGAATCTGCCGAGCACAAGCGGTATCTCTCGCACTCTATTCCATTTCGGACTGCCACTGCCTCCAATGTGCCCGGTTCATAGGCAATCTCGAACTGGGCCATCCAGTCATTGGCTCTTCCCGCAGGTTTCCTCCCCTTAGAGATTCCGTTCAGGAACAGCTCCACTTCCTCCGCGTCGCTGAGCACCTGAATCACGGCAGGCTTCCCCTCATATCCCGGCCATGTCCAGCTGGCCATATTGTCTTTCCACATCCAGGGCGTCCTCCCCACGTTCATTCCGTGGCGGTTCAGGCGCTCCACCGCAATATAAGGCTCTTTCCGAAGTCCATAGATAATCTGGCGGTAGTAGCTGATGGGCCTGCGGTTCCCCAAAAGGTCCAGATCCCCGATATATGCCGCCCGCTCCGGAAACATGGATTGAAAATTCATCCCGCCGTCATAGTGGAAGATTCCGATTCCCGCCTCCCCCAGGTAGTCATAGCCCGTCCAGGTCATATCCCCGATCACATGGGCGTTCTCTTCCACCGTCCGCCACAGATTCGCAATGTCCCCCGGAAAGGTCTCCGTTCCCAGGACTACTCTGTTGGGGTATCTCTCATGCTCCATGGCATGTCTCCCGGTGAGGTAGTTGTACCCCGCCACATCCATGGTCTCCATGAATTCCTCCGTCAGCTCCGTCAGTATCGGGCTCACGGCAATGGCGTCTGCTAACGGCCCTACCATGATGCCCATCATGGAATTCAGCGCGTCGCTCCCCCCGGTTTCCTGCCGCTGCTTTTCCTGGTGCTGCACTTCCTGCCGCTGCACTTCCTGTCTCTGCGCTTCCTGCCCCTGCACTTCCTGTCCCTGCACTTCCTGTCTCTGCGCTTCCTGCCCCTGCACCTCCTGTCTCTGCGCTTCCTGCTGCACCTCCTGTCTCTGCGCTTCCTGCTGCACCTCCTGTCTCTGCGCTTCCTGGTGCTGTACCTCCTGCTGCGCTTCCTGTCCCTGCACTTCCTGCGCCGGGCCCGTCATATCCGGGACGGGCATGCCCAGCTGTGCCATGGCTGCGCCTATGATTTCCGGGAAACGGTCTCCGGCCGCAAGGATGCCGTTTACGGCATTGGTGGTATATCTGGTGTCATCCAGGGACTTTATCTTCCGATGGATGCGTCTGCCCATCCGGGCGCCTTTGGCTGTCCCTGCCTCCTGAATCTCATTTCCCATTCCGTAGAGGATTACGGAGGGATGATTGTAGTCTTTGGCTACCATGGCCTCCACGGTCTCTTCCCAGCAGGTATTGAAGTCATTGGCGAAGTCATTGCTGTTCTTCGTGTGGGTCCATGCGTCAGAAAGCTCATCCATTACCAGCATCCCAAAGCGGTCACAGACCTCCAGAAGCGTCCTCCCTGCCGGATGATGGGCCATTCGGATACAGTTGAATCCCGCCTCTTTCAGCTTCCCTATTTTGCGCGCCTCCGCATCCGGCAGCGCAGCCGCGCCCATGATGCCATGGTCATGGTGGATGCACGCCCCCCGCAGCTTCACCGTCTTTCCGTTGATGCTAAAGCCCGTGGAGGGGTTCAGGCTTAAGGTGCGGATTCCGAATGTCTCTTCGGCCTCATCCCAGACACGCTCCCCCTCCAGCAGGCGAATCCGGCACCGGTAACAGTGCGGATTGTCCACATCCCACAGTTTCGGCTTATGGATGATGATGCGCTGCTCTGCCTCATCCTGTCCCAGGGCAAATAAAGTGACTGGCGTGACCCTGGATGCCACGGCCCTCCCCTGGTCATCCAGGATGACTGTCTCCACATGCACCTTTGCTTTCCGAAGCCCCCTGTTTCCCAGGGAAATCCGCACATCCGCCACCGCTTCGTTCTCCGTCACCTCCGGCGTGGATATCCTGACTCCCGTGGCGGGTATATGTATGGCCTCCCCCACATATAGCCTCACATCACGGTAAAGCCCGCTTCCGCTGTACCAGCGGGAATTCTTCTCCGTCTCATTGTTCACCGCCACTTCCAGATGGTTCTCTTCTCCGTATTTCAGCGAATCGTTCAAATCCACAAAGAAATTGGTGTATCCGTATACCTGTTCCCCTATGAAATCCCCGTTGAGATACACCAAAGTCCTACCGTAGGAGCCCTCGAATTCCAGCTGCACCAGACAGTTCCTCCATTCCTCCGGCGCTGTGAAGTCCTTTGTGTAGTAATACATTCCCCCGGGATAATAACCGGTCTGTCCGGCGTTTTTCGTGTCCGGCGTGACGGCTTCGTGAATCATGGCATCATAGGGAAGAGTGATTTGCCGCCCGGTTTCTTTCGTTGTCATCATGGCCTCTACCATGGATTTCCCGGGCTGATTCGAAATCTTCCATTGTGTACAGAATAATTGTTTTTTCATCTTTGCTCCCTTAGCGCGTTTTCTCGCGCATCTTTCATCTACTCCAGCCTCTCTAACTGCCCATAGAGGGTCGTCAGGATTTCCTTTACTTTCGCGCTGTCCGGTATCACACAGATCAGTGCCTGGGATAAAATGTCCGACAGCTTCATCTGCACCATGAACTTCAGTTCTTCCTCCCCCAGCTTATCGAACATTCCGCCTGTGAATTGGTTGATGACCGCCACCGCCTGGGGATTCTTTATGATTTCTCCCATGGTGGTGTCCCCGTTTATCGGGTAGGGGTTCTGCCCCTTTACCGTCAGCTCCGCCTCCCCAAAGAAATCCCTGCTGGAATTCCCCACATACAGCCCATAGCTGCCGGTGGGAATGAGCCATTCCCTCCTCTTCGCATCAAAAATCCGAAGCGCGTCTTTCTGTACCGGTACCTGTATGACCTGTTCCTCTCCCGGCTGCAGCGTCACTTTCCGGAAGCCAAAAAGCTCCCTCACCGGCCGTCTGCTCCGGGGATTCCTTTCCATGCCATAGACCTGGATGACCTCGCTGCCAGCCACTGTCCCGGTATTTTTCACCTTTACCAGAATCCCTATGGCATCTTCCTCCCTGATATCCATCTCATATCTGTTCTCAGTCAGTTCCCCTGTAAAAGAAGTATAACTCAAACCGAATCCAAAGGGATACTGTACCGGAAGATTCTTCCTGTCATAGCTGCGGTATCCCACAAAAAGCTCTTCCCCGTAGTAGCAATGGATATATTCTCCGGGAAAATTGGGGTATGCCGGCGTATCCTCATAGCGAATAGGGAACGTGACCGGCAGCTTTCCTGCCGGTACGGCTTCTCCGAACAGAAGAGCAGCGGCAGCTTTCCCTCCCATGCATCCCGGAATGAAAATGCACAAAATGCTGTCCGCATATTCTGCCCAGCCTCTCATGTCCACAGGCCCCGCCACATTGAGAAGCACTACTGTCCTCAGGCCCTTTTCCTTTGCCTCCCTCAGCACTTTCGGCAGCCTCTCCCTGTCCCCGGCCTCTATGTCCATGGCATCCCTGTCCATGTTCTCCCCGGCCGGTGCGGCCACGGTATAGACCAATGTATCCGCTCCCTCCATGGACTCAAAGCGCAGCTTATGGCTGTAGTTCAGGCTTTCGTCATACACATTGCTGTGGAGGCTGGTGCTCACTTTGGTTGACCCGGTTCCGAATTCCACCAAATCCCTGCTTCTCTCCCCATAGAAAGCAATCCGTCCGCCCTTTTCCAGCGGCAGAACGCTGCCCCGGTTCTTTAACAGGACGCTGCCCTCCACAATGGTCTCATAGCAGACCTGCAGCAATTTCTCCTGGTCATAGGCCAGGGGATTGGCGGCCTGCATGTCCTTAAGCTCCACAATCAGATTCAGGATGGCCCGGACTCTCTGGTTCAATATTTCCTCAGACAACCTCCCCTCCTCCAGTGCCTTTCTGCATTCTGACATGTCATTGGGGCCGCAGAGAATCATATCCAGCCCTGCCTCCAGCGCTTTCTCCTTTTCCTCCTTTACCGCTCCCCAGTCGCTGACCACGATTCCCCGGAATCCCCATTCCTCCCGCAGAAGCCCGGTGAGCAATTCTTTATTATAGGAGGAGAACACCCCGTTTACCGCGCTGTAGGCAGTCATGACGGATTTCGCTTTCCCTTTCTTCACAGCGCTTTCAAATCCCCGAAGATACAATTCCCGAATGGTCCTCTCTGAAATATGGGCATCCGAGATGTTCCGGTTGGTCTCCTGGTTGTTGGCCAAAAGATGCTTCGCGCATGCGCCTACCCCTGTCTTCTGCATCCCCTCCACATAGGCTGCCGCCATATGGGAGACAAGCTTCGGGTCCTCCCCGTACATCTCATAATTCCTGCCCCCGAGAGGGTCCCTGGCAATGTCCACATTGGGCCCCATGCACAAATCCACTCCGGATGCCCGCAGCTCCCACCCTGCGGCCTCTCCGCTTTTCCTGGCGGTCTCTTCCGAAAAAGAGGCCCCGATGTTGACCCCTGAGGGGAAGCTGATAAATTGCTTCCCGCCAGGGCGGACTTTCCTCATGTAGGAAATCAGTCCCTGCATGTCCGGGTCATTTGCGTATTCCTCACTGGCCTGGTCTAAGTCCATGGTCAGGGTCCTCTCGAAATCCGGCTCCCCATAGAACCTTTGCTGCAGCCGTCCGGTGTCCATCCCCGGCGAAGTCATATAGTCCAGAATCATCTGTGTCCCGTTTACGCCTGTCACCCCGTCTGCCAGAAACAGAGCCGGAATCCCCATATCCGGTATTTCCAGCGAATGGGAAGAGGTATACTCTCCCACAAGGTTCAGTTTCTCCTCCAGGGTCAGCTCTGCCAGAACCTGTTCAATGCTATTCTTATCCGTTAATTTTGCTCTCATTTTTCCTCCCTGCCTACCTTACAGGTTGTCCCCTGGGTAATTCCCGCCTCATTGAACGCGTCTACCCGCACATAGTATCCTCTGCCATTCCTGTGTCAGCCAGGTCTCCCGCTTGTGATTACAGTGCTGTCATATATCAGGTTCAGCACATGGGATGCGCACCACTCCAGCTCTTCCCTGCTTATCCTGCCCTCACTCAGCGCCCTGATCAGGTCTTTAACCACTTCCTCCCCGCCCGGCATAATCAGGTCATTGCCTGCCCCGGGGGCAAGTACATGGCTTGCTTTTCCCTCTCCCGTAGAGCCCCAGTCCGACATCACCAACCCCTCATATCCCCACTCGCAGCGCAGCACTTTCACAAGCAAATCATAGCTGTTTACCGTATACTCCCCATTGACCCGGTTATAGCTGCTCATAATCCCTTTGGGACTTGCGTTCTCCACCACATACCGAAATCCTCTCAGATAGATTTCCCGCAGCGTCCGCTCCGACAGATTCTCGGAAATGTGCTGCCTGTTGGTCTCCCGGTTATTGCAGCAGAAATGCTTCACCGTCACCCCCACTCCGGGATGGCTCTGCACACCCCTGGTCACAGCCGCGGCCAATCTGGCCGAAAGGCAGGGGTCCTCGGAATAATACTCGAAATTGCGTCCGCACAAAGGGTTCCTGTGGATGTTCATGGCCGGCGCAAGCCACAGGGTCACACCGGTTTCCAGCATCTCCCCTCCTACAGCCCGACCCATTTCCTCCAGCAGCGCCGTGTTCCAGGTCTGTGCCTGCACATGCCCCGCAGGCCAGGCTGTCATATACTGATAGACCGCGGTACCTTTTTCCAGGTTTCCCAGGGCCTGGGATTCCATTTTCTTAACGCATCCCCAGCGCTGCTCCCGGGGCAGGGCATTCAGATATTTCATGGTCCCATCCGCCTCTATGACGGATTCGGGCACGAGACGAAGTCCTGCAGGGCCGTCTGCGAAATTCACATTGGGAATCCCCTTTTCCGCCAAATCCATGGTGGTCCAACCCACCGCTCCCGGCGTAATATGGAGCGTCTTTCCAAACTGGCCGCCGCCTGCGCACAGGCTTGCCAGCTCTTCCGTATAGAGGCTGTCTGTCAAACCACGGACCTCTTTCCCTACCCTTACGGCAGGCTTTTCATAATCATGCACCCTGCACCCCAAAGCTTTGGTATCCACCAAATAGCGGGGAAGATTCCTGTCATATTCCGAAGCGGAATAGGAGGGCTTTGGGGTAATGACAGAATGCCCGCTCTTACATATATTCTGATTTTTTTCTATCACAGTCTCGGCTTCCACAGTGAGAACCAATACCGGCTCCGCCTCCTGGGCCGAAGTGCCCAGATAGATGCCGTACTCTCCCTTTTCCAGAAACCATTCTGCCCCACCCTCATCATAGGAAGCCAAATCCCTCATTTCAAAAGAGATTTCCGTCTCTGCGCTCCCCTGAGGCGCAATATTCCGGGTTTTCACAAAGCCCACCAGGCTGATTGCCTCATGGTCCAGCTTTCCCCAGGGCTTAGCCGCATAGACCTGGAGTACCTCTTTCCCGGCATACGCTGTCCCTGTATTTTTCACTTCCGCCAAAATACAGCCTTTCCCGTTTTCCTGGGTAAACCCTGTCATCCGAACGGAGAATGCCGTATAGGACAGCCCATACCCAAAACCGTATCTGGGCTTTACCCCATAGGTCATAAAATACCTGTATCCTACATAAATCCCCTCCCCGTAATCCTCCTCCCGGGTGTCGGGTGTCACTGCCAGATATTCCTCCCCAGAGGGATAGTCGTCATATTTCATGGCCCAGGTATCGGCCAGCTTTCCCGAGGGCGTCACCTTTCCGCTGACCAGGTCCCCAAAGGCATTTCCGCCCTCCGTCCCTCCCTGGCCGTAGAACAGCACGGCTCCGATGCCCGGAAGTTCGTCCAGAAAGGTAAGGTCCACCATTCCGCCGCAGTTGATGACCACCAGAACCTTTTCATAATGCTCTGTGAGATATTCCAGATTCCAGCGCTCTGTCTGGTCTAGCAGGAAGTCCCCTGGTTCCACCTTTCTGTCGGCTCCCTCCCCTGCCTGTCTGGCTACCACATACACGGCCGTGTCCGTCCCCTCTGCCAAATCCGCCTCTTCTATCCGGTCTCCCACAGGAAAACGGAAAGGCTCTGCAGCGTATATCACCTGGAACATTTCCAGAACCCGGTCTATGGTGTAATCCTGAATCCGCTCTTCCACACCCTTTCGCCATTCCGATTCCTTTCTGTCATAATCCCGGTCAAAGCGGTCCAGCCATCTGCTGTTTGGAATCTCATACCCGGCATTTATCAGTCCCTGTTCGATGCTCACATTCCTGCGGCTATGCATATCTCCGCTTCCGGTGCCTCCGCACACTGTCTTTCTCGCCCCTGCTCCGTAAAGGGCAATGCGCTTCTGCTTCAGGGGAAGAACGCCCTCATTCTTCAGAAGCACCATTCCCTCTGCCGCCGTGCGCCTGGCCAGCAGCCGATTGATTCTCTCCCTGTCCGATTCCTCCGAACTCCTCATTCCATATATCTGGTATCTGTCCATTTTCTTCCCTCTCAATTCTTTCGCCTTATCCCTTTTCCCGGGGGCACATCCAATCCTGCAGACGGCATTCCGGTTTCCCAATCCGACTCCGAAATGCCTGTTCCAAAGCATTCAGGTCCGGCAGCGGCATACACTTCTCCGCTGCCCGCCCCAGGGCCTGTCCCTGCGCCACAGGCAGGCTTCCATACGCAGGGCCGGAGAAAGGAAAGCAGGAGGATACTGCTATCCTCCCGCCATCCGCCATTCTCATTATCTATTCAAGTATCTTTCATAAGCCGCCTGATATAACTTGACGGATTCCTGCACCCCGTACTCGTTCATCTGCGCCACATAAGCCCCAAAGCTTTCCTCTGTCAGCTCCTCTGTGCCCATGATGAATTTGGGTATCATGCTGTTGGAATAATCCTGGAACTTGTTGTAGTAATCCGTAAAGCTGGCGCTTTCCTGAGCCGTCAGGGTAGCACCGTTAGGGTAGTTGTTCTCCTTGCCCAGGCTGGCCCACACCTTGTCCGCGTCCAGCCAGCTCTGCTCTGTAAGCGCATAGCCCCATTTATTGGCATTCATGCCGGGGAGACGGTTGCCGCCCAGGCCCATGCCCTCAATCTCTCCGCTTACTATCCTCTCATCCTGAACAAAATTGCCGTTCTCATCAAACCAGTATATCCCTTTCTCCAGACCCAGTTCCTGATACAGACTGTCCGCCGCTGCAAGTTCGCCGGTAAAGCCGTATTTCTTCATCATGCTTCCCTCTTCGGTGAACATATAATCGCTCCATGTCATGAACCGAATCATGTTCTCCATGCTGCATGCGGTGGACACGCCCCATACGCCGCTGGTACCGGAAAAGCCGCCGTCCATGCCTATGATACCGAAATCACCGTTCTCCCCGTGCTCTGCGTCCAGGGGGCTGGGCAGGGCTTTCACCATCATGTTCAGTCCATAGTCCGGCATGGACATCTTTTCCTCTAACTGCCAGTAGCCCCCGAAGAACACGCCTGCGGAACCGCCGTAGGTAAGGGCCGAATTAGGCTGATAGAACAGGTCGTTGGTACGGCTGGCGAAATCCTGATAGATATAACCTTTCTCGTACCATTCATGCATTTTCACCAGGTAATTGTAGAAGCCCTGTTCCGTAGGGCCGTAATGCACCTGGCCGTCCTCCACATAGAAACCGCCGCCTACGCCGAAACCGTTCAGTAACTCGCCTGTGGGGAAATATCCCTGGTAAGGCAGAATCAGTGCCGCACTGTCCGCAAGGTTCGCAGCGTCAAAATACTGTTTCATCAGCTCCAGCATATACTCCCAGTCCGCAACGGTCACAGGCTCCTGATTCCCGCTGGGATAGGCCGGCGAGCCGCCTGTCATGGTATCAATGATATCCTTGCGGTACACCATACCCCCCCAGACCAAAGACGGGGTTCCATCCCCTGCCTCCGCGGTTATGACAAAACAATGGCCCTCGTCATCGTACAGCGCCCGCCGCTCCTCCTCATGGGCAGGGTCATTGAGCCATGCGTAATAATTGGGCATATAGGTTTCCAGATACGGCGCCAAATCAATGATAACTCCGTCCTCATACAACGTGGCCGGGCTGTCTATGCTGTAGGTCAGTTCCATCACATCCGTGTATTCGCTGGAGCCCAGCATCAGGTTAAAGGAGTCCGTCTCGCTTCCCACAGGCGGCTGCTGGAATGTCACAGTGCAGTTGAACTTTTCATTCAGATACTTCACCAGGGGCGATTCGTCCCTGCTGCCGAAGTATTTGTAGTCATCCGCGTAAAGCCATGCGCTGATCTCCCGGTGCTGGGATAAGTCATCCGCGGAGCTCTCTCCGGCCTCATCCCCGCTGCCAGCCTCCTCCCTGCTGTCGGCTTCCCCCTCTCCGGCGCTTTCCCGGGACTGTGCCCCGCTGTCCGCCTGGCTGCTGTCGCCTGCCTGGCTGCCGCTGTCCTTGTCGCCATTGCCGCAGCCTGCAAACAGGCTCATTGTCATTGCGGCAGTCAATAATACTGTCAATGCTCTTTTTTTCATAGTCATCCTCCTTATTTTTGAAAGTGCCCTGCATTTTGTGCCTGGCACTTGTCATACGAAACTTATCCTTTCACGCCTCCCAGCGTGGCGCCCTGGACAAAATACCGCTGGGCAAAGGGATAGGCGCACAGCACCGGCAGGGTGCCCACAATTGTCACACAGTATTTCACCAGATTCTTTGTCATATCGGCCTTAGCGGCAGCGTCTGCCCCGGTGAGAATCTTCGCCGTGTCGTTCTGAATCAGAATCTCCCGCATGAACAGCTGCAGGGGCCAGTATTCCCTGGCTTTCGGCAGATAGATAGAAGCCGGATACCAGGAATTCCAGGTCATGACCACGCTGAACATAACGATTACGGCGATATTGGCTTTCACCAGCGGCATCAGAATCCGGAACAGAATGGTCAGGGGTCCCGCGCCGTCCAGCTTTGCGGATTCCTCATAGCTGGGAGAGAGCTGTTCAAAGGCCGATTTCATCATCACTATGTAGAAAGCGTTCATCAGGCCCGGAATCATCATCACCAAACGGTTGTTAATCAGTCCCAGCATCCTGGTGACCTGGTAGGTGGGAATCAGGCCGCCTGAAAACATCATGGTAAACATAATGAACAGCAGCAAAGGAATCTGGAGCTTGAAATCCTTGCGGCTCACCAGAAAGCCCGCCACCATGGTGCAGACGGTGCCCACCACCGCATTCCATGCCACATACAGAATCGTGTTGGCATAGCCTGTCAGAATGTTGGCGTTTTTCAGCACCAGCTGATAGCCTTTCATGGTTATATCACCCACCGGCTTCCACAGGACTCCGGACGTGCCCATCAGCACCCTGGGGTCGCTGATGGATGCCATGGCCACATGCCAGATGGGCGCAATGCAGGCCACCGCAAACAATGCCATAAAACCGTAATTCAAAATATTAAAGACAATCCGACCCGGCGAATTCTTCTCTATCATTGTAGTTCTCCTCCTATTCCAGTACCGTCTCTTTACTTCCATGCCCATTCCGGGGGAGCAATTTCAGCTGCAAAACCCGCATCTGGAATTGCTCCCGGGCATGTCCGTTCCGAGACTGTTTTTTATTCCAGTACCGTCTCTTTACTTCCATGCCCATTTCGGGGGAGCAATTTCAGCTGCAAAACCCGCATCTGAAATTGCTCCCGGGCATGTCCGTTCCGAGACTGTTTTTTGTTCCGCTTATTTTATTCTTCCCTTTTTCAGACAATGGAATTATCTGTCAGCTTCTTGCTGGCCCAGTTGGACAGAATCAACAAAATCGTGCCCACCACGGAATTGAACAGGCCCACCGCCGCGGAATAGCCGTACTGCATCTTCTCAATACCCATCCTCTGTACATGGGTGGCGATGACATCCGCTGTCTCATAGATGCTGGCGTTGTAGAGCAGCAGAATCTTGTCGCTGCCCACCTGGAGAATCATGCCGCATTTCAGCACCAGCATGGTCACAATGGCAGGCATGATACCCGGAAGCGTAATGTGCCAGGCCCTCTTCAGCCGCCCTGCCCCATCGATGGCCGCCGCCTCGTGGAGCTCCTGGCTCACGGCTGTGATAGCGGAAATGAAGAAGATGGCCCCGTAGCCAAGCCCCTGCCAGATGTCGGAAACCAGGTTGATGGCCCAGAAATATTTCGGATTCTGCAGCAAATTCTCCCGCTTCATATGGAAGACATTCACCAGCAGATTGGTAATCAGCCCGTTGGTGGCGCAGAATTCAATAATCAGCCCGCAGATGACCACCATGGACACGAAATAGGGCAGGTAATGGATGGTCTGTACGCCTTTCTTAAACCATTTGCAGTGCAGCTCATTCAGCATCAGCGCATAGATAATGCTCAGCGGAAATCCTACCCCCAGGCCCAGCAGGCTGATTACCAAAGTATTGCGCAGAATGGTCAGAAAATTTGGCCCCGTAAAGAAGTCGATAAAGTGCTGGAATCCCACCCATGAACTCCCGAAAATACCCAGCTGGGGCTTGTAATCCTGAAAGGCTATCGCCAGTCCGAACATGGGCAGATAGCTGAAGATAAAGAAATACAGAAACACTGGAATCGCCAGAATATACAGCCATTTGTTCATATGCCAGTCCTGTTTCCAGGTTCGCTTCCCTGCCAGGCTGATGGCTTCCGGCTTCGGCTCTTTTCTGTTTGCACCCATTGCTTTTCTCTCCTTATCAGATATTTGTTCTGGTATTTTAAAAATATTATAAGGAATAAGAAAGAAGAAATATTGTAGAATCTTATATGAAATTATGAATTATGAGTTTTTTTATTGTAAAATTAGGTATAAAATTTTAATTTTCTATTTTTAAGCTCTGTTCTCTATTGCCAAACCGAAAAATCTCCACTAAAATAAAAAAAGCCCCATGTCGCTGAAAGGAGCCCCGGATGAACTATATTCATTTCTGTGAAAACTATCATTGTATATGCAATCTGCCCTTAAGTCTCTATGACAAGGGAAAGATACTCTATTCCTCCTATGCGGATTTTTTGCCTTTCGAGCCCCTGGCTGTACACCGCCTTGTCTTTGGCGAAAAGGATTGGGATTTCTGCGTTGTAGGCTCCACCACCATGTACGGCTGCATCACGGTCAAAGGAAACGGCTTCCGCCTGATTCTGGGGCCGGCCCACAATGTCCCGGTGACAGAATCCATCCTCCGGGATTATATGCATGAGAACGCCATCCCCATAAGCTTCCGGGATACGCTTACCAGATTCCTCCAGGGCATTCCCATGATTTCCTACCACCTGTTCCTCCGGCATCTGGACTTCCTGCATCTGTGCCTGAACGGGGAGAAGAGCTCTCTTATGGAACAGTTTGCCTGGGAACCGGAAGAAAAAATCAAAGGCCTTGCCGCCAGCCATGTGGAAGCCAATGTTACCGCTAAAGAGAAACAAATACTGCACAATACCTATTACTATGAACAGGCACTTTACGAGTATATCAGAGCGGGCAGTCCCGCCAGGCTGAAAGCTTTCCTGGATTCCGCCAGGGACCTCCGCCTGCAGGAGGGAAATGTGGCCGACACGCCCCTGCGCCAGGCCAAGAATATCTTTATCGGCGCAGTCACCAAAATCGGAATGCTTGCCGCCATTCCCGGTGGACTGGACGTGGAAGAGACCTACCAGCTCATCGACCTGTATGTGCGCCAGTGCGAACGGCTCACTACCCTGGAAGAAATCGGCTCCCTCCACTACATTTCAGCCATGGACTTCTGCAAACGGATAGGCGACCACCTGGCACCGGAGGGCCTCTCCAAAGAGGTCAGCCTCTGCATCTCCTATATCCGCAGCCACACCAACGAGGATATCAGCATCTCGCATGTGGCCGCCCACATCGGCCGCAGCAGCTCCTATGTGATCAAACGCTTCAAAGAGGAGCTGGACATCAATGTAGGCGCATTCATCATGCGCTGCAAGCTGGAAGAGGCTAAGAGCCTCCTCACCTACAGCGACAAGAGCCTGGCGGAAATCAGCAGCTACCTGTGCTTTTCCAGCCAGTCCTATTTCCAGAATGTCTTCAAGAAAAAGTTCGGCATTACCCCCCTGCAGTACCGCAGGCAGGGGTCATGAATGTACTGCAGGAGACACTGGTATCAATTCGCTTTGAGGGAGCAGACCATGTGGCCCATATGATGCAGCGGCAATCTTTTTACCCAGCCGCATGCTTCCTGATCTGTAGCAGCACTAGGATAAGGCTGACCCCGGTCAGGATATGCCCGATTCCTGAGATTCCTGAGATGGACGCATCCATGGCGGAGCTAAGCGCTGTCCCCCACACCTGGTTCAGCCCCCGCATCAGGAACCCCAGCCCTGTCACATTCAGTCCGATGTGATAAATCACCAGGATTTTTCCGGTATTTCTGTTGGAAAACCCAAACCCTTTCTCCGCCAGCATCAGCAGGAAAAAGAATACCATCCCCAGCAGGAAATAATGGGTGTGCATCACGGACAGATTTGTCACGCCGTTAAATTGGCTGAATTTCGTGTACTCCCTATAGAATACACCGCACACCATGGCCACGGCTGCATAGACAATCGCCAAATTTGCATACCTCTTTGTCATTTTGTATCTCTCCTTTCCCAGATTCCAAGATTTTTCTGTCATACAGTGCCGCAACTACCCAAGGAACAAATGAACCGACAGTTCCTCCCCCTCCAGAGAGGCGCTCACTTCCCCTCCGTGGAGTTCCAGGATGCGCTTTACAATGGCCAGCCCCAGCCCAGAACTTTTGGCATCGCTCCTGGCCTTATCTCCCCGGTAAAAGCGCTCGAACATCTGATCCGGCTCCAGGCTTGAGGCATCCGCTACCCGGTTGGAGATGCAGATATGGAGGCGGCCCCTATCCTGCGCCGTAACCGTTACGGGGGCGGAGGGGTCAGCGTATCTGCGGGCATTGTCCAGGAGGTTCTGGAATGCCCGGACCATCTGCCCGGTGTTGATATCGGCCGGGTAGGCTCTCGCCCCCAGTTCCCAGGAAAGGGTCAGCCCCTCTGCCTCCATAAGAATCTTGTTCTCGTACAAGATATGCCGCAGCAGCTCCATTACGTCTCTCCTCTCCATGTCAGGGGCTTTGTCTGCAGCGTTCAGCTTTGTATATTCGAACAGTTCGTCTATCAGCACGTTCAGCCCCTCCAGACGCCGTTCCACCACCTCCATGTATTCGTCGAACTTCTGTCTGTCCCCCGGCCCCGCCTCCTTTAGCAGTTCCACATAGCCGATGATGGAGGTCAGGGGGCTGCGCAGGTCGTGGGAGACATTGGTAATCAGTTCGTTCTTGCTCCTAAGCTGCCGCCTCTCCCTTTCCTCCTTTTCCCGAAGCTGCAGGGACATCTCGTTGATGACGGCGCAAAGCTGGGTGAGTTCGTCGTCCCCCTGCAGTTCCATGGTTCCTCCGAAGCCCTCCTCCTTTATCCGCTCCACTTCCCGGGACAGATATTCCACATACCGAACCCTGCGGTTGATTTTCAGAGAAAGGGTGACCACGAAGCATATCAGGGGAATCGCCACAATCAGCACCATATTGAGATATGTGGCGGCAAGGCCGTAGTAGCCCAGCCCGTAGAAAAAATCCCACAGCCTCAAATTGGCCAGAATCTCCTCCAGGGCCAGTATCCCCGCCAGCACCGCCAGGCTGACGACAAAGGAGCCGCAGGCCGCTTTCAGGAAATATGCCGTGAGGCGTTTTTGAAAGGAAGCGGACAGTCTCCAGTAGACCAAAATAACCGCCAGGATCGTTCCCCCGATGACGATGCCGTTAATCAGAATATAACTGGGAATCATCTGTAATAATGTCATCATATCTGGTATCCTCTCCCCCAACAGGTCTTGATGAAATCCGGATGGGCGCCGTCCCAGTTCAGCTTGCTGCGGAGATTGGCGATATGCATCATCACAGCGTTTTCCGCCTGGAAGAACTCCTCGTGCCACACGGCCTCGTAAATCTGCGCCATGGAGAGCACCTGCCCCTTGTTGCGCAGCATATATTCCAGGATGTCGTACTCCTTGCGCGTCAGCCTCACCTCCCGCCCGCTTACCCAGGCCTGGCGGCTTTCCATATCCACCGTCAGGTCATCCGCCTGGATTGTGTGAACCGGATGCTCCGTCTCGTTGTACTGCTTGTAGCGGCGAAGCTGTGCCTTGATGCGGGTAAGCAGTTCCACAGGCTTAAAGGGTTTGGTCACATAATCGTCGCCGCCCACGGTAAGCCCCTGTATGATATCTATGTCTTCGGATTTCGCGGACATGAAGATAATGGGCATCTTATTCTTCTCCCGTATCCTGAGACAGGCGTCAATGCCATCGATTCCGGGCATCATCACGTCTAACAGGATCAAATCCACCTGATAATGCTCCAGTACCTCCAGAGCCTGCGCCGCATTTTCACAGGCTAAGTACCGGTAGCCCTCATTGCCCAGATAGATGCCCAGAAGCTTGCGGATGTCCTCATCATCGTCCACAATCAGTATGAATTCTTTCATAGCGGCTCTGCCCTCCTTTGCCGAAATGCCTCAGACACATCGAGGCCGCAAGCATCAAAAGAACCTCCCCGGCAATGATCTGCCAGTGCTTCAGGCCGCATAAAGCCCCCAGCGAGCCTGAAAAGGCAACCATTCCCACAGATAGAATTTTAGCAATTATACCAATTTCCAGGAACCTGCGCAAGGGTATTTTCAATAAAACGGAACCCACGCAGAGCACCTCATCGGACACCAAAGGCACGATGAGCAGCACCCCCAGCACCAGGCTGCCATACTGCCCCGTCAGCTGCTGCAGCCATGCAAGCTGCCGCTTTTCTTTTCTGCCCCTTAAAATGCGTCCCGCAATCAGGGAAGAAAAGGTATGCATCACGGCCAGCCCCAGCACGGAGCCCGCGACCCCAAGGATAAAGGCGCCTGCGCTGCCTATCCGTCCTGTCCCCCACAGCACCACCGCGGCTTCCGGCACCGGAATGCATATGGGGAGAAGTACACAAAGAAGAAAGTAAATACACCACATAGCCATACCTCCCAAAATCGTTCTATCTCTCTGCCCGACAGACGGGCTTTTCAACTACAGCATCATAGTTACCGGAAAGTTCATTCCCTGGGCTGGCTTGCAGATGGATTCCCTTTCCGGGAGCATTCCGGTCTCATCTGCAGCACGTAGGCCGGAGGCAGATTGCGCCAGACCCGGACTATCCTTTGGATACAAAAATAGCTTTCCAGGAATTTCTTCCGAAGCAGTGTGTACTGAAAAGTGGCGAATACCCCTTTCTCCCCTATGGCTTTCCTGGTCTGGACCAGTATCCGGCGGGAGGTCTGTTCCGGGAGGGAAGTAAATGGCAGGCCGGAAATGATATAGTCCGCATGGTCAAATCCCTGTTCATTCAGGAATCGGCACACATCCCCGGCGTCTCCATGCACCAGCGCCACGCCGGGCATCCCCTGGAACTGCCTCAGGAGCATCTCATAGAAACGTTCGTTCTTCTCAATCACAATATAAACCGTATCCGGCCTCTTCCTTGCCGCCACCTGCCTGGTAAACACGCCTGTTCCCGCTCCGTACTCCACAATGCAGCGGGCTCTCCCGAAGTCGATGGCATCCGTCATGGCGGCCGCCAGGCGACGGCTGCTGGGAGCTATGGCTCCGATGGTATTTGGGGTTTTGATATATTCTCTTAAAAATCTAAGCATAGAGCAATCCTCCTGTCATACTGTCTTTTGATGATTTCAGTATAAAAGGAAGATATTTAGAGAGAACTGTATGAAATATAAAGATTTCTTTAGATACCTACCACAAATATTTCTAAATTTTCGCCGGCAGTTCTTCTTCCGCCGCCTCTGTCTCCATTATCATGCTGTTGGCTTCCGGGATTGCCAGCATCCCGATAAGCGACTTTGCGTTTACCCTATATCTGCCGCTTACCACTTCACAGGTTTTCCCTATATGGTTGACAGCCTCTACAAACTCCTTTATGTCCTGTATTCCATTCAGCCTTATCCTGTATTCCACACAAGCACCACCTTTCCAGGGCAGCCGGCATTCTGGTGTCCCATTTGCCATTGCTGCCCGCTCTACGCCTTTTTCTGCTGTTTCGCTCTCCGATGTCTTCTTATGCTCTTTCTGCGCCGTCTTCCGCTCCTTTTACGCTCTCTTGCGTTCTTTTTCCGCTTTCTTCCGCGCTTTCTCTGCCCTCCGCCGTTCCTTTTGCGCCTTTTTCGCCAGGTACTTTTCATTCTCTGTGTCAAAATCCAGACCCTTTTTCTCACATTTCTCCCGCAGGTCCCGGACCCGGTTCTCCTCCGCCTCCCTCTGGGCCTCCTGCCGCTCCCGGCGCTCCAGCTCCTCCGGGTCCACCCAGATCTCTCCCCTGGCCAGCACGGCCTGGCGCTTGCGCTCCAAAAGGTCCGCGTTGATTTGGGGCAGCCGCTTCTCCAGGTCGATAAAGGGCAGCACGCATACGTTTACGCCTGCGCAGACAAATTCGATGCCGTAGAACGCGATGCCCAGGACCGTCAGGGCAGCTGCAGGCTGGAAGCCGGTGCTGTTGGCATCAAAGCCCACCAAAGTGAGAATCTTTTCGTACAGGCCCGCCACAGGGGCATAGAGCACATTCTGCAGGGTACTCACGATGCCCACCGCCAGCAGCCCCTCCAGGCGGTAGCCGGAGCTGTGCTCCACGCTGTCAAAGCAGGACACGGTCAGTGCCCCCAGCATATAGGCAGCGGGGATATAACCCACCTGCTTTAAAAACCCCGCGGCATACGCCACCCCCACGCTGATGGGAAACAGCATCCCCACCAGGCTGGAAAGACACACGATGCAGTAGCCTACAAGTGTGGTATTGCGGATGCCGAACTTCTTCGTCAAAGGATAGACCACAATAGCCCCGATTCCCAGAGGCACCCCGGTGAGAATGGTGTAAATCATGAACAGCGAGGGGTCATGGATACCGTCCAGCACATAGGAGACAAAATAATACTGCACATTGGTGCCCCGGAAGTTATCCGCCATGGAGCCCACGGTGGCGGCAATCAGGAGCAACACATAGTATTTGTCGTGGAACAGCACCTTGAACTGCTCTCTTACAGGGATGTCGTTGGCATTTTCCGTGGTCTCCTGTACATCCTCCACCACCCGCTCTCTGGTGTAGAAATATTCAATCAGCAACAGCGGAACCGCCAGCACCATTATACAGCAAATCAGTATCCAGAAAGAGTTCAGCGTCTCGTCCGGCTGAATCACATAGGGGAGCAGCACGCTGTTGATGACCATGCCGATCAAAGTGCCCGATATCAGCGTCCAGCTTAACTTCCTGGCATAGGCCACCTTTTCCCGGTCCCCGATATTGCGGGAAGTCAGGGACACGATATTGGTATTGAACAGATAATAGAAACAGGTTCCCACCAGGTTATAGATAACATAGGTCAGATAGAAATAGACCCAGAACATGCCCTCCGAGCTGGGGGCCGGCTTCAGGAACAGGAGCATGCCCATGAATATGGCCACAAATCCGAAAATCAGATACCAGGGCCGCATACGCCCCTGGCGGGATTTGGTGTGCTGCATCAGGTATCCAGTGACCAGCCCCATGGGCATGGCCAGGATATACCCTTTTCTCCTTTCGGTTTCCTTTCATGCCGCCTGGGCGGTAAAACCTCTTTATTTTTATATAGCTTATCATGAATCTCTTATTCATTATTGCGGAATCCTGTACAAAATTGTAAATTTTATAATCAAGACAAGATAACGCTGCTCCCGTCCATTTCCCGATGTAGTAAAATCTCAATATTTTCTTCATAGAAAAGACGGTTTTCAACGCAGGATTTATGGTAAAATAAGATATATGCCCTGCAGACAGGGAAAGTTCGTTCAGAGACTTATTATTTCATGCACAAAAGCATGTACATATTACAAACAGTAGGAAAGGAGTATTTTATGCAGAAAGATAAATTGCTGATCGTTGATGACGAAAAAGAGATTGCAGACCTTATCTCTCTTTATCTTAATAATGAAGGCTTTCAGGTGTTTACTTTGAAACAATACCTTCCGGGTAGCCAAAAAAGCGCAGACTACCCCTATCAAGCTTTTTCGTACGTTTTTAA
>ERZ808051.1040-NODE-1040-length-21877-cov-11.122936_pt1 | contig 21877 bp, 24 predicted proteins | sample MGYA00380199_ERZ808051 | MGnify/ENA primary metagenome ERZ808051 (study PRJEB31490, sample SAMN06133391) | mouse gut metagenome | isolation source: J11 | host: mice | place: China: Chengdu | collected 2015-05 ...
GTGCGCTTAGCTCAGCTGGATAGAGCGTTTGGCTACGGACCAAAAGGTCGGGGGTTCGAATCCTCTAGCGCACGTTTTACTGTGTGAATGCACATAAGTTGATGAAGTGGCGGAAATGCTGATTAAGATTGCGTTCCCGCTATTTTTTATGCTCATTACGCCTGAGCACGAGTAATATATTCAAAAAACGTGTATTTTTATTCAGGGGCATCGTGGGAGGACAGGGCAGAATGTCGATAAAATCACGCATCTAGGGCGTGATGTTTGTGCATATTTTGATGTTTATATAAGACTAAAGTACTATAGAAATAAAAAGTGACGGAATAGAAAAAAATATATTGACTTTTGTTGTGCATGTTGATAGAATGTAGACAGTCGATAATACATAAATAAATTGTTTGGGTTGTTACTGTATGAGGACAGGCAAAACCAAATTTTGTAATTTCACTTGCGTGGTTGAATTATAAAATTTGGTTTTTTTTTACACAAAAGTACGGCGATGTTGAGGATTTAGAAGTGCGTATCGAGAAAGTTATTAACAATAATATTATTTCCGCGAGGGATATGCAGGGAATAGAGTTGATTGCCATGGGGAAAGGGATCGGTTTCGAGAAGAAACCGGGAAGCGTGATCGACGATGCGGCAGTTGAGAAAATTTTCAGACTGGAGAACATGGACAACAAGGAACATTTTAAAGAACTGCTCGAATCACTTCCATTAGAGTATATCAGGCTGTCGACCGATCTCATTTCCTATGCGAGAGACAGTCTTGGGCTTGCGTTAAGCCAGAATGTGTACCTGACATTGACGGATCATATCAGTTTTGCGTTGAACAGGTATCGGGAAGGAATGAATTTTAACAATGCTCTATATGATGAAATAAAGCTGTTTTATCCGGTAGAGTATTCTGTTGGAAGATATGCGTTGGAGCTTATCGAGGAAAGGGTAGGATGCCGTCTGGCAGAGGATGAGGCTGCAAGTATAGCGTTGCATCTCATCAACGGCGAGATGAATTCTGCTATGGGCACTACTTTTATCATGGTAAAGATGATGCGGGAGATGATGGAGATCATCGAGAAACAGATCGAGATCCCGGAGGGGAAGACTTACCCCAGAGAGCGCTTGATCTCCGATCTGAAGCAGCTTGCCAACCGGCTTGTAGCGGAGGAGCCTATACGTGGACGCAAGGATGAACTGTTGTATCGGTTTGTGCGAGATAACTATGAGCAGGAGTATCAGATCATCGATAAACTCAGCGAGCATATCGAGCAGGAGTACGAACGGAGCATGACAGAGGAAGAGAAAGTGTATTTGGCGCTTAATATTAAACGCATGCGGGATTTATATACATGCTGAGAAAGAGAGGGGGAAATAAATGAAATTATTTCAGAATTTGTTTGGCGGAGACGGGATCAGGATCGGTTCACCAGTGGCGGGGGATTTAGTCAGCATCAAAGATGTAAATGACCCTACTTTCAGCGATGAAATATTAGGTAAAGGGGTGGCGGTCATTCCTGCGGATAATCGAATCTGTGCGCCAGTGGACGGGACGGTATCAACGGTATTCCCGACAGGGCATGCGGCGGCGGTGACAAGTACCGACGGTGTGGAGATTTTGATTCATGTGGGTCTTGATACGGTGAAACTGGATGGCAAACATTTTACGATTCATGCCACCGAGGGACAGGAAGTTAAAAAAGGTGATTTGTTACTCGAAGCGGATATAGAGCAGATCAAGGCGGAGGGATATGATGTGATCACACCGATGGTGATCTGCAATTCAGATGAGTTTTCTGAGATTCAGGCTCATGAGCCCGGCAAGGTAGCGCAGGGAGATGAGGTTATGAAGCTCCGTAAGTAAAGGAAAGCGCCGGGATAACATAATAAGCGTGGAGAGCTTATTATGTGTCCGGCGATGGATCTCTCACATGGAGGGTTGGTATGGAAAAGTATAGCGGCAAAAGTGTATTGCGGGGAATAGCCGTAGGCAGGATCTACTGGTACCAGAAACAGAATTATGAAGTGGTCAGGACACAGGTTTCCGATACTGAAGCTGAGATTGACAGATTTCGGAAAGCAGCCGGGACAGCCAAAGAGCAGCTGTCCAAACTCTATGAAGATGCGTTTGCCAATGTGGGCGAAGACCACGCGATGATCTTTGATATCCATAAGATGTTGCTGGAAGATGATGATTATCTGGAAGCGATCGAGTCTGCTGTCAAGGAGGGAACGAACGCTGAATATGCCGTGGAGATGGCGCAGGATCAGTTTGCTCAGCTGTTTGCATCCATGGATGACGAATATATGAAAGCGCGTGCGGCGGACATAAAGGATATCTCTCAGAGGGTGATCAGAATCCTTATGGGAATACCCGAAGATGGGATTCTTACGGATGAACCGGTCATTCTGGTGGCCGAAGATCTGACGCCGAGTGAGACGATCAAGATGGATAAGAACAAGATACTTGCTTTTGTGACGGTAAGGGGATCCTCCAATTCCCACACGGCTATTCTGGCCAGAAGCATGAATCTTCCGGCTCTTGTCAATACCGGAATGACACCGTCGGATGCGTGGAACGGTAAGATCGGCGTGGTAGACGGTTTTGGCGGAGAATTTATGGTAGATCCTGATCAGGAACTTCTGGATGAGATGATTCAGAGAAAGAACCAGTGGGTTGCAGATCTGGAAGCGTTAGAGCAGCTTCGGGGCAAGGAGAATGTTACCGGAGACGGCAGGCGGATCGATATATTTGCCAATATTGGCAATGTGCAGGACGCCGAGGCGGCGCTGCAGGCGGATGCCGGAGGAATCGGGCTGTTCCGGAGTGAATTTCTGTATCTGGGAAGAGACAGTTTCCCTACGGAAGAAGAACAATATGCAAGTTATAAGGCGGTACTCGAGAAGATGGACGGCAGGAAAGTAGTCATTCGGACATTGGATATCGGTGCCGATAAGAAAGTAGATTATTTCAATCTGGAGGAAGAGGATAATCCGGCTCTTGGATACCGGGCGATCAGAATCTGCCTGGACAGACCGGAAATATTTATTACACAGCTGCGGGCGATTTACAGGGCCTCTGCTTATGGCAAAGCGGCAATCATGTTTCCTATGATCGTGTCGGTGGCAGAAGTCAGACGGATCAAGGAGATCGTAGAGCAGGTCAAGGAAGAGCTTAAGACGATGGGTTATGCTATGGGAGATGTGGAGCTGGGTGTTATGGTAGAGACTCCCGCAGCGGCTCTTATTTCGGAGGATCTGGCAAAGGAAGTTGATTTCTTCAGTATCGGGACCAACGATCTGACACAATATACATTGGCGGTAGACAGGCAGAACCAGAAATTGGAAAGCACCTGTGATACCCATCATCCGGCGGTGCTGAAACTGATAGAAATGACAGTGAATAACGCGCATAAGGCAGGGATCTGGGCAGGAATCTGTGGTGAGCTGGGAGCAGACACTGATCTGACGGAGACTTTCCTGGATATGGGAGTTGATGAGCTGAGCGTATCGGCCTCTTCCGTATTGAAAGTGCGCAAAGCGGTAAGAGATATCGCATCAAATTAACAGGGGGTGGGAGAAATGAAAGAATTCCAGTATGTTATTCAGGATCCGATCGGATTACATGCAAGGCCGGCAGGACTTTTGGTGAAGCAGGCAGCAGGGTTTCAGAGCAAGGTGACTGTATCGAGCGGTGGCAAGAGCGCAGACGGCAAGAAGCTGATCATGCTCATGAGCCTTGGTATTAAGCAGGGTATGGAAGTTACCTGTCAGGTTGAGGGAGAAGATGAAGATGCGGCGGCAGAAGCGCTGCAGCAGTTTTTCCAGGATAATCTGTAAATGCCGCGAATGGTGCACGCAAAATGCGGCGGCATTCCATTAAAAGCACCGGAGTAACGATATTCAGGGGGATGACCCCATAGAATATAAATTAAACAAAGTGAATTGGTTCTGTAGCTAGGGCGGAACTAAATAACGAGAAGGGGGTAATACATTATGATGAAATATTTACAAAAGTTAGGTAAGTCGTTGATGCTTCCTGTAGCATGTCTGCCTATATGTGGTATTCTGATGGGTGTTGGATATGCTTTATGTCCGGCAACTATGCAGGGCGGTGACATTACAGGTTTCCTGAATCTGCTAGGATTCTTTCTGGTGAAAGCGGGCGGCGCTCTGATCGATAACATGGCAATTCTGTTTGTTATCGGCGTTGGTGTTGGTATGTCTGATGATCATGATGGTACGGCTGGTCTTGCAGCATTGGCATCATGGCTGATGATCACAAACCTGTTGGCAGTTGGCACAGTTACAACTATGATGCCGTCTATCGCAGATGATGCAAACAAATCTCTGGCATTTGCCAAGATCGCGAATCCGTTTATCGGTATTCTCGCAGGTATCATCGGCGCAAGCTGCTACAACAAGTTTAAAGGAACGAAGCTGCCGGATTGGCTGTCATTCTTCAGCGGCAAGCGTTGCGTAGCGCTGATCTCAGGCGTTGTATCCATTCTTGTATCCGCAATTCTGCTGTTCGTATGGCCGATCGTATTCGGTGCATTGATCGCAGTTGGTCAGGGAATCGTTGGCCTTGGCCCGGTAGGCGCAGGTATCTATGCATTCCTGAACAGATTGCTGATCCCGACAGGTCTGCATCACGCATTGAACAACGTATTCTGGTTTGACACAATTGGTCTTGGCGATCTGACCCACTTCTGGGCAGGCGAGACAAGCGCAGATGTTTCCTGGAGTCTTGGTATGTATATGTCCGGATTCTTCCCTTGTATGATGTTCGGTATTCCGGGTGCAGCTCTGGCTATGATCCATACGGCTAAAGACAATAAGAAGAAAGTTGCAATCGGTCTGGTAACTTCAGCAGCGATCTGTGCATTTGTCTGCGGTGTTACAGAGCCTTTCGAATTCGGTTTCATGTTCCTTGCACCGGTTCTGTATCTGATTTATGCATTGTTATACGGTATCTTTACTGTAATCGTTACTCTCGTTGGATTCAGAGCAGGTTTCAGTTTCTCAGCAGGTGCGACAGACCTCGTATTCTCCGCTTCACTTCCGGCGGCACAGAATACATGGATGATTCTTCCTCTTGGTATCGCAGCATTTGTTGTATTCTACGTAGTGTTCCGCTTTGCGATTGTAAAGTTTGACTTAAAGACACCTGGTAGAGAAGACGATGATGTAGAAGAAGAGAAGAAAGCAATTCTCAGCAACAGCGATTATACAGAAGTTGCTGCAATCATTCTGGAAGGCCTTGGCGGTAAAGAGAACGTAACCTCTCTCGACAACTGTATTACAAGACTTCGTATGGAGATTAAGGATTATACATTAGTAGATGAGAAGAAGATTAAATCTGCAGGTGTAGCCGGCGTTATGAGACCGGGCAAGACTTCCGTACAGGTCATCGTTGGAACAAAAGTACAGTTTGTTGCAGACGAAATGAAGAAAATGTTATAGGTATTGTGGACGTCACAGACGTATAGATGATACCGAAACCCTGGCAGTAGCGGAGACTTTCGGGTCTCCGTTACTTATTTGTCGTTTATGACGGAGTATGTAAAATATAGTGATTTAAGAAAGGAATTGATGTAATTATGAAGATTATCAGAGCAAAAGATTATGATGACATGAGCCGGAAAGCGGCCAATCTCATATCAGCGCAGGTTATTATGAAACCAAACTGCGTACTTGGATTGGCGACCGGATCAACGCCGATCGGCACATATGCGCAGTTGGTTAAATGGTATCAGCAGGGTGATCTGGATTTCTCGGGCGTGACTTCGGTCAATCTGGACGAGTATAAAGGGCTGACGAAAGATAATGATCAGAGCTATTATTATTTCATGAACGATAACCTGTTCAGCAAGGTTAATATCGACAAGAAACGTACTTTCCTGCCAGATGGAACGGAGACAGACAGCGATAAGGCCTGCCGCGAGTATGATCAGATCATTGCGGATGTAGGCGGTGTGGATCTGCAGCTTCTTGGATTGGGGCATAATGGGCATATCGGTTTTAATGAGCCTGGTGAGGTATTCAAGGCGGGAACGCACTGTGTAGACCTGGCAGAATCGACGATCAAAGCCAATCAGAGATTCTTTGCATCGGCGGATGACGTACCGAGACAGGCCTATACGATGGGCATCAGGACGATCATGCAGGCTAAGAAGATATTGGTGGTAGTCAGTGGCGCAGACAAGGCGGCGATCGTCAAGGAAGCGTTCTTTGGCGCGATCACTCCCAAGGTGCAGGCTTCCGTATTACAGCTTCACAGCGATGTAACGATCGTTGCGGACGAGGCAGCGTTGTCGGCGCTTGCATAGGCGTTAACATGTCTTAACGGCAATATAATTTGATGAAAAAGAAATAGTATGGCAACCCGGCGGGAATAATCCTGCAGGGTTGTCTTTTTTTATGTTGACAAACTGCATATACTGTATATAATGATATATATACAGTATATACTTTTAGTGTGGCTGCTGTGACGACAGCAGACCGCGAGGAGGTTAACCAATGAGAATCATTATATCGAATCAATCCGAGCTGCCGATCTATGCGCAGATCAAGGAGCAGCTTAAGGAACAGATTTTAAATGGGCAGATTCCGGAGGGTAGTACGCTGCCATCCATCAGACAGCTTGCCAAGGAGGTGGGAGTCAGTGTGATCACTACTACCAGAGCCTATAACGATCTGGAGGCGGAAGGTTTTATCGCTACCATGCAGGGAAAAGGAAGCGTAGTGCTTTCCAAGGACAACAGCATGCTGCAGGAACAGTATTTGCTGCGTATTGAGGAGGGACTGACAACGGCGATAGAAACTGCGCGGACGATGGGGCTTGCGGAGGATGAGTTGAACAGAATCTTTCAGAATCTGCTCCACGAAGAGCATTAAGGCGGATCAGTAAAGAAGAAAGGAAGGATAAAGTTTATGGAATTGTTAGAGGTGCGTAACATATCGAAACATTATAAGAACTTTAGTCTGGAAAATATAGATTTTGTATTGCCAAAGGGATATATTATGGGTTACGTAGGACAAAACGGCGCAGGTAAGAGTACGACTCTTAATCTGATCACAAATCTGTGTAAGTGCACGCAGGGAGAGATCTATATTGACGGCATTGTCTGCAGTGAAGACGAGGTCCGTTACAAGGAGAGCATCGGATATATCGGTGATGAATTCTATTATCCTGATAATTTCATGGTGCGGGATATCCGTAAGATCCTGAAAGGATTTTACAGTACTTTTTCAGAAGAACGATTTAACGATCTGCTGCGGCAGTGGAAACTGTCGGATAAGATGAAAGTCAGGGATTTTTCCAGAGGAATGAAAGTAAAGTTGATGTTTGCCTCGGTGCTTGCCAGAGACACGAAACTGCTCGTGTTAGATGAGGCTACGAATGGGTTGGATCCGGTAGTGCGTGTGGAAATGCTGAAGCTGCTGCAGGAATATATTGCCGACGGAGAGAGAAGTGTGATCTTTTCCACTCATATACTGAGTGATTTAGAACAGATCGCGGATTATATTTATTTCATTCATGACGGCAGGAAAGTGTTATATGATGCTAAAGACGAGTTGATGGAGAGCTATCTTCTTGTCAAAGGGGAGCGCCGGGATGTGCCGGTGCAGCTTCAAAAAGAGCTGATCGGCATCATAGATAACGCATACGGATTTGAGGCGGTGCTGCCCAGCGATAAGGCGGGGATGCTCACCAATGATCTTCACATTGAAAAGCCAACGATCGACGAGATCGTGATTCATTATATCAAGGATATAGAACAAACAGGAAGAGAGGAATCATAGTATGAAAGCATTGCGATTTATGAAAATAGACTATATCAGAACAAGACAACAGATGCTGTTTTTGCCGGTGATCATATTCGCGGTGTCGGCAATTATGATGGGAAGCGGCAGCGGGATCAGAGGAGGTAATGTTGTGCCGGCGTTTTGCTACACGATATTTCTGGTGATTATTTTTTCTACCACACCTTTTGGCACATGCCAGAGAAAGGATGCAGGATTTCTGATGATGCTTCCTGCATCCACATGGGACAGGGTATTTGGCAGATTCCTGTACGGCATTTCCATGATGGCGGGGGCGGTAGTGGTCGGCGTCTGCTTTGTGTTAGGATACCGTGCGGCGGGGTATGTACCGACTTCGGTGGAGGTGTCGCTTTGTCTGATCGGTTTTGCGATCGCCGTACTGCTTATGACAGGAGAGTATGTTTTCTTCTACCTGTTTGGGGAAAACCAGAGCCAGAACCTGCTTGGAATTGCCAGGGTTGTACCGGGCATGATATTCTTCTTTGCTTCCAGTTCACTGTCCAGTGAGATCGTGGAAAATCCGGCAGAACTTGCCCGCGTGATGGAGACAGTAGGCAGCCGCCTGCTGCTTATCGGATGGGTGTGTGCGGCGGCATCGGTCATCGTGTTGTTTGCGGCGATTCTGTTCTGCGTACGTATGACGGAGCGAAGAGATTATTGAGAACATGTTGAAACTTTTGGCGCTTTTCATTCGTATTATAAGTAGAAGCATGATAGAATAAGCCGCAGACGATAGTCGTATCGTTATACTTGTGGGCGGACAGCAGACACAGGGATTGGTCAGAATGATGCTTGTGGAAATATAATAAGGGATTATGATGGGATGGAGCATAAGTTTGAGAGGGAGCAGAGATGGAATTATCTGGTAGAGGAATATCAGACAATGCTGTATCGGATTGCTTTTTCTAATATGAGGAATCGGGCTGATGCCGAGGACGCGGTACAGGAGGCGTTCTTTCGTTATATGAAAGATGAAAAGCCCATTGCGAACAGAGAGCATGAGAAAGCGTGGCTGATAAGAACTACCATTCATATATGTATGGATGTCCTGAAGAGCAGTTGGTATCAAAAGACGGTTTCTCTGGAGGAATCGTTGCTGGCGGGAACTAAAGATGTTTATCTGCCATATCAGATGAAAGATGATCAGACACTGGAAGCGGTTTTGAAACTGCCGGTGCACTACAGGAATCCAATCTATCTTTTTTATTATGAGGATTATTCCATACAGGAGATTGCAGGGGTCTTGAATGAAAAGGAAGGAACCATTAAGACAAGGCTGAGGCGGGGCAGAGAAGAAGTGAAGAAGATTCTTACGGAAAGGAGGCCGTAGAGTTTATGGGCATACAGGAGGTCGGTACAAAGGGCAAGGAGAATATACAGGGCTACCAGAGCAGGAAAAAATCCGGAAATGCGCAAGGATTTCAGCAAAGATTGATGCAAAACCTGCAGTCGCGCAGTCAGGAACAGATGACTGAGACGACGGGGAAGATGCAGGAGAGCGCCGATGAGAGTGAAAAGGCTGTAGATGTGACAGAGGCAGGCAGGGAGAAAGACAGGACGAACGTAAGTGTAAGCACAGGCGTACAGAGAATTCGTGTCAGCACGGCCGCGCGGTGTGAGGCGGTACAGTCTGCGGAGGTGAGGCATATGAGCTATGAGGAAAGCGATCATGTAGAGATCGCGGTGACAAAAGGGTATACTCTGAAAGGGAAAGCACTCGGACAGCAAGTCTATGTGGAAGCCAAGTATGAGGACGGTAGACAGGAGGCTTATCATGTAGATCTGTCAAAGGTTCAGGAAAAGACAGAGCATAGGATTGAACGGTTTGCATTAGAGACGGCGGACTGTGTTACGGAATAGATTTAGGGTTATGCTGAGCGGCAGGTAAAAGGGGAGGACAGTGTATGATAAGAAATAATCCATTTGGCACGATTTATCCGACAATCATCGCAGACAACAGCGGCAGTGCACGGCAGCTGCGTAAATACACTGAAATGGTGGAAATACGTAAGCAGGCGGGGTTAGAGGGAAGCGGAGACGATACGTCTTTTGCGGCGCAGCTTAAGAAAGCGGATGAGTTCCGGGCTTCAGGAGAATCCTGTGGAGCCACGGATTCTATTGGAATCATTCTGCGGCAGATGGATGAGCCGGAGGCAGGGGGACAGGTGTCGAAAGAGATATTCCATAACGGTGTAAGGGTGGTCGTGACCAAAGATGCGCGCTTCGGCAACAGTATTGTCATAGGCGGCAGCGCCAAACCGGACTGGATCACAGTCGACACTTCCGTGGGGACGGTGTATATAGATCTGAATGATACGGTCAGCCTGATGAAATGTCTGGATTTGTTCTCGCCGGAGGACATCGCTGCGATCATGCGTAAAATCACGGAGGTCAAGCAGGCCAGGGATGCGTTGAAAGAGATTGATCAAATGAAGAATACACCGGTGGAGCAGGCGGATGGCCGTAGTGATGAGGAACAGGAAGAGTAAAAACGGCGGACGGTCATTGCCGGATGGCTGAGTTATAATTTATTGAAGAGAAGACAGCTGAGTGAACGCGGCGGGCGAAAAGGCAGAAGATGCTGATTTGCCCGCCGTTGCCTGTGGGTTTTGTTTGTGTTGGGATCACCGTTGCCGGTGGGCTTTGTTTGTGATAGAATGGGTAAGGCTTATGGTGGCACGAGAGCATGGATGCGGCTTAAGTATTATGGTCATGCGCATCATGAACGTGCAGGATATGAGGAAACAGAAGGTTAGATTGTGATGCAGAAAAAAATAGCGGTAATTAACGATATATCAGGTTATGGGAGATGTTCGGTGGCGGTGTGGCTCCCGATCATATCTTACATGGGTGTACAATGCTGTCCGGTACCTACGGCGATTTTGTCCAATCATATGGGATATCCCAATTACTATATGGATGATTATACGGATCGCATGGAGGAGTATATCGGGAACTGGGAGAAGCTTGGACTGCGATTTGATGGGATCGCCACGGGATTTCTCGGATCGGTGCAACAGATTGCGATCGTGAAGCGGTTTATTCGAACTTTTGCCGGAGAAGATACTTTGGTGGTCGTAGATCCTGTTATGGGGGATCACGGAAGGCTGTACGCTACTTATACAGAAGAATTGTGCAATGAAATGCGTGAATTGACAGGGATGGCGGATATCACGACGCCCAATTTGACGGAGGCATGCCGTTTGGCAGATATCCCCTATAAGGAGCGTAACTGGAGAAAGAAAGAGCTCTATGCCATGGCGGAACGTATTTCATCCATGGGGCCGTCGAGGGTCGTGATCACAGGAATCCCTCAGGGAGGTTTTATTGCCAATTATGTGTATGAACGGGAAAAGGAACCGCAGATCATCCGCACCTGCAAAGTAGGAGCGGAGCGTTCCGGTACGGGCGACGTGTTTTCTTCCATTATCGCGGCGGACGGCGTCAATGGCGTGCCTTTTAACAGATCGATCCGCAAGGCATCGGGATTTGTCAAAAAGTGCATCGTGCGCACTGTTGAGCAGGATATCCCCAGGACGGACGGCGTATGTTTTGAAGACATCCTGTATCAGCTGAAGCGGGACTAGACACGATGCTTAATGGGCTATGTAATACTCCAATTCAAAGGGGTAACCATCTTTTTTGTTCTGTTCGGACAGGGTGTCCGTCTCTATAATGCAGTAATCTTCGTCTTTGATGACCTCTTTCATCTCTTCTTTTACAGAGGAAAAGTCTGACATATGGGTAGAGATTTTGCGGCATGCATAATCGCCTGCTTCGAGTACGCGCAGGATATCTGATGTGGCATATCCGGCGCTGTGGCCGTCCTGCAAAGTAGCACCGTTTGGCTGCTGTGTCTGCTGAGACGCTGCGAGTGCCGTCTGTTCGGCCTGCCGGAGGATTTGTTCAATCTGCGCTTCGGAGAGATCGGCAACTGTCAGGAACATATAGCGGCGGTATTGACCCTCCTTGTATTCATGCAGTACACCGGAAGGATAGGAAGCGGAAATGCCATATTGCTGAGCGGTGACAAACAGTCTGAGGATGTACTGCCCATAGTATTTTGGAGTATCCATTTCTTCAAGGGGCACAAGGAGCAGCTGGCGTTCATCCACTACGCTGTGATAGAAGCCGTCCGGCAGCAGTATGCCGCTTTTGCTCTTGGGAATTTTGGCCATGCCGGTGACGGAACTTGCCATACCCTGCAGCGTCTCCTGCAGGGCACCCAGACAGTTATGGATCTCCAGAATCTTCTGCTCAGCAAGAATCTTGCCGTCATACAAAAGCTTCTGCAGATTGATGGAATCGTTCTCCACATAATTATTCAGATCTTTTAAAGGAATGCCAAGCTTGATGCAGACGGTGATCGCATCGAGCAGATAGAGCTGTTCCTGCGTATAATATCTGTAATTCGTCTCCGTATTGACAAATGCGGGCTTGAGGATGCCTATCTGATCATAGTAACGAAGAGATTTGATGCTTACATTCTTAAGTTTTGATACTTTTCCGATCGACATATATTGATTCATTGTCGTTAAAACTCCTGCAAAAACAATCTAAAACTATAACCCATGGTTAGAGTTCGCCAAGTCATATTTTGTCACATCCGGCTTGCAAAAACAACCCTTTTTGCAAAACTAGTGCCAATAAAAAATCCGCATACATGATATTGTATGCGGATCTCATATAAAAGATAAGGGCTCTGGGATTTTTATATTAACCCATGGTCACTACGACATCGTAATCTGTCCTGCCCTTTTCGTAGGGAACGATACATTCCGTAAACGTCCTGCCGTCCACGGTGATGGACTTCACACCTTTCTCTACATTGTCAGGATTTACAACTTTGATGTGATAAGTTCCCTCCCGGAATTTCCTTGTCAGTTCGAAGTCACCGAAGCCTTTCGGTACACAGGGATCGATGCGCAGGCCCTTATGGGTGGGGTATACGCCCAGGATATACTGCGATATATTGACGAATGTCCATGCTGCCGTACCGGTCAGCCAGCTGTTCTTGGCTTCACCGTGGGATTTGGCATCTGCGCCGGCTACCATCTGGGAATAGACATAGGGCTCGGTGCGGTGGATCTCGCTGAATTCTTCTACGTAGGCGGGGCAGGTCTTACGGTAAATATCAAAAGCTCTGTCGCCGCGTCCGATCACGGTCTCCGCGATGGACACCCACGGGTTGTTGTGGCAGAAGATACCGGCGTTTTCTTTATAGCCCGGCGGATAGGAAGAAATTTCTCCCAGTTCCAGATGATATTTGGTATAGGCGGGCTGTAAGATCATGACGCCATATTCGGTATCCAGTCTGTCTTTAACAGAATCAAGCGCTTTCTGGGCAAGGCCCTCTTTGACGCCGATTCCTGCAAGTGAGCAAAAACCGTTGGACTCGATATAAATCTGTCCCTCTTCACATTCCTGGGAACCGATCTTCTGGCCGTAAGCGTCATAAGCGCGTATAAACCAATCGCCGTCCCAACCGTCCTGTAAGACAGCGTCGTACATGGTCTGTACCTCTGCACGGGCGTAATCAGCCTGAGCCTGATCACCCATGAGTTCACATAGTTGTGCATATTCTTCGCCGTATTTAACAAACATGCCTGCAATGAATACGGATTCCGCAACGGGCCCCTCGGAGGGACCAAAGGTCTGGAAAGACTCGCCAGGATGCTCGGAGAAGCAGTTAAGGTTCAGACAGTCATTCCAGTCGGCACGTCCGATCAGCGGTAAGCCATGAGGTCCTTTGTGAGTTATGATATAGTCGAAAGAACGTTTCAAGTGTTCCATCAATGGCTTTGCCGTATTCATATCGTTGTCAAAAGGCACCAGCTCCGTCAGAATGGAAGTGTCGCCGCTTTCACGCACGTAGGCGGAAGTACCGGCAATAAGCCACAGCGGATCGTCATTGAAGCCGCTGCCAATGTCGGAGTTGCCCTTTTTGGTCAGAGGCTGATATTGATGATATGCGCTGCCATCCTGGAACTGTGTGGAGGCGATGTCGATGATCCTCTGCCTTGCACGGTCGGGAATCAGATGCACGAATCCGAGAAGATCCTGGCAGGAATCGCGAAATCCCATGCCGCGTCCGATGCCGGACTCGTAATAGGAAGCGGAGCGGGACATATTAAACGTCACCATGCATTGGTATTGGTTCCAGATATTTACCATGCGGTCAACTTTATCGTTGGAAGATTTCACGCTGTATTTGGACAGCAGATCGTTCCAGTAGGTATTTAATCTGGCAAAAGCGTTATCTACATCTGCGTCAGTTTGGTATTTTGCAAGCATGGTGTCCGCCGGTTTCTTATTGATGATGCCCGGCGCTTCCCATTTCTCATCTTCGGGATTCTCAATATAACCAAGTACGAAGACGTATGTAGAGGACTCGCCGGCGGCAAGCGTCACATTGATCTGGTGGGAAGCGATAGGAGACCAGCCGTGGGCGATGGAGTTGGACGCCTGACCGTTCTCAACGACTTCCGGATTGTCAGCGCCGCGGTAAGCGCCGAGAAAAGCGTCGCGGCTCGTATCAAACCCGTCTACGGGTGTGTTTACGGAGTAGATCGCATAGTGATTACGGCGTTCTCTGTACTCTGTCTTATGATAGATGGTGGAGCCGATTACCTCTACTTCGCCGGTATTCAGGTTGCGCTGGAAATTTCTCGAATCATCATCCGCATTCCAGAGGCACCATTCCACATAAGAAAAGAGGGATATGGTCTTTGGGGAACTGCTTTTGTTTGTGAGGCGCACCTGGCTGATCTCGCAGTTATCGTCCGTCGGGACGAAAGTGAGAACGGAGGCCTCCAGATCGTTTTTGGCGCCGGTGAAGCGGCTGTAGCCGATGCCGTGACGGCACTCGTAATGGTCAAGCTCTGTCTGGGTGGGTTTCCAGCCCGGATTCCATACGGTGTTTCCATCTTTGATGTAGAAATATTTGCCGTTGATATCAGCAGGGACATCATTGTAACGGTAACGGGTCATACGCAGCAGCTTAGCGTCCTTATAAAAAGTATACCCCCCGCACGTATTGGAGATCAGTGTAAAAAACTCGTTGCATCCCAGATAATTGATCCATGGCAAAGGTGTCTTGGGTGTTGTGATGACATACTCGCGGTTGGCATCATCAAAATAACCAAATTTCATAGTATCCTCCTTATTCTGATTGAAGTGATTGATGTGGAATCGTGTAAGCAGCTTCATGAAAAAGCTGTTTACATGCAAGTCATGTATTACATTGATGCGAAATAGAGAAAACGATTAAGATAAATACAATAGGCATGCACTGTTCGAAGCTGTTGATCATAAAATAAGGCCGTGAAACAAAGGTATGCATATTGCATAATAATAATACAATTATACAGAAAGGGAGAGATGAATGCAATAATAATCGTAATTTAGAGAGGGTTCAAGGATCGCTTAAAGTAAAAATCAAAGAAGATTTCACAAATAATTAAAAAGATATTGCAAATTTTCTTTAAGTAAGATAGACTAAAATACGTAAACGATTAAGAGGTTAGTGAAAGGCAGGAGCTTACAGTATGGTATCAATGAAAGATATTTCGGTGGCATGTGGCGTTTCCGTGGCGACTGTGAGCAAGGCACTGAACGACCATGGAGATATTGGAGCGGAAACAAAAGAGCGCGTGAAGCAGGTGGCGAAACAGATGGGATATTTTCCCAATTCGGCGGCCAAGGCGCTGAAGACAAACCGCACATACAATATAGGAGTGCTGTTTGAAGAGGAAGATCACAGCGGATTGCTGCATGATTATTTTGCGAGTGTTTTGGACAGTCTGAAGAGTACGGCAGAGGAGAAAGGATATGATATCACTTTCATCAACGGATGCCGGACCAGACATAACAGGATGTCTTATCTGGAACATTGCAGATACAGAGGGTTTGACGGCGTGATCATCGTGTGCGTCAACTACTATGACCCGGAAGTGTCGGAACTGGTGATGAGCGGCATTCCGATTGTCACGATCGATCATCTTTTTAATAATGTGTGCGCGATCATGTCAGACAATATTAAAGGCATCCACGATCTGCTGCACTACGTGTATGATAAGGGACACCGGAAAATCGCCTATATTCATGGAGTGGATTCGGCCGTTACGCAAAAAAGGCTTTCTTCTTTCTATAAAACGGCAGCGGAACTGGAATTGGATATTCCCGATGAGTACGTGAGGATGGCGGCATATCGAGATACGAAAGCGGCTTATGCGGAGACTGATAAACTTTTAAACCTGAAAAACAGACCTACCTGTATCTTATATCCGGATGATTTTGCCTGTTACGGCGGCATAAACGCTATCAGGGAAAGGGGACTTCACATTCCGGAGGACGTTTCGGTGGTGGGATTTGACGGTATCAGGATTGCACGGCATTTGGAGCCGAAGCTGACCACATTGCAGCAGGATACGAAGCAGCTTGGGATGAAAGCGGCGGAGAAAGTGATCAGTTTGATCGAGCAACCGAAGATAACGTTGATTGAACAGATTGTTGTGCCGGGACAGGTATATGCGGGTAATTCGGTAGCAGCGATCTAAAGAGATATGGTTAAGAAAGATAAGAAGAGGGTGTCCCCAGGGGTGTGAAATGACTGAGGGGCATCTTTTTTTGCAGTTAGCCCCAGGATGTGGGGTGTGGTTCCTGTGTTCTTTTGCATGGTTAAAAAAGAAATAGTATGTTATACTAGACGCAGGCTGGGGAGCCTATACTGTAGGAAACGGGGGAGTGCAATGACTGATATTGTATATGGCACAGAGCGGGTCAGAGCTTATGACGGTCTTGCGAGATTATGTGAATACGCAGGCCGGGACAGCGCGTGGTGCGATGCACTCTGGCAGGAGATGCTGTTGGACAGAGAGCTGTATCAGGAGTTTGTCTATTATCTTGAGAACCATATGCCGGCTGACCGGATGAAAGTGCAGGGATATTCTCTGACAGATCTGTATGTATGGCAGATGGAACGATATAATCTGCGGCGGGATACAGGGAAGAATACGGAAAGTTGTAATAAAGAAGAGATGATTCTGATGGCGCTGTGGATGATGGCTGAATTAAAAAAATGTCCGGAAACATATTTGAGAAAACTGGATGAGGGAGCCGGTATGGACCGCATGTAGAGTAGGAGAAGATATGAGCAGAACAGAATTTATTGAGAGACTGCAGCGCGCCCTTGCAGGTGGGCTGAGCAGCGGACAGGTTGCAGAGAACATAAGATATTATCAGGAATATATAGATTCGGAAGTGAGCAGTGGAAAAAAAGAAGCGGACGTGCTTGCGCAGCTGGGGGATCCCAGACTGCTTGCCAAAAGTATCATTGAGGCCAATAAACATGCTGGCGTGAATTATGGATCCAACCGTGAATATGATGAGGAAGTTTCGGGGGACAGACAGGAGCAGAATAGTGCCAGGGCGGCACGGGAAAAGATCGTCATGCTGCCGGGATGGTTGATCATGCTGATTGTCACGGTTGTTGTCATTCTCATTATTGGCGTGGTTACGTCCCTGCTCTATCTGTTGGCGCCGGTTATCATCGTCGCGTTAGTGGTTCTGTTGATCGTCAAAGTATTTCAGAGCAATTCGCGCTGAATGGGAAAATGTACAACAAAATAGACCATTTGGGTAAATGGTCTATTGAGGGGAGTATATATAAATATATAAGGGTCTGCCAACAGGAATTGAAGGGTTTTCCTGTTGACAATTACTATTATATACTATTTTCATGAGAATGCAATTCTAAATAGTACTAAAGTCCCAAGGTGATATTTGGTAATATTATATAAAAATCTAGTACTAAAGACCTATATTAGGTTTGTATATTTTGTTATAAACATTGCAATACTATTCCTGTAACTAAAATCAATTCAGGAGGTATTTGAGATGTCTAAGAATGATTATAACCAGAATTCACAGAATGACAAGCAGCAGGACAAAGCAAACAACTCTAACAGCCAGAACAACCAGAAGAACAATTCCAAGAACAGTTCCGGCAGCAACGCACAGGACAATCAGAAGAACAACTATTAAGCTGCGGTTTGATAACGCTTAAGCAAAAACGGTATGGTCATTTGCGGCCATACCGTTTTTTGCATTGTTATTTCCGCCGCTTTGGGTTAAAATGTACGAGATGGCAATGAGCAGTGCCATAATATGAAATGACAAAATGGCAGCTTGCTGACAGTTTTGGCAGATCATATTATGATAGGGCGAAGCCCGCGAGCGAGGAGAAGCGAAGCGGAACCGAGGGACGAGCACTGCGAAAAGAGTAGTGCGGAGAGTGCGAGAAGCGAAGCGGAACCGAGCGACGAGCGCCGTGCTTCGGAGTGCATAGATACAGAGGTTTACATGGACAGATTAGAATATATTGTGCCCTGCCATTTTGGCTTAGAGGCAGTCTTAAAAAGAGAGATCACGGATTTGGGATATGAAATTGTCTCCGTGGAAGATGGAAGGGTTACTTTTGCAGGAGACAGACAGGCGCTGTGCAGGGCCAATATTTTCCTGCGCACCGCGGAGAGAGTGCTGGTTAAAGTCGGAAGTTTCCATGCGGAGACGTTCGAGGAGCTTTTTCAGGGAACCAAAGCTCTGCCATGGGGCGATTACATACCCAAAGATGGCAAATTCTGGGTGGCAAAAGCCGCCAGTGTGAAAAGCAGGCTGTTTAGCCCGTCTGACATTCAGTCTATTATGAAGAAAGCCATGGTAGAGAGTATGAAGAATACTTACCACATGGATTGGTTTGCCGAGAGCGGCGATGCATATCCGATAAGAGTTTTTCTTCATAAAGACGAGGTGACCGTTGGGTTGGATACAACAGGTGAATCCCTGCATAAGCGCGGATACAGGAAACTGACGGCCAAGGCTCCGATCGCGGAGAATCTGGCAGCGGCGCTCATTATGCTGACGCCTTGGAGAGGGGATCGGATTCTGGTAGATCCTTTTTGCGGCAGCGGAACGATTCCGATCGAAGCGGCAATGATGGCCGCACACATTGCACCGGGCATGAACCGCAGCTTTATGGCAGAGAACTGGACGCATATTGTGGATCGGAAAGACTGGTATCGCGCTGTGGACGAGGCGCAGGAGCAGGTCGACCTGAATGTGGAGACTGACATTCAGGGGTATGATATTGATGATGATATGGTTTCTGTCGCAAGGGCAAATGCAAGAATGGCGGGTGTGGAACAACTGATCCATTTGCAGCGAAGAGGCGTGGAACAGCTGAGTCACCCGAAAAAGTATGGATTCATTATTACGAATCCTCCTTATGGAGAGCGGTTGGAAGACAAGAGCAGCCTGCCAAAGCTCTATGGAGTGATCGGTGAGCGTTACAGTATGCTGGACAGTTGGTCAATGTATCTGATCACCTCCTACGAACAGGCCCAGCAGGCGATTGGCAGGAAAGCGGACAAAAACAGGAAAATATACAATGGGATGATGAAGACTTATTTCTACCAATTCATGGGACCGAAGCCCGGAGCGGGTTCGCGGTAATATTTAATATTGAAGCGGTGAAAGGGGAAGTAAACGGGAGTGGATAGCAGGTTATGCAGCAGGACAGACAGGATAGATTGATCAGGAGAATGGCAATATATTGTTTTGTGTTTGTGGCAACGGCTATGAGTGCGATTTTGTATTATTCTGCGAATAAGATTATTGTCGTGGCGGATGTTGCACAGGATGAAGTTGTACAGTCTTCCGGATCAAACAGGGATGATCCGGAGGTGGAGGACAAGAACAGGATCGAGATAGACCGTTATAACCAGAACACGAACTATTTTTGTATACCAATGCCGGAGAGTGTCCGGGCAGAGGAAGTGACGATAGAGAACCACTACATGGACAGAGAGCTATGGGTGAGCATTGAGCCTAAAGAGATGGGAGATCAGGCGGAATTCTACGAGAGTAATGGAGTATACGGGAACTGTGACAATGTGTTGGACGGACATTTCGAAGTGGAGAAGCACAGGCTCTGCCTGCATTTTCGCCTGACGGACGTATATGAATATCACAGCATTTTTGAAAATAATACGCTGTATGTGGAGTTTATGACGCCCAAGGAGGCTTATGAGAGGATAATTGTAATAGATCCGGCATATGGAGCCGGAGATACCGGCGTAACATCGCAGGGGATCATGGCCAAGGATATTACTCTGGAGGTGGCCAAGGCGTTAAAGACGAAGTTGGACGAGACAGACATCAAAGTATATTATACACGGATGGATGACAGCAATCCATCAGCAGCGGATCGTGTCGGCCTGGCGTCGGCCACTAAGGCGGATATGCTGATAAGAATTGAAGTGAGCGGTGCACAGAGCAGTAAGCAGTACGGTACGGAGGCTGTATATAACAGCAGATTTTTTATTCCGGGGTTTGGAAGTGTGGAACTTGCAGATCTGATGGAGCGGGAGGTAGTTACTGCTATCAGCGGCAAGGCAAACGGCTTGTTGGAAGCGGCAGAAACGGATGAGGTTATCAACGCGGCTACGGTACCTGCAGCGGCGATCAAAGTTGGATATTTGACAAACGGACAGGAAGCGATACTGCTGCAGCGGCAGGATTATATCGGGCGTATTGCGGAGGGGATCTATCAGACCGTGCTTAAAGCCTATGAAGAGCAGATACCATGATGTCATGAGATGGGTACGGGGCATAACTATAAGACGAGGATGAGGTAAGGAAATGGGAAGAAGGATTATATTTGCTACGGGAAATATGGGCAAAATGCGCGAAATCAGAGAAATACTTAAAGATATGGATGCAAAGATCCTGTCCATGAAAGAAGCGGGCATCGAGGCAGATATCGTGGAGGACGGCGTTAGCTTTGATGAGAATGCGGTGATCAAAGCCAAAGCGGTGGCGGATCTGTTATTGCAAAATGCAGGGAAGACAGATGGCGATATTGTGCTGGCGGATGATTCCGGCCTCGAAATCGATTACTTAAACGGGGAACCAGGTATCTATTCAGCCAGATATTTGGGGGAAGATACTTCTTTTGAAGAAAAGAGCAGGCATTTGCTTGAGCGGCTTGCAGACGTGCCAGAAGAGGGCAGGACAGCAAGATTTGTATGTGCCATGGCGGCGGTCATGCCGGATGGGGAAGTGATCACAACGCAGGGAGTGATCGAGGGCAGGATCAGCGATCAGCCGCAGGGGGATAATGGATTTGGATATGATCCGATCTTCTATGTGCCGGAATACGGATGTACTACGGCGCAGATGAGCGAAGAGCAGAAGAATCAGGTCAGTCACAGATACAGAGCATTAGAAGCGTTGAAAACGGAGTTGGAGAAAAGGATATAGCAAGGGTATGAAAATATTGATCGTAAGCGACACACACCGCTATAATGTGAATTTCCTCAAGGTGGTGGATAAGACGGGGCCGCTGGATATGGTGATACACTGTGGAGACGTGGAGGGAAGCGAGCTGGTGATTGAAAAGGCGGCGGGCTGTCCTGTGGAAATGGTGCAGGGCAACAATGATTTTTTTTCGGGACTTCCCAAAGAGAAAGAGTTTATGATCGGACGATTCCGGGTGTGGCTGACGCATGGGCATAATTACTATATTTCCATGAACAGTGAGGTGATCAAACGGGAAGCAAGGGTGCGCGAGGCCGATATTGTGATATGCGGGCATACGCATAAACCGGTAGTGGATAGGGAAGACGGGCTGACGCTGCTTAATCCTGGCAGCATAAGTTATCCCAGACAGGAGAACCGCAGGCCCAGTTATATTATCATGGAGATCGACAGTGCAGGTGAAGCGCACTATACGATCAATTACATATAATAGCATGAAACGGGGTGGAAGAGTGACCCTGAGAGGGTGGAAAATGCCCTGTAATCGACTCTGTTTGATGATAGAAAAAGTAATTACAAAAAAACAGTTGACATGGATGTGAGTATGCTATATAATATGACTTGCGTTGTGAATAGGAGCGTTCACAGGATACCTTTCGGGGTGTGGCTCAGCTTGGCTAGAGCGCCTGGTTTGGGACCAGGAGGCCGCAGGTTCGAATCCTGTCACCCCGAT